>ERZ773090.8-NODE-8-length-363011-cov-27.7263_pt1 | contig 363011 bp, 350 predicted proteins | sample MGYA00580579_ERZ773090 | MGnify/ENA primary metagenome ERZ773090 (study PRJEB29015, sample SAMEA2738014) | human oral metagenome | biome: human oral; feature: human-associated habitat; material: dental | place: China | collected 2132 ... | reverse complement strand
ATTGATGAAGACGTCATCCATCGTTCCGTGCAATACTTCAAAACTCCCAACCAAGTAGTGGGTGGCCTCGTACTCTGCTGGTGTGAGGTAGCCGAGGCTGGAGTGCAGGCGTCGCTGGTTGTACCGGTCGACCCAGCCGGCGGTGGCGTACTCGACCTCGGAGATCGTCTTGTAGGGCCCGTCGTGGAAGACGGTCGTGCGGATGCATTCGGCCTTGTAGAGCCCGTTCACCGCCTCGGCTGCGTTGTCAGAGGACGTAACTAGCATGGGGCGCATGGCGCGAAGCAAAGCGGTTGAGAACCCCGGATCGAGGTTCTCCGAGGTTCTGGACGCCGCCGCTAGGCTGCCCTTTGTCCGCATCGATCGCGGAAACTACCTACGCACCGAATTGAAGCGGTACTGCACGGAAGAGCAGATCGACCGCGCCGTTGCCGGAAGTCCCGCTGCTGCGGGTATCCCGTTCAAGATCGTCACGGATGTGGCCAACGCGTCCGTGGCTTTCGAGACGGGCAAAGTCACCGCGATATCTGCCGTGGCCGGTATTCCTGGCGGATTCACGATGATTGGCGCGGTCCCTACCGACCTTGCCCAATACGTGGGCCACATATTGCGTATCGCTCAGGAACTTGCATACATCTACAGTTGGCCGGATCTGTTCGGCGACGAGAGCGAAGAACTCGACGAAGCGACCGAGAGCATTCTGATGCTCTTCGTTGGTGTCATGTTCGGCATCAAGATCGCCCAGAGCGGCGTCGCCAAGGTCGCTACGCTGACCGCCGCGAGCGTTGCGAAGAGACTCCCGCAGAAGGCGCTCACCAGAGGAATCGTCTACCCGATCGTGAAGAAGGTGGCCGGCTATCTCGGCGTAAGCATGACGAAGAAGGTGTTTGCCAGCGGAGTCGCGAAGGCGATTCCGCTGGCCGGGGCCGTTTTATCCGGAGGGCTAACTCTTGGCACCTTCCTTCCGATGTCGAAAAGGCTGCAAAACCATCTGGCAAGTTTGGAACTCACGAAGCCCGGGCATCGCCCCGATGATGCGGTGGTCAGCAAGGCAACAGAGGTGATTGTCGATTCGAACGAGGTGGAGACCGAGGGGCTCGCACAGTGATCCGATGATGGGCATCAATCGCTCCTTCGCTTGTGGGTGTCGACGGCCGCTTCCCCGGTGACACCGGAGAACCCGGTCCGGCGGGTCACTTTCACCACGGTGTCCGCCTGAGCGAGCAGGCCCGCATCATGGGACACCACCACCCACGCCCCGGGCCAGTCCCGCAGCACCGTCTGCCAGATGTCACGGGCGGTGGGGCCGTCCACCGACGAGTCGCAGTCGTCGACGACGTAGACCTCGGCCGGCCGGCACAGCATGCGGGCCAGGGCCAGACGCTGCCGCTGGCCGCCGGAGAGCCGGCTGGCCTGGCCCGAGTCGAGGACCGTGTCTAGCCCCTCGGGCAGTTCCGGTGTGCCGGGGGTCAGGTGGACCGCCGTCAGGGCTCGGAGCATGTCCGCTTCCGTGATGGACTCATCGCCGAGAAGCAAGTTGTCGCGGACGGTTCCGGCGACGAAGTGGGGCGACTGGCGGGCGTAGCCGATATGAGGTGTGGCCAACCGAGCGCGGTTCCCTGTGACGGCGATTCCGTTCCAGTGGACATCTCCCCTCGGGTCCGGCTGAAGCCCGAGCAGGGCCCGCACGACGGTGCTTTTGCCCGCGCCGATGGCACCGGCGATCACCACCAGTTCGCGAGGGTGAACGGTGAAGTCGACGGGTTCGGGGGCGGGGCCGCCCGCCGGGGTGTGGCGGGTGAGGCCTCTGGCTGTCAGCACACGCAGCGGCTCGACCGGAATGTCACCTGGCGGGGTGACCTCCGCGCCGCTGCCCGTCTCCGCCAACCGTCGGTAGGACACCTTGCCGCCCTGGTAGCGGGCGAAGATCTTGCCGAAGAAGGACATGTGCTGGCTCAGCCAGCCGGAGTAGGTGATGAAGAGCATTAGCTCACCGATGGTGAACTTGCCCGTCACGATCCGCTGGCTCGCGGTCAGCAGGACCACCGCGATGCCGAGCATGACCAGGTTGCGGAACAGGTCGGCGAGCAGGCCGGCATAGACCTGGTGAAGCTGCTGGAGACGGCGCCGCACGGCGAAGCCCTGCTCCAGCCGGGACATCCGACTGCCGATGGCGCCGGAAAGGCGCAAATCCCGGATCCCGGTCAGGGTGTCGCTCATCGCGCCGCCGATTCGGCCCTGCTCCACCCTAACCTGGGTCTGCAACGCCGCCACCCGGCTCTTCAGGAAGACCGAGGCGAACAGCCCAGCCAACAACAGAACCAGCGGAATGGTCATGCCCAGGTCGGTGGTGGCGAGCACGGTGATGGCGATAACGATCAGCACCGACCGGTAGCTGAGGTCCGTCGTCCACTCCAGCAGCCCGCCGATCTCCTCCGTGTCGTCGCGCAGCCGGTTGATCGTCTCGCCGGTGCTGACGGACCGGTCGCGGGGGGTGGGGCGGCCGAGGAGGCTTCGCAGAACCCGGATCTTGAGCCAGGCGCTCGTCTTGAAGATCAGCTGGAAGGTCAGTTGCAGGCCGCTCCAGAGGGCGACGGCCCGCAGCACCATCAGCCCCACGGCCAGCGCCAGCAGCCACCAGGTAGTGGTGCCGACGTCGCCGTTTCCGGCCCGGTCGATGAGCCGGGACAGCACGAGACCGATGACGAGGGGCAGACCATAGACAGCGGTCCACGTCGCGGCGACGAGTAGGTATAGACCCTTCACCTGGCGCATTGCGGATACCATGAACCGACTGAACGGCTGTGCCCAGAAGGATGGCTTGTGCTCCGCGGACGGGCAGCCGGTGCTGCGCGGCGTCATCCGATAGCTCCTTCGCTGGGACGGCCGAGGTGTGTGATCTGACCGTCTACCATCGCGATAACCCGATCGACACCGCTCAGGGCAGTGTGGCGGTGTTCGACCATGATGACCGTGCGCTCTCGCATGACCGTCTCCAACAGAGCCGACCAGGTGCGCTCCGCTTCCGGGTCGAGCTTAGAGACCCCCTCGTCGACGATGAGCAGGCCGACGGGGCGGATCAGGGCACGGGCGCAGGCGACGACTTGCATCTCCCCCTCGGACAGGAAGCGCCCGTCCGAGCCGATCACCGTGTCGAGCCCGTCGGGTAGCGCGCGAACCCAGCCGTCCGCGCCCAGTTGCTCCAGCACCTCCCAGATCCGCTCTTCGGGCACCGAGTCGTCGAACAGCGTGATGTTGTCCCGCACGGAATCGGCGAACATATGGGCGCGCTGGCTGAGCACGGTGAGCCGGGTCGCGAACTCGGCCGGGTGAATCCGGTCTACGTCGGCGCCTCCGATCCGGACGCGGCCTTTGTCCGGGACGACGAGCCCGCACATCAGATTGACCAGGGTGCTCTTGCCGGCACCGGTCTGCCCGACGATGCCTAGGCTTCCCCCGGCCTCGACGGTAAAGGACACGTCGCGAACCACCGGGACGTCGCCGTAGCCGAAGCTGACGTGCTCGAAGGTCACGTCGAGTGGTCCGTCCGGTAAGGCGCCTGGCGGCAGCCGCTCCGGTCCTCCGTCGGCGAGAGGCTCGTCCAGCGTGCGGGCGGTCGCACCGAGAACCGCCATGGTCTTCTGCAATTCGCCCCACTGGGAGGACATGTCCTCTACCGGAGTCTGTAGCAAATCAAGATAGAGATAGATCATGGTCAGCGATCCGATGGAAAGGGATTCGTGGCCCAGTTCCCGCAGACCGAAAGCAAAACTGATGCCGAACGCGAGGGCGAAGAACAGTTGCGTCAGTGGCCAGAACGCTCGGCCGCTGATATAGGCCCGGCCCTCTGTTCGTAGCAGCCGCGTCAGCTCGTGCTCAACGGTGGCGGTGGCCCAGCTGGCCCGTCCCAGCGGTACTAGATCGTCGCGCGCGGCGAGCGAATCACCGACGAACCCGAAGAGTTCAGCCTGCTGGTTGCGGGCCAATTCCCAGCGGGCGACAGCCCGCCTGGCGAGCCAGGTGAGTAGCAGGTACACGACAACGATGAGGACGGCGATGCCGGCGCCCGCGGCCGGGATCACGACGATCATGGCGCTGAGCGTGCCGATGGTGATGGCGAGGTTGCCGATCATCTGGAAGCCCGACTCGGCGATGGACTTGCCGACGATGTCGCAGTTGCCCTCGACCCGCTCCAGCACGTCGCCCACCGGGCGGCTCTCCACCTCCAGCACCGGGCGCTCGACCGCGGCCCGTCGCAGCAGCCGGGCCCGCAGGCTGTCCGCGATCTGCCAGGAACCGCGTACCGCCAGGTACCCAGCGCCGATGCGCGTGGCCCCGCCGATCACGGCGACGGCCAGGTACGTGAGCGCGATGGCCAGCAGCACCGAGGCCGCGGCACCGCGAGTGGCGCTATCCACGAAATGCTGGACGATCAGCGGGCCCGCCAGCGTGGCAAGGACACTGACACTCAACACTCCCAGGGCAGCGGCTAGGACGCCCCGTACGGGGCGGATTTCCATACGGATCAGGCGCATCACCGCGCTATCCACGGGCCTCATCCGATCGCCGCTCCGGCTTCCCCTGACATCTTGCTTCCCTGCCTGGACGGAGGGCCAGCGGGCCGGCGTGCCGACATCGGTCTTGCGCCCGGAAGAGCGAAGCACATGGAATCAAACCGTCCATATCTGGAGAGAATACCCAGGACAGGGACTCAACCGTCACCGGGGAGTCAGGCGAAGTAGCCCCGGCCTAAACAACGATAATTAACGTGCCGGATAGGGAACGGATCCGGTGCTACTCGCTGCATAAATCGCTTTATCCTGGATTTCGCAAACACGATGGAGCTGTTCCAGGAAGCCGAAATCGAGGAATCTTTCGAAAAGATCGGCCAACTCGCCGAACCGTTCGTTCGCGAACTGCGGATCGTTGCCGGGCTCCCTGGACGAGCGACAATGCCACTGACGGGAAAACGCCGAGATACGAAGGCCTCCCGGCCGACATGCGATCGGCTTCTCGACCCCACCGAGTCTTTGGCTAACATGCTCCATCCCCCAGCCGGAACACCTGACGTACCGGATACGGTATGCGCTCCGGAAGGCCTCGGCCCCTACCTGCGCGTGCTTTGGTGGTTCCTGGCGGACGGAGAGCAAGTTCGCGCCATTGCCTTCCCATATGAGGCTGGCGAGCACAACCTCATGGGCGTGGTGCCACCGATTCTCGCCAAGCGAATCGACGCAACCTGGTATGCACTCACGCTGGGAAGAACTGCGGTCATAGTCGAGAGACTTGTCTCCAGCACCTTCGTAGCGGTCACCGATCGCCGGATCGTTACGGCAAAACCCAGGAAGCTGCTCCGCCAGGGCCAACTCGACGCGATTATCCCACCGGACGAGGTGCGGCATGTGTGCCCCCGTGCGAGCCAGTATGAGGATGTTCGCTCGACCGCCAGTGTGACTACGGAACGAAACGACATTAAGTGGATGTTCCCCGCCGTTGCCGATAACCAACAAATCGACAGGCTAGCCGCTGTGATTGGTGAAGATACGGCCGGTGTAAACAAGACTCAGTTGCCTATCGAGCAATTCTCGAAGCCGTCTCCTGAAAAGACTGTAATCGAAAACCAGTTAACTGATTTTCAAGACCTTCATAAACCTCTTGGATGGCCTCGCGGTTCGGCAGAGCGGTAGACCTAAACCGTCCCGGCGTTTTGGGGATTCGACAGCCCCAGCCTTCCGGTGGGCTGGGTGTGGCTAGCGTGGTAGGCCTTCCCCGGCCCGGCGAGTGTAATGTCGCTATAATATAGTATATGGGTGGCGGGGTCGGGCTCCGTTTCATCGTAGTGGCACAGGTTGGCGCCCTTTGAGAAGTACCGGCGTAGCAGGCCATTGGTGTTCTCATTCGTGCTGCACTGCCAAGGCGAGTGAGGATCAAGTAGTTATTATCCGGCCCGGTATCGATGCGTAACTGGACGTGCTAGGCCAGCTCACTTCCCTGGTTCTACGTCTGTAAATCTAAGCTTAGAGTACATCATTTGGAATAGTTTTAATCTCTTTCGCAGGAATTCCGCCGACCAAGCAATTATCGGGTACATCTTTTGTTACAACTGCTCCGGCTGCAACTATAACATTATTGCCAATCGTTATACCCGGCAAAATTGTAACATTACCACCAATCCATACATCGTTACCGATGTGGACTGACTTTGCAATTCCGATGTGATTTCGTCTTCCCATTGGCGTCAAAGGATGTCCTACAGTGGTTATAAGTGCATTAGGTCCAATCATGACATTATCTCCAACATACACCTCTAGAATATCAAGAATAGTAAGATCATAGTTCCCAGTAAAATTATTCCCGATAAATATATTTTTCCATTATCACAGTTGAATACTTTAGCGATCTATGCTCTTTCTCTAACTTTTCCCAACATAGTCTTAAGATATTAATACTGCGCATCATGATCAGTATCATCAATCGCATTATATTCTTTACACTGAATAATTGCATTTTCTTTCAATGCCGCAACTTCAGGGCCGTCATAACAATATTCAAGATCTGCTTTTAATCTTTCAAGTTCTGTCATTTGCCTTCCTCGCAAAATTCTTATTTACCTCTCTAAAGGTTTGCTAATATTATACCATTTTTAGAGCATTTTTCCACTGTTAGATTTCCTACTTGTTTTCAAGTCTTCCTATCATGGTGTATCATCTTTAAAGGCGGGAGTGTAGCGCTGTGATTTTATTATTACTCTATCATGGCGTTATCCTCCTTGTGTCTATATATCTTTCCTTACAGTTAACAGTATGCTCCCCACCCGGCGCGTACCGACCGGCAGACGGATTAGAACAATGCTATGCTGAACGAGATAAAAGCAATTGGTATGCGTTAGGGGGAAACGAGGACGGATGATCTCGATTGATGAGCATATCCAACACGTTGACGAGACGATCTGTCGAAACATTGCCAAGCTGGGAAACCAACGTGATCTTCTATCCCAGAACATCATGGCTCAGCTCCGGAACTTGGTCGAGAGCGTCGCCGTGCGCCTTCAGGTTGGCACATCGGATGCCGAATACGATTATCCGCAAATCGGGCGGGGACTGGCCTTCATCCGAAGCAGGGGGCAATACAGCTTCCTGAGTAAGTTTCACAGGCTCCTTGAGGCAAGCGCTTCTCATTACACACTGGACGGCGACACTTCCGAACGACTGATGCTCAAGTACTACGAGTACCTGCTGCGCATCCGATCCCTACTCAAAGACGCCTGCGGGATGGACATCTTAGGCAATCTAGAGTCGTTCCCGGTCGACCTTGACCCGTCGCTGCGGGAGTACCACGAGAAGATCGCCGCGCGGATCCGGCTGCTGCGCCCGACACAGCCGGATGGCGGAGCGAAAGCCCGCTACTACATCCACAAGACTCGCCCATTCTTCGTCGAAGGACGCATCTACTACGAGGTGACCATCTATCGAGCGATTAACAAGGTCAGCAAGTTCGATCGGATCATCGCCTTCACCGACATCGACATGACCGACAAGTACCCGGCCAAGCTGACCCTCCATCGTGATGAGATCCACGTCCTCGACCAGAGGATGCCGATCATGATTATCAGCGATTGGGAAGTCTCGATCCGCCCGTGTGAGATCGACAACTTCGCCCGCCTCATGGGTATCTCCTTCAAGACCACCACTCTCTGGCCAGAGTATAGCTTTCTTATGAATGAGCTGACGAGAAATGCAGGTAACCTCCTCGACCTCATGGACATGCCAGACGATCGGTACGCAGCGATCCGAGACACTGGCACGGCGACCACATCCAAGCCGCAGATCTTCCCCGTGCTGGACGAGGCGCGACGGATTATCCGCTCCGGTGGCCCCGGCTCCAACATGCTCCGCTATCTGATGCTCCAGATGCGCAACGAGGTGCTGAAGTCCCAGTACAGCTATGAGAAATGCAGACCCCTGTCCGGCCTTAATCTGGAATACGGCTGCATCCCGTTCGACACCATGCCGTTCTGCAGTTCGCCGAAGGGTCACAACGCTCGATATTGGGACCTGGTGGAGAGCCTCGATTTTACCGGTCGCGAACACGAGTTACTGGCGCGTCGAGTACAGACCAACGTCGAGACTCACGGGGTGCTCTACACGCCTGTCGCCGACCTCAAAGCGTTCGGCGATGTCGATCAACTCATTGAGAGTTACAACAACAAGCTCTACCACGGGCATTTTGATCGCCAATTGATGCAGGACAGGGGGCACGTGTTCATCCGGGGCTACGAGAATAACACCGTCGCTATCCTGAAGAAGTTTCAAGAACAAGCATCCGGCGGCGTCGATGGCTACACGGCCTCCGTCGAGCGATGGCTAGGTGAGGCATCTCGTGGCATCGACGACGATACCAAGAAGAATGCCCTTAAACGCTTGTTCAGCCAGTCGAGGGTGGCCCTGATCTACGGCGCTGCCGGTACAGGCAAGTCCACGATGGTCGATCACATCGCCCGGTACTTCAATGACAAAACGAAACTGTTCCTGGCGCAGACCAATCCGGCGAAGGCGAACCTAGAGCGCAAGGTGACGGCCCAAAACTCGACCTTCCGGACCATCGCCAGCCAGATTCACCAAACTGGGCTGGACCGCGAGTACGACCTGCTAGTCGTCGACGAATGCAGCACCGTCAGCAACGCCGACCTGTTCAAGGTGCTAGACAATACGTCCTTCAAACTGCTGGTACTCGTTGGCGACGTCTATCAGATCGAGTCTATCAAGTTCGGCAACTGGTTCAGCATCATCCGCTCGTTCGTCCCAAGCACCGCGGTCTTCGAACTGACGACGCCCTACCGAACCAAGAACACCTCGCTCCTGAGCTTCTGGGACAAGGTGCGCAACATCGAAGACGACATCGCCGAGGTCATCGCCCGCAACGGCTACTCGACAGTCCTCGACAAATCGCTCTTCAAAACCCAGTGTGACGATGAGATCATCCTGTGCCTGAACTACGACGGCCTGTATGGGATCAACAACATCAACCGCTTCCTCCAGAGCAACAACCCAAACCCGCCAGTCCCCTGGCGAGTCTCCACTTACAAGATCGGTGACCCGGTGCTGTTCAACGAGTCGGATCGCTTCCGGCCAGTCATCTATAATAATCTCAAGGGCAAGATCGTTGACATCTCAACAAAGCCGGGCCATATTCAGTTCGACGTTGAACTGGATCGTTCGCTCACTAAATCCGACACCGTCGGCAGCAAACTCGAATACGTGGAGGGCTCGACCGTCCGTTTCACCGTTTACGATTACGACATCAGCGACGAGGACGACGACTCGGTCAACACCACCGTCCCATTCCAAGTCGCATATGCTGTCTCAATTCACAAGGCCCAGGGCCTAGAGTATGATTCGGTCAAGATCGTGATCACCGATGCCAACGAGGACGATATCACCCATAGTATTTTCTATACGGCCGTCACCCGAGCCCGGCAGAGTCTCAAGATCTTCTGGACACCCGAAACCCAGCAGGCCGTGCTCAAGAATCTTCGGCGCAGCGAAACCCGTAAAGACGTGCACCTACTGTCGAGCCGATGCAAGCTCAAGCCGGTAGCAGAGACCCAACACACGTCATGAAAGGGTAGAGAAACAAGCCGACTTCAAACTGTCCTGTTTTCGAGATGTCGTCTATGAGCATCCACGCAGACACGCATCCCAGGTTTCATGGTGTCCCATGACCACGAGTCGGGTTCCAGATTGCGAGAGGTTGCGCCGGGATGGACTGCAACCTGCGGCTGGCGGTCATGGTGGTTTCCCTGCGTGGTTGCGCGCCCATCGGGTGTGACTGCCCAGTAGGGGTGCCCCACCGGGTGGGCACGAAGTATCCTGAGCATTTAGGCGCCGGTGCTGTTGCGGGCCGCTGATGTCTCGTTCTATGTGATCTAACAGGTGAGGCGTTCGGTGGCTGGGGTAATGGATGAGTAACATTCGACGTGGCAGCGGTGGAATCCGATGGCCAAGGCTGCCCGGCAGACCATGGACTGGCGTTTCGCCGCCAGTACCCATCGTGCAGTAACCGCCGCTGGCCTCTGGCTGGTTCATGACCGCACCGGCCGCGTAGTCGGCCACCGGCGCGTCCATCTCGGTGACTGTGAGAAAGGGTCTGGACCGTCTCGACAGGCAGCCCCCGCACGCGGAGTCGAATGCCGGTGGGTCGCGCTCACCGCCCGGGCCGGATGACCGCCGCGGACACCTGCTCACGCACATCCGGCACGGCCGGCGGCGGGCCACCGCCGGGAAGGGGAAACGGGCTCCCCGGTCCGGCTGACAGGATTGGACCATGGAGCTTTCGATACGCCCGGCAGATCTCGAAGCCACCAACCAGATTGCGGGCTGGCTGCCCAGTCAAACCGAGACGACCCTGTTCGCCGGCACCGCGCTGACCTGGCCGCTGACCGGGGCGGATCTGCTGTCCACCACCGCAGACGGGTGGACGGTGCTCACCTTCTGGCATGCCACCGATCTGGTGTCCACCGCCGCATACCGCTCTGCGGGCCCAGGCCGGATACGCATTGGGCGCATCCTGGTCGACCCCCGGCGCCGCGGCCGCGGCCTCGGGCGAGCGACGGTCACGGCGCTCCTGGCCCGGGTCTGCGCTCAACCCGGCATCTACGAGATCACCCTGGGGGTGTTTGAACACAACACGCCCGCGCGGCGGTTGTATGCCTCGCTCGGGTTCTGCGACACCGGAGCCCGCGGCACGGCCACCGTCGACGGAACGACGTGGACAAGCCATCAGCTATCCCTAGCACGCCATCGGCCGGATCCGGTCACCGATAGATAGGGTTCCACCCGGCAACACATCGCCCAGTCAAGACGACCCCTGGCCGGCACCCGCGCCGGGAAGCCAGCGCGGGTACGTCCGATCGTCCGGGGCTACTCGGCCAGGAACGGGAACTCCACGAACCGCCTGCCGAGGCTGGTGCGCGCCCGCGGCGAAAGCGGCGCGAACTCGTCCAGTTCGAAACGCCGCCGGCCGGGGGCACCGCCGCGTCTCCACAGGCCGACCACACGGCCACCCGCGATCGCACCGCGGCGGAAAACACCGTTGTTGCCCGGCACCAGCCTCGGATGATAGGCCGCGGCGAGCGCGAACAGCCGATCCCGGTAGCCAAGAACGAACTCGTCGAAGCCCGGCAGCAGCAGGGGACGCGAGGCCTGCCGGCCAGCCTGACGGATCTCGTCGGCCAGGCCGATCCGCCGGTAGCTGGGCTCGTCCCCGGCCACCTGCTCGAGATCGGCCTTGACCAGCGGAAAGACTCGTCTGATGAGCCCGAGAGGCAGCTTGCTCCACCAGGCGAAATCCCGCAAGGTGGCCGGCCCCCGCGAAGTCAGGTAGCGGCGCAGCAGTTCGGCGACCGCCGCATCCCGATCGCCGTTGAACCGTCCCTCGATGCCGGAATCGGTGGGCAGCCAGTCATCGCACAACACCACCTGCTGGTCGCCGGCCTGCACCGGGCCGTAGCACAACAGCCCGGTCGAGATATGCCGGGTGAGCATGTGATACACGGCCCCCGGCGCCGTCACCAGGCCGGCCTCCGCCCAGCGCGCACCCAGCTCGGCCCGTGAGACCGGCCCCTGGGCCAGCAGTTCCACGGCGATGGCCGCCGACGCATCCGGGTGCCGGGCGCCCATGCCGCGGGCGGCCCAGATCCGGTCGGATTGCCGCAGTTCGCTGCCGGCGCACAGTTCGGTCAGCCATCGCAGGTCCGCTGCGGCCACCGCGAACACCGTGCCCCGCATCGGATAGCCACGCACGATCTCGGCGTTGGCGAAAGCCATCAGCACCGTGTCGATCGATCCGCCTGCGGTGCGCAATGCCAGCGACGCCAAGACACCCGGCAGATCCTGGCCCTGATGAGCGCCGAACGCGGCCGCCGCGTCGACCGGACGCGCGAACCGGCCCCCCACCAACCGCTGGGCGACCAGCCGGGCCCGGCCCAGCGCGGCATCCACCATCTCACTCCCCCTGCACGTCAACCGGCCCTGGGCACCGGCAGATGGCTGGTGCGGCTCCCGGATCGACCGATCCGGTTGCGGCGCATCGCCGTCACGGCAGGCCCCGGCCGACCGGCCAACCCTCCCGGCGGTAGGCCGCATCCCAGAACATCCACTCGTACTGGCTTGCCCGATAGCAGGCGGCGTGCATGCGGGTCAGGGTTCCCGGATCCGCCCGATCGGCCAGCGCGTCCACGATACCGCGGACGGTCTTGGTGCTGGCGGCGAACTCGGGATTCCCATACAGGTTTATCCAGTCCCCATAGGGATGGCCGGTCACCTCGCCCACAACGGATCTGAGGCGGGTGCCGATATCGTCGTAGATCCAATAGCAGGGCAGGACACCAGCCGCCAATACCGGATAGTCTCCGCCGGCCGCCAGGGACAACAGATACGAGGTGTAGGCAACCGTCGTCGGGGACGCCGGTACGCCACCCGGATCGCGCATGTGGGCGGCATGCAGCATGGGTTCGACCTCAAGACAGTAGCGGGACGATTGGATCCAGAACCTCATCTGCTCGACCGTGGGCGCCTGAGCGGCCGCGTTGGCCAGGGTTCGGGCATAGTCGATCAGGTACAGCGCGTCCTGCATCAGGTAGCCGGCGAAGATCTCCTCGGGCAGGGTGGCGTCGGCCAGCTCCCGCAGCAAGGGCAGCTCATCGATGGCCGCCCGGATCCCGGCGATCCGCTGCCAAGCCACGGCGCTGAACGAGGCCGTGGCCGGCTGGAAGCCCGATGCTGCCGGCCCGGTCATCGTCCGTCCTCCCGGTCCCGCCCCCACAGGGCATGGCAATGGTGCAGCGGTCCCGGACCGTGCCCGATGTGCAGCCCATCGGCCGCCCGGATCGCCTCGGTCAGCCATCGTTTCGCCAGCCGGACGGCCGACAGCAGCGAATCGGTCTGGGGTATCAGGGCGGCGATGGCCGACGACAACGCACACCCGGTGCCGTGGGTATTGGCGGTGGCCACTCGCGGCGCACCGAGCAATTCGTGCTCCTCGCCGGCCACCCACACATCGACTGCGTCCGCACCTTTGCAATGACCACCCTTCAACAGCACTCGGCGGGCACCGAGTTCCACCAGCCTGACCGCCTGGGCCCGCATGCCCGCGATATCCTCCGCCGGTGGGCTGCCGGTCAGCACCGCGGCCTCGAAGACATTGGGCGTTATCACCGCGGCCATCGGCAGCAGTTCGAGCATCGCGGCGACCGAGCCGGCGGCCAGCAGGCTGGATCCGGCGGTGGACACCATCACCGGGTCGAGCACCACCGGCAGCTCCGGGTGGGCCCGCAACACCGCACCAACCGCCGCGATGATCTCGGACGAGGCGAGCATGCCGATCTTGACCGCGTCCACCCGCACATCGGCGAACAGGGTTTCCAACTGTAGGGTGACGAAATCGGCCGGCACCGCATGGACGCCGGTGACCCCCTGGGTGGACTGGGCGGTCAACGCGGTGAGTACCGCGGTGCCATAGGCGCCCAGCGCGGTGAAGGTCTTCAGATCACCCTGGATACCGGCTCCGCCCGAGGGATCCGAACCGGCGATGGTCAGCGCTACTGGTGGTCTCATCGGTTGTCCTCCCAACTCGTGCGAAGTGCCGCGGTCGCCGCGGACGGATCCTCGGCGGTGCAGATCGCCGAGACGACCGCGACACCGGCGATGCCGCAGGACCGCAACTCGGCTATCCGGGGGGCTCCGATGCCGCCGATGGCGACCACGGGCCATGGGCTGGCCGCCACGATCTCGCCCAGGCCAGCCGGCCCGATCGGCGGATCGTGGTCGGGTTTGGTATCGGTCGCCCAGACCGGCCCGGCCCCTAGGTAGTCGATCATCCCCGGCCGGGCCGCCCGCACCGCCCGCACCTGGTCGAGGGTGCTGACCGACAGGCCGATGATCGCCTCGGCACCGAGCAGCTCTCTGGCCGCGGCTACCGGCATATCCCGTTGCCCGACATGAACACCGGCCGCGCCGATCCGGTTCACCAGCTGCACCCGGTCGTCGACGATCAGCGGCACGCCGGTACCGTCCAGTACCTCGCGCAGCGCCCAGCCCAGGCGGCAGAACTCATCGTCGCTGGCCTTGGGGTCGCGCAATTGGACCACGCCGACGCCACCGGCGACGGCCGCGGCCACGACGGCCGGGACGCCTCGCGATCCGCATTGGACGGTATCGGTGACCAGGTAGATCCCGAGATCGAGCCCGGGCCTCATGGCAGCCTGACCCGCGCGGCCAGCTCCTCGGCGGTGAGCCCGGCCAAGGCATCCAGCAGGGCAACGGCGAAACTGCCCGGCCCGCTGGCCTCGGCGGCAGCCCGTTCGGCGGCCACCGTATAGGCAGCCGTGGCCGCCGTGGCCGCCAGCAGCGGGTCGGCGGCGACGGCCGCGTAGGCCCCCAGCACGGCGCCCAACGCGCAGCCACCACCGGTTACCCTGGTCAGCCATGGGTGCCCGTTGGCGACCCGCACCACCCGCCGCCCATCGGTCAGGTGATCCACCTCGCCGGAGACGGCCACCACCGTGTGCAGGTCACGGGCCAGTTGCCCGGCAGCGGCCAGGGCCGATTCCGGGTCGTCGACGCTTTCCGGGCCGCGGCCCCCGCCACCGCCGGCCAGGGCCAGGATCTCGGAGGCATTGCCGCGGACGATGGCCGGGCTGGCATCCGCCAGCAGGTCCCGGGCGATCCGCGTCCGCCAAGCGAGCGGCCCGACCGCAACCGGATCCAATACCCAGGGTGTGTCCGCAGCCGCGGCCCCCGCGACGGCCCCACGCATCGCCGCCACCGTCTCCTCCTGTGGGGTACCCAGGTTGATCAGCACGGCCCCCGCGATCATGGCGAAATCGCCGGCCTCGGCCGGGTTGTCCACCATCGCCGGCACGGCTCCCACCGCGAGCAGCACATTGGCCGTCCACTGCGAAACCACCGCATTGGTCAGGCACTGCACCAAGGGGCTGCGTTCCCGCATGGCTTGCAGCTGCTCGGCCAGGTGGGCGGGCCGGAATGAGATCATCTGCAAATCAGGCAATACCGGCATCGGCTGACGTCCCTTCGCTAGTACGATCCAGATCAGGTTCAACGGGTCTGTTCTCAGCCACCGGTGGCGGCACCCCGCGTCTGCTGCAGATTCTACCTCCCGGATACCGGGGTTGTCCCCGGTATCCGGGGACGATGGGCTAGGCCACGAATCGGCCTGCCGGCCGGGATGGACGAGATTGCGGGTTAGCCAGCCGTCCCGGGTTGCCCGACCTCGCCGATCTCCCAGTCGCAGGGCAGCGGGCCGCCGAACCGGATCGGTATCGCCCAGGCCTCGGCGACGACTAGCCGATCGATCTCGTATGCGAGCGCGAACAGCCCGATGCCATGGCTGGGTACCAGGTGGCCGTTGCGCGCCTGCCAGCGGCCCCACCTGCCCGGCCCCCAGCAGCGGATCTGAGACAATGACCAGGTGTCGTTCAGGTCGGTCATAGTGGCCCTAAAGCTGTGTGCCGGGGATGCAGCCGCCCACAAGCAGCACCACCGCGTCGGCCTACCGCCGGCCGGCAGCGCAACCCGGCCGGCACCGGGAACCTGCCTGCCCGGCCAGTCCCCGATCCACAGCCAAGGAAAGGAGTAGTCATGTCCCTTGGCGACCGTTCACCGGACAGAGCCCTCAACACCACATTCTCGGCTCGCAGGCTGGCCATCATGGCCGCCCTCATCGCCCTGAGCGCGGTGGGCTCATTCATCAAGATACCCGGCCCCCTGGGATCCATTGCCCTGGACGCCGCACCCGGGTTTTTCGCGGCCCTCGGTTTTGGCGCCTGGCCGGGCTTTCTGGTGATCGCGATCGGGCATCTGCTGTCTGCTTCCCTGACCGGGTTCCCACTCAGCCTGCCCGTCCACATCGCCATCGCGATCGGCATGGGCGGTTGCGCGCTGCTGTTTCGTTGGCTGGGGCGCAGAAGCAGGGCGATGCTGGTGGTGGCCCTCGTGGTGACCTCGCTGGCAAACAGCCTCGGTCTGGGCCTAATCCTGTTGCCGATCGGCGGCTGGGGGATGTATCTGGGCGCCATACCCAGCCTGCTGCTGGGCGCCGTGGTCAACCTGGCCATTGCCGCCCTGGCGTACCTGTCGCTACACAACAGCAGACTGCTCGACAGTTGACCCATGGCCGGCTCGCTGGACATCGTCAACCTGCGCTTCCGCTACCAGAAGGCGGTTGACGATGCCCTGCGCAAGGTCGATCTGAACTGTCCGGCAGGCAGCTTCACCGCCATCATGGGGCCGACCGGGGCTGGCAAATCCACATTGCTGATGACCCTCAACGGAGTCATTCCCCAGGTGAAGGAGGGGCTACTGAGCGGGCAGATCCTGCTGGACGGAACGGACCTTGCCGACTTCCGGGTGCAGACCATCACGGAGTTCGTCGGGCTGGTACTGCAGGATCCGGAAAGCCAGATCCTGGGCCGTACCGTGGCCGAGGACGTTGCCTTTGGGCCCCGCAATCATCTGGTTCCCCGCGCGGAGATTCTACGGCGCATCGAAACCGCCCTGGCCCAGGTCGGGCTTTCCGGTTTCGAGCAACGCCACCCCGAGTGGCTGTCGGGGGGCCAGCTCCAGCGGGTGGCAATAGCCGGCATCCTGGCCATGCATCCCCAGGTGCTGTGCCTGGACGAGGCCACCTCCGAGTTGGACCCCGAGGGCCGCGCCGAGATCTATGCGGTGGCCGATGCACTGCGCGCAGCGGGCTGCACGATAATCGCTGCCGAGCATGCCAGCGCCGACATCGTCCAACGCGCCGATCAACTGGTGGTCCTGGACGATGGCGCGGTCACCTGGCAGGGCCGACCGGCCGATTTCTTCCGGGACCCCGAGTTGGTGGCCACGGCGAAGCTAAAACCTGTGCCGATCGCCGGGCTGGGTGCCGCACTGGCGGCTGCTGGCCTGATCACCAAGGAGCAGATTCCACTCACCGTGGACGATGCCGAACACCTGATCCGCGCCTTGGCGGGGCAACGTCACCTGCCGGCACCCGAACCACCCCACACCGACCCGCCTGCCTCGACCGCGCCCGCAATGGAATTGCGGGCTGTTCACCATGGCTTCACAGCCGACCAACAAACCCTCACCGGGATCGATCTCACCATTGGACGCGGCGAATTCGTGGCCATGGTGGGCCGAAATGGCGCGGGCAAGACCACCCTGGTCAGGCACTTCAATGGAAGTCTGCATCCCACCGGCGGGCAGGTATTGGTCAATGGCCGGGATATCGCCGGTCTCGAACCCTGGCAGTTGGCGGCCGAGGTGGGCCATGTATTCCAGAACCCCGACCACCAGATCTTCAACCCCACCGTGGCCGATGAGGTTGGCTATGGCCTCAAACAGGCCGGCCTGACCAGCGCGGAGATCGAACGCCGAGTCGCCGAGGTGCTGGACCTGACGAACCTGTCGGCGGTTCGCGATGAACACCCCTTCGCCCTCGGCAAAGGCGAACGGCAAAGGATCGCGGTGGCCAGCATTCTCGCGCTCAGACCGGGAATACTGGTCATCGACGAGCCCACCACCGGTCAGGACTGGGCAGGCGTCCAATCTTTGATGGGGCTTGTCGGCCAGCTGAACGCGGCGGGTGCCACGATCATCGTGATCACCCACGATATGGATCTCGTGGCGCAATATGCCAACCGCGTCATCGTCCTGGCGGAAGGCAGAGTACTCGCCGATGGCCCGACCGCCGGTGTGCTCGCCCAGCACGATCTGCTGGCCCGGGCAGGATTGGAGGCCACCCAGACCATCGAGTTGTGTCGCCGGCTCTGGCCGGACAGTATGCCACTGCCGAGCGAACCGGCCGTGGCGAAGCATCTGGTGAACGCGTTGACCCGCACGGGAGCCCCATGAGCCTGGCAGAACTGGACATCAGGGTGAAACTGGTCGCATTCCTGGCCATCATGGTGGCGGTCCTACTGATCTCCCACCCACTGGGCAGTACCCTCCTGCTGGTTGCGGTGATGCTGGCGGTCACCTTGGGCGGCACCCCACTGCGCGGCTGGTGGCGGATGATGCAGCCGCTGGTCGTGGTATTCGCCTGCATCGTGCCATTCGCCGCCTTCACCACCAGACAATTCGGCAACCCCGAACTCAGCCGCAGCCTGCTGGACATTGGCGTCCTACAGGCCACACCCGGCGGCCTATTGGTGGGTGTCAACTTCGTGCTGCGGATCACGCTGATGGTGCTGGTCACCCACGCATTCATCGTCAGCACCACGGTGGATGACCTACTCGCGGCGCTGTCCGCGCTGCATGCTCCCTATTGGCTGGCGATTCTGGTCACGACCGCGCTGGGCCTGATACCGATCCTGGTACGCAAAAAGGATCAGATCGCCCAGGCGCAGGCCGCCCGGGGTACTCAAATCCGCAAGGGACCGGTGGGCCGGATCATCGGATTCATCCCACTGATGGTGCCATTGCTCACCGGCACCATCCTCTTGGCCGAGGGGCTGGCGGTGGCGATGACCAACCGTGGCTATGGAGCCGCCAGGGCCATGACCCCGATGCGTGATCTGCATTGCCGCCCGGCCGACTGGGCGGTACTGGGTGCCACCATCGCCCTGCTGGGCCTGGTCATCTGGCTGCGCTACGGCCTGGGCCAGGGGGTGCTGTGAGCGGGCCGGTGGCCGCGACCGGACGGTCGGTGCCGGACGCGGGCCGAGGCAAACCGGAGAGAACTAGACTGGCATTCCCGGCCGGGCCGGGCTGACGCAGCAGAAAGGTTTACCATGCCCCGATCTCGCTTCGTATTCGCCGCCGCGGCGCTCGCCGCAGCCCTGGCCGCCTCGTCCTGCACGGGTTTCCTGCGCCAGATCAGCTCGGACAATCGCGTCGATTGGGAAGCCACCGACCAGCATTTCCGTTTCGACAGTCGCGACCTGACCTTGCAGTTGCCGGGCGCGTGGGAGCAGGACCCGGCCGACCGGGTGTCGTTCACCGGCAGCTACGAATACGATATTTCCCGGGTCAGCGCCGACGGCTTTCACCTGCGGCTGCGTGCCGAGGTGCGCGGCGGCAATGCCACCAGTTGCGCCACCGGACTTGGCGAGTCGCTGCCCCGGCAGGGCTGGCGCATAGCGCCCCGATTCGACGAGGTCACCATCGCCGGACGAACCGGTTCCCGCGTGAGCGCCAGCAAACAAGACACCACATTGCATGCCTACTGCTTCCGCAGCGACCAGGCGGCCATGGTGTATCTGCTGGTCAGCGGCGCTTCCGAACTGGTCACCCCGGAATCGTCCAGTCAGTTGCTGGCGGCCAGCCTGATCTGGAAGTAGCACCCGATCCGGGGATGGGACCCGGCCGGCTCGATCGTCCCCAATCCCGGCAGGCACCGGCCGGCGACCCGGCGGTGGCCGCTGGCCGGCAGCCGCCCCGGTGGGTTCGGCTACCCCGAGCGGGTTTCCGATGCCACCTCGGCGCCGGTCGCCGCAATGGGCTATGGGGTGGCGGCCTGCCGGGTCCATCCCCCACAGCCCAAACCAGCAATGTCACCTCATCTGCGGCCAGTTGCGGCGCATGGCATCGCCGATCTGCCCGTTGGCGATGTGCTTTTGGACCGGGCTCATGCCCTCGGTCTGTTCGGTGTTGGGCACCTTGTACACCTGCCCCGGGGCATCGGGCATCAGATCGCGGGTGATCGGGGTCTTCTCCTGCAGGGTGGTGAGGATCTCACCATCCAGGTAGTAGCGGCGTACCGAACCCGAATTGGCTTCGGCCCGCAGTTCCTCGACCGACATGCCGCGCTGGGCGGCCAGGTATTCCAGGGTACCCGGGCTGACCCCGGCGGCGTTGAAGGAGACCGCCACCCCGCCCGAACTCAACGCGGCCACCGCGGCCAGCCGGCCACCCAGCGAGTTGCCGGTGTAGACGACGTTGTCGCCATGGCCGGCCTTGCGGATCGCCTCGGCAACCTCCATGGCCCGTTTCGACTGTTGGCTCATGGTGACCCCACCCACACCGTCCTCGATGACATCGGGGGCATAGCTGAAATCGGTGCCGTCGAACTTGACCACGAGTTGCCCATTGGGACCGCGCAAAACCTGGCCACCGAAGCCGTCCCCGTCGCGTTCATCCATGTCTATGCCCAGTCTCCGGAGTTCGTCCTTGCCGAGCTGCGACCAGCCGGGCGGCATATCGCCCTTGCCGTCGGCGCCCGCGATGAGATCGCTCATCAGGTCATCGTCTTTGTTGGGCCCATCGGATCTCATGTCCTCGGTGAATCCCGGGCCATGCTCGTCGAAGGGTCTGGGCGCGGCCTGATCCGCCGGCGCGCTGAGCAGTTCGCCGGCGCGCTGCATTGCCCGTCCCAGCCCGGCCTGGTGCCCGAGCAGCTTGTTACCCTCGGCCGCCAGGGTGTTGGCGAAGTCACGAACCTTGTAAAGCACCGAAAGCACGATGCGGGTGGCATCGGCCACCGCCGTGAGCAGTTTCCAGGGCATGAGCGCTATCTTGGCGGCGAAGGCGATCAGGTCCCAGACGAGTTGGCCGACCAGATTCATGATGGCCACCTTGGTCTTGACCACATAGACCGCGGTCTGATTGACCAGGGCCGACTGGCTTTTCAGCACATCGGCAGCCATGGGAAACAACTCGCTGTACTCCCTGGTCAGCAACCGAAACGAGTCGGCTCCTTTGGAATCCGACCATGCCTGCTGGGAATCCTGGACGGCGGCACGCAGGGTTGCCGGCATCTCGGTCAATGCCGAGGCCTGCCGATCGAGGGCGGCACAATGCTCATAGATGGCAGTGGGATCGCCGGCCAGATCAGCCAGCACCTTGGTGATCGGAGAGAACAACTGGGCGATCCGGGGCCCGAGAGGTTCCATCGACGCCAGCCGGTCGATGGCCTTGACGATGTACTCGATGACCTTGGCCTCCAGGGCATCCAGCGCACCGCGTTCATTATTGCGGCTCACCGCCGATACGGCATCCTGCAGGACGTTGTTGGCCTCGACGACACGTTCCAATTTGACAACCACGATCAGCTCCACAACTCGTTGATCAGGTCCATCAGGCGATTCACCTGATCGACAGCATCCTGCTCGGTCTCCCGGTAGGCCTCGATGGTCTCCGTCAGACCGGCGACGATGGAGTCCCCAGCGGCCGCCATCCCCTTGAACAGGGTCTTCCGGGAGTCGGTGACGCTCGGCTCCACCAGTTGAGCGGAATAGCGCAGGATCTTGCCGTACATGCCCACCGGCGGGGCCACGGCCTCATCGGCCAGTTGGGGCAGCAAGGTGACCACGGAATCGATCCGTTCGCCGACCCGAGCTAGCTTCTCCGGATGAAAATACATGGCTACCCTCTCGACTCGATCCCGGCGCGCGCCCGCGCCGCCGTCTCGACCAGATCATCGGCCAATGCCACCGGGTCGGCGGCCCGCGCGGCATTCAGGAACAGCAGTTCGCTGAGTTTGCCGGCTGCGTCCACCTTCAACTCCACCCATTCGGATGCCGCCCGGTGCTCGCCCCGCAAATCCAGGGATGCCACCTGACCGAACCGAGCGTCGAAGGCCGCCGCCACCCGATCGATATCGGCAAAGCTGGGCATCTCGGGAAGCTGCGGAGCGGTCCTACCCAAGGCCGGTGCCGGCGCCGCGGCCGGTTCGGCGAATTCGATATCCACCCCTTCGCCGCCGCTCGCCGAGGTCAGCGCCGCGATTGCCCGGTCCTGCAATTCCAGCACCGTATCGGCCAGCGAGGTGAGGCCTCGTTTGAGGGCTTCGGGTTTGATCTGGGCCGAGACCAGTTGGCCGTCGGCGTTCAGAGTCACTTTGACGTTCTCGTCGAAGGCAACGACTCGTACCGGTTGTGGTGGCAGGCCAGCGACCCGAGTCTCCAGATCGGCCAGCGCACGGTCTAATGCCTCGACAGTTGAATTGAAAATAGGGCTGGGGTTAGACATCGAACTCCTCTCGGCCATCCCTGGGGAATACTTTGCCGCAACCACGACCCGGCCCGTGGCAGTTCACCATCCTGAGAAGTCCACCGTCTAGGAATTGAGTATCGGCACTCAGATCGAGACCCGTCCCAGACGAATCGAGCGGTGGGCTGCCCCGAGAGCGGAGCCACCCACCGCTGGATCGTGCCGATCGTCCCGGGCCGGCGGAGCCCGGGTATCGGCAACAACGACGCCTAGCCCGCGGCCAACCGGGCCACCAGGGCGTCGGCGAATCGCTCGGCGACCTCGGGAATGATGTCGGCAAAGTAGGCCGGCTCGAAGGCCTCCACCTCCAGCACCCGAGGCTCCACCCCATCCGCCAGCGCCATGTCGATGCGGGCGTAGAGCGGATACCGGGCATCGGACGAGAACCCCCGGGCCGTACCGATATCCGCGATGGCGGCCATCACCTGCTCCCCGGCCGCGATCTCGGCGGCGCCGGGATGGCCCGGCGTGATGTCCTCGGTATAGCTGCCGCCGGCGAGGCCACCCCCGAGGGTCAGGATCGGCGCCTTGTGGAAGGACGCGGCGAACTCACCGTTGAAGTAGATCAACGCGTTCTCGCCGTGCGCGGTGACATATTCGATCGCCGGCTGCACCATCGCCACCTTGCCCAACCCGAAGATCCGGTTGGCCAGCTCGACCGCGGCCGGGTCGGTGGCGGCGAACCAGCCGGTGTTCGCCGAAGCCACCGAAACCGTGGGCTTGACGATCACGCTGCGATCCCGCCACCGCGCCAGCGCGGCAGTCACCTCGTCCGGGGTGGTGCAGAACGCCCCCGGCGCGCAGGGCACGCCCTGGGCCATCAGATCAAGCAGATAATGCTTGTCCATGTTCCAGCGGATCAACTCTGGCGGGTTCAGGACGCGCACCTGCCGGCAGACCGCAGCCAGCCAGGCCATGAACTGGCCCGGGCGATCGGGATAGTCCCATGGTGAGCGCATCACCGCAAGATCGAAACCAGACCACTCGACCGCCGGGTCATACCAGATGGGGGTGGCGACCTCGAATCCGCGCCGCCGCAAGGCGGGCACCAGCAGATCGATATCGCGCTCATCCGTGCCCAGGAACTCGGCATCGGTCGTCACCAGGGCAATGCGCTCACCACTCATCGCCGGCTACTCCGGCCGGTACGAATCGATCGCCGCCTGGGCTGCGGAACTCTTCACCCGGCGCGAGTGAATCAGATAGGCGACCCCGATGAACACGAACCAGATGGGCGTCACGATCACCGCCTGACGGGTCTCCTCTTCCAGGGAGAGAATGAACACGCTGACGATGAAGAAGACGATCACCATCCACGCGGTAGCGAGTCCACCGGGCAGTTTGTAGGTTGACTTCTCATGCAGTTCGGGGAACTTCTTGCGGTAGGCGATGTAGCAGACCACGATCAGCGTCCAAATGAAGATGAACAGCAGGGCCGCCACGGAGGTCACCATGGTGAAGGCCGCGATGATCGAATCCGAGGTGTACAGGAAGGTCACACCGCTCATCAGCATGACGCAGGAGACGATCAAAGCGTTCTGGGGTACACTCCGCTTCGACAGCTTACCCATCGCCTTCGGTGCCTGGCCGTCCATGGCGAGCCCGTACATCATGCGGGAGGTCGAGTACAGACCAGAGTTGTCCGAGGATGCCGCCGCGGTCAGCAGCACGAAGTTCAGCACCGATGCCGCCGCGCCGAAACCGGCCAGATCGAACATCTGCACGAAGGGGCTTTCGCCGGGCACCACATGGCGCCAGGGGATGACCACGCAGATGGCGGCCAGGGCCAGCACGTAGAACAGCGCGAGCCGCACCGGGATGGCATTGATGGCCTTGGGCAGGTTCCTCATCGGGTCGCGGGTTTCGGCGGCCGCGGTGCCGACCACCTCAAGGCCAACGAAGGCGAAGAAGGCGATCTGGAAGCCCGCCAGGAAACCCAGGGCACCGTTGGGGAAGAAACCACCATCGTTCCACAGATTGGCGATTTGCGCGGCGTCCCCACCTGGGGAGACGAAACGGCTAGCCAGTAGCCAGGCCGCCACGATGATCAGCGCACCCACCGCGACCAGCTTGATCAGGGCGAACCAGAACTCGGCCTCGCCGAACAGGTTCACCGCGACCACGTTCAGGGTGAATAGGACAACCGCAAGCACCGCCGCAGGCAGCCACTTGGGCACATTGGGCCACCAGTACTGGGCATAGCCGGTGATGGCGGCCAGGTCACCCATGGCAGCCACGATCCAGCTGAACCAGTAGGTCCAACCGGCAATGAAGCCGCCCGCGGGCCCCAGGGTGTGCTCGGCGATATCGCGGAAAGACTTGTACTTGAGGTTCGACAGCAGCATCTCGCCCATCGCCCGCATCATGAAGTACAAGAAGAAACCGATCAGGGCATATACCAACATGCTGGAGGGACCGGCGACGTTGATCGTCCGGCTGGACCCCATGAACATGCCGGTGCCGATCGCCCCACCCAAAGCGATCAGCTGCAGGTGACGATTGCTCAGACCACGTTGTAGTTCCCGCTCCTCCTCGGCCAGCGGACCCGCATCGGCCGTGGTTACCCCTCCGGTAGTGGGATCTGTGTGACTCACTGGGTACTCCCTTGTCCGTCTTGAGAACTTCGAATGGATTGGCCGACTGTTGTCACCGACATGCGGTCCGCCGATCGGCCACCGGTATGCACCGGTGATTCTGTTGTCGGGAATCGCCCGGCTGGCCGTCTGCCTTCGGGCACGACCTGCCGTGCGTACCCCTGGTCTGGTCGCGTCCGGCTCGATGAACGCCGCTACCACCCCGCCACCGGCTGGTATTGCGCGGACCGATGACACGACCTGACACGCATATCTCGATCTGTCAGCCGGCACCGCCCTTCGTCGCCGCTGATGCGCTGGCTGCCCGTCCGGGGCCCGGCACCGCCAGCTTGTAGACGTGCGGTGAAGTGCTGGCCGCCAACAGCGCGGCATAGTTGGGCCAGAAGGCCACCTCGCTGCCCACCTCGATAGGCGCGCCGGCATCGGTGACGTCCAGGATCAGGTGATCGCTGCTGGCGCCCAGCACGACGATGCCGGGGTCGGCCGGTGTCAGGGTTTCGGGAACGACATCTTGACGGCCCAAGTTGCAGATGGCGCGCAGCCGCACTCCCCGGTCGACGAATTCTGGATGACCGCCGAAGGCGTCCTGCCCGGTCTGGCCGATGGGCAGCGAGGGCTTGCGTGCCACCTCGATCGCCTCGGCGACGATTCGTACGGCATCCTGCCGGGTGCCCGGCCAGGGCTCACGGTCAAGGGTGTTGCGGCCCAGGATGATCGACTCCCCCAGCCGCAGCTGGTTGATCTGGGTGGGTAGCCGGCCGCTGGCCATCAATTCCAGGTTGGCGCTGTTGCCGCCCGACAGCACCGCCAACGGCAGTCCCGTGGCCGCCCGGCATTCATCGCGTACCTGGATCAGGGTGGTCATGTTTTCCGCCGAGGGTAGTACCCCGCCGTAGCAGGCCAGGTTGGTGCCCAGGCCGATCAACTCGATATTGGGCAGCTTGCCGACCGCCGTCACTTCCGCAACCGCCAGGTCCGGCCACAGGCCCTCCCGCAGATCGCCGACGTCGATCATCATGATCACCTGGTGGGTGACACCGGCCAAGCAGGCCGCCGCCGACAGCGCCGCCACCGTGTGCCGGGATGAGTTGAGCGAACAGTCGGCCCAGTGCACCGCATCGGCGGCGCCGCGTGGGGTCGGCGCGCGCAGCAGCAGCGTGCGCACCCCAAGCCCGGCTTCGGCGACACGTTTTAGGTTGCCGATCCGGGAATCCGCGATCAGCTCCACCCCCGCATGGGCCAATCCGGCCAACAGTCCCGGATGCGCGTTGAGCACTTTGGTGACCGCAGCCACCTGGATGCCGTGGGCAGCGCACTGCGCCAGCAGGGCCCGCGCATTCCCGGCGATACGGTCGGTGTGGATTTCCAGTCTCGGAGTGGCCGCAAACACTGGCACTCACTTTCTATTCCGGAGCCGGGACGGTTTCGCCCGGGATCACATCGGCGGTGGCCACCCACGCGGCAAAGGTGGCTGCTACCTCGTCGGGATAGGCCTGGGCCACCGTTCCCAAAGCCGAAAAGCGATAGTCCCGATCGATCAGGATGCTCGCCTCCGGCGGCGGCAGCAGCCGGGCACCGGCACCCAACCGGATCCGGGCTAGGATCTGCGCGCCACCGCTCACCTTCGTCAACGCGCCCCCGGTCCCGACCACCCATTGCACCGAGGTCAGATCCTTGCCGCGCACGATCTGCCTCTTGCCGGTCGGGGTGAACAGGTCGGTGACGCTGCCGGCATGCCGCCGGATACCGGCCTCCACCGCCCGGGAGGTCAACCATCGGGTGACGCTGGCCTCGCGTTCGTCGGCGGGGATCGCCCGCAGGAATTGGAAACGCTCCTGTTCGTCCTGGTCACCGACCATGACCGCGATCTGATGGGCATTGACATAGACGCCCAGATCGCCTTCCACCGTCCGCTTCGCACGCGGCTCGGGATCGATGCTGCGGCTGGTCCATTCCATGGAACCGTCGGTGACGCTGTGGATGTCGGTGGTGGCCCCGCCCACGTCTACGACCAGGGCATCGCCCATGGTATTCGCGAAGATCTCGGCCGCCAGCAGCACCGCCCCGGGAGTGGGCAGGATTTCATAGCTCGACAACTCGCCCAACCGGGCCATCCCCGGGGCCTTGGTGATGTGCCGGTTGAAGACCTCATGGATGAGCGCCCGGACCGGCTCGATCTGCAATCGGTCCACATCCGGGAACACATTGTCCGCGCACAGCAGCTGCACCTGGGCTGCGGCGAAAATGTCCTGGACGCGGCGGCGAGCCGCGATATTGCCGGCATAGATCACCGGCGCCGGCAGGCCCGCGGCGGCGAGCCTGCGAGCATTCTCGATCACTATCTGCTTCTCGCCGTAGTCGACGCCGCCGGCCAGCAGGACGATATTGGGCCTCAACTCGTGCAGGTCCGCCAGATCGTAGTCGTCGATCGCGCCCACGGTGATCTGGCCGACGATCGCACCGGCCCCCAGGGCAGCCTCCTTGGCTGCCCTGGCGGTCATCCCCTGAGTCAACCCGTGGACGCTCATCCGCAGTCCGCCGGCGGCGGAACTGTTGACGAAGACCTCGGCAGCAGCCAGATCCAGCACCCGGCCGCTGTCCGCCCACTGCGCACGCATGGCGGCCAGTGCCGCGTCCACGCCGATCCCGACATCGCCGGCTGCCACCGATGTCGGAGCGAATCCCTGCCCCACATGGTGGAGCAATCCGTCGGCCAGCTCGAAGGCGTTCGCCTTGGTGATCGTCGAGCCGATCTCAAGGGTGACCACTAGCTTCATCAGGCGTTGTCCGCCCTGACCAGGTTGCGGGCCCGCATGGTACGCACGATCGCATCCAGCACATCGATGCCTTTGGTGCCGCGTCCGAAGGTGGCGTCCAGCCCGGTTTCCCCGGCCATCTCCCGGCTCACCTGGGTGCCCCCGGCGATCAGCACCATCTTGTCGCGGATACCGCGTTCGGTGGCGAGTTCGGCGAGCTTCTTCATCATCGTGCGGTGTACCTCGTTATGGCTGATCACCGTGGAGATCAAGATGGCATCCGCGCCGGACTCGATGGCCGCATCGACCATCTTCTCCACCGGTACCGAGGTGCCCAGGTAGCGGTACTTCACGCCATACTTCTCCAGGCCGCCGTGCTTGATGTCCAGGATCTCGCGCAATCCGACGCTGTGCTCGTCCTCGCCCACGGTGCCGGCCACGACGTTGATCTCGTTATCGTTGACCACCTGGCGCAGCTCATCCTCCGGCAGTAGCTCGACCTTCTCCGGGATGCGCAACTTCGTCTTGTCGATCTCGAACCCGACATGGCCCTTCACCTCGACAAAGCAGCCTTCGGCGGGTTGCAGCACCTGCAGGTTGACCACCTCGGGCTCGCCCAGGCCCATCTTCTTGGCCATCTCCAGGGCCGCCTCGCGGGCGATCTCGGCCCGCTCGGGGATCATCAGCTGCACCAATGCCACGCTGTCGCCGGCCCATTCCGCCTCGGGACGCACCAAATCACCGCTGCGGAAAGCCTTCGTCTGGGCAAGCCGGCGTTCGACGCAATCCTCCGGGTCGAGTTCGTCGATGTAGACGATCTTCTCCGGCTTGTGCAGGGTGTCGCCGCCGATCAGGTCGCTAGGGTCGGCGACGCCCTCGGGTACGTTGTTGTAGCCGAAGTGATCGCTGACCGGAGCCAGATAGTCGGGGTCTCGCTCCACAACGCTCCCGGCGGCCACACCCCCCGAGCCATCGCGCGCGATGCCATCGTGGTTGCGCTCCGGGAACAGCGCCGAGTCGACGAAGAATCCGTTCTCGACGGCGGCGAAGTAGCCACCGGCATGGACCATCTCGGCCAGGAAACCGATGGCGCGCTCCTTGATATCGCGCACGGTAGCGCCCAGCGGGCCGTCCCGGTTGATGCTGACCAGTTCCTTGATGCCGTCCAGGGCAGACCAGATCTGCTTGACGGTCTGCACACCACGCACCGAGTTGTAGTGCCAGGGCAGGTTACGGCCCTCATCCGGGGTGATGGTGGACTGGATATCGGCGCTGGTCAGCATCGAGATCAGGGTGTCCACCACATGGGTACGGATGGCCTCGGGAATATCGGACTCGATATAGCGGGTGTTCTGCTGGGCTCGCATCCGGTATTCGGAGAAGAAATCGCGCAGCGCGACCGCATAGGGCAGGTCGAACCACAGCTTGGGAGCCGGCGGAGCACTCGGCGGAACGGTGGACAGGCCGATCAGGTCCTTTGGCATGCCCACCATGACCGAGAACATGCAGTTCAAGCCGTGCTGCACCATCAGTTCGGGCATCACCTTCCACCCGTGCCGGGCGGTCGCGTTGGCGTTGTGCGCCCCATCGATCTGGAAGATCCGGGCGCCGGCCATCACCTTCTTGGCCTCCGCGGCATCCACGAAGCTGCGGTACATGTTGATGTTGCGGTACAACACGTTGTACTGCGGGTCCTGGTGGGCGCCGTTGACGCCCTCCTCCGCGAACAGCACCGCTACCTCGGGCCCGGCGACACCGGACACATAGCTGTGGAAGTTGATCGGCCGGCCGACCTCTTCCTCGATCAGGTCGCAGGCCTTACGGCTGGCACGCAGCTGCTTGCGAGTTATCGGCACACCGCCGATCCCTTCCGGGGTGCCCTCCATCAGGCCATCGATATGGCTCTGCCCCGTGGTGCGGATGACCATGATGTGGTCGGCGCCGTTCCAGGCCGCCATCCGCATCCGGCGCAGGTCGTCCTCAAAGCGGCCCGAGGCAATCTCGGAGGTGATCACCGGCGCAGGTTGCGGGTCGAGTCCCTCGAAGTACTTCGCGGCCGGCATGGGGACGCTGTTCTTCAGCGGCATGGACATATCGCGGTAGTGGAAGCTACCCATGTCGATGCCCTCGGGCGGGCATGCCCGCCAGGTCCAGCCCTTACGCGGCGGATGGTAGTCCGCCAGCCCCTCCATGATCTGCTCGATATCGAGCTTGGTGTTGGGATCCAACGGCTCAGGCATTGTCAGCTCCTTCGAACAGGCCGGCGAGTACGCCAGAATCGGCAGCTATCCGGGCTGCGGCTTCGGGGATCGATATCCCATCGCGCTTGGCGAGCCGCCACACCGCGTGGCCGGCCCCCTTACCGAGCAGGCCCGCCTGGTAGACGTTCTCGACCACCGAATGGGTGGTCACCGAGTCCACGCCCATGCGCAGCAGCACGGCACGCTCGATCGAGGGTGAGGTGTGGGTGCGGGCCAGTTCGACGATCGGAGTCATCACCTGCTCGCACAGTGCCCAGAATCTGGCCTTCAACGCCTCGTCGTCCATGGTCGCCAGCTCGGCACGCAATCGCTCGAAGCGGGCTTCCCTTTCCTGTTCTTCGCTCATCTCAGCTTTGTCCTCCTCGCGGCGATCACTTGGCGGTGAGCCCGGCGGCGATCGCACGCACCTCTTGCTGGGTGGTATTGGCGTCTGCGGCCAGGAAATCGACGTCCACATCGGTCCATTGACCGGCCGGATACACCGAGGCGGCATGCCTGATGTAGCTGTGGCGCAGCCGGACGAGATCGAGAGGCCTACCGGCCACCTGATCGAGCCGTTCGGGAATGGCGATCACCTTGCCTGGTAGGTTGCCGGCCGGATCGCCCCGGCGGACTTCGATACCCCTGCTGCGGGCGAAAGCCAACTGACTGTTGTGATGTTTGCCCGCCCCGGTGTACTCGGTCTCCTGGACCACGATGACCTGGTCCCGATCGAGTTGCCTGGCCAGCGCGACTGCCGCAGTCAAGCTGGTATTGCCGGCTGGACCACGCTCCAGGCCCTCCAGCTTGGTGAGCAGTTCGGTGAGGTAGAAGACCTCACCCTGGGTGACCAGGTGGTAGCCATTCATGTAGCGCAACGCCCGGGCAGCATTGCGGGGCACATCCACCCGGTCTGGCCAGGTGGCGAACGGCACGCCAAAGCCGGTGTGTCCCGTGGTGAACGACTTGTTGTTGAAATCGGAATCGGAGGCCATGTGCAGCCCGGTCAAATCGACCGAGACCGCTATCACCTGGGTCTGGTCGCAGCCAACCTTGCGCAGCCCACGCGCCGTCCCGGTCAGGTTGCCGCCGCCGGCATGGGTGACCACCACCATGTCGGGCTGCCTACCGTACCGAGCCTGCACCTCCCGGCCGATCTCGGCTCCCAGGGTCTCCACCCCGAGGATCCCGAATGGTGTGTACAGGCTGGCGTTGAAGAAACCGGTCTCCTCCAGGGTGCGCAACAGTACGTAGAAGAGTTCCGGGCCAACGGTGAGCTTCAACACCTCGGCACCATAGGCCTCGCAGGCCCGCGACTTCTCCACGATCTCGGGCTGGCCGACGTGGTGAGAGTCGTAGACCTCCTGGACCACGATGCATTTCAGGCCCCGCTGAGCGGCCTGCGAGGCCACCGCGGCACCATAGTTGCCGCTGGTCGCGGTGACCATGCCGGCGAAGCCCTTGGACTGGGCCTCGTAGGCACTGATCGAGGCTCGCCGGGCCTTGAAGCTGCCCGAGGCGTTGGCAGCCTCGTCCTTCAGCAGGATCCGGGCGCCCTTGCCGGGTTCGGAAATCCGGCGGACCGCCTCGGTCAGCCTGCGGAGCTCGTACAGCGGTGTCTGCCCGACCTTGGTGTCGCGCTGGATCGTGGCCACCTCGTCCAGGCCGTAGCCCGAAACGTTCATCATGGCCTCGTAGTCGAAGGCGATCGGGCTGAGGTTGAACTGGTCATAGTCCAACCCCAGCGACGACCGCATGATTTCGTTCTTGCGCGCCATCACTGCCGCATAGGAGTTGTCGGTCACGACTCATACTCCGTTCCGATGGTCAGGATCTCGGCGACGGTGTCACCGAAACTGTGCGAATACCCGGGGTTGACGCGCCTGAGCGTCCCGCTGTGCTCCCGGCCGATGATCGTCTTGATGGTCGCCTCATCGCCCACCTTGGCGGGAGCGGCGAGGAACCCATCGATCCACTCCAGCAATGGGGTGCTGGCGGTATCGGCCGGCAACCCCTGCGCACGTTGCTCCGGGGTCAAGACGGTACGTTCGATCTCAACCCAGGCGCCCTGCGGCACCAGGTCATCAGCGGTCCCGTGCATCTGATCGACTCCTGTTCGTGGTTGATGGACGCGTCCGCAGTCAGCGGCGCACGTAGGCAGAGGGTCCCATCAGCGCGCACGGCGATGGGAGGTCGATGATCCGCTTCAGGCCCGGGGTTGCCTGGACGATCCGCGGAATCGTGTTCACCGCGATACCCGCGGTGGCCTTGCCACCGGCGATCTCCGGACCGGTGGACATGTGGATCTCGGGCACGCCGAAGATGGTGATGTAGTCACCGGTGGCCTGGTTCTCGGCCTCCGGGCAGACCTGCTGGGGATGGTTCAGCCGGATGACCTCGGTGTCCCCGCGGTAGCCAACCGCGACATGGTTGCAACCGGCCACCAGACCGGGTTCGATCACGCGATCACGGGCCTGGCGAGTCACCTTGCTGATGATGGGATCGATGGTCTGCTCGACCCGGTCCACACCCAGCCCGAGGGCATCGCTGATCAGCCGCACCGACTCCGGGAACCCGACATGGCCGACGATGGAGCCGTCGGCGACCCCGGCCGCAAACTGCTCGGGAGTGGTGCCAACGCCCTGGGTGCGCAGCACGGTTTCGCCGTAGGGGCTGAGATCATTGATCCGGCTGGCCTCGATGCGCTCGACATTTTGGTTGCCGGAGGTCAGAACGACGACCAGATGGTCGAGGACGAAGCCCGGGTTGACCCCGACCCCGACGATGGACACGCCATGCTCCTTGGCCAGGGCATCGAGCTCATCGGCCACCTCGGGGCTCTGGGCCTCGGGCGCCGACATCTCCTCGGCGATGCTGACCACGTTGATGCCAGCCGACAGGACCGCCTTGAGATCGGGCAGTTGCTGGCTCACCCAGGATGTGGTCGCGATGGCGACCACATCGACCTTAGACGAGTCCAGCACGGTGGCTGGATCGGTGGTGATCTTGATGCCGGTAGCATCCCCGCCGAGTACCTCGGCTAGGTCCTTACCGTCCAGTTCGGGACGGATGTCGACCGCCCCCACCAGTTCCAGGCCTTCCTTGGTCAGGATGAGCCTTGCGAGACCCTGGCCCATAGCGCCAAGGCCCCACTGCACTACCCGGATCCGATCGTTTCCCTGATTCATCTCGTTACCTCCCTTTGCGCGTTGAAAAGTGCGCACCCGGCTATTCCTGGGCGCCTTGCAATGGCAACGTCACTGCTGTCGACGTTGCCCTCGGGCAGACTCCGGTCTTTTCGGCGTACCCGGCCATCGGCCCATGGGGGACCACCCCCAAATATCCGATGGCAGCGCCGTTCGTCTGTGGCTAGGGGTCGCTGGCCCGACCCGCAGCAGCTATAGTTCTAGTCATTGCCACGCTCCTCAACGACTCATCCGCGAGCCTTGACCACGCCTAGTCGAACTCCTACGGATGCGACATCGTCCTCGATGCCGGAACCAGATTTGCACGACCAGCGGCTCAATGCGAGACCAGCGCTCGAATCCGTTCGCAAACATGCGCACGGATGGTGAATCTTCCACCGATCGCCGCTTCAGCAAAGAGGTTTCCCGGCCGATAGCAAGCGAGAGGGCGGCATGGACGAAACGGATCTACAACTAGTCAACCTGCTGCAGATCGACCCGCGGATGTCGTGGGCCCAGGCAGCCCAGATCCTGGGCATCTCACCGACCACGGCATCTCACCGCTGGAACCGTCTGGTCACCGAGGGACTCGCCTGGATCACTACCTTCCCCAATCTGGAGCGTCAGCTCAGCGCCATCGTCGAGGTGGACTGCCGCACCGAGTTTCTGCCACCGGTGATCGCCGCGCTGTGCGCCCACCCCCTGATAGTCAGCGTGGACGAGGCCACCGGCAAACGCGACCTGCTGCTGACCATCATCGCGCCCGACATGCCCACCCTGACCACGCTGATCATCGACTGGATCGGCAGTCTGGAAGGGGTCTACGGCACCCGCACCTCATTGATCACCAATGTCATCGTGGGCACCGAGGCCTGGCGGATCCATGCCGTCAGCCGCGACCAGGCGAACCTGGCCATCCCCCATTTCAATGTCGAACGAACCAGCCGCAATGGTCACGAGATCGACTTGGCCCTGGCGCGGGAACTGGCCGTGGACGGCCGCCGCAGTGTGGCGTCCCTGGCCGAAACCCTACAGATGCCGACCACCAGCGTGCACCGCAGGCTACAGCGGTTGCGGGTCAACCATCAGATCATGATGCGCTGCGATGTGGCTCCCGAACTGGCCGGCTGGTGCCTGGAATGCACCTGGCTGACCACGGTGGCCCTATCCAACAAGGCCCGCATCACCGAGCTGCTGCGCGGGCACCGGGCACTACGATCCTGTCTGTGGCTGACCGGCCAGAACAATCTGCGGCTGAACCTGCGAGTCGCCTATCACGGCGCTATCGCCGATGTGGAGACCGCTATCGCCGCCGCGATACCGGGCCTGGCGCCGGCGGAATCGATCGTCCATCTACGCAGCCACAAGTCCATGGGCTGGCTGCTCACCCCGCAGGGCCGGTGTACCGGCGAGTTGATCGTGCCGTCCTTCGGGCGGTGAGCGCTATTCGCCCGGGTCGCCCAGATGAATCCGGGTGACCCGGGAAGCGATCAGGCAGGTCACCTCGTAGCTGATGGTGCCCATCAGCGTGGCCAGCTCGTCTGTGCCGATGAACTCATCGCCTTGGCCGCCCAGCAGTACCACTTCGTCCCCCACCGCGACTGGCGCCGGCTCACCTGGGGTGACGGGCCCGAGATCGAGCATAGTCTGATCCATGCAAACCCGCCCGGCAACCGGCCACGACCGGCCACCAATCAGCATCCGGCCGCGGTTGGAGTTCGACCGGGAGTAGCCATCGGCATACCCGACCGGCACGGTGCCGATCCAGGAGTCCACCGGTGCGGTCCAGGTGTGGCCATAGCCCACGCTCTGGCCGGCCGCCACCCGTTTGACAAAGCTGATACGCGACTTCCAGCACACGGCCTGCCGAAGTCCGACCGGACGAGGCGTGCTCTCCGGGTCGGGATAGTAGCCATAGGCCATGATGCCCGGCCGTACCAGGGTGGTTCCGCCAAGCTCGTGGCCCAGTATCGCCCCGGAGTTTGCGGCATGCACCAGCGGTACCGGCGACAGCCCCTGTGCGGCGCGGGCGGCCTGGATCGCGGCCACGGTCTGAGCGAACCCGGCCAGTTGGTTGGCGGTGAACTCCTGGCCTACGGGCGCATCGCTGACCGGCAAGTGGGTGAACAGGCCCTGCAGGTCCAACGCGGGCTGTTCGGCGATCAGCATCGCGGTGGCCACCGCATCGGCGGGTTCACAGCCGATCCGGCGCATACCGGTGTCGATGGCCAGCTGCACCGGATACCCGCTGCATCCCTGCGCCGCGGCGGCCTCGGCGACCGCCATGATCGTGGGCCGATCGGCCACGGCGGGGGTGATGCCGGCGGCGATCAGAGCCGCCAACTCCTCGGGAAAGGCAGGCGATAGCCGCAGGATGGGGGTGGTGATCCCAGCGGTCCGCAGTTCGATGCCCTCAGGCGTGGTGGCCACCCCGAACCAGTCCGCCAGGCGATGGCGCTCTAGATGCCGGGCCACCGCCACAGCGCCATGGCCGTAGGCGTTCGCCTTGACCGCAACCAGCACCTTTGCCGCTGGCGCAATGGCCCGGACCTGCCGGACATTGTGCGCGATGGCGTCCAGATCGATCTCGGCGTGAGTCGCATACAGCATGAACTCATCCAACCACCCGGGACCTTTCCGGATCGCTACCAGACCCGATCCACCAACCCAACGGGCCCGAAGATCGGATCCAACCGTTCCAGGCGTCCCACGACCGGTCATCTGCCAGCGGGCCGGCCGCCGCTGGCCCGCTGGGGAACGCATAACCCACCGAACGGGCACGGCGAGCGGCCGGGCTGGTTTACCGGCCCGGGCTCGCACCGATCCTCGCCCGCCGGCCGGGCCCGACTCAGTCGTCCTTACTAGGACCACGCCAAGCGGCCCGCAGGCGCTCCTTGTTCACCTGGGCCACGGCCACCAGCGGGATCCCGGCCGGGCAAGCCAGTTCGCATTCCCCGTAGAGGGAACACGGGCCGAAGGCCTGATCCAGCGCCGCGATCATCCGGCGAGCCCGGCGGCTGCGTTCCTGCCTGCCCTGCGGCATCAAGGCCAGATGGGTCAGTTTTGCCCCGGCAAACAGCATCGCGGCCCCGTTCGGGCAGGCTGCCACGCATGCCCCACAGCCGATACAGGACGCATAGTCGAGCGCGAGTTCGGCGCAGGCATGCGGCTGGGCTACCCCATCGGCATCGGGAGCGGTGCCGGTATGCACATCGACGGTACCGCCGGCGCGCACCAGTTCGTCCAAGGCCGTGCGATCGATTGCCAGGTCCCGGATGACCGGGAAGGCTGCCGACCGGAAGGGTTCCAGCCTGAAGTGGGTGACCCCGGGGAACGCGCGCAGGTGCTGCCGGCAGGCCGGGGTGTTGGGCAACGGCCCGTGCGGCTCGCCGTTGACCACGAACCCGCAGCAGCCGCAGACCCCTTCCCGGCAATCGGATTCGAAGACCACCGGTTCCCCGCCCTGTTCGATGATCTGATCGTTCAGCCGATCCAGCAGTTCCAGCAGGCTCATCTCCGGCTGGGCGTCCCCGACCGTATGGTGTTCGAAATAGCCGGCCGCGTTCGGGCCGGGCTGCCGCCAGATCTCCAAGGTGACCTTCATCGGTAATCCCTCACCTGCAACTCGATCAGCGAGAACCGCAACGGCTCGCTGTGACGGACGTGTACCCCATCGGGCCGGGTCTCCCAGGCCGACACCGTGCACCAGTCGGCATCGTTGCGTTTGGCTTCCCCGGTCTCGGTGGCGTACTCGGCACGGAAATGAGCCCCGGCGGATTCCCGACGGTCAAGTGCATCCAGGATCATCACCTCGGCCAATTCCAGGAAGTCAGCGACCCGGCCGGCCTTCTCAAGCTCCTGGTTAAGCCGGTGCTGGTCCCCGACCACCCGCACATCGCGCCAGAACTCGGCCTGCAACTCGCGCACCTGCGCCAGCGCCTGGCTGAGCCCGGCCTCGTCGCGGCCCACCCCGCAGCCGGCGTAGAGGATGTCGCCGAGCTTGCGGTGGAACCATTCGGGACGGTGACTGCCATGGTTACCCAGCAGCCGGGAGACGCGTTCGTCGACCCGGGCGATGGCCGCCGTGACCGCCTGGTCGGTGGGCGCTAGCACCGGTTTGCCGACCAGCCCGGCCAGGTAGTTGGGCACCGACAGCGGCAGCACGAACCAGCCATCCACGCTGGCCGACAGCAGCGAGTTGGCCCCCAACCGGTTCGCACCGTGATAGTTATTGGACGCCTCCCCACCGACGAACAGCCCCGGGATGGTGCTCATCTGGTCGAAGTCAACCCACAACCCGCCCATGGCGAAATGCGCACCCGGGGCGATCCGCATCGGCACCTCGTAGGGATCCTCGCCGGTGGCATCCAGATACATCTCGAACAGGTTGCCGTAGCGTTCGGCGATGATGGGCTTGCCAAGCCGGGCGATCGCGTCCCGGAAGTCGAGGTAAACCGAGTTGTGCAGCGGCCCCACCCCATGGCCGGCGTCGATCTGGGCCTTGGCATTGCGCGAGGCCACATCGCGAGGGGTCAGGTTGCCGAATGCCGGATACTTGCGTTCCAGGTAGTAGTCGCGCTCGTTCTCGGGAATGTCGTTCGCCGGTCGTGCATCGCCTGGGGTCTTCGGCACCCAGATGCGGCCGTCGTTGCGCAGCGACTCACTCATCAGGGTGGTCTTCGACTGCCAATGCGAGCTGACCGGCAACGCGGTCGGGTGGAATTGCACATAGCATGGGCTGGCAAAGTAGGCGCCCTGCCGGTGAGCACGCCAGGTAGCGGTGGCATTGGAGCCCATCGCCAGAGTCGACCAGTGGAAGACCGAACCATAGCCGCCGGTGCACAGCACCACCGCGTGCGCCGTCCAGGCCTTGATCTGGCCGGTCAGCAGATCGCGGGTGACGATGCCCTGGGCCCGGCCATCGGCCACTATCAGGTCCAGCATTTCGGTGCGACAGTGCATGGTGACATTGCCGGCGTCGATCTGGGCCTGCAAGGCCTGCGAGGACGCGACCTCCAGCTGCTGGCCGGTTTCGCCGCGGGTGTAGTAGGTGCGAGAGACCTGCACCCCACCGAATGACCGGGTGGCCAACTGCCCACCATATTCCCGGGCGAAAGGGGCTCCGATGGCGAACATATGGTCGATGACCCGGACGGATTCGGTGCCGAGCCTGACCACATCGGCCTCGCGTCCCCGATAGTCACCGCCCTTGACGGTGTCCTTCACGAAGCGGTGCAGGGAATCCCCGTCCACCTTGCGGGCCCGGGCGGCGTTGATACCACCCTGGGCGGCCACGCTGTGCGCGCGTCTCGGCGAATCGTGGAAGCTGAAACACTCAACCCGGTAGCCGAGCTGCCCAAGGGTAGCGGCCACCCCCGAGCCGGCCAATCCGGTGCCGACCACGATCACGGTCAGCTTGCGCCGGTTCGCCGGGTTGACCAGTCGATACTCGGCGCAGCGCCGCTCCCAGGCGGTCAGCGGGTCACCGGTTGGCACTCTCGGGTCTAAGTCTGCGCCAAGGGCGTAGCCGGCGGCCTGCTGGGCCGGGCCCAGCCGATCGCGCACCGCCGCGCCGGAGGCCACCGCGGGAACCGGCGCGGTGGCCGGCCCGGTGGCCGGCGCAGCCACCGGGCCGGTGGCAGCCACCACATACTGGCCGGCCGGCCCGGGTTCGGCCGCCCGAGGCTCGGGACTGGTCCGGCGGCCAGCGAATGGATTGCGGATCATGCGATCACCCCCATCAGAACGAGCATTGGCAGTGCACCATTGCACACCACGATCGCCAGGGCCACGACCAACCCCAGCAGCAACAGGATCTTGCGCAGCCTGAGCCCGGTGATACCCAGGTCATTGACCACATTCCAGCAGCCCTGCGCGATGTGCAACGAAACCACCACCATCACCAGGGTGTAGAAGATCGCCATCCAGGGACGCGACAGGCTGGCCACCAGGTTCTCGTAGGCGTGCACGCTCAGTTCGCCTTCGGTGTGCATGGGATGGCGGAACTCGTCCGACGCCACCACTGCCCCGATGGTCAGGTCAAGCAGGTGCACGACCACGAAGGTCAGCATGATCAACCCGGAGATGATCATGGTGCGGGCTCCGAAGGTCAGCCGCCGCAGCCCGGTCCGCCGGAAGCTGCCGCGCGCCCGGCGTCCCCTGATCCAGATCGTCAAACCCGCGCTGACATGCAGGATCAACGCGCTGCCCAGCACGATCCGGAAGATAAACAGGGCCCCGCCATGCGGCAGCAGGGGGTACAGCAGGTTTCGCAGGAAGGCGGCATAGGCGTTGTAGTCCTCCGGCCCGAAGAAGACCTTGAGGTTGCCGATCATGTGAACCAGCACGAAGGCCACGAAGATGGCGCCGGTCACCGCCATGACGACCTTGAGCGCCACATTCGAGATCCGGGGGACGACATGCGGTCGGTGCTGCGCGGACCGGAGCACCAGGTCTCCACCACTGTGCCCGGCGGCCGGTCCGTCCTTAGCCACGATGCTCATCAGGACTCCAATCCACGAGGGAATGGTTCTACCATATGCCCCATCTGCCGATCGGCGCCACCGCTCTGGGCCGTCCGGTCCCAGGCTTTTTGGGGTGCTGCCGGGCCCTAGCGCGATTCGGTTCGATCGCCCCGGCGGCTGAGCCGATCCTGCCGGGCGATCCCTTGACCGGGTTGGCGCCATCCGGCCTTCGGCTTTCCGGTGCCGGACCCTAGGCGATCGCCTCGCGTCCGGCATCGCAGGGGTCTGCCACAATGGCGGGGTGACATCAGCCATGCGTCCAGGTTCGATTCCCGCCCGGGCCCGTCGGCAACTGGCCTTCGCGGCCGGCAGGGCGGCCGCGTTCGCATCCCGGGTGACCGGCCGCGGCGGTGGGGCATCCATCCGGGGAGCGGTGATGACCCGGATCGATCCGAGCCTGTTTTGCACCCTACTGGCCGGCAAACGCATCGGGGTGGTCTCGGGCACCAACGGCAAGACCACCACCACTCACCTGCTCACCGCCGCGCTGCGGGCCTCGGTGACCGATCCCCGAGAGGTGGTCACCAATCCCGATGGCGCGAACCTGCGCGAGGGTGTGGTTTCCGCCCTGTCCACCAGGCCACGGGCGCCAATCGCGATTCTTGAGGTGGACGAGCAGGTGGTCCCCGACATGATCCGCTATGGCCATCCCGAAGTGTTGATCATGCTGAACTTCAGCCGCGACCAGCTCGACCGGCATCACGAGATCAACGCGCTGGGCCGTAAATGGCGTGCCGCTCTCACCGCGGCCGGCGCCGGCGGCCCGACCGTGGTGGCCAATATCACCGATCCGCTGGTGGTCTGGTCGGCCGAGCCGGCGCACAAGGTGATCTGGGTGGACATGGGCACCGGCTGGTCACAGGATTCGGCGCTGTGCCCGGCCTGCGGCACGATACTCGGCAGCGACTCCGAGGATCACTGGCGTTGCCCGGGCTGTGGGCTCGGCTATCGCCCCCCCGACTACCGGCTGGTTGGCGGCGACGTGGTCACCGCCAACGGCGAGCACTGGCCGTTGGAGTTGCAGGTGCCCGGACGCTTCAACCGGGGCAATGCGGCTTGTGCCCTGGCGGCGGCGGTCGAGATGGGGGTCTATGAGCCGGTTGCCATCAGGGGGATGCGCACGGTGCAGGCTCCGGCCGGACGATTCGCGATCGGCCACTACGGCGACACCCGGGCACGCCTGGTGCTAGCGAAGAACCCGGCCGGCTGGGCAGAATCGCTGCTGGTGATGGAAACCGACCCGGTGGTCCTGGCGGTGGATTCGGCCATCGCCGATGGTACCGATGTGAGCTGGCTGTGGGATGTCGATTACGAGCAGCTGGCCGGCCGCCGGGTGATCGCCACCGGGCCCAGGGCGGCCGACCTGGCGATCCGGCTCAGCTATGCCGAGGTGGAGCATGAGGTCATCCCGGACATGGCGACCGCGCTGCGGGGGCCATTCGACGGCACGGTGGACGTGTTGAGTACCTATTCGGCATTCCTGCGGTTGTGCCGCCTGGGAGGGGTGGAGCTGAAATGACCCATAAGATCGTGGTGGTCTACCAATCGTTGCTCGGTATCTACGGCGATCGCGGCAACGCCAAGGTATTGGTCAAACGGCTACAGTGGCGGGGCATCCCGGCCGAGCTGGTGGACACCGAGCCGGGCCGGAGTGTCCCCGACGATGGCCTGGTCTATCTGTTGGGCGGCGGGGAGGACTGGGCACAGATCGCCGCGGTCCGGGAGCTGGAGGCCGATCGCGGTCTGCACCGCGGCCTGGACGCCGGTGGGGTGCTTTTCGCGGTATGCGCGGGCTACCAGCTATGCGGACGGTCCTTCACGGTGGGGGACAACGATGAGGTGTTCGACGGGTTGGGTCTGCTCGATATCGAGACCCGCCGGGGCGGGCAGCGGGCGGTCGGCGAGATCCTGACCCGCTGGACCAAACCCGATGGCAGCCAGGAACTGATCACCGGTTTTGAAAACCACGGCGGATTCACCGCCCTCGGATCGGATGCGACGCCTCTGGCTAAGGTGGAGATCGGGGTCGGCAATGGCACCGATGGCCACGACGGTGCGGTGCAGGGGCGGGTGATCGGCGCCTATCCGCACGGACCGATCCTGCCCCGCAATCCGGCGCTCGCCGATCACCTGCTTGAGCTGGCGTTGGGGCGATCGCTGGCACCGCTGCCGCGTGCCGAGGTCACCGCCGAGCACGAATTGCTACGCAGCCAGCGGATCAATGTCGTGCGCACCACCCCGAACCGGGCCGAGCAGACCCGCTGAGCGGGACGTCACGAGCCCTATCGGCTCCATCGCCGGTCCGCTCACCGCCAGGGGCGTTCCTCCAGGCCCTGCACGTGGTGCCGTCGGCGGCGTCCGGACGCGTAGAAGGCCGACAGGACCAGGAAGACCCCGGACAGGGCCAGCGCCCCCAGAATGTAGCTGCGCGGTTCCCCGACCAGCAGCTTCCAGCCGAGCTGGCTCACTCCCCAGGCCAGCGCCAGCCCAACCGAGTATTGACGGTAGAGCCGCCCGGCAAGACCGAGAGACCCGCCTATGAGGATGCACAGCAGGACGATGGCAGCGATCAGCAATGGCTGGCCGGCCAGCAGTTCATGCTGCTCAATGACTGCCCCGCACAGCATCAGGAGCTCGACGCAGACCCAGCCGAGAGCGGAACCCCAGCCGATGTCGGTCGCCAGCCGCTCCACCCAGCCCGGGGAAGCCAGCTTAGCCAGCCGCCACACCACCAGGCACAGCGCCACCAGGGTGCCGATCATCAAGACACCGGCAATGATCAGGTGCCCAGTGCGGGCGACCAGCACCCAGGCCAACTGGCCGATCCCGGCCAGCAGGGTGGGTTTGCTCAGCAGTTCCAGGCGTTCGGGATCGTACAGTTTCGGCAGCCACTGCCAGGCCATGAAGGGCAGTGTGGCCAGCAAGATCACCCACCAGACCCAAAACGCCTGGCCGGGAGCCGATAGCAGGGTTCCGGCGGGGCCGAAGAGCGGTTTGGCCGCCGTCGATCCCGCTCCGCCGGCGATGGCGATCAGGCTGGCCACTACCAGCAGCGCACCGCCTGCGGTGTTCAACACGCTGGGTAGATACGGGGCGAGTCCGGCCGGAACCTGCAAGAACATACCGGCACCCGGCAGCCCGGGACGCCGGCCTCGATCGATGAACCGGGATTGCGGTGTAGGCGCTACCGGCGCCGAACGATGGTCGCCCGGCTGGGCGGGCCTGGCCTGCGCGGATGCCTGCCGTGGCCGGCTGGCCTGGGATGCTGGCTGGGGGGCCGCCGCCGGAGGCGGCGAGGCGACCTGCTGGTGGGCAGGCGGCACCGGTCTGACGCCGGCCGTACCGGCGGCCGGGTCGGTTGATTGACTATCAGACGATACCGGGGTCCGGAATCCGGCCGGCGACGTGCCCGCCGCAGGGCCCGGGTGACCGGGATTCGGGGTTGGCGCAGACGTCGGCGGATTCGGCGCCCCGGGTGCCCGTTGATCCACTGGGTGTACCGGTTCGACCGGCCGGGCCGGGGCAGGAGCCGGCCAGTCGGGGATGACGAATACCGGAGGTACGGCATTGGGCCCGGCGTCCGGCAGGGGGAGCACGAACGGCGCGGCTGCGTTGGACTGTGAGACGGCGCCTTCCCGGCCGGCGGGCGCTGCCGGGACCGGTGGCGGCGCAAACGGCACCGGTGCCGCGACATCCGGGTAGGGAGCAGATATCCGGGGTTGGCCCACGACCGACCCGGTCGCCGGCGATCGGCCAGCGGGCGGGCCGGCATCGCCGAGCCGGTCGGGAGCCTGGTCAACGGGCCGAGGACGATGGGCACGGCCATGGCGGTGGATGTGCTGGGTCGCCATCTGGCCTCCCTTCGAACAACGGCCGTTCTGCTATCCAATCAGACCCGCGTGGCGTCACCGCGGACAATCGATCCAATTCCCGGAAGCACGGTACCCCCAGCAGGGTCACTCCCGCCGCTCGGGCTCCATCGCCTGGCCCAGGTGCTCGTTGGGCAGCTGCGCGGCGTCTGCGCCGCGTACCCACCGATCGATGATCGCGGCGATGGCACCGTCCCCGGTCACGTTGGTGGCCGTACCGAATGAGTCGATTGCGATGTAGGTGGCTATCATCAGCCCAACCTGCGGTTCGCTGAAACCAAGCATGCTGGACAGTAGCCCGGCCGCGGTCATGATGGCGCCACCGGGAACGCCGGGCGCGGCCACCATCGTGATCCCGAGCATGAAGATGAACCCGGCGACCAAACCCGGATCGATGCGCATGCCGTAGAGGATCATGACGGCCAGGCCGAAACAGGTGATCTTGATCGTCGAGCCGGCTAGGTGGATCGTGGCGCACAACGGCACCACGAAGGCGGCAACCGAGGGCGCGATACCGGCCGACTCCACCTGGCGGAGCGTGACCGGGATGGTGGCGGCCGATGACGAGGTGCCCAGCGCGGTCGCATAGGCCGGCAGCATGGCGCGCAGCAACACCAGGGGGTTGCGTCGCGAGATCAGCCCGGCAACGCCAAACTGGGCCAGCAGCAGCACCAGGGTGAGGACGAACACGAAGATCACCACGCCCAGGAAGGTCATGATGACGACCATGACCTGACCGGCTGCGGTCATGTTGCAGAAGATGCCGAAGATGTGCAGCGGCAGCAGCGGAATCAGCACCCGCTGGATCAGCAGATTGATGATGTCGCGGAACTCGGCGCAACCCCGCCGCAGCACCTTCCCATCGATCACGGTCAGCCCAACCCCGATGACGAAGGCCAGCACCAGGGCGCTCATGATACCCAGCACCGGCGGGATCTCGATCTTGAAATACGGATCCAGCAAGGCGTTTTCGGGGTTGTCCAGGGCGACCACCGAGGCTCCGGCGAGCAATCTTGGCAGCAGCACCATGGATGCACCGAAACCCAGGAATCCGGCGAACAGCGTGGAACCGTAGGCGAGCGCCGCGGTGATGGCTAGCCAGCGTCCGGCCCCGCGGCCCAGTTCGCCGATGGCAGGTGCAATCAGTCCGACGATGATCAGCGGAATGCTGAAGGACAGCAGGCTGCCGAAGACGGAGTTGAAGGTAACGAAGACGCGGGTTACGGCGTCCGGCAGCACCAACCCCAGGCCGATTCCAAGGCCGATCGCGATCAGTACGCGCGGCAGCAAACCCAGACGCATTCGACGGTTGGCTTCCATCCCGGCAGCCTAGTGGCCCGGGGCCTACCGGTGATAGCGGAAGCCGGTATCTGGGCCGACACCGGTACCAGGCCGTTCCTCAACGAGCCGGGATTCGTCTATCGCATCCATCAGCACGGTTGTCTGGTCGTAGTCGATCTCGTGGCTGCCCTCGGGATGTTCGATCCGTGCCCGGGCTGCCCTGGCCCGCAGCCTGCGCTGGGCCAGCAGCGACCATGGAGTACGGATCCGGGGCCCGATGCTGCCCTGGGCCACGGCACGTCCCAGCTGGCTGGCGCGCCACTGATCCCGCTGCGCGGTGTAGCCGGCCAGGTCGAGTTGGTCGGTCATCTGTTCGATGGCAGCCAACATGCCGCCCCGCTGCAGCCACAATGCCCGCTGCTGCGGATCCACCGTCATCAGCTTGGTCAACTGCTTGGTCGATATCCGCAACCGCAGCACCGCCGCGTCCAGCAGGGGTTTGGCATAGTCGATCCGGGCGCCCACATCGTCGCTGACCACATCGGTAAACCGCTGGACCGTGCGACCCAGGTCGATCAGTACCACAGCCAGTGCGGCACGTACCTCATCGCCGTAGCCATCGTCGGCGGTGGGGTGCACCGGCGCGCCGCTGGCGGCGACATTGAACAGGTGCCGGCTGGCCAGGCTGATGCGCTCCAGGCAGTTGAGGCTGTGTCGCAGCAGGGGGACGACATCGGCCTGGAACATCTGCCGGGTATTCCATTTCTGCAGATCGGCGGCATCGTCCAGGGCTGCGGTGGCCGAGGCGATCAGCGGGGTGAGCTGCCGGGTGGCTATCAGCCATCTTTCTGCGGCATCCCGGGTCATGGGATGCCGGTTCAGATGGTCTGCCGCGGTCTGGAAGATCTCCCGCAGCTGGGCTGAGACCCGTCGTAGATTCCGGGTCAGATCCTCGGTGCGCACCTTTCTCGGCAGCAGCAGCGGCAATCCGATGCCGACCACCGTGCCGATCACGGTGGTGGCGAATCGAGTGAAGGCAGCCACCTCCACGCCAGAGGCCCCCAGGATCAGCATCCCGCTGATGGCCACCTCGGTCATGGCGCCCGACAGCCGCAGCACCCGGGCCAGCATCAGTCCTGCAAAGACCACGATGCCCAGGGACCACCAGTGCAGCCCGACGAACATGGCCACGCCCAGTGCGGTACCGATACCGGTCAGCACCGCCACCACCCGTACCATGCCGGCCCGGAAAGACCCCCGTAGGGATGCCTGGGTAACCAGCAGCGCGGTGAGCGCCCCGGTCAGATCGACCGGCGGCGGCAGCATTTTTACGGTCAGCAGGTAGCCGAGCACGGTGGCCAGGGTCAGGCGGCAGACCTCGTTCACCGCCTCGGCCAGCACACGAGTCAGCCCGGCCCGATCGCTGGGCAGCCCGGGCCATAGTTTGTGAAGTTTTTCGCGCATGAATTGGGTGACATTCATCGTCTGCAACGCTAGCTCGCCGGCCGCATAACCCAAGACTCGGACCGGCAACCGGGTTGCCCCGACGACACCGGGGATAGCCGGCCCCGGGTTGGTTAGCTAGCAGCCGGCATCCGGCCGTTGCAGCGGGGCCGAAATCGACTCCGGCCCCGCTCGGGTCGATGCAACGACCCGTGATCCCCCCGGGACGTCATCGCCAGCATCGGTGGCAGCAGCCTAATGCCCGGCAGCCGCCGGGAAAATAGCAAACCCGGTATCGTCCACAAAGGTGGACTGAAGCGGTTCGGCTTTCGCCGAAGGGCCAGCCACCCGGCTATTCGTACCAGTTGCCCTCCACCGACATGCCGCCATCGATCGCCAGCACCGCCCCGGTGCAAAAGCTCGCCCGCCGGCTCGCCAGGAAGCAGATCGCCTCGGCTATCTCGGTGGGCGTCGCCATGCGCCCCATCGGGATCCGCCTAATGATCGTGTCGGCCGCATAGAACCCCTGGGCGATCAGGTTCTCCACTAGGGCAGTGCGCACATAGCCGGGGGCAACCGCGTTCACCCGGATCCGTGCGGGCGCCCACTCCACCGCCAGTTCCCTGGTCAGCCCCTCGATCCCGGACTTTACCGCACAGTAGCTGGCACGCATCGGCATGCCGTGGCTGGCGCTGATGGACGACAGGTTCACGATCGCGCCCTCGCTGGCCCGCAACAGTTCAAAAGCCTCCCGGCACGAGCGCATCGTGCCGTTGAGATGCACCTCCACGACTGCCAGCCAGTCGGCGTCGCTCATCGTGGCGCTCGGTACCGGCTTCGATTGGCCGGCGCAATTGACCACCGCGTCCAACCGGCCCTCGCGCTCGGCAATGGATGAGTAGGCCGCCGCCAGCTGCTCGGTGGCTCGTACATCGGTGGGCACGCCCCGGGCCCGCTCGCCAAGCCGAGCCGACGCCGCCGCCAGTTGCTCGGCGGAGAAGTCCAATAGCACCACCCGTCCGCCGCGCGCCACCCACAGTTCTGCGGTAGCCAATCCGATACCCGACGCGCCGCCGGTGACGGCCAGCACTTCATTGGCAAACTGTGTCATTGCGTCTCCTTGAGAGCTTCGATCAGGATATCTTCGGTCTGCTGCTCCCCTGTCTCCCCGCCTGTCAAGCCATCGCTCACGACTCCCGGCGCAGCCCGATGGCCGACCGGCAGCGACCGATTGGATCGTCCCCGATCACCCTGGCATGCCTCACTCGATTCGCCGCAGCCCAGATGAGGGGCCGGCAGGTGTCGCAGACCTCCAGCACGATGATGTCGGCATAGGAGCAACCGGCGAAAGGGGCCCGGTGGGCGCTGGGCAGCCCGGCAGCCACGTAACTCAGCATTTAGATTCCTATGCCGCAAGGTGCGAGGGTTCGACTTCCTTCAGATGCCCCTAACGACGGCTCACCGCTCGCAGCAGCGCCACGTCCCCACCCCAGAACGCACACATGATCGCCACCCCGAGGAGCAGGGTCATACCCAGCCCAACCGCCACGACCCCGTATCCATGAACCGTGACGTTGGTGAAGCCATACGGGTAGGTGCCGTCGATGGCCCCGCGCAGCAGCATGAACGCCATCCACGCCATCGAGACGACCAGCGCTGGCGGCAGCACGTGTCGGTTGACGCGCCCGCGCGGTCCCCAGATCAGCCATACCACCACCGTCACACCCGGCACCACTATGTGCTGCAGCGGATTGGCGAGCCGTGACCAACCGCTGAGGGCGATGGCCGGAGCCAGGAAGATCGCATAGACGATAGCGGTCAAGGTGATCATGACAAGGCCGGGCAGCCGCGACGCCCACTGCTGGACGGAGCTTGACCGAGGACTGCGGGCAAGCATTGAATGCCGAATGCGCAGCCCTGGGACATGGCCGGTCGAGCGCGTTGGTGTCCGGGGATTGCGGCACGACCCTCGCGATTGAACTGGTGACAGGTGCCGCTGCACCCGTGAGGTTCTACCATATGCAGCGGAGGCGCAGATCATGGCGGATGACGAGGTCGTACAGGCTGAGGGTGAGTCCTCGGATGCCAGCGTGCGAGTGGTGGTTCGAAACGGCCGGCTGTCAGCCATTGAGGCTGACAGTTCGCTGGTTCCTGCCCGGTACTCCGCTTTCCAGCGAGCGGTGATCGAGGCAGTCAACCAAGCGTTGGAGAGCTACGAGACGCGAATGCTGGCTTTCGTCCAAGACCATCCCGAGGCCGAGGCACTGCGTCGCATCGAGGCGGATACCGCGGTGGCCCGCGCGCGTTTCGATGAGATCGTCGCCCGTGCCCGTGACTGGGACGGTTCATGAGGTTCGAGTGGCAATCCTGGAAACGGTCGGGCCAGGACTTCGAGAACTCCTCCGACGCCCTGCCTGCGCTGGAGGCGGCCGTGGCGAACACCTCAGCGCAGGCCGCTGGCGCCGGCTGGTTATCGGCGGTTGACTTGGCGATGGCACGGAACCTGAACGGGCTACGCGACGGCAGCGAAAAGGTGGTTCAGGGGCTGCGCGCTGGCCTGAAAGCCGAGGGCGGCGAACTGACCGTGACAGGCGAAGCCTACCAACGCGTCGAGGAGCACAATACCGACATCGCAGACGACGCGGGAGACCCGCCGTGATCACACTTCCCGAGGAGGCGAATCTGATGCGCTTCTTCGTACCCATCGGATGGCCGCAGATAAACGAGGACTACCTACTCGAACTGGCCACCGACTGGGATGAAGCCGCCCGCGAGGCGGGCAGAGTAGGTGGTGAGCTGTCCGACTCGGTGCGATATGTACTCAGCCACAACGACACCCCCGCCACCGACAACTTCCGCGATTACATGGCTGGCGAGAGCAATCCCACCTCACTGGCCGCCTATGTAACCTTCTGCGAGGGGGTTGCCCGGGGCCTTCGGAAGGCCAACGAGACGGTGGCCGAGTTCAAGCAGCTCGTAGTGGACGAACTGACCGGCGTCGCTGAGCACTACGAGCGGGCGACCGCACTTCTGGCTTGGCCGTGGGACCGCGCCTCCTTCCTACCTAGGTGTCGTCTCGTGCACGCAAAGCTGCTTAGCGCTGAGGCGCGAACGGTCTCGGCGCTGGTGCTATAGGTGCGAAATGGCAGGTGAACTCGTAGTCGTCTCGGTCGGTGCCGGCATCTTGGTGCGGGCGGTACCGGCGGCCACATACGTGGTGGTCACGGCCGGCGCGCTGGGTACCACCGCGATCAAGACGCTGCCAGGTGGTGGCACCGCTCGGCATCCGACCGGCTCGCCCGGCGCCCCACAGCAGTGGGATACCGCCAAGATCAAAAAATGGATGAATGGCCTCAAAACCAAGAGGGCCTCGACAGGATCAAGTGTGGACGCACAATACCAACGCCGGACCTGCGGTAATACCGAGTACGAGTTGACCGCTGGTTCGGGAGAGAAGATATGGGCGGATAGCATTGAGGTGCGCGGTAACGAAGTAGTGATCAAGGATTCCAAGGCGGTGCGCGACCCCGGTGCAGGCAAATCACCCTATGAGGGCAACGGGCCGGATTTCCTCCGGAAGGACCTGGACGACGAGTTGGTCAGATACAAAGCTGTCATCGACGATCCAGCCACACCAGCGACCAAGGTGGAATTCATCACCAACACACCCGAGGCACAGCGTTATCTGACCAAGTATATCCGTGACAAGATGGGGCCAGACTTTCCCTTCGAGGTGAAGTACGTACCATGAGGTAGGAGGCACCGCGGCCAACGGTCGCTGCCAGGCGAGGAGTATTGAGTTGAGTCATCGGATGATCGGGGTCTTCCGGGCCGATTCGTCCCGGTTCAACCTGACGGCCGAGCAGGTCGAGCAGGGCCTGGGGCGGCTGTCGTTCGCGGGTGCGCAACCGCATGTCGAACGCCGCGACGAAACCCACACCGCATTGCAATGGGACACCACCCAAACCGAGTACGACTTCCAGCGGGTGGTGCTCGACGACGGGATCGTGCTGATCGAGGGCGACCGGCCCTACGTGGCCAAACTGGTGGTCGCGATCCGGCAGCTGTTCGATCCGGACGCCGCCGATGTCTGGGTCGGCAATCCCGGTCAGGGCCTGGGCCGGGTGCTGCGCGCCGACGACGAGGCCTCCGATGTCTTCCAGGACTGGCAGGACCTTCCGCTGGACCAGTTCAGTTGACCGCCCGGCCCTGGCCGCCTGGATAGCATCGGCACCGCCAGGAACCCACCGGACCACCAGAGGGCGTCTCATATCCACGCCCACCACCGCCGTACCCGCCTGGTGCCGTCCGCGATTGGCGGCAACGGCGGGCGGACCCACTCTGGGCTTTTCGGAGGCGCTCTCAGCCGCCGATCTTGCTCGATCATTGGCCATGCTGTCTGGCAAACGGGTCATCGCTGCAGACGAGCCGCTGTCCACCAGATCGGCTCACAAGGATCGCCGGTGGTGAGTCGCCGGCCCGGCGCTCAGGTTCTGGCTTGCCTTGGCTGAGCCGGCCTCGGGTGATGTGGGCCGTGGTCGCCCAGATCTCGCTGCGCGGCGATTCGGTCTCCAATACCCCACCTGGCGTGGCAAAGCCATTGAGCCGGTGATTCGCGAAGCACCGGGTGCCCGGCCGGAGTCGGCGACGACCCACGCCTGGCAGGTTCCTGGAACGCCGACGACCCGCTGTCCGCTTGGCCCCGGACGTAGGTGCCGCGTGCGGTCCCGGAAAGCCATCGGGTCCCGACCGCGGGGCCGGGATCCGATCGTTGAGTACACCGCCAGGGACTCGAACCCTGAACCCGCTGATTAAGAGTCAGCTGCTCTGCCAGTTGAGCTAGCGGTGCGCGCAAACAGGAACTCTAGCGCAGGTTCTCACCGAACATGAAATCCTGACCCAGGCTCGTCCGAGCCGGCCCGATGCGCTCGCAGATCGATCCGGGCGCGCTACGACGATCGCCGGGTATCACAGATACAAGCCGGTATCGGCATCGCTGAGTCGCTCGGCGGCCACCGCATGCAGATCGCGCTCCCGCAGCAGTACATACGACTTGTTGCGCAACTCGACCTCGGCCCGTTCGCTCGGATCGAACAGCACCCGGTCGTCCAATTTGACGGTGCGCACGCTAGCGCCGATGGCGACCACTTTGGCCCAGGCCAGCTTGCGATCCATCCGCACGGTGGCTGGGATCAGAATGCCGCCCGAGCTGCGCCGTTCGCTCTCGGCGTCGGGATCGACCAGGACGCGGTCGTGCAGCATCTGGATCGGCAGCGGGCTGCTGGGTTCGGCTGCGGCCATCTGGCTGGTCGCGGCATGGCTGCCCGGCTCGGCAGGATCGCCGACCATCGGCTCGCTCATCGGCTTGACACCTTGCGGATCAGGGCCGCGGTACCCCCGATTACCCCGAGCACGGCCAAGGAACCGACCACGATCAACGCGACGGTGCCCACATTGTTCCAGCGCACCCCACCCTCATCGACGAAATAGCTGCGCGACTCCTCGATCGTTTCGGTCACCATGTCTCGGGTGTTCGCGATGGCCTGCTTGGCGTCCTTGATGGCACGGCCCTTGACGGCAGTCGGGTGTACCTCGGAGACGAGGCCCTCGATTCCGACCGTCATGGCATGCCGGTGTGCGGCGATCTCGGCTCGGATCTGTTCCGGAGTGCGTTGGTTACGGGCCACGGTGTCCTCCACTGCGGTTCGAAGTTCTTCGGCCTTAGCCTATTCCCTGATTCCCTGCGCGGTCGTCGCGCGCCCGACGATACCCATGGCCTATCGTGAGTGCATGACGCAGCTCGCCCGGGGCGACCTTGCCCCAGCATTCACCCTGCCGGACGCCGACGGTCGTCTGGTCTCGCTGTCCGACTTCGCTGGACGCAAGGTGATCGTCTACTTCTATCCGGCAGCCATGACCCCCGGTTGCACCACCCAGGCGGTGGATTTCACCGCCGCCCGCGAGGATTTCCTGGCCGCCGGCATTGACATCATCGGTATCTCGCCTGATCCGCCGGAGGCACTCCGCAGATTCCGCGATCGCAAGGAACTGCGTCTGGTGCTATTGGGCGACCAACGGCACGAGACGATCGGCGCCTACGGCGCCTGGGGCACGAAAAGGCTCTACGGCAAGATCCTCGAAGGAGTGCTGCGGTCCACCTTCCTGATCGATGTCGGCGCCGACGGCCAAGGTACCATCGCGCTGGCCCAGTACAATGTGCGGGCGACCGGACACGTGACACGGCTGAGCCGGGAGCTGGGCTTGGGGCATTCGTGAACTATGCTGGTTCGGCCCGACCACGGGCAGGCCGGAGTGGTGGAACTGGCAGACACGCAGGATTTAGGTTCCTGTACCGCAAGGTGTGAGGGTTCGACTCCCTTCTCCGGCACATCCCGGGATCCGGCTCGCACGGTTGACGGCGCACGACAGCCGATCTGGGCCACAGGCAGCCGGATAAGTTCATTAAATCCCTAGTACCCCTTAGAATCGTCGGTGTGAGCGTCTACGATCAGGATCCCACCGACCCCCGACTCGACTATGATGCGCTGCGGGAAGCCGGAATCTCCCGCAACCAGCAGGGTACGCTGATCGTCGCCCGGCACGGCGACGTCACCCAGATCGCGACAGATCCGGGCACCTTTTCCAGCGCCGTATCGCGTTTCCGGCAGGTACCCAATGGCCTGGATGGCCCCGAGCATGCCCGCTACCGGGCATTGATCGATCCCTTTTTCACCCCACAGCGGATGGCCGAGTTGCAGCCCCGCCTGCAGCGGGTGGCCGCCGAGTTGCTTGCGGCTACCTCGCCCTGCCAGGTACTGGACGCGGTCGCCGACCTCGGTTCCCGATACGCGGTTCGAGCCATGACCGTTTGGCTTGGCTGGCCTGCCGAGCTGGAACCCCGGCTGCTGGCCTGGATGGCCGACAACCATAGCGCCGCCCGATCCGGGGAACTGGCCCGCACCCGGCTGGTCGCCGAAGCCTATGACCAGATCATCGAGGAGGTCGTCGGCCCGCGCCTGGCCAGCGGCGAGTTCGGCGACGACGTCACCGGGGAACTAATCGCGCTGGTTTACGACGGTAGACCGGATGCCCGCGCGATCCTGGTTTCGATCTTGCGCAACTGGACTGGCGGAGATCTGGGCTCGATGGCGCTATGCGTGGGCGTGGTCACCCATTGGCTGGCCACTCATCCCGAGTCGCTCGGCGAGTTCCGCGAACTGGACGATCAACGGCTCGATCAGGCCATCGACGAGATCCTGCGCATCGACGACCCCTTCGTGTCGAATCGTCGCATCGCCACCACGGATACCGAAGTATCCGGCTGCCCCATATCTGCTGGTCAGCGAATCGTGCTGAACTGGACCGCGGCTAACCGCGATCCGCGCGTCTTCGGCGATCCGGAGGCCTTCCGCCCCCAGCAGAACGCGCCCCATAACCTGGTCTACGGTGTCGGTCCGCATATGTGCCCGGGGCGGCCATTGGCCAGTCTCGAGTTACGGATCTTCACCCGAGCGCTGCTCGGCCATGCCGCCGCCATTGAACTGGTTGGGCCCACCGAGCGCGAACTGCCACCGGTCGGCGGCTACCAGCGGGTGCTGGTGAGATTGGGCTAGCCGATTGGCGAACGCCCAGGCTGCGGATGCTCCGGGACGACCCGGGCGCCCAGCCGCACCGCGACGCCGGGGCGGCTGGGCGCTTTCAAGCCGGCGAATCGCGGCGCCCCGATGGCCAACCGGCCGGCCGTCGATCAATCCGCATGCGGGCAGGCTCCCCCGTCCGGCATGGCCGCATCCGTAGCCGGCGACGGTGGACTAGACGACGATTGGGGCGATTCGGCGGGCAATCGCCAGGCCAACGGCAGGGGGTCGGCCGGTCGCAGCAGCGGGTCGCTGGCCGGCAGCGAGCGGACCGGCCCCACCCCGGTGAGCCGGGTTTCAAAACGAACGGTCACCACTCCATGGCCGGCGCCCCATACCCAGCCCCGGCCGTGTTCACCATGCTCGACATCCAACCCGGGCAGCCAGGCATCCGCCCGGCCATGGCGGCGGCGCATCACCGGTACCCCCACCGAGAGTTGCTCCACCACCGCCGAATCGGGGACCTCGGTGACGAACAGTTCCTCCTGGGCGGCCGCGGCGAAATTGGTCACCCCGATCCCTAGCAGCCGGACGCCGCCCTCGACCGCCAGTCCGGCCAGCAGGCCAAGCGCTACCACGCGAATCCGTTCGGTGGTATCGGTGGCGCCTTCCAGGGTGCGCGACCGGGTCCAGGTGGTGTAGTCGGCCAGCCGCACCTTGATCGACACGGTGCGGGCGAACTGGCCGGCCCGTCGCAGGCGTTCGGCCACTATGGCGGCGTCGCGTTCCAGTACGGCAGCCATCTCGGCCCGATCGGTCAGGTCGGTTTCGAAGGTGTCCTCCACCGAGATCGATTTGGCCTCCCGGCTGGGTTGCACCGGGCGTTCGTCGCGGGCGAAGGCCAATTCCCGCAGTCCCCTACCGACCGCGCCGCCCAGTTCACGGATCAGTTCACGTTCGGAGGCCCGTCGCAGATCGGTCACCGTGGTGATCCCCAGCCGGGCGAGCCGCTCCATGGTTGCCGGCCCCACCCCGGGAATCGCCCGCACCGGCAGGTCGCGGATCAACGCATCCTCCGCGCCGCCGGGCACCACCAACTGGCCGGCCGGTTTGGCCTGCTCGGAGGCGAGTTTAGCGATGAACTTGCTCGTTCCCACCCCGACCGAAGCGGTCAGGCCCTCGGTGCGCTGGCCAAGTTCGGCCCGCAACCAGGCGACCAGCCTGCCCAACCGCGCCGGATCGTCGCAATCATGCCCGCCGGCGGCCAGATCCACATAGGCCTCGTCCAGGCTAAGCGGTTCGACCAGTGGGCTGAGCTCGGCCAACAGGCCGAGCACGATCCGACTGGATTCCCGATAGGCGGCGAACCTGCCCGACAGATAGGCCGCATGCGGCGCCCGGCGCCGGGCTTCAGCGGTTGACATGGCCGAACGCACCCCGAAGCGGCGAGCCTCATAGCTTGCAGTGGCCACCACGCCACGGCCGGCGATACCGCCGACCACCACCGGCCGGCCGCGCAAGGAGGGCTTGTCCCGCTGCTCCACGGCGGCGAAGAAGGCATCCAGATCCAGATGCAGGATCGAGGGAGTGGGACGCACGCCAGGACCCCGGTTCAGCAAATCCCGCCCACGGCGTCCGCGGGGCCGAATTCACGCCGGCGATAGCTGACGAAATCGAATTCGCCCCGTTCGGTGCGCGCGGTCTCCACCCATTCCTCCGGGGTTATCTCGGGAAACAGCACACCGCCCTCGGCATCGGCGTGTACCCAGGTGATCTCCAGTCCGGCGAGATACGGCCAGGCCTGCCGGTAGATTTGGCCACCGCCGATCACGTAGACCTCCTCGTCTCGGGCCAGGCCCGCCGACAACGCATCGGCGATCGAACCCACCGCCATCCCCCGCGGCTGTCCCTGGGCGTCAGCCGGGAACGAGATGGCCTGCGGACGGGAGGTGACCACTATGCTGAATCTGCCCGGCAGCAGCCCCATCACCTCGTGGGTCCGGCGTCCCACGATCAGCGGATGGCCCATCGTCACCCGCTTGAACCGGGCCCAGTCCTCGGGGAACTTGAACGGCTGATCGCGCCCGGTGCCGATCACCCGGTTGCGGGCCAGCACCGCGATCGCCCTGATTGTCATAAGCCCTTCGCTCCTCGGCGAGGTTCACACCGCGATCGGCGCCTTGATCGCCGGGTGCGGATCGTAGTCGGTTACCTTGAGATCGGCCAATGCGAACCCGTCGATGCCGTGCACCTCGGGATTGAGCCAGAGTTTCGGCAACGGCCGGGGTTCGCGGCCCAACTGCAACCGCACCTGGTCGAGATGGTTGTCGTAGATATGCGCATCGCCCAAGGTGTGCACGAAATCGCCTACTTCCAGCCCGCAGACCTGGGCGATCATGTGGGTCAAGGTGGCATAGGACGCGATATTGAACGGCATTCCCAGGAACAGGTCGGCCGAACGCTGGTAGAGTTGGCAACTCAATCGTCCCGGCCCTCCAGCCACCGCTGGCGGGGCGACATAGAACTGGAAGAAGGCATGACAGGGTGGCAGGGCCATCTGATCGAGTTGGCCGACATTCCAGGCCGACACGATATGCCGGCGAGAGTCCGGGTCGGTGGTGATCGATTCGATGACATGGGCGAGCTGGTCGATCTGCCGGCCGCCCGGGGCTGGCCAGCTGCGCCACTGGTAGCCATAGATGGGGCCGAGTTCACCGGTCCGGTCAGCCCATTGGTCCCAGATGTGGATGCCGTGCTCCCGTAGCCAACCGATATTGGTTCCGCCGCCGATGAACCACAGCAATTCCCCGAAGACCGCCTTGGTGAACACCTTCTTGGTGGTCACCAGCGGAAAACCGGCCGCCAGGTCGAAGCGCATCTGGTAGCCGAAGACACTGCGCGTCCCGGTGCCGGTGCGGTCGGATCTATGCACCCCGTGGTCCAGGACGTGTTGCAGCAGATCGAGATACTGCTTCACCGGCCGACCGCTCTCTGATCGGATAGCTGTGCCCGCAGGATCGGAATCATCGCGCGCAGCGCATGCCCCCGGTGGCTGATGGCGTCCTTCTCGGCCGGGCTCAGCTCGGCATTGGTGCGCCGCGGCCCGGCCGGCTGTTCCTCGGCTTCGAAGATCGGGTCGTAACCGAATCCGCCGGTGCCCCGAGGAAGACGGGTCAGCTCACCGGGCATCTCGCCACGGGTGGTGAACTCGGTGCCGTCCGGGGTCACCAGGGCGACCACGGCGACGAATCGGGCTCCACGCCGGCCCTCGGGTACATCGTCGATCTGACGCAGCACCAAAGCCAGATTCTCGGCATCGTCTTGTTGCGGACCGGCCCAGCGCGCCGAACGCACCCCGGGCATTTGGTTCAGGGCGTCCACGCACAGCCCCGAGTCGTCGGCCAGGGTGGGCAGCCCGCTGTGGGCCGCCCAGGCCCGCGCCTTGAGCAGGGCATTGCCGGCGAACGTCCATTCGGTCTCGGCCGGATCGGCCAGACCCGGGAAGTCGGCTGGCACCCGCACCTGCCAGGCCAAACCCTGCTCGGCTAGGATCCGTTCCAGTTCGGTCAGTTTCTTGGCATTGCTGCTGGCCAGCAAGAGCTGGACGGTCATCTCAACTCCTCGGCAAGCGCGGCCTGCTGTAGCCTGGTCAACTCGGCGCAGCCAGCCTGCCCCAAATCGAGCAGGTCATCCAGCGTCTTGCGGTCGAAGGGTATGCCCTCCGCGGTACCTTGTACCTCGATGAACTCCCCGGTGCCCGAACAGATGACATTCATGTCGATGCCGGCGGTCGAATCCTCGGCGTAGCACAGATCGAGCATGTTCACCCCACCAACCACCCCAACGCTGATGGCGGCCACCGAACCGGTTAGCGGTTCGGCGGTCACCAGGCCGCTGGCCCGCAGCCAGCGAACCGCATCCGTTAACGCCAAATAGGCCCCCGTGATGGCCGCGGTGCGTGTTCCGCCATCGGCCTGTAGCACATCGCAGTCGATCACTATGGTGTTCTCGCCCAGCGCGGCATAGTCGATAACGCCTCGCAGGGAGCGCCCGATCAACCGGCTGATCTCGTGCGTGCGGCCGCCGATGCGCCCCTTGCGGGATTCGCGGTCGCTACGGGTGTGGGTGGCCCGAGGCAGCATCTCGTATTCGCTGGTCACCCAGCCCAGGCCGGAGCCCTTGCGCCAACGCGGCACCCCCTCGGTTACCGAGGCCGCCACCAGCACCATGGTGCGACCGAACTCGACCAGCACCGAGCCCTCTGCGTGGTCCAGCCATCCCCGGGTGAACCGAACCGGACGCAACTGGTCGTTCGCCCGCCCGTCGGCGCGTAATATGTCTGACACGACCCCGAGGCTACCCTGCTCGTCCGGCAGTTTCGCTTCCCCACTCCAAAGTAGGCTCACGGCATGTATCAGTACGTCATCGGCATCATCGATCCGGCGCGGTGGTCCGGTCGGATCGACTTGGGGTTTCCCACCGAACCAGGTGGGGTGATGACCTACGGACCCGAGAGGACTGGCGGTCCCGCCAGATCCGTGCCACGCCACCGAGAGCGGTCGGAGCAATGGCGGGCCGCATGATAGTAATCTTCGAGCGGCCGGTGGCCAGGCCACCCGACGCCTGGCGCCCACCCAACCAGTGAATCCCGGGAGAACCAATATGTATGAATACCTGATCGATGAGATCAGTTGGTCAGGCTCCTTCGACCACGCGCCAGAGGCCGGCTACCGCCAGGCATTGCACAAACGCGCGCAGCAAGGCTGGCGGCTCGTACAGGTGCTGACGATCTGGGACGGCGCGGAACGTCTGCCATGCGCCCATCACCTCATCTTCGAGCGCCCGCTCGACGCACCCACCGGCATGGCCGGTGCCGACGATGGCGATACCCGGCGGTGACCCGTGCAATGAATGCCGACCGATACGAGTACGAGTTCCGCTCGATAGCCTTTGGCGGTTTCAACCGTCAGCCGCAGGAAAACCACGCCCGGATAGTCGCCGAGCACGCGGCCCAGGGCTGGCGACTATTGCAGATCTACATCATCCCAACCAGCGATGGCCTACCGAAATCCATGGAACTGGTCTTCGAGCGGCCATATTCGGGGCCCCGCGACGAGACCAGCGCCGACCGCCCCAAACGCTGGGCCGCCGAACCGCTGTTCCAACAGCCCTCCCGGTGGTGATGGGCTGGCCGGACAACTGCCCGGCCAGCGCGTAGCGCGCCTCCCACCGGAGCAACGAGCCGCCCAGCGATGAGCATCGGCCTGCCCGTGCCGGCCGCCGCACGCGATCGGCGGCCGGCACGGGCCGACGGCGGTAGGGGCCACCCAAGCGGCGGCAGGACCGTACCGGTTCAGTCCAGCGTTACCTGCTGGACGTCGGTGACGAAGCCACCCATCAGTCTTCTGCCAAGACCCTCGAAACGGTCTGGGCCGCCGGTGGTGACGAATTGGCGGCTGGCGCTGTTGCCCGGTGGCCGCAGCAGTCCGCGCCGGGTGAGCACCGCGAAGGTGGCCCGGGCGCATTCGTCCGAACTGCTGACCAAGGTGACCTCGTCACCCATCAGATAGCTGATCACCCCCGACAACAGCGGATAGTGCGTGCAACCCAGGATCAGCGTGTCCACTCCCTGCTCACGCAGCGGTGCCAGATACTCCTCGGCGACCGTCATGACCTGGTCGCCCGTGGTGATGCCGGCCTCCACCAGTGGCACGAACTGGGGACACACCTGTGTGTAGATGCGTACCGGGGAAGCCGCCAGGGCGTCGTTGTAGCTGCGCGAGGTGGCCGTGGCCGCGGTGCAGACGACACCCACCTGACGGTCCCGGCTGATGGCCGCTGCCTTGCGGGCCGCCGGCAGGATCACCTCGATGATCGGCAGTTCCCCGTAACGTTCCCGGGCATCGCGCAGCGCGGCCGAAGATGCGGTGTTGCAGGCGATCACCAGGGCCTTCACGCCACGGTCAACCAGCCAGTCCAGGCATTGCAGGGTGAACTCGCGGACCTCGGCTATCGGACGCGGCCCGTATGGGGTACGGGCGGTATCGCCCAGATAGCAGATGTTTTCGCTGGGCAACAGATCGACGACGGCCCGCGCCACGGTCAGACCACCGAAACCCGAATCAAAGATGCCGATGGGCGCGTCAGTCACGCGGCCAACCATAGCCGTAGCGGACGGGAGCGACCACCTCAGTCCTGCACGGCCAGCAGGGATTCCTGTACCCAGCCCGTCCATTCATAGATCGAGTAGACCCAGCTACGCGGGTCGTCGTCGGGCAATTCGGCAAGTTCCTCGGCGTCCTCGGCGGTTTCGATGCCCATCCGGACGGCCAGCGCCAGCCGCATGTTGGTCAACGACTTCAGCCAGGCGATGGTGTGGGCAGATGGCACCGTGCAATGGCCCAAGTCCGCCCGGGCAATTCGCAGATCGCTCAGCATCCGCTGGGCGCAACCTACCTTGTCGTCTCGCTGTGCGGCCTGGGTGAACCGTTGGAAATCGTGGCTGGCAGCCGGATCGGCCGGGTAGGCGTCCGGATACAATCGTTTCAGCACCGGATCGACCACCGGTTGCAGTTCGAACTGGCCCGATCCGGGATCCAGTTCGCGTTCCAACCGGGCGAGGATGTCTTCACCGGGGCCGGCCGTATCGGCAGGCAGCGGCCGGGTACCGGGACCGAACAGGCCGGTGCCCTGGTCGAGCAGCAACTCGATCAGCTGACCCAGCAGGCTCTCCAGCAGATCCAGCTCTGCGGTTTCGAAATCGCACACGGCAAGGTCCCGCGAGCGCCGGAAGGCCAGCATCAACCGGCCCGATCCATCGTGGCCCAAAGCCCAAAGCCATGCATGGCCTGGACGTCGCGCTCCATGGCCTCCCGGGAGCCCGAGCTAACCACCGCCCGCCCTTCCATGTGGACCTGCATCATCAATCGCTCGGCCTGGGCCCGCGAATAGTTGAAATAGCTCGCAAAGACATGGGTGACGTAACTCATCAGGTTCACCGGATCATCCCACACGACCGTGACCCAGGGGGTGACGGCCCGCGTGGTTCCGGCCGGACGCTCATCGACGACGGTGCCGCCGAAGGGCTGCCCGGGGGATGTCTCGCTGACCATGTGCCCATTGTGGCCCATCGGTTCAAGTACCGGTAACCCGAACGGTCACCGGGGCGGCCCGATGCGCGAGGTCCCGCCGGGTGGCCGGGGCGGACCCGCAGGAAACCGGCCAGGCGCCGGTGTCAAAGGCCCGGCCGGCGGTTCGGCTGCCGCGGGCCCAGCCAGCAGTTTCGACACCAGCATCAGCCCGATCATGACCGTGCCGACCATCTGCAGCAGCCACAACACCGAGGTAAGCACCAGGAACACCCAACCGGCCGGCGCGAAGCCCGCCCAGTCCAGCGCCGAATAGCCGACCTCCCGCAGCACCGAGGCCCCCACGAACAGCCCCAGGCCCACCAGCAGGATCAGCCACTGGGCCCGGGCGGCACCGGGACGCCGACCGGCTAGCCGCACCAGCCAACGGTCGCACAGCGCGGTGGCTGTCAGCACTCCGGCCATGACCACCGTCAACGAGCTGCCGGCGCGCAGCACGGTATAGCCAACCGGAGGGATGACCGGACCGCCGGGCAGGTTGACCACCAGTTCGCAACCGATACCCAATGCCAGCCCGACTGCCGCGAAGATCCAGATTCGCCGATTCACAGGATTCCTCCCAAGTCTGGTGTTGGGCCCGCGCCCGGGCGAGCCCCGCGGGCCGCCGGCCTCCCGGACCGGCCGGGCCTACGCCGCGGCCCAATCGCAATTCTACGGGCACAACGGTGCCGTCCTGGGCGCCTCGGTAGGCCTTTCCGGCCGGCTGCCAGCCCACTCCTGGCTGCACCTGCCGGACTATGCTGACGCCATGACCTCAACCGCGCTGCTGACCGACATGTATGAACTGACTATGATCCGCGCAGCCATGCACGCCGGTACCGCATTCCGCCGCTGCACCTTCGAGCTGTTCCCTCGCCGGCTGCCCCCGGGCCGCAGCTACGGCGTGGTGGCCGGCACGGGACGCGCGCTCGCCGCGCTCGCGGAGTTCCGGTTCGGCGATGCCGAGATAGCCTTCCTGCGGGAACGTGAGATAGCCGATGACGCGCTAGCCGGCTGGTTGGCCGATTATCGTTTCTCCGGCGATATCCGCGGTTATGGTGAAGGCGAGTTGTTCTTTTCCGGCTCCCCGGTCGTCGTGGTAGAGGGCAGCTTCGCCGAGGCCGTGGTGCTTGAGACCCTGTTGCTGTCGGTCTTCAACCATGACTCCGCGGTAGCCTCGGCCGCGTCCCGGATGACCCTGGCCGCCGAGGATCGACCGATCATCGAGATGGGCGGCCGCCGTACCCATGAATACTCGGCGGTCGCTTCCGCCCGAGCGGCCTGGGTGGCCGGATTCGGTTCCAGCTCGGATCTGGAGGCCGGCCGCACCTGGGGCATCCCGGTCAGCGGTACCGCCGCGCATGCCTTCACCATGCTGTTCGACTCCGAGGCCGATGCCTTTCGGGCGCAGCTGGCGGCCCAGGGCTCAGACACCACCTTGCTGGTGGACACCTACGATGTGGATGCCGCGATCAGGCTGGGGGTAGAACTGACCGGGGGCCGGTTGGGCGCCATCCGGCTGGATTCGGGCGATCTGAGCACCGAAGTGGCCCGCGTCCGCAAGCTGCTGGACTCGCTGGGTGCCACCAGCACCCGCATCATCGTGACCAACGATCTGGACGAATACCAGATTGCCGCCCTGCGCGGCGCCCCGGTGGATGGTTTCGGGGTGGGTACCTCCGTGGTCACCGGATCGGGGCACCCCACCTGTGGAATGGTATACAAGATGGTTTCCCGGGCGGATTCGGACGAACCCGGCGCAAAACAGCATCCGGTTTACAAAAAGTCGGTCAACAAGAACACCATCGGGGGGCGCAAGATCGCGATGCGGCAGATCGACGAACGCGGCCGGGCCAGCGCGGAGGTGATCGGGGTAGACATCACGCCGCGGCCGGACAGCAATGATCGTTTTGTGATGAGGGATCTGGTGTGTCAGGGCGAGATAGTGGGCACCGAGCCCCTGCTGGCTGCCCGGGAACGCCATGCCAGTGCCCTGGCCGAGTTGCCGCTGGCCGGCCGGCGGATAAGCCGCGCCGAGCAGGCGATTCCCACCATCTTCGTATCCGAGGAGGGCGAGTTCGGCGACAACGTCTACCTGCACGGCAAACCCCCGGCGAACCTGTGAGCGGCGGGCGATAGGCTGTAGGCCGGATCCACCGCGCAGCGGCGATTCGGAACCGCTCACGGCGAACGCCTGGTTGGTCTGCCCAGGTGCGGCGCGGCTTTCGAAGCGGAAAGTGCCGCCCTGCGCAGGACGCGCCGCCATCGGCGTCGCCCGCTGGATCCGGATTACGGACAAAACTCACCCGGAGGCGAAGTGACCACCAAGGCACTGATTGTCGTAGATGTGCAGAACGACTTTGTTGAGGGCGGCTCACTTGCGGTGCCGGGTGGGAATCGGGTGGCGCGTGCCATCGCCGACTATCTCGGGCCCGACCTGTTGGGCGCCCGCGCCCGGGGTTACGATCACGTGGTAGCCACCCGTGACCATCACATCGATCCGGGGTCCCATTTCGCCGACCAGCCGGATTTCATCGACACCTGGCCGAGGCACTGCGTGGTCGGCACCCGGGGGCAGCGGCTGCACCCCGCACTGGCCGGGGTCGGCTTCGCCGCGATCTTCGACAAGGGCTCGCATTCGGCCGCCTATTCGGGCTTCGAGGGCACCATCGGCGGGGAACCAACCGGTACCGGCCTGCACGCCTGGCTGACCCGGCATGGTGTGGGCATCGTGGACGTCGTCGGCTTGGCCACCGACCACTGCGTCCGGGCCACCGCCCTGGACGCGGCCCGGCTCGGCTACCACACCACCGTCCTACGGGATTTGACCGCACCCGTCGCCCCCGAGAGCATGCCCCGGGTGATAGCGGAACTGTCTCGCGCCGGGGTGCTGGTATTGGATTGAGTGCGACTCAGCTCTGGTCGGGACGCCAAGGGGCCGGTACCTGGCTGAACCGGTTCAGTACCGCGGCCATCCGCATGGGCCGGGTCTGCTGGTAGATCTCCTCAAGCAGCAGCGGGCGGCCGTCCGGGCCCGACAGCGGAACCTGCCAGTTCGGGTACTCCTTCCAGGTACCCGGCTGGTTCTGCACCCGCCGATCCCCCACCGCATCCACCAATGCGACGTTGAGCACCCGCGAACTCGTCCCGGTCAGATACCGGTACAGGGCCAGTACCTGATCCTCCACGCGATCCTCGCCCTCCCCGGCTCTCAGCAGGCCCAATTCGGTTAGCCGCTGCAACCAATTCGCCTGCTCCGCATCGGCGGCGGCCTCCTCCACCTCCAAGGACTCGGTCAGCAGACCCAGGTCATGACGCAACCGGACATGATCCTTGGCCAGGTAGCCCGCCGAGGGCGGCAGATCGTGGGTCACCACCGAAGCCAGGGCGAGCTCGCGCCACTCCTGCTGGGGCACCGGTTCGCCATTGTCGCGGCATTCGAACCACAACACCGAGGTGCCCAGGATACCGCGTTCGGCCAGGTAGCCGCGCACCCACGGCTCCACGGTGCCTAGGTCCTCCCCAACCACGAAGGCACCGGCCCGTTGCGCCTCCAGCAGGATGATGCCGATCAACGCCTCATGGTCATAACGCACATAGGTGCCGTCGCGGGGCGAATGGCCATCGGGCACCCACCACAGCCGGAACATGCCCAGCACGTGATCGATCCGTACCCCACCGGCGTGCCCCAGCGCGGTGCGGAGCATCGCCCGGAAGGGCGCGTAGGCCGTGTCGGCGAGCCGATCGGGCCGCCAGGGCGGCTGCCCCCAATCCTGGCCCACCTGGTTGTAGCCATCCGGCGGCGCCCCGACCGACATGCCGTGGGCGTAGACATCACGCATCATCCAGGTATCGGCCGAGGCCGCTCCCACGCCAACGGCCAGGTCGGTGACCACCCCAACCCGCATGCCGGCATCGGTGGCTGCCTGTTGGGCATCGCTGAGCTGATCCCAGGCGACCCACTGGAGCCATTCGTGGAAATTGATCTCATCGCGGTACTGGTTGTATAGGTCGGCGACCTCGGGGGAGGTGGGACGCCGCAGTTCGGGATCCCACTGGCGCCAGTCATTGCCGAAATGCTCACCCAACACGCACCAGGTGGCGAAATCCCGCAGCTGACGCCCCTGCCGCCGGCGGAAATCCTCCAGCGCCATCTGCCGGGCGGGCCGTAAACCGGCTGCGTGGATGATCGCGAGCGCCTGACGCTTGGCCTGCCATGAGATGTCGCGTTGCAGCAGTTCCTCACCCGCCAACGCCTCGGTCAGACCGGCCTTGAGTACCGTGATCCGGTCCCGATCGGCCTGGTCCAGGACGGCGTATTCCGGGATCGTCTCGGGCCGGATATACAACGGGTTCAAGAACAGCCGCGAACTGGGCAGATAGGGCGACACCTCCATCGGGGGAATCGGCTGAGCCGCGTGCAGCGGATTGATCAGCACATAGTCGGCATACTGCTCGGCGGCCGACCAGATCGCCAGGTCGGCGAGATCGCTGAGGTCTCCGATGCCCCAGCTGGTCCGCGAGCGGACGCTGTACAGTTGCGCTCCGTATCCCCAGATCTGGCGTCGTTTGATGGCCTCGGGCAGGGCCAGCGTGCGGGGCGTGACGATGAGGCTGGCCTCCGCCTGCCGGTCGTCGGATATCAGTTCGAGCAGGTGATAGCCGGTGGGTAGGTCCGCCGGAATGTGGAAGCTGGCCTCCCCCAGGAGCGTGCCATCGATCTGTTTCGGGGCCACCAGGTGGTCGCGTTGGGGCAATTCGCGAATCTCGCCGGTTTCCAGGCGCAGCCGCAATCGAGCAGGGTGCCCGTCCGCGACATGGACCTCGACCTGGGACGAATTGCCCTCCACCACGATGACCACCGGCGGCAGGCTGCGTCGCCAGGGTTTCAGGTCGAGCTCGTGCATGGCCTGCCGCACCGATTCGTCGTCGGTGATCTCCCACCCCATCTCGGCCAGCACCTTGAGGATCGTACCGGTGCCGACAACGATGTGTTGCCCCTTCCAATCCCAAAACTCGGTGGCAACACCCAATCTGTCGGCCAGGGCATGCAGGAGTGCTTCGGAGGTCATCGGCGGCCCTTCTTGGCTGGGTTCGAACTGGCTTCCACAACCCTAGCGGACTTCACAGCCAGTTTCGCCACCGATTACCCAGCCCGCCGGGCGATATCGATCACCTGCGTGCGAGCCGCGATGTCGTGCAGCGCCTGCCGATCGGCGTTGAACAACGGCCACAGGCAGTTGGCCAGCTGGGCGATCCACAGCCAGCCGGCGAGTTGGAAGACCAGGTTGCGCACCAGGGCGCCCGCTAGCGGCAGCCCGCCGGTCGTCCGCCCCCGCCCGAAACGAACCACCCGCAATCCCAGCATCCGCATCCCCAGGGTGGCCCCGGCGAAGCATTGCAGGGCGGTGCCATAGGCCAGTCCGACACCCCGATTGATCAGGAACATCAAGGTATAGGTGCCCGCTACGCCATAGCGTTCGTCGGTGAACGGGGTAGGCTGACCGCCCATCAGCACGGCCCGATGGGCATCGGCATACCAGACCCGGCAGGCATCCCAGAATCCGGGTAACAGGGGGGCCGAGGCCACCAACGTCAGTGCCAGGATGATCAGTCCGTCCACCAGGGTGGCCCCGAAACGCGACCACCAGCCCGCCAACCGGACCCCGTCGGTGGTGCGGGGAACCGGCCTGCCGGCTATCCGCGGGGCATGGCCTCGGCCCGCCTGCGGTTGGCCGATGGGCAGGCCGGCGGCCGGGGTGAGCGAACGCAGCCCGGTCGTCCAGGCCGTACCATCCCAAAACCGTTCCCGGGCAGCATCCAGCGGATCGGCATACCAACCCGGTTCGGGCAACGGCCGATCGGCCGCAGCTGGCTGACTCACCATCCCAGCATTCCACACCCAACCGGCGTCTCGAACCGACACCTGCCGGCCCCGTAGCAGCCGATTTGACCAAATGCCCCACAATGGATTCGATGGACGCAATAGGTCGGTACCAATTGGGCACGCGGATTGGTGCCGGCTCGTTTGCCACCGTCTACAAGGGACGCGACCCGGACCTGGATGTGACCGTGGCGATCAAGGTGCTGGCGGAGAACTGGGCCACCAATTCGGATGTCCGGAATCGCTTCCTGGGTGAGGCCCGGATGCTGCGCAGATTCCAGGACGAGCGCATCGTCCCGGTACACGACATCGGCACCACCACCGACGATCGCCCCTATTTCGTGATGGCCTATGCCGATGCGGGTTCGTTGGAGCATCTGCGTCGTCAGCCAACCCTGGCCGGGCGCGCCCTGCGGCTGGCCGCCGAGACCGCGCGGGGTGTGGAGGTGCTGCATCGGCACAATGTCATCCACCGGGACATCACTCCCGGCAATGTGCTGCTGCAGTATTCGAAACAGGGCATGCGGGTGATGATCGCCGATCTGGGGGTGGCCAAGTCGCTCACCGAGCGTCAGGAGGGCACCATGACTGCCGGCACGCCGGCCTATATGGCCTATGAGCAGGCCACCGGTGGCTGGCTCGATCAACGAGTGGACATCTACTCGGTGGCCGCGGTGGCCTATGCACTGCTGGCCGGTCATCCCCCGTTTCCCATCAAAACGCTCAACGATCTGCTGATCCGTGACTGGTCGGTGGGGGTCACGCCGATCGCCGATATGCTGACGGCCCCACCGGTATTGGACGAAGTGCTGGCCGCGGCCCTGTCCCCCGATCCGCAGCAGCGACCCCAGTCCGCCCTCGAACTGGCCACGATCTTCGATTCCATCGCCGAGGTGCTGCCCGGCGGCGACCAATACATACCGCATCGTTTCGAGGAGGAACTCCGGCCTAGCTGGGGCCTGCTCGGGCAGGATCGGCCCCTGGCGCCGCCGCCACTGTCTAGGCAACCGATCGGCAACCCCAGCCCGCGCAGTCATTCCTCAATCGGGCATTCCCCGGGAAGCTACCCGTCCAACCCCAGCCCGGGTATGGGCTATGCCTCAAGCATCGGGTGCACCTCCAACAGCAGCCTGCCCGGCAGCGTCTCCCATGCCAGCCCAGGCCCGGTGCCCGGCTCACCCAGCTCGATGGGCAGCTACTATTCCATCGCCCAGTCGAACTCGGTCGTGCCTCGCGATGAGAACCCACAGCAGATGCTGGACAACTACCTGGGCAAGGGCATCTACCAGGTCGCCACGCCGAAGCAGCGGCATCCCGCGAAATACTATGTATCGCTCTCGCTGGCCGCGGTTGCGGTTTTTGCGCTGGTCATGTGGCTGACGATCGGTTGGCTGACCTAGCCATGCCGGCCGGCCCGGGCCCCAGCCAGCACGGCCACGACGTCATGCACCGCCAGCGGTGATTGTCCACCGGCGAATCGGTGGTCTGCGGCTTCACCGCCACGTCCGGCGATCAGGACCGGAGTTCGGTGTGCCCTATCCCGGCGGACTCATTGCGCACCGGCCCGATGCGGAAACCGGCTAGCAGCGCCAGGCAGGCCGAGACCAGGCATAGCAGGTAAATTACCCCGAAGGTGGATTCGCCGGGCACCCGCTGGTGCAGGCCGGCGAAGACGGCACCGGCAGCCCCGGTTACCAAAGCATTGCCCAACCCCTCCGAAACCTGCACCGCGGAGGTGTTGCGTCCGATGGATTGCGGTTGGCTGAGTTGCATGTTGGTCAACGAGATGCTGCTGACCAACAAGCCCATTCCGGTTCCTGCGGCGGTGAAACCCGCCGCCAGTACCATCCAATGCCAGTCGAGCCGGGCGGCCGCGGCCATCGTCCCGATCCCAGCGACGATGACCGCGGCGCCCAGGTGGATGATCTGATCGCGCCGGATCCGCAGCCCCCGCCAGGCTTGCACTATGGAGCCCAGCGACCAGCCGGTGGCGCCTAGCGCCAGGAACAACCCGGCATGGTCCAGCGAGAAGCCATACTCGTTCTGCAACAGCAATGGTACGAACGCCTCGGCAGCGAAGAACGCGCCGCAAGCCAGCAGCCGCGTCCACATCAACGCGGGCAGGCCCCGGCCGACCCGCACGAACCCGGCCGGCATCATCCGGGGCAATCCGATGACCAGCACCACCAGCCCGACCGCCCCGGCCAGCAGACCCGGCCGGTTCAGCCATTGACCGGCCAGCTGTAGCAGGGCAGCGCCGATGGCCGCCGCGAACGCCGCCCAGACCGGCACCGGGCTGGGATTGGTGTGGGCGGGCCGGGGCCGGTGCAATAGCCGGGTAAGCGGCCGCCAGCCGAGGCCGGTCACCACCAGCAGAGCCGGCACCACTCCGAGAAATACCCAGTGCCAACCGAATCGGATGGTTATCCAGGCCGAAAGTGGGGGGCCGACGAAGCTAGGCAATACCCAGCAGAAGGACAACACCGTCATCAGCCAGGCCCGCTGTCGTTTTCCGTAGGCCTCGGCGACCACCACCATGAATGCCAGATTGAGCGCCCCACCGCCGAAGCCCTGCACCGCCCGAGCGGCCAATAGCCACGCCATCGAGGGCGCCAGCCCGGCCCCTAACAGACCGAGGGTGAAAACCAGCATGCCATTGGCCAATGGCAGCACCGGGCCCATCCGGTCTACCAGGCGGCCAGCCAGCACGATGGCCAGCACCTGGGCGATGACGAAGGCGGTGAAGGCCCACGCGTACAGGTCGAGCCGGCCCAGATCTCGGGCGGCCGCCGACATGGCCGTCAGGGTGCCATAGGCCTCGAAAGCCACGGCCAATGCGCCACCGGCCAGCGCCAGGGTGAGCAGCAGCGGCATCGGAGTGGCATCGTCTTCTGGGGTCGGCTGGCTCACCGGACCAGTGTGGCATGTGGCACCGACCGTGCCACACTTGAGACATGACACAGCAGGCTCCGGGCTCACAGACCATTACCAGGGAACGTCTGGACGAGCAGTATCAGGAAGGCGATGAGGAGCGCTTCAGCCACTATGTGCCCAAGGCGAAGCTGACCGAGGCGATGGTGAACGGCACACCCGTGGTCGCGCTGTGCGGCAAGGTATGGGTACCGACCCGCAATCCCGACCGGTTTCCGGTCTGCCCGATGTGCAAAGAGATCTGGGAGTCCATGAGGCCCGGAGATGGCCAAGGGCCTGGTCATTGATCGTCCTCATCCCGACCGAGGCGAGGGCGTCCCGAGGCGGCCGGGGCCTCGGCACCAGGCCGGCCGGTTAGTCCGGTCAGGCCAGCCGGCTCAGCCGGACCTCCTGAGCCTTGGCCGCCAGCCAGACCCGCTGGCCCGGGACCAGTTGCAGATCCGCTGCCGATTCGGCGGTGATGTCCGCGATCAGTTCGCGGGTACCGATGTCCACCCGCAGGCGCACCCCATGCGGCACGGTCAGCATGGTGGCGATCGGGCCTTGCCAGGTGTTGCGAGCGCTTGAGGCCGGTTCGGCCAGTGAAACCGTGATCGCGGCGGGCCGCAGCGTGGCGATCGCCGGCCCCGAACTCCACGCCGGATCGTCGGGCAGGCCATGCACCAGCAGGTCTGCGGTACGCAATGTGGTTGCCGCGACCAGTTCCCCCGGCAGCACATTCACATCGGCCAACCGGGCGGCGAATGCCGAGGTGGGCCGCGCCAGCAGTTGTCTGGTAGAGCCGCATTCGGTCAGCCGGCCGGCCTCGATGACCACCACCTTGTCGGCGATCGACACGATGTCCAGCAGGTCATGGCTGACCAACACCGTGGTTCTTCCTCTGGTCGCCTCGGCCAGCACCCCCCGCAGTTCGGCAGCCACCCGGACGTCGAGCGCCGAGCTGGGTTCATCCAGCAGCAGGGCGTCCGGGTCGGCAGCCAGGGTCCGGGCCAGGGCGACCCGTTGACGCTGGCCGCCCGAGAGCTGGGCCGGACGCCGCTCCGCCAGCTCACCGACCCCGATACGGTCTAGCCAACTCCGAGCCACGGCCCGCGCTTCGGGGACGTGCTGGCTGCGCGGCCCGAAGGCCACGTTTTCCAGTACCGTTAGATGCTCGAACAGCAGCCCGGCCTGGGCCAACAGCCCGACGCGCCGCCGGTGGGTGGGAATCCGGATCCGGCGGGCGGTATCGGTCAGCACCCGGCCGTCGAGCACCACCCGGCCGCGATCGGGCTGCAACAGGCCGGCGACCACCTGCAACAACGTCGACTTGCCGGCCGCGTTCGGGCCGATCACCGCCAGCCGGGCACCGGCGGCGAGGTCGATTGCCAGTTCCACATCGCGCGCCGCGCAGCGAAAGTCGATTTCCAGACCGGTCATCGCCGGCTACCCCGGCCGTAGACCACGGCCACCACGACGCCGGCGGCCACCACCAGCAGCAGGGAAAGCGCAACCGCCGCATCCGGGTCGACCTCCCGCTGTAGGTAGATCTCCAACGGCAGCGTACGGGTCACACCCTGGCGGCTGCCTGCGAAGGTCAATGTGGCCCCGAACTCGCCCAGCGACCGGGCGAAGGCCAACACCGCCCCGCTGGCCAGGCCGGGCCCCACCATGGGCAGGGTGATGCGGGTGAAGACCCGGGTGGGCCCGGCACCCAGCGTGGCAGCCACCTGCTCGACCCGGTTGTCCGTCGATCGCAACGCTCCCTCCAGACTGATCACCACAAAGGGCAGCGAGACGAAGGTCTGGGCCATGATGACCGCGATGGTGCTGAAGGCAATGCCGATCCCGGCCGCCTCCAGATACTGCCCCACCAGTCCACGACGGCCAAAGGCGGTCAGCAACGAGATACCACCGACCACGGGTGGCAGCACCAGGGGCAGCAGCACCAGGGTGCGCAGCAGGCGGCGTCCGGGGAATCGCCAACGGGCCAGCATCAACGCCAGCGGCACCCCCAACAGCAGGCAGCATCCGGTGGCGGCCAGCGCGGTGCGCAGGCTTAGCCATAGGGCATCGATGGCCGATCTCGCGCTGATCAACTCCCAGAAGCTGGGCCAGTTGACATTCGGCACCAGCCCGATCAGCGGGAACAAAACGAACCCAACCGCCACCCCGGCTGGCACGAACAGCCAACCGGGGATACCCGCCGGATCCGAGGCCGCGGCCTCAGGCGTTGACTGGCGCGAACCCGGCATCGGCCAAGACCTGCTGGCCCTGGTCCGACAGCACCAGGTCGATGAAGGCTCGCGCGGCCGCGGCGTTCTGGGCATCCTTCAACCGCGCGATCGGGTAGCTGTTGGTCACCCGATCGGCTTCGGGAAAGTCGACCGCGGCCACGGTGCTGCCGGCGGCCCTGGCGTCGGTGCGGTAGACCAGGCCGGCATCGGCCTGACCCTCGGTGACCTTGGTCAGCACGCTGGACACCGAGTTCTCCTCGCTCACCGGGTTCAAGGTGACCCCGGCCAGCCCGGCGACCTTTTCGGTGGCCCCGCCACAGGGCACCTGGGCGGCGCAGATGACCACCTGGACCTCGGGTTTGGCCAGATCGGCGAGGCTTGAAATGCCCAGCGGGTTGCCGGGCGCGGTGATGATGGTCAGGTGGTTGGTGGCGAACGGGGTGGCCTCGCCGGCGAGCAGACCGGCTTCGGAGGCCTTGGCCATGTTGCGTTCATCGGCGGACGCGAAGACATCGGCTGGCGCGCCCTCGGTGAGCTGGGTGACCAGGTCGCTGGAGCCGGCGAAGGCGAACTCCACCTTTAGGTCGGGATTGTCGGCCATCAATCGGTCACCCAGTTCGGTGAAGGTCTTCCGCAGGGATGCCGCGGCGAACACCGTCAGCTTGCCGCTCAAGGCCGCCTCGCCCGGCGACGCCACGCCTTGACCGGGGGTGCCGCCGGTGGCGGGCTGGGACGGCATCGCGCTACCGGCGCCACCGGCCTGGCCACCGCAGGCCATCAGGGTCAGGGCCGCGAGCAGGATCAAAAGCATGCGTTTCATGCGTGGCTACTCTCCCTCCGGAGTCTCGATGACGACATTGGTCGACTTGACCACGGCAACCGCCAAGGTGCCGGGCGCCAGGCCGAGTTCTCGTACCGAGTCCGCGCTGATCAGCGAGGTGATGTGGAATGGCCCGCAGCGCAACTCGACCTGACCCATCACGCCATCGGTCTTCACCCCGGTCACCAGCCCAAAAAGCCGGTTGCGTGCCGACATCAGCGCGCCGAAGGTGTCTCTTGGCGCGCCCGGCTGGCCATCGGCGTACTCGGCCAGCGCCGGCCCCGGAATGACCTTGCGGCCCTGGGCATCCCGCGCGGTCGGCAGCCTGCCGGCATCGATCAAGCGACGAACCGTGTCATCGCTGACTCCCAGCAGAACAGCAGCTTCCGCGATACGGAACTCGGCCATACCGGTATTCAATCACGCATTTGCGGAGCTGTCACCGGCGATCCATCCGCATTCGCGGCATCACGGGTGTCGAATCCGCCCCAAACGATCAGTACCGATAGCTGTCCGGCTTGAACGGACCGGCCACCTCGATACCGAGATAGTCGGCCTGCTTCTGGGTCAGCTGGCTCAACCGCGCGCCCAGGGAGTCCAGGTGCAACCGGGCCACCTCCTCGTCCAGCTTCTTGGGCAGCACATGCACCCCGACCGGGTAGGCGTCGTGGTTGCAGTACAACTCGATCTGGGCCAGCACCTGGTTGGTGAAGGAGTTGCTCATCACAAAGCTGGGATGCCCGGTCGCGTTGCCCAGATTCAGCAGCCTGCCTTCCGACAACACCAGTACCGCGTGCCCATCGGAGAACCGCCACAGATCGACCTGCGGTTTGACCGGCTCACGCTGCACGTCGGGCCAGCGCTCCAGACCGGCCATGTCTATCTCGTTGTCGAAGTGCCCGATATTGCCGACCACCGCCTGGTGCTTCATGCGGCTCATCTGCTCGGCGCTGATCACATCGCAGCAGCCGGTGGCGGTGACGAAGATGTCCGCGCTGGCCACCACATCGTCCAGCCGCACCACCTGATAGCCGTCCATCGCGGCCTGCAACGCACAGATCGGGTCGATCTCGGTGATCAGCACCCGGGCGCCCTGGCCACGCAGGGATTGGGCGCAGCCCTTGCCGACATCGCCATAGCCGCAAACCACCGCGGTCTTGCCGCCAATCAGCACATCGGTGGCCCGATTGATGCCATCGATAAGGGAATGCCGGCAACCGTAGACATTGTCGAATTTCGATTTGGTCACCGAATCGTTGACGTTGATCGCCGGGAACAGCAGCACCCGGTCCCGGGCCATCTGCACCAGTCGATGCACCCCGGTGGTGGTTTCCTCGGTCACCCCCAAAAGGCCGCTGGCGATGGCCGGCCAGTCGATATCGGTGGTGGTGCGCAATTGCTCCAGGATGACGCGGTATTCGGCCGAGTCGCCGGGGTCCGGCTGCGGCACCTCCCGGCCGAATTCGACTCCCTTATGCACCAGCAGGGTGGCGTCCCCACCGTCGTCGAGGATCATGGTGGGCAGTTGGCCATCCGGCCAGCGGAAGATCTCGGTGGCGCACCGCCAATACTCCGTCAGGGTTTCTCCCTTCCAGGCAAAGACCGGCTGCCCCCTGGGATCCTCCGGGGTGCCCTGGGGACCGACCGCGATCGCGGCGGCCGCATGATCTTGGGTGGAGAAGATGTTGCAGGACGCCCAGCGCACCTGCGCACCCAGTGCCACCAGGGTTTCGATCAGCACCGCGGTCTGCACCGTCATGTGCAGCGACCCGGCTATCCGGGCACCGGCCAGGGGCTGGGACGCGCCGTAGCGTTCCCGCATGGCCATCAACCCGGGCATCTCATGCTCGGCTAAGGTGATTTCGCGGCGGCCGAAATCGGCCAACCGCAGATCGGCGACTCGAAAATCCATGGTCACCAGCTTACTTGGCGACCTCGGGTCCGCCTCAGCCAACCATTCCGGGCTCGGCGCCCAGGCCGATCCCCAGATAGCTGGCCCCGAACAGCCCGTGCAGCAACAGCGTCAGATAGCGATCCACATCGCCGCCCTCGGCGGCGACGAGTTCACAGACCCGAACCCCCACTCGTCCGGCCCACGCCTTGAGCCGGGCCGCCTGCTCGATCGCGGCGGCCTCGCCCGACAGATCGTCCAAGATGACCAGCACGGGCCGGCGTGGCTCCCCGTCGGTGAACGGATCGGCGAACAGATCGCGCGGCGGCACGCGACGCAATACCTGAACCAGCTCGTCGGCATCCGCCGCTAGCCCGTGACGGCCGGAGTAGAACCGGATAGCCTCCGCGAACCGTCGTCCGGCGCGGGCGGCCAACACGCTAGTGCCCCAGACGAGCGGATCGCCATCGCCCAAACCGCAGGCCAGATCCTTGGCCGGGTTCACCGACAGATCCCGGTGCGGGGTGCATTCCTCGGCGACCATGTCGGCTGCCTCGGCGGCATGTTCGGGATTGACCACCGGGCCCAGACCCAATCGGTGCAGCAGGGCGAGCACAACCACCGCGGTGGCGGTGGGATCCCCGGTCTGGGTGCGCACGTGATAGCCGTCCTTGCCCGCAGGTGCCGTGGCCGCCGAGGAATCGGGTGGTGCCGCCATCAGCACCGCGCAGCCTCGCCGGCTGGCCTCGGCCACCACCGCACCGATCTGCGCGGAATCGTGTTCGCCGGCCCGGCTGGCCAGCACCACGACCATGTCCAGCGGCCCAGCCCAGCCCGGCAGGCCGGCCAGCGGCCAAGCCACCAGGGGAACCGGGCAGACCGGCTCCAGCACCGCCCTGACCAGCCGGGCCTCTGCCCCCACGACCACCACTCCGCGCGGAGCCGGGATCGTACCGGGCGCCATCATCAGACCGTGAGCGGCCTCAACGCGAATCCGAGCCCCAGTGGAGGCCAGGTGGCGCAATTGAGCATCGAACTCGGCCAGGGACTGCGGATCGTCCAGCCTGGAGTCTTCGAATTCGGGGATCACCACGGCAGGCTCACCCCGCTCAGACGTGCCTGGCCTGATCGATCAGCAAAACCGCGATGCCATCGCGCACCGGAAAGGCCAGACCGCATTCGGCGTTGACACACACCAACTCGGCGGTATCATAATCGACCGCGAAGCCGGATTGGCAGGCTGGGCAGGCCGCGATCTCCAGGAACCTCTGGTGCAAACCCAGTTCGTCCACACCGTTGTCATCGTTCATCGGGTTCTCCTCCCGGCCGGTCTGTCGTCAGTTGCGGTATCAGGACGCGCAGATACTCAATGGTCTCCTCCGGGCCGGCTACGGCATGGCAGGGCACGCCCAGTCCGACGACCGGATGATCGTTGCCCCCCGGCATCAGCCGATCGCCGATGAACAGCATCTCGGCAAGCGCGATCCCAGTCTGCCGGGCCAATTGGCGCATGCCATATGCCTTGTCGATTCCGGGGCGGGTGATATCGATGGAGGTGGAACCGCCGGCCCGGACCGCCAGTCCGGGCAGTTTTGCCGCCACCGCCGCACGCAACCGCTCGCGCTTGCTGCCATCGGGATCCCAAGCCTTCTTGGCCGCGACCGGTGCCTGCTGTCCCAGGGCCGAAAAGGTCACCTGGGAACCACGATCCTCGATCCGGGGCCCATACACCAGTCCCTCTGGCTCCCACACCCCCAGGCGGCGCGCGCACTCGGCCAGCGCGGCACCGGCCGCCTGTTTCTGCGACTCGGTGAGATCGTGGGCGTAAACCTCCTGCCAATCGCCATCCCGGTATCGCAGGTATCGCGTACCGCAGGTGGGCATCAGATGCAGTTCGGCGAGGTGCGCCGTGGGGGGCAGCTTCGCCAGCACCTGATCGCGGAACTGGTCATAGCACCCACCCGAGATGATGCAAACCGGACGCACCGCCAGCAGTTGGCTGAGCACCGCTGCCATCTCGGGGTTTAAGGCGGTCTTGGATTCGGCGAGCGTGTCGTCCAGGTCGAAGGCGACCAGACGGATCGGGGCCTGATTCACCGGGCTAGCCTAGTCGATGGTTCCGCGGGCGGCGTCCGCGATAACCCTGAGATGGCCGCGACGTCCCAGTTCGATCACCGCGGATCCCGCCGGATGCGGGCCAGGCCGGGCACCGGAGGTGTCGGCGAAGCCGATCTCCCGCACCGCGTTGGCCAGCGCCAACAGATCGTCCTCGTCGGGCGCCGGCGGGTCGTCGTCGGGTTCGGTGAGCCGGATGATCTCCCAGCCGCGCGGCGCCGACATGCTGGCGGCGTGCGTGGCACACAGGTCATAGCAGCCCGGAGTGGCCTGCAACGCCAGCGGACCGAGCACCGCCGTCGAATCCGCGTAGACGAAGGTAAGGGTTGCCACCGCTCGGCCTCGGCAGCCATTGCGGGAGCATTGCCTGTTCATCACTCGTCCAAGCTACCCGGCCGGTCGCGACCGGCCGGGGATTGCCCTATGAGGCACGCCGAAGTCTCAAGGGCCGCCTGAGATCCGAGCACTGCGCGCCCACCCCGATCCCGGTCCAGGGCCGGACGACTCGTCCCGGACCCGGGATCGCCGGTGTCGTCCGGGCCGGGTAGCCCGGCGTAGCGCTGGCCCGGGGCCTGCGGCCGATTCGCCGGCACCGGCCGCGGACCGCCGCCGTCTTCTAGAGTCGTGCCATGACCACCAGTAGGCGCGATCGGCATGGGCGCGGCATCCGTGGGCCTCTCGCGCTGCCGAACACCTATACCCGACGGCCGCTGAAACTGCCCGGCCGCCCCACCGCCGCCGAATTCTTTATCGAATCGATGAATGCCTCGGTGCAGCGACTGATGCAGACCTGCCCGGATGCGCTGGCGGGCATCGATATCGGCGTCGAGGACGTGCCGAGCAGCAATTTCGACTGGGCACTGCTCGACCGGGTGCCATTGGCCGCCGCCATCGATGCCACCGTCAATCGTCCCGCCCGCATCGTCATCTTCCGCAGGCCGCTGGAACGCCGGGCGGCGGATCGAGCAGATCTGCGCGATCTGGTGCACATCACCATGGTCGAACAGTTGTCCGCCCTCACCGCTCGGAGCATGCATGATCTCGATCCCGATGTGGATGAGGATCTCTGAATCCGCGGCCCGGCCCGTTCGCCATGCCGGCACCCGGCCGGCAAACCTGCGCGCCAGCGGCCACGATCACGGGTTTCCGAGCGAACCGGCAGACGGCAAGGGCATCCCGCAGCCACATGAGGCCCGCAGCCCGAGGCTATAGGGCACCCGGATCGTCCTGGGCGCCGGTTCGCTCGAATCGATCACGTCGAGTGCCGCAGCCGCCAGCAGGTCGGTTGGCTGTCGTACAAAGGGCAGCGCCGGCACCGGGTATGGGCTGAGCCGGGTGGCATCGACCGCGACCACCGCAACCTCATCCGGGACCGCCAGGCCAAGCCGATGGAGCGCGGCCAACGCCCCGATGGCGTCGATGTCCAGACTCCTGAAGGAGCGCGCCACCGGGTCTGGCCGATAGCCCAATTCCACTATTGCCCGCCGTACCCGTTCCCGGGCCGCGGCCGACACCCGCTTCGGTCCGTCGTTCAGCACGTAGCTCACCGTGGCCAGCGAGGTGCCGGCGCGGCGGGCCACATCCGCCCGCGTGATGGACCTTGCCGGACGATTCCAAGGCGAAGTAGTGACCATGAAACCCCCGCTCCAAACCGCAGAATCCAGCACCCAGCCCTACGTTGCCATTCGTACCCGGCGGCGATCCCCTTCGGTCGACAGCCTCCGAGCGCAGCCGAGTCGCCCCGCAAACGGAACCCTGTCAAGCCAGGCCCAGACGGCTCAGTTGGGTGCTACGACTCACCTATCCCAGAGGATCGGTCTTCACTAGGTGCTTTAGTCAATCAATAGGTAGATTGGTGCTCACGTACCAACTAGCTTCCGCGAAGCACTTCCCTTGCAGGTGATACGCGTCGCATCGTGGCGTTGCATGCCCCACAGCAACGATGCTGCCGGACGGGGTCAGGACTCAATCCAAGGAGGATGCGAGTGCAGCGACACCGCACCGCTTCCCGGGCTGCCGGGCACCACGACACCTGGGAGAAATCCGGCCCCCAGCCCGGGTATTACAAGCTCCCGGGTCGAGAGATCTTCGGCTACTCCATGGTGGATCTCGCGATGAACCTGGTTTTCCAGGCGATCATGATGTACATCACCTTCTTCTACACCGATATCTTCGGGCGGCAACCCGGACATATCGCGGTGATGTTCCTGGCTTCCCGGCTCTGGGATACCGTCAACGATCCGATCATGGGTTGGATCGTGGAGCGTATGAATCCCAAACATGGCAAATACCGGCCCTGGGTCCTATAATGGCGCGATACCTTTCGGAATCGCCGCCGTCTTAACATATTCGGCACCGGGTTTCGGCTATGGCGCCAAACTCGCCTGGGCGTATGCCACCTACGACCTGCTCAACATGGGATACACACTGATCATCCAGCCCTATATCCCGCTGGCCACCATCATGACCGCCGACCCCAGGCAGCGCACCCGGCTGCAAAGCATTCGCATGATGTGCGCGCAAAGTGGCGGTGTCATAGTGGCCCTGGCTATCCCGCTGCTGACCGGCTGGTTGTGGAATTGGGCCAGTCGGGGCGTGGGTCGTTGCTGGCCGGCTCGATAGACATCGCCGCGGTCCTCCGGGCTGCCCCGATGACCGGTTACTCGGGCCGGGTGGGGTTGGAGGCCTTCACCAGACAACTCCTGGCACCCGCCACCACCAATTCCCTAGCCATTAGGCGAAACACCTATTCGAGCCCCCATGGCATCGCCGCCGAGGCAATCGAGTTCATCGCTGCCGCCCGGGCATCGGCAGCCGAGGAAACCTCCGGTGACCAGTCCGACCAGGGAGCCACAAATGAATGAGGAAATCGATCGCTTCACCATGGCGGCTTCAGCGCCACGATCTAAGCGCTGGCCGGCACGGGCCCACCGCGCCGGCCAGCGGTCCAGTTGCGTTGCGAAAACCGACCAGGGGTGGGCGCACCGATAGCGAACCGGCGCGCCCACCGCCCGGCCCTAAACGAGTATCGCCTGTCTTCCCAGGCCATCGCCTCGACCGAGCGGGCCGTCGGGTCAGCGTCCCAGCCCGAAGTCGAAATCCATCGGCATATTGGCCTTCGCCCGGCCGCTGGGGTAGATATGCTCCACGGCGAAACCGCTGGCATCCGGTTCGGCCAGCAGCAGAGCCGCCACCACGGGCGAGGTGGCCTTGATCTGAGCCAGCCGCGCGCCTCCCGGCACATTGAACATACCCACCGTTCCGGCCTGCACCGAGTCGGTGGTTGGGGCCTGGCCTTCGCCCCAGTCGACGACCACCAAGGCATCGGTATTGCTCGGATTGGTGACCTGGAGTACTCCGGAGTCGGGTACCACACTGATCAGGGCCTGCCCCGCCACCAGCGTGTTCAGTAACTGGCCGGGGGCGAACCCCAGATCCTGGTGGGCCTCGATCACCATGGTGGCCGCCACGGGGTCACGTGAGGTGATCACCAGGCCGGCAGGCAGACCGCCTAGAGCCTCGGTTAGATCGATAGACTCGGTGGCCTGCGCATTGAGCGCCCGGCTTTCGAAGCCGGGCAATACGAAGCGCCCGGCCTCGGTGATCGCCTCGATCTGGATCACATTGCGGCCAGTCCCGGGATTCGTGATCACCAGTCGCTCATTACGCGGATCGGCAGGTATCGCGCCGATCAACGTATGGTTGCCCTGCGAGGTGCTGGCAACGAAGTCCGCACCGGCATCGGCGTTCACTTCCCCAAGCGCAAGCACCCGGCCGAGACTGCTGCGCACCCGGATACCCAATGCGTTGGTATCGCTGGAATACTCCGATAGATCCAAGACGAACTGGGAGTTCGCCGTCAGGGTCACGCCCCGCAACCTCTCGGCTGCGATCTCCCCATCCGGACCGGTGATCGTGATATCGATCAGTGCCGGCTCCGGCTCGGAATTGATGACGATCAGTTTAGCCCGATTACCACCCGGAACCTGAACGTACTGGTCGGCCACCGCGGCACGGCAACCACCCCACCACAATCGGCCGTTGCTTCGAACCATATTGCCGCCGGTCACCGTGGCCTGGGGTTGCGTTGGGCTGACCACCAAGGGACTGGGCTCGCTGGGTTTCTCCAGGGGAGCAGCCACCTGACTAACCTCTGTAGTGCCGACCGTCCGAAGCCGGATATCGCCCGCGGAACTGTTCACCAGCAGGGTGCCCGCCGCCGCCCCCGACACCGGGCAGGTTTGGCTGAGCGCGGTCACCAACGGTACCGTGCGGGGCACCGGGCCGGCTTCTGCCCGCAGGAAGATCCCCACCGCGAACGTAGCCACGATACCGAGCGCCACCGTTAGGGCACCGGCCAGTTGAAGCCGTCGTTCCCTGCGCATTCGCGCCAAAGCCCTGAGATCCCGGGCCGGTTTCGCTCTGGCTGCCGTCGCTTCGGAACGGGTCCCGGCCACCGGCTGGGACCGGCCGCTCTTACCGGGGCGGGGAGGCGGGGCGCCCATGAGTGCCCGCGGCACGGGTGAGGTCTGCGGAGCCGTCATCGGGCGGTGCGCTACCTGGTCATCAAAGTCATCGTCCGCCACGGCCGCTCGGGTGGGCCGTCGCGCTACCGGTGGTTCGAGGTCCGTTTCATCGTCGGGTGCCGCCCGCCGGCTGGCTCTGGCCGGTCCGGCAGCTGGCCGGTTCTGGGCTGCCCGAGTCATCGGCCGTTCGCCGGCTGGCTCGCCCGTCACGAGACGACGACGCCAATCGACGCTACCGCTCGGATGGCTCAGCCCCGGGCGCGCGTTGCCCTCGTCATCGGCGGATAGACCACGGCGTGGACTCATCGACGTGTCCTCCCCTTGCTCGTACGCTTACCCCGGCCCGAGGAACCGGCGGCCCTGCCACGCTTGCGGTGTTTGGTCAGAGCGCGCCTGGGCGCGTGGGCGCGTTGCGCCGCCGGGGCGGCCAACAAGACCAAGACCCCCAGAGCCAGGCACTGCAATAGGACACCGCCCCAATCGACGCTCCGCCAAGCGCGGATCTCACCGGTGCGTCCCTCGGTGGCGAAGCCCTGCCGCCAATCCCCGGAATCGGCCCTTGGCAATTCCTCACCCCCGATGCTGACCCGCCAATTGTGATCCGCAGGCTGGCTGAGCAGCACGATCGCCGACCGATCCGGCTCGGTGATAGCCGGATCGGTTACCGAGTTCTCGGTTTCGCCAACACGAAGCTCGAACTGGCTGGGTTGGATCGTATTGGTGAACACCACGGTGCTGGCGTCCACCTCGGCGACACCTAATAGCGGCGAACTGGACAAATTGTTTATGGCCTCCGCAGTGGCGCCGCGCAGCCAGACATGACCGATTGCCAGCCTGGCCATTCGCCGAGCAAGGTCATCGGATGCCTGCCCTTGCGAAAACTGCTGGCTGATCTGCAGCAGTTCGTCATAGGCCCGCTGGTCAACAGCCAAGGCCAGTTCCTCGCCGTTGCCCCAGGTGGGACTGCTCGCCGCGGCCAGATTGATTTGCGCGGTACCCGAGGTGAGATCGATCACCAACGTTCTGGTGGCGCGGAAAGACTCCTGCACCCCGGTGACGTAGGTGGGCAGCACCGCTGTCTGCCGGTGCAGTCCGCTGGTACCCCCAAAGATCCACCAGATCGCGGCAACCACCGTGGCACACGCCAGGATCCAACCAAGGATGTTGCGCACACGAACGTCCTGGGCCTGATCGGCAAGGTCTTCGACCGAATCGTCCACCGAACGCTCCGGGGGACGCCCAATGCCGTAGGCAGCGGCCAACAGCAGCGACATCGACCCCAACAGCGCCCACGATGCCGCATCGGGACGCACCTGGAAACCGGCGACGGTGATCACGAACCGGCTGATAACCATCGCGATCACCGGCCCACCGACGATACCCGCAGCCAGCAGCAGACGCAGGCCGGCAGAAATATGCCGGGCGCGCCACAACCCATAGCAACCGACCGCCCATAGGACGCCGAAGACCACAATGCCCACCCCGAGCGGGGTGACCGGGTAGTTGGCCCCACCGGTGAGTACGCGCAGCGCCCCGGGCGCATTGCCGGCCAGCCGGATCAATGGATCGGATCCCACCAGGAATCGTCCCGGGTCGGCGATCAGGCGGGGCAGCCACTCCCCCAGCAATGCCAGGGGGCCGAACAAGGCCACCAGGGCACCCCGCGGATCACGCCGCCGCCAGGAAACCCAGCAGGAGACCAGCGCGCCGAGTGCCCAGAACAACGGCACAAAACTGGCCAGCACCGATACCACCAGCGCGACCGCAGCCGGGGCTCGCCAGCCCTCGGCGCCCTGGGTGGCTGCCTTCAACCACCGCCGGTACGAAACCCCCAGCACCGGCAACATGATCGCGACGATGACCATGTCCAGGGAACCCTGGTTGAGGGCCCCCGATGCGGGCAGCAGGCAGCCCCACAGACAGGCCAGGATGGCAGTCCACCAGCCCTGGCCACTCACCGGCCGCAGGAAATGGAAGGCTGAAAAGCCGGCGAGCGCCGGCCCCCCCAGCATCAATAGGCTTGCCCACAGCTCCGGCTGTCCCAGCGCGATGGTCGAGCCAAGAGCCATAAACCCAAGCCACGGAGCATTCGCCCCCGGCAGCCCAGGGCTGGTCTGTGCCCAGCCGGCCCAGGCGGCCCCTAGGGTCTCCGGCGCCGGCGATAATGCCGGGCCACTAAGCACCCCGAAACCGATCAGCCGCCAGGACGCGATCAAAGTGATTACCGCCATGACCGCCATCCCGACGATCGAAGGCGACAGCAGTCTGACCTGCCTGCGCCCACCGGCAAAGTCATCGCCGGTGAGTTCGTCGATCATGCCACCCTGATCGTCGTCCTCAAGCAGATCGTAGTAGTAGTCGCTGATGCGCCCGGCAATGGACTCGGCAAACCGGCGGATACCCCACCCGCGGTCCGGCAGCAGACCGGTAGGCATCGGGTCGCCGGCATCGGCGGCTTCTGGAGCCGGCGAGGAACTCGTGCCGCGCAACGAGGCTGAGCCGGCCGCTACGGCGCGCTGGCGAACCCGTTCGATCAACACCGGACGTCTGCGGGACAAGGCGATAACGGCCCGCAACTGGCCCAAGGCCAGACTCGGCGACTTGCCAAGCAGATAACCCACCGCGTTGACCAGCGCCTGCAGATAGAGCCGGGCGATGGTTCGCCGCGGATGCGGCGAGTGCAGCACCACCACGGACATGCCGGCCACCATGTCGGCGTGCGCGGAGTCGGGAGCGAGCCGACTGTCGCGCAGCCCCACCCGACCCGCCTCCACGTGACGCATGGAGGCGGTCGGGCATGTGCGCACCACCATGCCGTGGGTATTGGCCCGCCATCCGAGTTCTACCCCATCGCGAAACAGCGGGATCATCGGATCGAGACCGCCGAGTTCTCGCCAGGCGGGCATGCCGATCAGCATGCCCGCGGTGGAGGCACCCAATACTCTCGCGGGTTCCTGCTGGTGCTGATCGATATCGCCGGACTCCACCGTGAGCACTCGGATACCGGAAGGTGCGATCGACTCCCCTACCGCGCTCATCTGATCGGGATGATTGCGTCGTTTTGGGTGCAACAGCTTGGGCACCACTATGGCCGGATACTGGCCATCGCGGTCCGCGGTGTGGATCGCCAGGATCAACTCGGCCAACGCATCCTTACGGGGTGCCGAATCGTCGTGTAACAGCCACAGCAGCTCTGCCTGGAAACCCTCACGTTCGGCAGCGAGCACGGCCATGTTGACCGCATGACCGAAGCCCTCAGCCGGATCGCCGAGCACGATTCGGTTCACCACACCCTCGCGGACAGCCTGTTCGAGCAGGCGACGCGTCATATCGGTGGACCCTGCATCGACGGCGATGATCCACCCGGGCCGGTCGGCTGACCGGCCGAGAGCGGCCAAGGTGCTCGGCAACCATTGATCGCCATTATGTGCGACCAGGACCGCCAGTACCTTGCTGGCATCCACCTCGGGGGTTTGCTGTTCGGGTTCTTCGTGGGCCCAGGCCCACATCTCTTCTGGACCTACCATCACCCAAACACATTACCCGTGCACGACGATTGGCGCAGGCCCGATCAGACTGCGCGTCGCTTGAGCTTACGGCGTTCCCGTTCCGAAAGACCGCCCCAGATTCCAAATCTTTCATCATTGGCGAGTGCGTATTCCAAACATTCAGCACGTACCTCACAGGTGCTGCACACTCGTTTTGCTTCCCTGGTTGAACCACCCTTTTCCGGGAAAAATGCCTCCGGATCGGTCTGGGCACACAGTGCCTGTTCCTGCCATGCCAATGCACCCTCGTCAATGAAGTCGACGAGTGTCAGCATGCTTTGCATCTTCACTCCTCTCGACCAACATACGGCCCCCGTTGCGAATTGGTTACAGGTGAAAATTACACTCCTGTAGTTACCCATACGTCAAGTTGCCGGAATTCTCACAAATCCACTACCAAAGTGGTATTCAAGAACTCAGGTAGTACGCTGCGCGGGCCGCCAATCCGGCGCCGGTCGCGGCACCGCACTGCCGGCCTGGGCCACAGGGATATCCGCGGCCGCGGATTTACCCCCGGCGGTCTGCCCGGCCGTCAGCCAAGGCCGAGATGAGGTCCCGGCGTCTCCTTGGCCAAGACGGACGCCCATCCCAGGTGCCGCAGCCGGCGGGGCGGGCTCTCCGGTCTCGGGAGCGATCCCGCCCCGGGACCATGTGGTGCGCCTGACGGGCGGCGCCGGGGATAGCTCCGCCAAGCGCGAGCTATGACCGGGCGGCTGCTCAAAATCGGTCTCCGGTTGCAGGCGATCGGCAGCCAGCCGTGGCTCCTCCGGGCCGGACTCGGCCTGGGGGACAGCCGGCGATCCCGGCAACCCAGCGCCGGCATCCACCCCCGACGAAGCAGCATTCGGCGTAGCGGAAGCGGCATCCCCGGCTCGTGCCCATTGCCGGCCAACCGCTTTCAGGGGATCCCAAACCGGCTGGGTGCCGGTTGGCTTGGATTGCGGAGTCGTCGTCCCGGCCAACCGGGATCGCTCGGCATGCACCACCGCGAGCAACCGCCACAGCATGACGGCGCATCCGAGGCCCACCAGAGCCTCGATCAACCGGCTGAGTCTGGCCGGCAGCTCCGCCGGGACGACTCCGCCCGACATCCCCAGGCCCCAATGCAGCAGCGATATACCGGCAATGCCGCTGGTCAAAACAGCGGCACCGGCAATGAGGCACCGGGCGTGCGGTGTGGGCGGAATCAGACAGCAAATCGCGGCGATCGCGATCGCGAATAGCCAGACCAATCCGGGGGCAGCGGAACCGGTGTATTCGGTAGAGCCGCTCGGAAAACCGGAACCGGAAAAACCACGTATCCAAATGCCGAACTCCGCCAGCCACAGCAGCAACAACAGCCCGCTAGCCACCAGCAGCGCCAGCAGTAGCGGTTCGCGCATTCGGCGCAAAAAATCCGCCATAGCTGTCCTTCCCGGTTAGGCCAACTCGGCCGATACTTCGACGGCGACCTGCTCGGCTAACGCCTTTATCCGCTGGGCAGCCGCCAGCGGTGCCACCAGGGTGGCTGTGGCGGTGCGCACTACCACGATGTTGTCTAGACCGAGAACCGCGACCACGCTGCCCGGTTCGGTGTTCACCAGCAGGTTGCCCGCGGCCTCCCGGCTGACCGCGGAGCCGATGCGGGCCGTTTGGTGCTCGTCTCGGGCTAACGCCTCATGCAGCGCCGAATAGCTGCCGACATCTGCCCAATCGATCTCCAGCCCGATCGCCGCGACATGGGCGTCGGTTTCGCCGCGTCCGACGGGCTCCATGATCGCGTAGTCGACAGATATCCTGGTGAGGGTGGGGTAGATGGCCGCCAGCCGATCGGGGTGATCAGCCAGCTCCAATACTTTGGCATGCGTTGCCGGGAGCAGGATGCTCAACTGGGCCAGCAGCGTACCTGCCTGCCAAACGAACATGCCGGAGTTCCACCAATAGTCGCCCGATGCCAGATAGGCCTCGGCGGTGGCGCGATCGGGTTTCTCCTTGAACTCCTCGACGAGGCTTGCCGCCACGTGACCCAACACGTCCGGGCCGCGTTTCAGGTATCCATATCCGGTGTGCGGTGAGGTTGGCACGATACCAAAGGTGACCAACGCCTTGGGGTCGGCCTCGGCCAATCTAAAGCCATCGGTCAGGGCGGTAACGAAATTACCGACCGGCGCGATCAACTGATCGGCGGTAACCATCGCGACCACCGCATGGGGATCGGCTCGGTACAGCACCGCGGCAGGCCAGGCAACGGCATTGAGCGAGTCGCGGCCCTCGGGTTCACCCAGCAGATTCTCCGGGATCAACCGCGGTAGCTGTCGCATGACCTCGCCGGCATAAGAGGCCCCCGTGCAGACCAGCACGCGTTCCGGAGGAACCACCTGGATCACCCGTTCGAATGCCAGCTGCAGCAGACTGCGGCCCTCGAACAGTTGGAGGAGTTGTTTCGGCTCACCCCGCCTGGACAGGGGCCATAGTCTCTTGCCGGACCCACCGGCCATGATCACCGCATAGCGCACCATTTCAATGTATCCCCGTGGTCCGACAGTGCGCCGAACCAACTTCGTGCCCGACACGTGGGACTTACCATATTCGGGTGATTCAAACCGCAAGCACCGATTCAGGGGCAGAGGTACTGGTGGCCCTCGAACGACGTGTGTCGCAGCATGGGTCGTCACCACTGCTGACCTGGTATGACCTGGACGCCGGTTACCGAATCGAGCTTTCTGGCCGTACCTTCGCCAATTGGGTGGATAAGTCGGCCAACCTGCTCGTCTCAATGGATGTGGACGATTCACCCCGAGTACTGAACACCGTATTGCTGACCAACCCAGGCCATTGGGTTGGATTGGTGTGGGCGATGGCCGTCTGGCAGCTGGGTGGTTCGGTGGTGGCCGCGTCTCGTAAAGAAGTGACCGGTGCCGAACTGCTGGATGCGGCGGTGGTCGGCCCGGAGAATCCGCACCCCATTCCCGGGGCAGAAACGATCGCCTGCTCGCTCCACCCGCTTGGCGCCGGCTTTGCCGACCGGCCGCTGGGAGTCACCGACTATGCGGAGGTGCTCGGTCAATCGGACACGCACTGGCGGATGCCGGCCACCCGCCCCATCTGTTTTGAGGCGACCCCGGATCGAAACTGGTCGGACCTCGCCATGGTGTCGCCATCGCCCGATCGACGAGCGATCATACCGGGGCCGGATCCATGGCAGACGGTATGCGACACCTTGGTCTCGCCGGTGCTCGGCGGCGGTTCGGTCGTGGTGCTCACCGGCGGAACGCCTACCCAGCATCTGGCCATCGCGCAACAGGAACGCGCGCTGACCGCTTGACCCATCGATCGATTCTGACCGGCCACCGGCCTCCAGACCGGTAGAGGCGCGGCGCGGCACACTACCGGCCACGTCCGGGTACCCTCGAATCCATGACCGATCACGATCCGGATGCCGATCTGAATTGGCTGTATGCCCGCAGTGCGGCACGCGATCGCAGTCCCCGGCCGTCCGCATCCGGACAAGCCAGCAGCGACCGGCGTTCGGCCCGGCCGGGCGATCCAGCGGCAGCAAAGCCTAGACGCCCAGGAATGCCCACCCCGGATCCCGATGCCCCGGATTCCACCGGCCGATCCCGGCCGCCCAGGCCGGCCGGCCGCGATCGCCCCCGAACCTCCACACCCGCCTACGATGGCCGGATAGACGGAACCCGGGCGACCGAGCACCGGGCACGCACCCATCGGATGACTGCGTCCGCTGGGCACACCGGAACCCCAGTTGCCGGGCACCGCCCAGACGCTACCCCGGCGGTCTCCGGCAGACGCCCGCGACGGCGCCGGCTACCCCGTCCGATGCGCTGGTTGCGTGCGGCGGTCCTGTTCCTGCTGATGTGGCTGAGCTATCTGGTGGCCGTCCCCGCCTATGCACTCAGTCAGATGCCCCGGGTCCCGGAATCGACCTCGACCGATCGGCCGCCCGAACAGCCGGGCACCGCAATCCTGCTGGTAGGCAGCGATGCCCGAGCCGACGATCCGAACTTCCAGCCGCGAGCCGACACGATCCTGCTGCTGTATCGCCCACCCAAAGGCCGGTCGGTGCTGGTCAGCCTGCCCCGGGACTCCTACGTCCCGGTACCCGGCCACGACCAGACCAAACTCAATGCGGCCTACGCCTACGGTGGCCAGCCACTGCTGATCGACACGGTAGAACTGGTCACCGGCGTGCGCATCGACGGGTACCTCGAAATTGGTTTCGAAGGTTTTTCCGGTCTGGTGGACGCCGTGGGCGGAGTGGAGGTCTGTCTCCCCGAACCGATGGTCGATGACCTGGCCCAGATCAACCTGCCTGCCGGTTGCCAGACGATCGACGGCGCCCAGGCCCTGGGATATGTCCGTTCGCGCTATACCGATGTGCGCGGTGACATCGGCCGGGCCGAACGCCAGCGGGAAATCGTAGCCAAGGTGATCAAGAAGGCGGCCAACCCGGCCAGCGTGCTAAACCCGGTTCGTTACTGGAGCCTGAACATGGCGGTCGCCAAGCTAGCCAGCCGAGGCACCCAGACCAGCCTAGGCGACCTCATCGATGCCGGCCGGGCGATGCTGGATATCTCCGGCGACAATGGGCTCTCGCTCGTGGTACCCATCGCCGATCCCGCTGGCTGGTCAGAGGATGGTCAGTCGGTGGTGCTCTGGGACCGGGAGAACGCCCTGGCCCTGTTCGACGAGATCTCCCGAGGAGACACCTCGGATCTGGGCCGCTTCGCAGGCTGATCGACCAGCCCCAACCGGGCCCGCCGAGCGCTCCCCCATGTGGGGGAGATGCTTCAACCAGCCGACCGATCCGATCGCCGGCGGGCTCGGTTAGCGTGATCGCCATGTCAGTAGGACAGCGTATCGTTTCCTGGTTCGGCATCGACGACGACTACGTCCGGCCGGTTCTCGGCCCGGGCCGCTCCGATCTGCGACTGGCTCTGGTGCTGTTGATCCTCACCGCGGTCAACCGGGAACTACAGCGTCCGCTGCTCGGTTTCCCGATCGATGCCCCCATCTGGCTGGAATATCTAGTCCAGGTGGTCGCCGCCGGACTGATCGTATGGCGCCGCCGCATGCCGCTGGTGACGGCCCTGATAGAATTCTTGTTGTTCTACCTGGCCTGCAACTTCGTTCCCGGAGTGGGCTACACCCTGGCATTCCAGGCGTTCTGTTTCGTGGCCATCTACTCGGCTGCCGCCCGGGCGCAAAACCGCATCCAAGCGTTGATCGCGCTGGGAGCGATTCTCATCCTGCTGCTCGGCTGGCTGTCCTGGAGTATCGCGCTGGGGGCCGGCCTCGACTCATTCGCGCAGCGCATCGACGAGATCCCGGATGGCAGGCCCGGGCTGCTGCCGCCGATCACCTCACTGGTATTGCATACCTTCCTGCTCAATATCGGCTATGTGCTGGGCGCGACCGCCCTGGGCTGCCGCGCCTGGTGGCAGGCCCGCGATCAGGCTGTGCTGCAGCATCAGGCCGCCACGATCCGTACCCAATCGGCCGAACTGCAACGTCAGGCGGTAGTGGACGAAAGGTTGCGGATCGCCCGTGAATTGCATGACGTGGTAGCCCATCACATCTCGGCGATGGGTATCCAGGCCGGGGCCGCTCGCATGTTGCTGGAGCGTGCCCCCGACCAGGCCCGCGCCGCTCTCCAGGAAGTGGAGTCCTCATCACGACTCGCGGTGACCGAGATGCGTAGCCTGCTGGGAGCCCTGCGTGGTGCGGCCGGCCAGGACGATTCCGATTCCCGAGCCCCAGAACCGACATTGGCCCAACTGCCCGAGTTGCTGGACCGGTTCCGCGCCACCGGTTTGCAGGTCGAGTTGGCTTACGTCGAGCAACACCCCAATGCCCTGGCGAAGGTTCCACTCCCCCTGCAACTATCCGTGTATCGGATCGTCTCCGAAGCGCTCACCAATGTGCAACGGCATTCCAGCGCCCAGCGAGCCAGGGTCGTGCTGCGCAGTGAATCGAGCCCAAACGGCTGGGTCGAAGCCGAGATCCTGGACGATGGCCGCCCGCTGCCGGGTACCAGCGGCTCTTGCCTGGGACAGCTCGGCATCCGCGAAAGGGTGGCCTCGCATGACGGCCTGGCCGAGATCGGCCCACGCGCCACGGGTGGTTACCGGGTCCGCGTCCGGCTACCGTTGCATCGTGACCGAGCAGATACCACCCGGCAATGACCTCATCAAGGTGCTGCTGGTGGACGATCAGCAACTGGTACGCACCGGGTTCCGGCTGATCCTATCGGCCTGCCCGGACATCGAGGTGGTCGGGGAAGCCGCCGATGGCACAGCGGCAATCCAACAGGTAACCAGGTTGCGCCCCGATGTGGTACTGATGGATGTCCAGATGCCCGTGATGGACGGCATCGAGGCCACCCGACAGATCTCACCACTCACCCGGGTGGTGATCCTGACCACCTTCGACCGCGACGACTATCTTTATGACTCCCTGGGTGCCGGCGCGGCCGGTTTCCTGCTCAAGAACGCCGGTCCCGAACTCCTCATGGCGGCGGTCCGGGCCGTCGCCCACGGCCAAGCGCTGCTATCTCCCGAGATAACCACCAGGGTGATCGCCCAGATGACCCGCCGGCGGCCACTCAACGCCACGACCGCCCCCGCCGTGAACCTGACCGAACGCGAAACCGAGGTGCTGGTGCAGCTTGCCCGCGGTCTTTCGAACGCCGAGATCGCCGCCGCGCTGTTCGTCGGCGACGCCACCGTCAAGACCCATGTGTCGAACATCCTGACCAAACTGGGGCTGCGGGACCGGGTACAGGCGGTCGCCTGGGCCTACCAGAACCGGCTGGTGGACTGACCCAACCCGACGATCGGCGACGGCTCCCCCCAACGGCGGAGAACAGATCTCCCCAACCTAGGCGATGCGGCGGCGGCAGGCTGGCGAGCAAGCTATGGATACCCGCAATCACAGGAGATCGCTAATGCTAAAGGTCAGCAACCTCACCCGAACCTATGGGGAGCTCAAAGCCGCAGACGACATATCCTTCGAGGTGCCCAGCGGACACATGATCGGCTTCGTAGGCGCCAACGGCGCCGGCAAGACCACCACCATGCGCATGATCATGGGTCTGCTGACCCCCGACTCCGGCCGGATCACCTGGGACGATCACCCCATCACCCGGCACGACCGTGCCCGGTTCGGCTACATGCCGGAGGAACGAGGACTGTATCCCAAACAGCAGATCCTAGATCAACTCAGCTATCTCGGCCGGCTCAAAGGGATCTCGGTGAAAGCCGCCCGCACCGAGGCCACCGACCTGCTGGAGCGTTTCGGGCTCGGTGATCGGGTACGCGACAAACTCGAAAAGCTATCCCTGGGCAATCAGCAGCGCGTCCAGATCGCGGCGGCTCTGCTGGGCGCCCCGATCGGACTGATCCTGGACGAGCCGTTCAGCGGACTGGACCCGAAGGCGATCGACGAAATGGCCAGCCTACTGGCCCACCGGGCCGCCCAGGGCGTCCCGGTGCTGTTCAGCAGCCACCAACTCGATCTGATCGACCGGCTCTGCGATGGCCTGGTGATCCTGCACGACGGCCACGTGGTGGCCAGCGGCACTAGAGCGGAACTGGAGACCACCGGCCGGATCCGGCACCGCATCGTGCTGGCTGGAGATGCCGGCTGGTTAAGGGATCTCGCCGACATCCGGGTCGAGGACGTCGACGGGAACACCGCATTGTTCGAATTGCTCGCTCCCGGCGCAGAGCAACGCATCCTGACCGCGGCATTGGAGCGTGGCAACGTTCTCGAATTCGCCGTGGTCCGTCCTACCCTGTCCGAGATCTACCGAGAGGTGGCCGCATGAACACCACAGACATCCCAACCCACCCGGCACCGGCTGCTCCCGGCTCCGCCGCAGAAACCGGCCGCCAACCGGCCTGGCTGGCCGTGACCATACGGGAGATCGTGGTCAAGGCGACCGACCGGACCTTCATCATCAGCACCGTCTCCACCCTGGTATTGGTCGCCCTCGGGTTCCTGGCAGCCTACTTCTTCAGCGGCCGCACACACCACCTGGACGTGGTGGTCACCGATCGACAGGTCGTGCCTGTGGCCGAGCAGGCGATCGCAGCAGCCAAGGCCGACGACGACAGACTGACCGGCGACGTGACAGTTGCGGATAGCGAGGAGCAGGCCCTGCAAATGCTACGCGACGATGATGCCGACGTGCTGGTGCAGCGACTGGCTGGCCGTTGGACGCTCACCTACAAGTCCGAGGCCAAGACCGAGTTCGAGAGCCAATTCACCCAGATACTGCTCAACCAGACGATAACCGAATTGGCTGGCCGGGCCGGAACTACCCCAGCCGAGGTCAACGCCCAGATGAATTTCGACACCCACCTGCTGGAAGGCGATCAGCAAAACTCCCTGACGGCCCGAATCGCATCGCTTGCGTTCGCAGCGCTGTTCATGGTAAGCGCCCTGACCTACGGTATGCAGATCGCTACCTCGATCATCGAAGAGAAGCAGTCGCGCATCGTGGAGATCCTGGTCGCCCTGATCCCGGTTCGCCAGTTGCTGGCCGGCAAGGTGCTGGGCAATACCGTAATAGCGGTCGGGCAACTGGTACTGCTCGCCGGGGCGGGTCTCATCGGCCTTAGCCTGAGTCCCTTCAAAATGCTACTACCCGAGTTGTCCGGTGGTATCGGCTGGTTCCTGGTGTTCTTCCTAGCCGGGTTCCTCGCGCTGGCATGCATCTGGGCGGCGGCCGGTGCGTTGGGCACCCGCTCGGAGGATCTACAGCATACCAGTCAACCGTTGATCTGGACGCTGATGCTGGTCTACCTGGCCGGGTTCACCGTCACCGGCACGGTGCGCGATGTGCTCAGCTATGTGCCGATAATGTCCAGCGTGCTGATGCCGGCCAGAATCATCGAGCATTCGGTGTCGTGGTGGCAGCCCCTCATCGCCCTGATCCTAAACCTGCTGTTCGCCTTCGCTACGGTGCTGCTGGGAGAACGTATCTACCGCAATGCCCTGTTACGCACGCACGGCCGCCTCAGTTACCGGCAAGCGCTGAAACCGAACGACTGAATCACCCGGGTCTGGCCGGCGCCATGAGCGCCGGCCAGACCCGGTGTATGGCCAATCAGGTTGTCCTGGGCCGTCTGCTGAGCGCCCGCCAGATCAGCCAGCCGATCAGGACCAGCACGACCAAGCCGGCGAAAGAACCGAATAGCGCCCCCAGAGCCGCGGTGACGACCTTAAACGCGACGATCGCCAGAACGATTCCCACCAGATACCGAACTATGTGGCTCATGATTGCTCCCTAGATGACCTACGCCAGCAAGCAAAGCCGACCGGCACCGCGATTCCAAGACGACCACACGTTTCCAGGGTACCGGACCCGATCCTCCCCGAGTCGTCCCCCAGCGGCGAACCCGCCCGATCGGGGTCATCGGGTGGGCAACTGGCCAGCACGAACCCGGGCCCCCTTCGCCTGTGCCGTCCGGCGCAGGGCCGCCTGGAAGGCCAGCATCCGTCTGGTCAGTTCCTCGTCACCGCTGGCCAGGATGCGCACCGCGAGCAGGCCGGCGTTACGGGCGTTGCCGATAGCAACCGTCGCCACCGGCACCCCGGCCGGCATCTGCACGATCGACAACAGGGAATCCATGCCATCCAGATAGTTCAACGGCACCGGGACCCCGATCACCGGCAAAGGGGTCAAGGCGGCCAGCATCCCGGGTAGATGGGCCGCGCCACCGGCACCGGCGATGATGCAACGCAGACCCCGGTCATGCGCATGACGCCCGTAGTCAACCAGTTCCTCGGGCATACGGTGCGCAGACACCACGTCGGCCTCATAGCCAATCTCGAACTCAGCCAGGGCCTCGGCTGCCGGGCGCATGACCGGCCAGTCGGAATCCGATCCCATGACGATGCCAACCGGTGGCTGGTTCATCATTTCTTCCCCGCTACGCCCATGAGTTGGTGTGCCGCGCGCCTGGCCCTCGCCAGTACCTCATCGGGGTCGGCACCCAGGCAATTGACATGCCCCACCTTGCGACCGGGACGCACCTGCTTGCCGTACAGTTCGACCCGCAGTCCTGGATCCTGGGCGAAACAGGGCACGAGCCCGCTGGTCAGATCGGTCGCCCGGCCCCCAAAGATGTTGACCATCGCGCAGCAGGCGACCGACATCCCGGGATCCCCCAGCGGCAGACCGAGCACAGCTCGCAGATGGTTCTCGAACTGGCTGGTGCGGGCACCGTCGATCGTCCAGTGCCCGGTGTTGTGTGGGCGCATGGCCAGTTCGTTGACGACCGCCTCGCCGGTGCGGCGCTGCATGAACTCGACCGCGAGCACCCCGGTCACCTTCAGGGCCGCGGCGATGCCCAAACCCAGGTCGGTGATCCGTGCTGCCTGGTCGGCAGACAGACCGGGTGCCGGGGTGATGGTTTCGCGGCATACCCCGTCCCGCTGGTTGGTCTGACTCACCGGATAGGTGACCATCTGCCCGGACGGCGCACGCACCACGATGATCGACAGCTCCCGAACGAAATCCACATACTCCTCGGCAATGATCCGCACCGGCTCACCGGCCGATTCCGGCCGGTGAGCCAAGAAGGGCAGTTCGGCCTGCTCGGGGCCGGTCAGTTTCCAGACCCCATGGCCGTCGTAGCCGCCCCGGCTGGCCTTGGCGATGATCGGCCAGCCCTGTTCGTCGCCGAACCCTCGTAGCGCCGCGGCATCCGGACAGTACCGCCAGGCAGGCGCCGGTACGGCAAGCTCACGGGTCAATCGCTGCCGCATGAGCAGCTTGTCCTGCGCATATTGCAGGGCCTGGGGCCCCGGCCGGAAACAGCGCCCGGCGGTGGCCAGTTCGCCCAACAGCCTGGTCGGCACATGCTCGTGATCGAAGGTGATCACATCGCAGCCGGCGGCGAAGCCCGCCAGTGTGCTCGCATCGGCATAGTCGCCGACCGTGACATCGGCGAATACGCGCGCCGCACCGGTACCGGGGGTCTCGGCTAGCAGTCTCAACTCGATCCCCAACGCGGTGGCGGGAGCATACATCATCCGGGCCAGCTGGCCACCGCCGATGACTCCCACGGTTGGGCTGGTGGCAGTACTCACCGGGCCAGCCTAGCCACCCGCGGCGCCGGCCCCGGGCGGCCACAGCACCTTCGCTGAGATATCGCCAGCACCGGCATGAACCCGGCCGGCACAATCCGGTTATGCATTCATGACCACGAGACGAGCAGGCGATAGCCTGCCGGACGAACCTCCCAGCGTTGTCCGGACGTGAAATGATGGCCATATGACCACGCATATCGTCACAATGGGTGGTGGCGGATTCTCGATGACCAGCGACAGTTCGGCCACCAACCTGGACCGCTACCTGGTTGAGTTGACCGGAAAACGAGCACCGCTGGTCTGTTTCATTCCTACCGCCTCGGCGGATGATCCGACCTATATCCATCGTTTTCTGACCGCCTACGCCGCGCTGGGGGTGCGGACGATGGTCCTGACGCTGTGGTCGGATGCCGCAGCCTCGGTGGCCCGGTTGGATCAAGCCGATCTGGTGGTAGCCGGTGGTGGCTCGACGGTGAATTTGTTGGCGCTGTGGCGAGCCCATGGCGTGGATCAGGTGCTGGCCCGGATGATCGCGAGCGAACGCCGAGTGGTGCTTGCCGGGCAGTCGGCGGGCGCCAGTTGCTGGTATAGCGGCTACCTCACCGACTCCTTCGGCGATCTGCGGCCGATGCTCAACGGCCTGGCCGTGCTGCCCGGCAGCTTCTGCCCCCACTGGAGCGGTGAACCGCAACGCCAGCCTGCCTATACCGATGCGGTGGCCGACGGCTCCCTGCCCGGTGGCTACGCGGTTGAGGATGGCGTCGCACTGCACTGGCTGGACGGTGACCTGACGAGTGCGGTCGCCGAACGCTCCGGAGCCGGGGCGTGGAGTCTCGCGGCCAGCGATGAACCCGCCAGCGGCGGAGTGATCATTCAACCGCTGCCGGTCGAGGTGCTCTGATCGCGCTGCTGCCGGGTCGCCGCAGCGATGCATGGTGGGCCTGCTCCCGCCAGCCAGGCTCCGCCGGCGATCCGGCGTCCCCGGACCGCCGGCGGTCAGCGCAAATGCACCACATCCCCGACGGGGAAGGTTTCCACTCGACCGGCGATCTCGACCAGCAGTTCCCCATGCGGGCCGATACCCACCGCCCGGCCCGTGACGCTGGCCGAGTCCGGTGCCTGCCGGTCGAGATATACCCGCACTTCGCGGCCGATGGTTTGACAGGAACGCGCGAACTCGGCCGATAGGTCCTCGCCGGCATCCCAGCGGTCCACCAACTCGGCAAGCCGGTCGAGGATGGCTGCGATGAGCGCTTCCTTATCGATCGACAGCCCGGCGACCAGCAGGCTGGTCGCCTGCGGGGTCGGCAATTGTCCGGCGGTCATTGCCAGGTTGATCCCCCAGCCGCACACGGCCGCGTCCCCCTGGGGTGTGTTGACCAGTTCGCACAGGATGCCGCAGATCTTGCGGTCGTCGATCAGGGCATCGTTCGGCCACTTCAATCCGACCCGCTCACCCCCACCCAGCTCACGCAGTGCCCCGGTCACGGCCACCCCGACCAGCAGCGACAGCCAACCCCAGGTGCTGGTCTGCCGGCTGGGACGCAGCAGTATCGACATCGCAACCGAAACCCCCGGCGGCGACTCCCAGACCCGCTCGAACCGGCCCCGGCCCGCAGTCTGCTGATCGGCCACCAGTACCATCCCGGCCGGCTCGCCGGCCCGGGCGGCCGCTGCCAGATCGGCATTGGTGGAGCCAGTGGCCGACACGCAGCGTACCTGCCATCGGCGGGGATCATTCAGCAGTTCGGTAATCCGGACCGGATCGGTCGGCTGGCAGCTGATCATGATCGAAGCCTAGAACCCGGTTTTCCAGCCGGCGATCCGGGCCCGGTGCAAAGCCGATCGTTTCCCCGTCCGCCGGCCCGCACCTAGCCAGTCGCTGGCCGCTGGTGGCCCGCAGGCCGGCACCGCTACCCGGCGGACGGACCCGCCAGAGGCCTGTGCAACGGCAGCAGGGCAGCCACGACCGGCATGGGCGGGCCTGCTCCGCCCGCGACGAGCCCACCGGCGATCGGATCGGACGAGTACCGTCAACCACGACCGGACAGTGCTTGTTGTGACTATGTTGTCGGGTATGGGGCCCGATCTGAGTTCAACCGCCGGCAAGCTGGCTGACCTGGGTAACCGCGTCGAGCAGGCCATCCATTCAGCCAGCACACAGGCGGTGGAGAAACAGCATGCCCGCGGTAAGATGACCGCCCGCGAGCGCCTTCAGTCGCTGCTGGACGAGGGCAGCTTCACCGAGATGGACGAATTCGCCCGGCATCGCAGCACCGCCTTCGGCATGGCTGGCAAGCATCCCTACGGCGATGGCGTCATCATCGGCGTGGGAGCCATCCACGGCCGGCCGGTCTGCGTGTTCAGCCAAGACGTCGGCGTCTTTGGGGGTTCCCTGGGTGAAGTCTACGGCGCGAAGATCGCCAAGATCATCGATTTTGCCACCACCACCGGATGCCCGCTGATCGGCATCAACGAGGGTGGCGGTGCCCGCATCCAGGAGGGCGTGGTCGCCCTGGGAGCCTACGGCGACATCTTCCACCGCAATGTGCTGGCCTCCGGGGTGATCCCGCAGGTCAGCCTGATCATGGGGGCTGCCGCCGGTGGCCATGTCTACTCCCCCGCCCTGACCGATTTCATCGTCATGGTCGATCAGACCAGCCAGATGTTCATCACCGGTCCCGAAGTGATCAGGGCGGTCACCGGCGAGGACGTGTCGATGGAGGAATTGGGCGGCGGGCGTACCCACAACAGCCGGGCCGGCAACGCCCACTACCTGGCCGCCGACGAGGCCGATGCCCTGGAATATGTGCGGGAACTGATCACCTACCTGCCCCAGAACAATCTGGAGGACGCCCCGGTCTATGAGTTCGCCGAGATCGCCGATCTGGACTTCACCGATCACGACCGGACCCTGGACAAGCTGATTCCCGATAATCCAGCCCACGCCTACGACATGCACGATGTGATCCGCACCGTGCTGGACGATGACGAGTTCCTGGAGATCATGTCGCTGTACGCACCAAACATCGTCTGCGGTTTCGGCCGGATCGAGGGTCGCTCGATCGGCATCGTGGCGAACCAGCCCATGGTGCTGGCCGGCTGTCTGGACACCCGGGCCGCCGAGAAGGCCGCCCGATTCGTTCGCACCTGCGATGCGTTCAACATCCCGGTACTCACCTTCGTCGATGTCCCCGGTTTCCTGCCTGGGGTCGAACAGGAACACGATGGCATCATCCGGCGGGGCGCCAAACTGATCTACGCCTATGCCGAGGCGTCGGTTCCTCTGCTGACCGTGATCACCCGAAAGGCCTATGGCGGCGCCTATATTGTGATGGGTTCCAAGCATCTGGGGGCCGACATCAACCTGGCCTGGCCGACCGCTCAGATAGCGGTGATGGGCGCGGAAGGAGCCGTAAAGGTGCTGTACCGCAGGGAGTTAGCGGCCGTAGACGATCCCGATAGCAAAGCCATCGAGTTGGCGGACGAATACAACCGTACCCTGGCCAACCCCTATATCGCGGCCGAGCGCGGCTACGTCGATCAGGTGATCTACCCGCACCAGACCCGTTCGCAGGTCATCCGATTCCTACGACTGCTACGCACCAAGCGGGAAGCCCTACCGCCCAAGAAACATGGGAATATTCCGCTGTGACTGGGTTCCAGATCCAGCGCGGACGACCCGGCGAGGCGGAACTCGCCGCGGTCATGGTGGTGTTGGCGGTCGAGCTGGCGGCCCCGGGACCGGCCAGGCCCAACACCGATCGGCCGATGGCCGGTGGGTGGAACTCCTATTGGCGACGTGTGCGGCAGCCTTTCGTGTATGGGCCGGAGGCCTGGCGCGGCAGCCTACGATGACCGGGCCGGGCAACGGCCGACCCGGCATCCGGCCGCAGGCCAGCCCCGGCCGCGGCTACCGATGGCGGTATACCGCATGGCAGTTCTCCGGTGAGACTATGCGAGCCACTAGCATGGAGGCGTGCCGAAACCTGCTTGCATTCTGCAACCTCATCGGGTTGTGCTGGGGTCCAGCTCACCGGCCCGACTGCAAACCCTGCGGCAGGCCGGTCTAGACCCGGTGGTCATCGAACCCAAGGTGGACGAGGAGTCGGTGCATCTGCCGGGCGCTCCCGAACTCACCGCCGAACTCGCCCGGTTGAAGGGCGAATCCGTGCTCTCGGGATTGCCCGCAACCGGTCTGCTCACCGAAGGGCCGCTGGTGTTGCTGGCCTGCGACTCTATGCTGGAAATCGAAGGCCGGGTGCACGGCAAGCCCGGCACTCCGGAGGCTGCCATCGTGCGCTGGTATCGCATGCGGGGCCGCCAGGGGCTGTTGCACACCGGGCACTATGTCGCCTTGGTGAACGGCCCGGACGAGGTGCGCCATCAGGTGCGGGTCGCCGAGACCGGGGTCACCTTCGCCGACCTCACCGATGCCGAGATCGCCGCCTACGCAGCCACCGGAGAACCTCAACGGGTGGCCGGCGGGTTCACCATCGACGGCTTCGGCGGCGCATTCGTGACCCGCATCACCGGGGACCCGCACAATGTGGTCGGCATCTCGCTGCCGCTGGTGCGCCAGATGCTGTTGGATCTCGGGGTCGCCTGGCACGGACTGTGGCGTGATGCCTAACCCCGAACCAACCGTTACGGCATTCCTGGCCTGCGGCCCGTCAACAGCCACCCCGCCACGGGTGACAGGCGGCAGGGTGGCTGGGCCGTTGACGCGATTCCCGGGCACGCCTAAACTCGCCTAAGCCACAGCAGAAGAACGGTTCAGCCGCAATAGCCAAAGGCCATCGAACGGCGATGGGATCCCCCGCCGAAGGGGGTCCGGCTGTTCTTCTTCGTTTGCCCAACGAGGGGATCAAACATGGGACTCGGCGGTTTCGACCTGGGATCATTCGCCTTGACCGGCCGGGTGGCCATCGTGACCGGCGGCAATACCGGGCTCGGGCAGGCCTACAGCGTGGCGCTGGCTAGGGCCGGCGCCGATGTCTTCGTCCCCAGCCTGGCCCCCGACGACGGCCAGACCGCTGCCCTGGTGGCCGCAGCCGGCCGGCGGTTTGAGTACCTAGCAGCCGACCTCGCCGAACCCGGGGTACCCCAACGGGTGGTGGATGCCTGCCTGGCCGGATTCGGCCGCATCGACATCTTGATCAACAACGCCGGCATATGCCTGTTGGACGACGTCGAAGGCTTTGGCCGCGACAAATGGGATCCAATGGTGGCGCTGAACCTGACCGCGGTCTTCGAGATGAGTCACGCGGTCATACCGGCCATGCGCGCCCAGGGCCACGGCAAGATAGTGAACATCTGCTCGCTGTTTTCCTTCCTGGGCGGGCGGTCCTCCCCGGCCTATGCCGCCACCAAGCACGCCTTGGCCGGGTTAACCCGTGCCTACTGCGACGAGTTGGCCGCCGACGGCATCCAGGTCAACGGGCTGGCACCGGGTTACTACGCGACCGCGATCACCGCACCGACCAGAGCCGACCCAGCGGCCGCCCGGCGCGTACTAGACCGTATTCCGGCCGGCCGTTGGGGCGAGCCGGGCGACCTGATGGGGCCGGTGGTGTTCCTGTGCAGCGATGCCTCGAACTACGTGAACGGGCAGTTGCTGGTGGTCGACGGCGGATACCTGGTGCGATGACCGGCGACGAACGACTCCTGATCGGCATAGATGGCGGCACCCAAAGCACCAAGGTGCTGGTCTTCGACGTCTCGGGACGCGTCATCGCCCAAGGGGTGTGCAGGCTGCGTCCAATGGCGATGCCGGGCCCGGGCCGGTTCGAGCACCCCGATGACGATCTATGGGACTCGCTGCGGACCGCCTCGCGGGCTGCAATGGCGCAGCTCGGCGAACGCGTTCGCGATGTGGCCGCGGCGGGCCTGTGCAGCATCCGATTCTGCCGTGCGCTGCTGCGCGGCGACGGCAGCCTGGCGGCCCCGGTCCTGAGCTGGATGGACGAGCGGGTCGGCCAGCCGCAGCCACCTACCCCGGGGGTCGAATGGGTGACCGCGGCTTCGGCCTATCTGACAGCCAGGCTGACCGGCCGGGTGATCGATTCGGCGGCCAACTACGCCGGCATCTGGCCCATCGACCGCACCACCTGGGATTGGACACACGATGCCGGGCGCCTGGCCAGGATGGGCCTGCGCCCCGAGGGACTCGCCGAGCTGGTGCTGCCCGGGGAGGTGCTCGGCCGGATCACCACCGCCGCCGCCCGGGCCACCGGCCTGCCGGCCGGGATACCGGTGGTGGCCACCGCGAACGACAAGGCAGTGGAGGCCCTGGGCAATGGCCTGCTAGACCCTGACCAGTTGATGCTCTCACTGGGTACCTATATCGCGGCGCTGCGGCCGGCGACCGCACACCTTCCCGACGGCCCCGATCGCTGGACCAATTTCGCCTGCCTGCCGTACCGCTATCTAGACGAGAGCAGCGGCATCCGGCGAGGCCTGGCCACCCTGTCCTGGTTGCGTGACCTGGTCGGCACGGAACTATCGCAGCGTGCGGCCACGGCCGGGGTGGCCAGCGAGGAGATCATGAACCGGGCCGCCGCGCAGGTACCTCCCGGATCGCGGGGCCTGCTGACACTGCTCGATTGGCTGGCGCCCACCGACCAGCCGCAACGGCGGGGCGGAATGATCGGTTTCGATGCCCGGCACGGTTGGCCCGAGATGTATCGCTCGATCCTGGAAGGCATCGCGTTGACCATGCGACAGCGCACCGAAGCGCTGCTGGCCGCCGCGAACCGCAAGGCAACCTCGATACTCGTTGCCGGGGGCGGATCGGCCAGCGATCCGATGATGCAGATCGTCGCCGATGTCTTCGAGCTGCCAGCCAGCCGCACCGCGGTGACCAGCGGTGCCGGCCTGGGCGCGGCCATCTGCGCAGCGGTCGCGGCCGGGATCCATCCGGATTTTCGGCAGGCCGTCACCGCCATGGTGCACCCGGGTGCCACCTTCCACCCGGTACCCGATGCGGTTCGGATCTACCGCAGGCTGCTGCCGGTCTATACCCGGCTGCCCACCGAATTGGACGCAACCCTGCACCGGTTGCATGACCTTGGATTGTGAGGAACGATGCCGACCCGCGCTCAGATCGCCGACCGGCTGACGGAACTGCTCGGCCCGGGCAATGTCGAAACCGAGGAAGCCGAACTGCGTCGCAGCAGCATCGACCGGTACCGCAAGTATCAGGACATCCATCAGGTCTATGTGCTGCCGACACCGGCGGCAGTCGCCTACGCCAACAGCACCGCGGATGTCGCCGCCGTCCTAGGCTATGCGAACGCCAATCGCATAAATGTGGTGCCCCGGACCGGGCGCAGCGCCACCGAAGGGGGCTTGGAGACCGCGTTGCCCGACAGCATCGTGCTGGATGGCTCCCGGATGAACCAGATCGTCTCAATCGATGCCGAGAACATGCAGGTCAGCGTCCAGTGCGGGGTATGCCTACAGGATCTGGAGGATCTGCTGCGCGCCCGAGGCCTGACCACCGGGCATTCGCCCCAGTCAAAACCACTAGCCCAGTTGGGCGGGTTGACGGCTACCCGCAGTATCGGGCAGTTGTCCACCCTCTACGGGGGGATCGAGGACATGGTGGTCGGCTTGGAGGCGGTGCTGCCCGACGGCCGGGTCTGCCGGATCAAGAACGTGCCCCGCCGCGCCGCGGGGCCAGACATCCGCCATATCGCGATCGGCAACGAGGGAACTTTGTGTTTCATCACCGAGGTGACGTTGCGGCTGTTCAGGTTCACCCCGCAAACCACCCGATTCCTCGGTTACCGGGTGCCCGGCATGGCGGCCGGGTTTCGCATCCTCCGCGAGGTGTTGACCGCGGGCCTGCGTCCCGCGGTGGCCCGGCTCTACGATCCCGATGATGCCCGGATCAACTTCGCGCCGGTCGCCGCCGGAAGATGCGTGCTGATCTTCTCCGCAGAAGGCAACCCGCACATCGTGACCGCCACCATCGCCGCCATCGAGGAGATCGTCGCCCGGCACCCGGAAGTGACCGGTTTGCCGGCGGACTACTTCGCGGACTGGTTCGCCAGACTCAACTGGAGCCCGGCCCAAATCGAACAGGAACGCCGGGAGATCCGCGAAACCGGCGAGATCGGATTCACCACCGAGGTGTCGGGATCGTGGTCGGTGATCAACGACATCTACCAAACCACCGTGGACCGGGTGCGGGCCGAGACAGCCAATCTGCTGTGGATCGGCGGGCATTCCTCGCACAGCTACCAGACCGGCACCAACATCTATTTCGTCTACTACTACAGGGTGGCTTGCCCACCCGAGGAGGAGGTCGCCCGCTACCATGAGCCGATCAACGCCATCATCTGCGAGCAGGCGCTGAGGTTGGGCGGCTCCATCGTCCATCACCATGGCATAGGAAAGGCGCGAGCCGCCTGGACGCGGGCCGAACATGGTTCCGCCTGGCCGCTGTTGCACGGGCTGAAAACCGCATTCGACCCGAACGGGATCATGAATTCCGGGACGATCTTCCCGATTGAGTAACCGAGGACCCGACCATGAACATCTTAAGAACCATCCGACCGATCGCTTTCTGGCCACCGGTCCTGCTGTTCCTCGCGGCCTGCGTCTACAACTTCGTGAATCCGGGCGGGTTCACCACCATGATAGGCGCGGCCAACGACTGGCTGATCGGCAACATGGCCTGGGCTTTCAGCCTGGGGGTGCTGGCCATGCTGGGAATCGTCGTCTGGCTGATGACCTCGAAATTCGGCGATGTGCGCATCGGTGGCCGCGAGGCGGTCCCGATGCTGGACAACTTCCGCTACTTCTCGATCACTCTAACCTCGATAATCGCAATCGGGTTGCTGCTGTGGGGCACCTCGGAGCCGCTGTATCACTACACCGCACCGCCCGAATCGCTAGGTATCGAGCCCAAATCACCCCAGGCAGTGGTGTTCGCGGTCTCGACGATGTTCACCCATTGGAGTTTCCTGCCGTTGGCCATCTATGCGGTGCCCTCGATCATGTTCGCCTTCGCCTTCTACAACATGCGCAAGCCCTACTCGATCGCCAGCACCCTAACTCCGGTCTTCGGCGACCGGGTGCTGGGTCGCTGGGGGCAGGGGCTGGATGCCATCGTCATGTACTCCCTGATCGCCGGCATGTCGGCCTCGCTGGCCAGCGGCATCCTGGTCATCGGTGGCGGGCTGACCTATCTCACCGGCTGGCAGGCGGGACTGTTCATGTGGGCGGTGGCCGATATCGCGGTGGTCGTCACGTTCGTGATCAGCTCGATCACCGGGCTGTTCAACGGTATCCGCCGGCTTTCAGAGATCAACACCGTCTTCTTCATCGGGCTGTTCGTCTTCGTGTTCGTCGTGGGACCGTCCTTCTTCGTGCTCAACCTCGGGGTGGAAGGCCTAGCGGACAACCTGGCCACCTTCTTCCCGAAGGCCATGTTCACCGGCGCCGCCGCCGACGATCCCTGGGCCGGCTGGTGGACGATGTTCTACTGGTGCAACTGGTTATCCTGGGCGCCGATATCCGGCATCTTCCTGGGCCGGATCTCCTATGGCCATACCATCCGCAAGGCGCTCACCGTCCAATTCGTCCTGCCCGCGGTATTCAACATCGTCTGGATCGGCATCTTTTCTGGTGCGGCCATCAAGCTGGACCAGGAAACCGGTGGGGCGCTCACCGCCAAGGTGGCCGACGGTCCCGAATACGCCGTCTACGAGTTCCTGTCGCACTATCCGCTGGCCGGGCTGCTCATCCCGGTATTCCTGTTCGTCACCTTCCTGTCCTATGTCACCGGTTCGGACGCCTACACCACCACGATCGGCGGCATGTCCACCACCGGCATCTCCCCATCCTCGCCCGAGCCGCCGCGGCTGATGAAGATCTTCTGGGGTGGCCTGATCGGTCTGGTGGCCTGGATCATGCTGGCGGCTACCGGCGGGGCCGATGGGGTCAAGATGCTGTCCAATCTGGGTGGCCTACCCGCGCTGATCCTCGAATCGCTGATGGTCGTCTCGCTGATCAAAGTGGCCAGCAATCCGGTGAAGTACGACGTCCGCAAGCAGGACTATGACCCCGACGGGGTACCCATCAAGTCGGTCGCCCAGCCGGCCACCATGTCCGAGGAGGATGTCATGGCCCGGTTCGCCGATCCCGGTGATCCATCGGTCGCACCAGAGCCAGCGGCAGCCGAAACACCGCCGGTCGCCGACCGGCGGTCCGCGTCCACGGCCGCCTCGACCTGACCCGAGCGGCGGTGCACCCCGACGATCCGGATGCCGGGGCGGCGGCTGATCCGCGGTTGCCCCGCGTCCGGCGACGGCCGGGCGATCAGCGCGGCAGCCCATCCAACACGACATTCACCGGATTGGCCAAGGCCACCTCAATCTGGGCCAAGTCCCATTCCGGGATGCCGTCGGGTAACGCCGTGAGCGGCCACCAGGCGACCTCGCTCGACTCATCATCCCCTACCCGGGGCGCGCCATCGACCCAGCGTGCCCGCACGGTATGGGCCAGGTAGCTGGAAACGTCGCCGTTCGAGTAACGCACCGGCCCGGTCACGGCCACGGCCACCAGCCGGTCCACGGCGATCCGGACACCGGTCTCCTCCAGGCATTCCCGGATCGCGGCCTCGACCACCGTCTCGCCAGGCTCCATGATGCCCTTGACCGGAGTCCAGCGGCCGTTGTCGCTGCGCCGCACCAGCAGTACCTCGGTGGGTTCGGTCGGCGGCCGCAACACCACAGCCGCCACCCCGGGCAGCCAAAGGGGAGCATGCCCGACCTTGGCGCGCAGGGCCAACACGAAATCAGGAGTCGGCATATCGCCCAGCCTAGGCCATCCGCCTATCGACCCGAAGCGGCACGGCACCGGCCGACCCGAGCACCCGATGCCGATCGGATCGGCCCGGGATGCCGGGAGCGCGCACCCCCACGTCTTAGCCGATGCCCGAAACCACCGGCCGGCCATGTCCACCGGACCGGCCCAGGCCATCCACCGTCATGGCGAGGAAACTGGCCCTAGACTCCCGAACATGACGATCACCAAGTTGCTGGTGGCCAATCGCGGCGAGATCGCGGTTCGAGTGATCCGGGCGGCCCGCGATGCCGGTATCCCCAGCGTCGCGGTCTATGCCGATTCCGATGCCGCTGCCCTGTTCGTCCAATTGGCCGATGAAGCCTTCGCGCTGGGCGGCGCGACACCCGCCGAAACCTATCTGGACCAGGCCAAGCTGCTGAACGTGGCCGTCCGCAGCGGTGCCAATGCGATACACCCCGGCTACGGCTTCCTTTCCGAAAACGCGGCCTTCGCCCAGGCCGTGCTGGACGCCGGGCTGATCTGGATCGGACCACCGCCGGCGGCGATCGAGGCGCTCGGTGACAAGGTTCAAGCCCGCAAACTGGCCCAGCAAGTGGGTGCCCCGCTGGTGCCCGGCACCACCGAGCCGGTGGCCGACGCCGACGAGGTGCTTGCCTTCGCGGCCGAGCATGGCCTGCCGATTGCGATCAAGGCCGCCTTCGGCGGCGGCGGACGCGGACTCAAGGTGGCCCGCCGCGCGGCGGAGATCCGGGAACTGTTCGATTCGGCGACGCGCGAGGCGGTGACCGCCTTCGGCCGCGGTGAATGCTTCGTCGAACGCTATCTGGACCGGCCCCGGCATGTCGAAACCCAATGCCTGGCGGATCGGCACGGCAACGTCGTCGTGGTGTCGACACGAGACTGTTCGTTGCAGCGCCGGCACCAGAAGCTGATCGAAGAAGCCCCGGCGCCCTTCCTCACCCCCGATCAGCAGGCCAGGCTGTACGAATCCTCCCGTGCCCTGCTCAAGGCGGCCGGCTATGTCGGTGCCGGCACCTGCGAGTTCCTGGTAGGCACCGACGGGACCATCAGTTTCTTGGAGGTGAACACCAGGCTACAGGTTGAGCATCCCGTCACCGAGGAGGTCACCGGCTGGGATCTGGTGCGCTGGCAGTTCGACATCGCCGATGGCGCCCGGCTGCCCGATCGGGATCCCGAGGTGCGCGGGCACGCCCTTGAGCTGCGCATCAACGCAGAGGATCCGGCTCGCGGGTTCATGCCCGCACCCGGCGTCCTGACCCGCTATCGGCCGCCCAACGGCCCGGGAGTTCGCATGGACGAGGGCTACCGTCGGGGTATGAGCATTCCGGGCGCCTTCGACTCGCTGATCGGCAAGCTGATCGTCTGGGGCGCCGATCGCGAACAGTGCCTGGCCCGGGCCCGGCGGGCGATCGACGAGTTCCTGCTGGACGGGATGCCCACGGTCTTGCCCTTCCACCGGCTGGTGCTGAACGATCCGGCCTTCACCGCCCCCGATGGCCGCTTCGGGGTGTTCACAAGCTGGGTGGAGACCGAGTTCTCCGGCGAGATCCAGCCGTATGGCGGTGAACTCGGCGAACCGGACGAGCAGACTCCCAGCCGGGTGGTAGTGGTTGAGGTCGATGGCCGACGCCTTGAGGTGAAGGTGCCGGCCAACCTCGGTGCCCAGACCGAACCGGTCAAACCGAAGAAACCGGTCAGGCGGGCCCGGGGCGGCAAGGTCGCCGAGGCCTCCGGCGACGAACTGACCTCCCCGATGCAGGGTACGATCGTCAAGACCGCCGTCGCCAACGGCGATGAGGTGACCGAGGGCGATCTGGTGGTGGTGTTGGAGGCCATGAAGATGGAGCAGCCGATCAGCGCGCACCGCACAGGCGTGATCGCCGGACTGGTTCCGGCCGGCACCGTCCTGGGCTCGGGCGAGACGATCTGCCGCATAGTGGGCGCCTGAGCCCTCGTCTAGCAGACTGGAATGTCTTGAGCATTAGGCCACCCGGGCTCACCGCGGGCACCGCGTGCTAGCCCGGCGAACCGGGTTCCCCGTCGCCGGTATCACGAATCGACCGGCCCGAATACGATCCGCCGTGGGGATCCCGATGACCGCCGATACCGGCTGGCGGGGGCATGCGGTGCTCCAGATCGGCGTGCCGCCCCTGGAATCTTGGATCGTGGCCCGCACCAGACACTACGACGCCCGGTTCGTCAGCGACGATCCGCGATTCCAGCACGCCCACATCACCATACTCGCGCCCCTGCACCGCTGGGACGAAGCCGCGCTGACCGAACTGGCGCGGTCTACCCGGCCGTTCGACTTCACGCTGAACGAGCTCGCGGTCTTCGCCGATGGCTGTGTGTACCTGCGTCCCGAACCGGAAGCCGTCTTCCGCCGCCTGACCGCGGCCGCCCAGGCAGCCCACCCGGACGTGGTCCCTTTCGGCGCTCCCACCCCGGTACCGCACCTCACCCTAGACCGGCTAGCCGCGGACGTCACCTTGGCCTCGACCCGAGTCCTGCTGGCCGGGATGCTGCCGGCCCGGTGCCGGGCCGAGGCGCTGGAACTGGTCTGGTATCAGACCGGAAATTGTCATCTGATCCGGCGTTGGGCATTCGGCCAGGCCCAGGACACCGCATAGCCGCCGGGCCGCGGGTGGCGGGCGGCTCAGTCCTTCGGCTTTAGCTGATCGGCCCGGTCACCGGGTAGCGCCCGCTGGACGCTGGCCAACTGGCTGTAGTACCGCCAGCGCTCGTCCGCGTCCGCCTGGGCAAGCGCAAACAGGTGGGCGGCGCGTTCGGGATCGGACCGTTTCAGCATCGCATAGCGGACCTCGCTGGTCATGAAATCGGCTACCGAACCGACCGGGGCCTTCGAGTCGAGATGCAGCGGTGTGCCGTTTTCGTCCTCGCTCGGCCGGAAACGATACAGCGGCCAATAGCCGGTGGCGACCGCGGCGGCCTGATGGCTCATCGAGGTGGCCAGGTCGATGCCGTGCGCGATACAGGTCGAGTAGGCGATCACTAGGCTGGGGCCATCCCAGGCCTGAGCCTCGAGCAATGCCCGGACCGTCTGCTGCTGGTTGGCGCCCACCGCGATCTGGGCGACATAGACGTTGCCGTAGGCCTGGGCGATCATGCCGAGATCCTTCTTCGGCGAGCCCTTACCGGCGGTGGCGAACTTGGCTGCCGCACCCCGCGGGGTGGCCTTGGATGCCTGCCCGCCGGTATTGGAGTAGACCTCGGTGTCGAGCACCAGCACATTGACGTTGCGTCCCGAACCCAGCACGTGGTCGAGCCCGCCATAGCCGATGTCGTAGGCCCAGCCGTCCCCGCCGATGATCCACACCGACTTGTCGACTAGCTCGTCGGCGAGAGTGGCCAGTAGGCCGGCCCGGTCGTCCGGAAGACCCGCCAGGGCCTGTTTCAATGCCTCCACTCGGGCCCGCTGAGCGGCGACCCCCGCCTCATTGCCCTGCTCGGCTGCCAGCAGCCCGGAGACAAGGCCGGCGTCCAATTGGCCGGCCAACTCGGCCAGCAGCCGGCGGGCCATCGCGTTCTGCTGTTCCCACGCCAGCCGGATGCCCAGCCCGAACTCGGCGTTGTCCTCGAACAGCGAATTGCTCCAGGCCGGGCCGCGGCCGTCCGGGTTGGTGGTGAATGGGCTGGTGGGCAGGTTGCCACCATAGATGGACGAGCAGCCGGTGGCATTGGCGATCAATAGGCGGTCCCCGAACAGTTGAGTCAGGGTGCGGATATAGGGGGTTTCGCCGCAGCCGGAGCAGGCCAGCGAGAACTCGAACAGGGGTTGCAGTTGGGCGGCCCCCTTCACCTGATCGGTCCGGATCCGGGTGCGGTCGATCTCGGGTATTCCCAGGAAGTACTCGAAATTGCGCCGTTCGGTATCCAGGTGTTCCGCGCGGGAGGACATGTTGATCGACTTGTGGCCGGTCTCGGTCCTGGACCGGGCCGGGCAGATATCGACGCACACCCCGCAGCCGGTGCAGTCATCGGGGGACACCTGGACGATCAGCTGGTGGCCGGCCAGGTTGCGGTCTTTGTACCTTTTGGCTTGGAAACCCTCCGGCGCGCCGGCCAGGGTCTCGGCGGGGGTCACCTTGATCCGGATCGCCGCATGCGGGCAGACGATCGCGCATTTGCCGCAGTCTATGCACAATGAGGGATCCCAGATCGGGATTTTGTCGGCGATGCCGCGTTTCTCGTATTTAGCGGTGCCGCTGGGCCAGGTGCCGTCCACCGGCATGGCGCTGACCGGCAGCAGATCGCCCTCCCCGCGCAGCATCGCGGCGGTGACCTGCCGCACGAAATCGGGTGCGGACGCCGGCAGCGGTGGCATGCGATGGGTCACCGCGTCGGCGGCCTGCGGAACGGCCAGCTCGGCGAGCGCGCCGATCGCGGCGTCGATGGCCGCATGATTGCGTTCCACCACGGCGTGCCCGCGCCGGCCATAGCTCTGCTCCACCGCTTCCTTGATGCGGGCGATCGCCTCGGCGCGCGGCACCACCCCGGACAAGTAGAAGAAGCAGGGCTGCATCACCGTGTTTATGCGTTTGCCGAGGCCGGCCTCGGCGGCCACCCGGGCGGCGTCGATCGTCCAGACCCGCAGGCCAAGTTCGATGATCAGCTGCTGCACCTCGACCGGCAGCCTGGCCCAGGTGCCGGCGCGACCGTAGGGGGAGTTCAGCAGCGCGGTGGCGCCTGGCTTGGCCAGGTCGAGGGTACGCATCTGGCGCAGCAGATCGAATTGGTGCACGGCCACAAAGTCGGCCTGATCGATCAGATAGGCAGAGTTGATCGGTTGGTCGCCGAACCGCAGATGGCTGATGGTGGTCGCACCGGATTTGCGAGAGTCATAGACGAAATAGCCTTGGGCGTACCGGCCCTCGTCCGCCCCAATGATCTTGACGGTGTTCTTGGCGGCGCCGACCGTGCCGTCGCTGCCCAGCCCGAAGAAGACCGCCGACAGTCCCCGGGCGGGCACCCGGAAGCCGGGATCCACCGTCAGGGAAAGCCGGGTGACGTCATCGTTGATGCCGACGGTGCACCGCGGCTTGGGGTCCGGCCGGGCAAGTTCGGCGAATACCGCAGCCGCCATCGCCGGGGTGTATTCCTTGCTGGACAGCCCATAGCGGCCACCGATGACCACCGGGCGGCCGGCAGCGAAGTGGTTGGCGTGTTCGGCGGTGGCGATGACCACGTCGCCGAATAGCGGCTCGCCGGCCGAGCCGGGCTCCTTGGTCCGGTCGAGGACCGCGATCGCCCGGGTACTAGCCGGTAATGCCGCGATCAGTTCCTCGGCCGGGAACGGCCGGTACAACCGCAGGGTCAGGGCGCCGACCTGCTCCCCCCGGGCGATCAGCTCGTCCACCGCCTCGCAGGTGGTGCCCCAGGCCGAGCCGAGAACGACCACGACCCGTTCGGCGTCGGGGGCGCCGTGGTATTCGGCCAGCCGGTAACGCCGCCCGGTGCGCCCAGCCAGTTCGTCGAACACCTCCGCCACGATTCCGGGCACGGCATCGTGGAACACATTGGCGGCCTCGCGGGCCTGGAAAAACACATCGGGGTTTTGGGCGGTGCCGCGGATGCTGGGGGCATCCGGGGTGAGACCCCGCGCCCGGTGGGCCAGCACATCGTCCTCCCGCACCAGGGCACGCAGATCGCCGCTGTCTAGCAGTTGGATCTTGTTCTCCTCATGGCTGGTGCGGAAGCCGTCGAAGAAATGCAGGAAAGGCACCCGGGAGCGCAGGGTTGCGGTGTGCGCCACCAGGGCGAAATCGTGGGCCTCCTGCACACTGGACGCGGCCAGCATCGCCCAGCCGGTCATCCGGCAACCCATTACATCGGAGTGGTCGCCGAAGATGCTCAGCGCATGGGTGGCCACGGTCCGGGCCGCGACGTGGATGACCGCCGGGGTGAGCTCGCCGGCGATCTTGTACATATTCGGGATCATCAGCAGCAAACCCTGCGATGCGGTGAAGGTGGTGCCCAACGTCCCCTTGGTGACCGCACCGTGTAGGGCTCCGGCCGCGCCGGCCTCCGACTGCATCTCGACCACTTCGGGCACCGCACCCCACAGGTTGCTGCGCCCCGCGGCGCTCCAGGCATCGCAGGCCTCGGCCATCGCCGAGGATGGGGTGATCGGGTAGATCGCGATCACCTCGCTTAGGGCATGCGCCACCCGGGCCACCGCCTCATTGCCGTCCATCGTCGCCCACTGCTTCGTCACAGGCCCAAGCCTTCCACAATCCGGCCGGGTGGCGAACCGCTGCCCGAACTGGTCATCATCCGGGCCACCGCTCATCCTGCGGTGCGGCACCTGACGGTCGGCGGGCCGGGTGACGGCTGCGTTTCCCGCCCGCGCACCGAAGCACAGCCCGCGGGACGACGCGCTGTACCCGGGGGCACGTCCTTGCCGGTCGCCGGGCCGGCCACCGGCTGCCCGGGTGCGGAGGCCGCCGGTGGCCGGCAGCCCTTAGACCAGAAAACGGTAGACCGGGCTGTCCGGATCCAGCACCTCCACCTGCAACGGAGAATGGCGTAGCCGCTGCAGCAGGACCGGGAAACTGCCCGGGTCGCCGAGTTCCACCCCCACCATGGCCGGGCCGACCTCGCGGTTGCTGCGTTTGACGTATTGGAAATAGGTGATGTCGTCCTCGGGCCCCAGTATCTCGTCCAGGAAGCGGCGTAGCGCCCCCGGCTCCTGGGGGAAGGTGACCAGGAAGTAGTGTTTGCGTCCCTCGAAGATCAGCGAGCGTTCGACGATCTCGGAATAGCGCGACACGTCGTTGTTGCCGCCGGACACCACCGCCACCACTCGCTGGCCGGGTTCCACCGATACCACGCTGCGCAGCGCGGCAGGTGCCAATGCCCCGGCTGGTTCGGCGATCACGCCGTCTGTCTGGTACAGTTCCAGCATCTCCGAGCAGATCTGGCCCTCGGGCACGGTCGCCCATTCGCAGCCCAACGATTTGACGATCTCGAAGGTGATCCGACCCGCGGTCCGCACCGCCACCCCATCGGCGAAGGTGTCCAGGTCTGTCAGCCGGACCGGATGCCCGGCCTGTAGCGCCGCCTGCATGCTGCGTGCCCCCACGGGTTCCACCGCGACGATCCGGGTGGCCGGCCAACGCTCCCGCAGCCAGGTCAGGCAGCCGGCCAGCAGTCCGCCGCCGCCCACCGGCAGCAGCAGCACATCGGGGGCGGCCCCCAGTTGCTGGACGATTTCACTGGCCACCGTGCCCTGCCCGGCGATGATCTGCTCGTGGTCGAAAGCCGGCACCTGGATCGCCCCGGTGCCGCCGGCCGCCTCCCGGGCGGCGGCGGCCGCCTCATCGTAGGTGGTGCCCTCAAGCACCAGCTCGATCCATTCGCCACCCAGATCGCGCATCCGGTTACGCTTCTGGCGTGGGGTGTTGGTTGGGCAGAAGACCCGGGCGTGGATCCCGAGCAGGGCCGCCGAGTAGGCCACCCCCTGGCCGTGGTTGCCGGCCGAGGCACACACCACCCCGGCGGCTCGTTCGTCCGAGGTGAGCCGGCTCATCATGTGATAGGCACCGCGCAGTTTGTAGGAGCGCACCGGCTGCAGATCCTCGCGTTTCAGCAGCACCTGGGCGCCGGTCGATTCGCTCAACCGGGCATTTGGCAACAGCTCGGTCTGCCGGACGGTACCCACCAGGTTCTCGGCGGCGGCCTCCACATCTGCGGCACTGATCATGCAAGTCATTGTGCCGCCCGGGCGGTGAACCGGACCAAGGCGTCCCCCACGCGGACATCCAGGCCCACCGTGGCCGACTCGTCGGCCCCGCCCGCACCACGATTGACGATGATCGCCGGTTTGCCTCGGCTGGCCATCTGGCGCACAAGCCGTAGACCGCCCGGCACCGTAGGCTTGCCGCAGTTCGCGGACGGCTTTGAGGGGCCCGGCTCGCCGTGGTTGGGGCAGCTATCCCTCCGGGGCCGGGAACTGTCGGTTTACGATGGGGTCATGAGGTTTCCCCAGCCCAGTATTCCCGCCACGATCACGGTGACCAGCCCGGAGTTCACCGCGGGAGCGGTGATCCCGGCCCGGTTCACCTGCCGCGGCGAACGCATCTCGCCGGCATTCAGTTGGCGGGGCGTGCCCGCCGAGGCCAAACAGCTGGCGGTCGTGGTCAGCGATCCGGACGCCCCGCTACGAACCTTCCTGCACTGGCTGGTGACCGGGCTGCCCGCCACCGATGGCGGTTTCGCGGAGGGGGCCGCCCCAGCGGGCGGGCGGCAGTGGACCAATAGCGGCGGCAAGCAGGGCTGGTACCCGCCCTGTCCCCCGTTCGGGACGCACCGCTACTTCTTCCAGGTGTTCGCGCTCGACGCTCCGGTCGACGGCAACACCAGCAAAGAGGCGCTGCGGCACATCGATGCGCACACCATCGCCTGGGGTTCGCTGATGGGCACCGTCAGCCGCTAGGGATCGGCCCGCGAACCGCCGAGGATCACAGCGGAGCCCATTGGGGGCCGGTCTGGCCTAGGGCCTCGTCCAGTTTGTGGAACAGCGGGACCGGCCTGGCCAGTGGGGTACCCACCGCGATCGGTTTCGACTGCCAACGCGCCTGCTCGGCGGAGTAATCGCCGGTCAGCACCGGATAGCTGGCGGTGCCCGGACCCTCGTCCACCTGGACGATCTCCGGCTGGGCGGCCCAGATGCCCTGCCCACCGAGCAGTTCGAAGACCCGTTGCGCGGCATGCGGCAGGAACGGGGTGAGCAGAGTGTTGGCGTCCTGGACGACCTGCAGGGCGACATGCAGCACCGTGTCTCGACGCCGCGGGTCGGCCTTCAGCTTCCAGGGTTCGGTTTGCGATAGATACTGGTTGGCCAGGCCAACCACGTGCATCGCCTCGCCGATCGCCTGTTTGAACTTGCGCTGCTCCAGCAGCCCGCCGACCGCATCGAAACCGGCCCGGCTGGCGGTCAGCAACCTGTCGTCGATGGACTGCAGGTCATGCGCAGCGGGAATCTCACCGTTGTTCCTATGGGCCATCGAGATCGCCCGGTTGACCAGGTTCCCCCATTCGTTGGCCAGCTCGGTATTGTTGCGGCGGACGAATTCGTCCCAGGTGAAATCGGTATCCCGGGATTCCGGCCCGGCCACCGCGATGTAATAGCGCAGCGCATCGGCACCGAATTCGCGCAGGAAATCGCGCACGTAGATGACGTGGCCGTGCGAGGTATCGACCTTGGAACCCCTCATTGTCAGGAACTCGCTGGAAACCACCTCGGTGGGCAGATCGAGGGTTCCGAAGACCTTGCTGGGCCGGCCGCCGCGGCTGCCCTGGCCATTGGCCCCCAGCAGCATCGATGGCCAGATGACCGAATGGAAGACGATGTTGTCCTTGCCCATGAACATGTAGCAGCGGGCGTTGTCCCCGGTCCACCATTCCCGCCAGGCGTCCGGCCTGCCCTGCCTGCGGGCCCATTCGATGGCGGCCGACAGATAACCGGTGACCGCGTCGAACCACACATAGATGCGTTTGAGTTCCTCCGTTGCCCAGCCGTCGACCGGAATGCGCACTCCCCAGTCGAGGTCGCGGGTGATGGCTCGGGGTTTCAGTTCCCTGACGTAGTTGTAGGAGAAGTTCAGGACGTTGGGACGCCAGTCGACCCGGGTATCCAACCACCGGTTCAGCTGTTCGGCCAGGGCCGGCAGGTCGAGGAAGAAATGCCGGGTTTCCCGGAACTCGGGGATTTCGCCGTTGATCCGGCTGCGCGGGTTGATCAAATCGATCGGGTCGAGCTGGTTGCCGCAGTTGTCGCACTGGTCGCCGCGGGCGCACGTAAAACCGCAGATCGGGCAGGTGCCTTCGATATAGCGGTCTGGCAGGGTGCGGCCGGTGGACGGCGAGATGGCGCCCATCAGGGTCTGCTCGACGATGTACCCGTTGTCGTGCAGGCTGCGGAACATTTCCTGCACCACCTCGGCGTGGTTGCGGGTGGTGGTGCGGGTGTATAGGTCATAGCTGAGTCCCAGACCCTGCAGGTCGGCCACGATGATGCCGTGATACTTGTCGGCGGCCTGCTGGGGGGTCAGGCCCTCGGATTCGGCCTTCACCTGGATCGCGGTGCCGTGTTCATCGGATCCCGACACCAGCAGCACCTGGTTGCCTATCATTCGCTGGAATCGGGCGAAGACATCCGACGGCACCCCGAAACCGGAAACATGGCCGATATGACGAGGCCCATTGGCGTAGGGCCAGGCTGCGGTGACCAGAACGTGAGCGCACATGCAGCATAGTCTAGGGAACGGCCGGCCCCACCGATCCGCCTAGATGGCTGCCGTGACCCACTTGAATCGCGGCGGGCTGCCGAATCGTTCATCGCCTGGCCGCGGCCTTCGAACGCCAGCCCCTGGTCGCCACCGGGCCGGACCGATCGGTCCGGCCCGGTTTGCCATTCCGGCACCGCCAGGCCGCCTGCACCGCCCGGGCATCCTCAACTGCCCCCGCGCGCACCCCAGCCATGGGAACCGCACCCAGGCATCTCATGCATATGGGAGCATCGCCTGCCAACGCACGTTCTCGGTTAGTCCTTCGGGACGGCGGTGCCCTGGCAGAACAGCAACCGCCAGTTGCCCTCGGCGCGACGCCACACCGAACTGCGCAGCCATTCGTCGTGCGTGGCTACAGCCCGCCAACGCAGCAGGATCACATCATCGGCCAACCGATGCGCCCCGATCGGTTCATAGCGCACCCGCATGCTCAGCGGGGTCGCCTTGGCCAGCATCCGGGCACGGGTCCAGATGCGCCCCGAAGCCCCGAACTCACTGAATTGGGGATCGAGCAGCGTCCGCAGCCGGGCCGGATCGCTGCGTACCTCGTCGGTGAGCAGGGCCTTCTCCAGATCGGCCACGACCAGCAGGTCCGGGTCTGCGGACTCACCCGGGGGCCGATCGGAGGGCAGCCGGCCGTCGGGTTGGGGCCCGGCATGCGCCGAGCCACCGGAAGTGGATCGGGTGGGGCCGCCCGTCCCGGCGGCAGGCCCCGGGGCGGGCTCGCAGGTTTCCGGCGAGCCGATATCCGCCATGATCACCAGCGGTGCTCCACCGGCTGCCCCGGCCGGCTGGGACGCGGCAGCGCCAGCGAACCCGGGGCCGCGGTCTATCGGAGTGCCGTTCTGGTAGGCGGTGGCCACCGCCCGGGCCCGGGCATCGGCTGCCTCGTTCATGGCGTGACCGGCGTGCCCCTTCACCCATTCAAAACTGATCTCCCGTCCGACCAGGGCGCGATCCAGGGCCTTGAGCAGGTCCTGGTTCAGCACGGGCTGGCCATCGGCCTTCTTCCAGCCCTTGCGTTTCCAGCCGGGCAGCCACTTGGTCAGGGCATTGATCACATATTGGCTGTCGCACAGCACCTTTAGGGGCTGCCCGGCCACCGGGGCGGTCTGCTCCAGCAAATCCAGTACCGCCTGCAATTCGGCCTTGTTGTTGGTGCCCGAAGGCCAGCCGCCGGCCGCCCAGCAGTCGTCGTCGATATACCAGGCCCAGCCAGCCGGCCCGGGGTTACGCAGGGATGACCCGTCCGCGGCCGCGATCAGCATCGGGTATCCTCCAGCCCTGCCGGCCTGCCGGTCACCGACGCCGCGGGCCGGGCGCCGAGATGACAGAGATCTTGCGGTTCGTTCAAGGCCCGGTCACCCGTCCTGCCGAGCCTGGCCGGTCAGGCTCCGCGCATCGAAGGCCTGGGGCAATACCTCGGCCATCGACTGCACCCCCAGCGGGGTCAGCACCCGCAATTCCGCTCCACCGTGTTCCCACAGCAGTTGCCGGCACCGCCCGCAGGGCATGATCAGCCCACCGGTGGCGTCCAGACAGCAGAAGGCGAGCAGCCGCCCCCCGCCGCCGGCGATAAGCTCACCGATCAGGCCGCATTCGGCACACAATGTGACCCCGTAGCCGGCGTTCTCGACATTGCAGCCCGCTACTATCCGGCCGTCGTCGACCAGCGCGGCGGCCCCCACCGGATAGTTCGAATAGGGCACATAGGCCAGCCGGGTGAGGGCCAGCGCCCGGGTTCGCAATGCCGCCCAATCGATCGTGCTCATGGTCCAAGTCTGGCACCTGTCACCGAACGGTTCCGTGCCGCGACCGACAATGGCTCAGACGATGCCGCGGTCTTCGCGGACGGCCCAGCCGGTGCGGCCGCCATGGCGCTCAACCGATGGCCTGCGCCGAGGTCACCTTGATCCTGCCTTCGACGATGCCTTGAGCCAACTGGCCGATCTCCGGCTCATCCTCGCCACCGGTCAGATGGGTGCCGCCATTGCGCAGACTGGCCGCAAACACCCCAGACACATTGCGGTCCGCGGATTCGCTCTTGATCAGTTCCAGCAGCGCAGCCTGGTGATCTTTAACCACGCTGGTCAGGATCTGGCCGCAATGATCCTCGTGAACGGCACAGCCATCCTCACCGGTCCAGATGATCCGGGTGCCCGCGGATTCGGCGGCCACCTCCAACGCACCCACACCGGATTCCGCAGCCACCGCGAGCACCACATCTGCGCCCTGGTCGGTGAGCTGTTTGGTCGCTGCCCGCCCGGCCTCCGGGTCGTTGAAAGGGTCCTTATCGGAATGCACGAAGGTGCCTCTCTGATCCGCGATGCTCCAGCCGATGGCCTCTACCGAGGCCTGCTTCGCCTCGTTATAGTGGCTGACCCCTTGAACGAAACCATCCAGATAGATGATCACCCCCGGTTCCGCCCGGGCACCGAAGGCGCCCACCTTACCGGTTTTGCTGTGGGCGGCGGCAAGGTAGCCCGCCAGGAAGCCGGACTCGTGGGTTCGGAATAGCACGGGCCGCAGGTTGGGCGGCAACTCGGTGGGGTTGGCGTCCATCACCGCGAACTGGATCCCGGGATTCACCTTCGCCGCGGCTACGAAGGCATCGGATACATTCCTGCCCAGGCCGACGACCAGATTGCAGTGCGCATCGATCAGCCCCTGGATGGCACCGGCCTGTTCGTCGGTCTCGGACGCCAGGCCGCGTTCGGTCTGGATGCCCAATTCGTTCGCGGCCCGGGCCAGTCCGGCGATGGCCTGGGCGGCCGGTGAGCCCACGGTGGGATCCTCCTCGCCGGTCAGCAGGCAAGCCTTGTAGCCGCCGGTGCTGGTGGCGGCGGCGCTGGTGGCCGGCGGGTGCTGGGCGGGCGGCGGGTCCGCGCAGCCGGCCAGTGCCAGGGCAAGTGCCGAGATTCCGATCGCCGCATGGGCAGTTTTCATCAAGGGCTCCTCCCGATCGACAAATGAGCCTAACGCGCCACGACCGGTCAACCGTAATCATCCGCCCGCCGGCCGCGAGCCGGGTCGGCAACCGGCAGGTAACCGGACGCCGGCCGGCTCCGGGCCGGGCGGTTGACCGCACATTCCGAATCCATTGTGCGCAGCGCCCGGGCCGTGAACGCCGGAATGCCGGCCACCCATCCCGGATACGCTCGTCGCATGAGTGACGACCGCACCAAGATCCTGCTCGACGAGGACCGGATTCCGACCCACTGGTACAACCTGGCCGCCGATCTGCCCACGGCACCACCACCAGCGTTGAACCCGGCGACCGGCGAACCGGTCCAGGCCGGTGATCTGGCCGCGATCTTCGCCCCGGGGCTGATCGAGCAGGAGCTCAGCATGGCCAGCGAGATCGAGATCCCCGCCGGAGTACGCGAGGTATACCGACTGTGGCGTCCCGCACCGCTGTACCGGGCACACCGGCTGGAGGCCGCGATCGGCACCCGGGCGCGCATCTACTACAAGTACGAAGGCGCTTCCCCGGTGGGTAGTCACAAGACCAATTCGGCGGTTGCCCAGGCCTGGTACAACAAGCAGGCCGGCATCTCCCGGCTGACCACCGAGACCGGCGCCGGGCAGTGGGGTGCCGCGTTGGCTTTCGCCTGTCAGGTGTTCGGGTTGGCATGCGAGGTCTGGCAGGTACGCGCCAGCTACGAATCCAAACCCTACCGGCGCATGCAGATGGAGACCTTCGGTGCCCGGGTCAACCCGAGTCCCTCCGACCGCACCGAGGCCGGCCGGGCGCTGCGTGAGCGGTTTCCCGGCACCACCGGTTCCCTGGGCATGGCGATCAGTGAGGCGATCGAGGCGGCAGCCAAGGATCCGGCCACCAACTATTCGCTGGGCAGCGTGCTCAATCACGTCGCGCTGCACCAGACGGTGATCGGGCTGGAAGCCATCGCCCAGCTCGAATCGGTGCACGAGCAATTGCCCGATCACCTGTTCGCCTGCGCGGGCGGCGGATCCAACCTGGCCGGCCTGGCCTTCCCGTTCCTGCGGGAGAACCTGGCCGGGCGGGGCATGACCCGGGTGGTGGCCTGCGAACCAACGGCCGCGCCTTCCCTGACCAGGGGCGAATACCGTTACGACTTCGGGGACACCGCAGGCTCGACCCCACTGCTCAAGATGTACACGCTGGGGGCCGATTTCGTCCCCGACCCGGTGCATGCCGGCGGTCTGCGTTTCCATGGGATGGCGCCGCTGGTCTCGGCCGCCTACGACCAGCGGTTGCTCGAGGCGGTGGCCATCAAACAGCGGGAGGCCTTCGCGGCGGGGGTGCTGTTTGCCCGCGCCGAGGGCATCATTCCGGCATCCGAATCGAATCATGCGATCGCCGGCGCGCTGGCCCACCTGCGGACCGCCGCGGACGACGGTGCCGGCCAGGTGATCCTGATCGGGGTGTCGGGCAGTGGCCAACTCGACCTGCCGGCCTACGCCGAATACCTGTCCGGGCAGATGATGGACGCCTGAGGACCGTTCGGCGGCCCGGGAACGGATCCCCCGCCGGCCCGCCGCTGGCGCCGCGATTTCAAAGCAACTGACGAAGCCAGGCCTCGCCGGCCTGGAGAATCCGGCGGGTGGTCGCCGGCCAATTCCGCTCTTGGCCTCGGAACGGGCCGGTCGCCAACGAGATGGCCACCGCCGCGGTACGCAGCCGTAGCTCACTGGGATCTACCCGGCGGTCGAAGACCGGCACCCAATAGGCCAGCAGCGCGCTGAGCCGGTCGGCTTGGGCTTGGTCCATGCCCTGCACAGTGGAGACATGCGCCAGCAAACAGGCCAGATCGTCGGCCCGGCGGCCGGGACCAACCGTGTCGATGTCCAACAGCCCGGTGATCCGGCGGTCGCCGATGAAGACCTGCTGCTCATGGAAGTCACCGTGGGTGGCCTCCTCGCCGAGGGGCACATCGGCCAGCCCGGTGACGATCTGCTGGGTCATCCACTCCAGCCGGGGCCTTTCCTCGGGCAGCGCCGAACCAACCACGCGGGCGAAGTGGTCCACATGGGCGGCCCAGGGTTTACGGCGAGGCAGTTCCCGGGCCGGTAGCGGTAGGGCGTCGAGCAGGTCCACGAGCTGATGCCCGCTGACCGGCGGTTTTGGTTCGAACAACGCGCCGGCCAGCGCCCGGCCGGGCAGTGCAGGCATGACGATCAGCGAGTCCGGGGTGACCGCTACTATCTCGGCCACGGGTAGCCGATGGTCGCGTAGCATCCGGTGCCGCGATAGCAGGATACTGACCCGGTCGGCCCGCATCGCCTTGAGGTAGAAGGTCAGGCCGTGCCGGGGCAGAGTGGCCCGCACCACTGCCCGGCGGCGCGGCCGATAGGTGACCATGGACAGCAGAACGTCCTCCGCCCGGACATCGCCGGGCACCAGCAGGCGCTCGGTCAGCAACGCCGCCACCGCGCTGGGGAAGGCGGCCGTGCGCAACCCGGGCAATTCGGGATCGTCTGGGTATCGCCAGGCAACCACCTCTAAACCCTGCTCGGTGAACGATCTGGCTCGCCGATCGGTCTCGCTGGGGCCGCCGACGCGAGCGGTGATCCCGATGAGTTCCTCGTGGACGCCCCGGCCCGCCCATTCGGCCTCTACCAGATAGGCCGCCGTGGTGTACCGGCCGGGAACCAGATCGACCTGGTCGAGGGTCCAGCTGCGCAACGCCCCGCCCTCGGCGGCGAGCACCGACTGGAGCAGCCTGCCCATCTGGTCCGAGCCAAGTACCGCCCATCCGTCGCCATCCGGGGGCCCGCCCATGCGCCTCCTCCTAGATTCCCGGTGTCGTCTCGTCCGCAGCCTGCGAAGCCTCGGCCTGGTGCCGGCGCACCGTCAGATCCTGCCTCTTCGCACGATCATCGTCGGCCTGAGGTTCACCCCGCGGCGCGGCTGCGGCCTGTTGATCTGTATCCAATTTTGTCAGATCAAGCCAGGCGATCCGCCGGCCATCCATTTCGGAAACCCGCATGGAAACCCGCAGGGTCTGGGCACCGTTCGGGCCACGATCCTCGGTGGGTGCCAGCTCCACCTCGATAACATCGTCGAGTTGCGGTACCCGGCCGAGTCGGGCCATCACAAAACCGGCCAAGGTGTCGTAGGGTCCCTCGGGTACCCGGTAACCGCTGCGATCGGCGAAGTCCTCCAGGCTGATCAGGCCCTCGTAGTCCTTCACCTGCTCGTGGCGAAGCGCCGTGTCGTCCACCACATCGTATTCGTCGGTGATCTCACCGATGAGCTCCTCGATAAGGTCCTCCAGGGTGACGATCCCTGCCGTGCCACCGTACTCGTCCTGCACGATGGCCAGGTGCGCCGCGGCTCGCCGCATCTCGGTCAGCGCCCGCAGCACCTTCACGGTCTGCGGCAGGCTGAGAACCGGGCGGGCCAGCCGTTTCACCGGGGTGTACCGCGACGGGCTGTCCAGATTCATCAGATCCCGGACGTGCAGGAAGCCGACCACCTGGTCGGGAGAGCCGTCGGTGACCGGGTATCGAGAACGCTGATTATCCTGGACCATGCGTAATGCCTTGTAGGCCGGCAGATCGCCGGATAGGAACTCGACTTCGGTGCGGGGCACCATGACCTCCCGCAGGCTGCGGTCGCCGGCGTCGAAGACATCATCGACGATACGCCGTTCCTCATCGCCCAGCATGTCGGCATTGGCCACCATGGAGCGCAGTTCGTCCTCGGTAACCTGGTCCTTGCCCGCCTCGGGGTCGCCCCCCAGGATGCGCACCATCACATTGGTTGACTTGTCTAACAGCCAGATCAATGGGGTCGCGATCCGGGCTATGCCCCCCACCAGCGGCGCCAAGGCCAGGGCGAACTCCTCCGGGCGCTGCATGGCCAAACGTTTCGCGGTCAACTCGCTGAGCACTATCGAAAAAAAGGAAATCGCTGCGGTGACGAGAATCACCGCCAGCACCGAGGCAACGCTTGCGGCCAGGCCACGAGCAACCAGCCAGGGAGCCAGATACCTGCCGGCCAGCGAGTCGCTGCCGAACGCCGAGGACAGGAAACCAGCCAGGGTGACGCCCACCTGGACGGCTGATAGAAAACGATTCGGGTTGTCGGTGAGGCTCTGGATGGCCCGGCCCCGTTTACCTTGGGCCGTCAGCCTGGTCAACTGCGATTCTCGCAGGGTCACCAGGGCCATCTCCGCAGCCGAGAACAGTCCACCGATGAAGAACAGGATGAAGATGACCGCGATGGCCACGAGCAGGTCAGACACAGAACTCGATTCGGCCCGGCAGCGTACCGCGTGCCCGAGGGTACCCAGCGCACAGCACCGCGCGGCAGGCCGGCATGTTCGAGCGACCGGCGCTGCGCCACGGCACACCGTCCACCCGCCGGCCCGAAAAGGTGTGGGATGCCTCGGCGGTCTGGAAGGGGGCAGCATTCACACCGCAAACCCTACCCGAACCGGCCACGCAGAACCGTTTCCGGTCCGGTCATGCGCCCGGTTCAGCCGAGCCGAGCCGCCAGGTTGGTTTGCAGCTCGGCCAGGAAGTCCTCGGTGGTCAGCCATGCCTGGCCGGGACCGACCAGCATGGCCAGATCCCTGGTCATGCTGCCCTGCTCGACGGTTCGAACGCAGACATCCTCCAGGGTACGAGCAAAGACGGTCACCTCCGGGGTACCGTCCAGCTTGCCGCGATGCTTTAGCCCACCGGTCCAGGCGAAGATGGACGCGATGGGATTGGTCGAGGTGGGCTTGCCCTGCTGGTGCTGCCGGAAATGCCGGGTGACGGTGCCGTGCGCGGCCTCGGTTTCGACCGTGCGGCCGTCCGGGGTCATCAGCACCGAAGTCATCAGGCCGAGCGAGCCGAACCCCTGGGCCACGGTGTCGGACTGGACATCCCCGTCATAGTTCTTGCAGGCCCAGACGTAGCCGCCCTCCCACTTGAGCGCCGCGGCCACCATGTCATCGATCAGCCGATGCTCATAGGTGAGACCGGCTTCTTCGAACCGGGCGCGGAACTCATTCTGGTAGACCTCGGCGAAAATGTCCTTGAACATGCCGTCATAGGATTTGAGGATGGTGTTCTTGGTCGACAGGTAGACCGGATAGCCTCGTTGCAGGCCGTAGCTCATGGCCGCCCGCGCGAAATCTCGGATCGAATCCGCGAAATTGTACATGCCCATGACGACACCGCCACCGGCGGGCATCCGCACGATTTCGAATTCCATTGGGCTGGAGCCGTCTCCGGGGGTATAGGTCAGCGTGATGGTGCCGGCGCCGGGCACCTTGAAGTCGGTGGCCCGGTATTGGTCTGCGAACGCGTGCCGGCCCACCACGATCGGCTTGGTCCAGCCGGGGACCAATCGCGGGATGTTCGAGATGACAATGGGCTCGCGGAAGATCACGCCGCCTAGAATGTTGCGGATCGTCCCGTTCGGGGATCGCCACATCTGCTTCAATCCGAATTCCTGCACCCGGGCCTCGTCGGGGGTGATGGTGGCGCATTTGACGCCCACCCCTTGCCTCTTGATCGCATTGGCGGCGTCGATGGTCACCTGATCGGCGGTGGCATCCCGGTTCTCGATACCCAGATCGTAGTATTCAAGATCGATATCCAGATATGGCAGGATCAACCGCTCCTTGATGAACGCCCAGATGACCCGCGTCATCTCGTCGCCGTCGAGCTCGACAACCTTGCCCGCAACCTTAATCCTGCCCATGGACACCCCTTCGCCGATAGCCGCTGGCACCAAATCTAGCCGGAGGCCCCCGACAGCAGTGGCTTCCCCGGGCCGGCCCAGCCATGCCGCGGACGAGCAGCGCCGGCCCCTCGGGTAGGCTCACCGGGTGCATCACTTGATCCTGACCTTCTCCTGCCAAGACACCCAGGGCATCGTCCATGCGGTGACCGGCGCGATCGTAGGCTGCCAGGGCAACAACACCGAACTGCAACAGTTCAGTTCTACCGACACCGGCCGGTTCTTCATGCGGGTAGAGGTTGACACGCCGGTGGCGGTGGCGCAGTTCCGCGGCGCCATCGCCGAGGTGGCCGCCGGGCTACAGGCCACCTGGCAGGTGCACGAGACTGGCCGGCTCACCCGCGCCCTGGTGCTGGTCAGCAGGGCGGGTGCCCCGCTGAACGATCTGCTGTTCCGGACCCGGTCGGGTGAGCTGCCGGTCGAGATCCCGATGATCCTGTCGAACCACGACACGTTGCGGCCCCTAGCGGAGTTTTACGGTATCCGGTTCGATTCAGCGCCGGTCACGCCGGCGACCAAACCCGCCTTCGAGGCCCGCATCCAGCAGGTGGTGCACGAGTTGGACGTCGATCTGGTGGTGCTGGCCCGCTATATGCAGATCCTGTCCCCCGGACTGTGCGACCACCTGGCTGGCCGGGCGATCAATATCCACCATTCCTTCCTGCCCGGGTTCAAGGGGGCCAACCCCTATCGGCAGGCCCATGCACGAGGGGTGAAACTGATCGGTGCGACCGCCCATTTCGTCACCAGCGACCTGGACGAAGGCCCGATCATCGAACAGAACGTGCAGCGGGTCGATCACAGCTGTTCGGTCACCGAACTGACCAATATCGGGCAGGGCCTGGAATCCCACACTTTGACCTCGGCGGTGCGGTTGTTCGCCGAGAAACGGATCTTCCTGGACGGTGACCGCACGGTCATCTTCTCCTGATCTCCCGGTCCGGGTTGATCGGCCGCAACACGGTCGTCGGCTGCGCGCCGGCAACCAGGTCCGGGCGCCGGCGGCGCAGGAGGACAACCCAGCCCGGGATCCCCGGCTGGGCCGCCATGCCCGCATGACCGGTCAGGACCCCAAGGTCAGGAGTGCTTAGCGATCCGGTGCTCGCCGTATTCCCCGATCCTGACCAGGGCATCGGAAAAGGCATCATCGGGGATCAGCCTGGGGTTCCCGGCCGACTTGGCGACTAGCCAGAGATGACAGCACCATTCCAGATACAGCGTCTTGGTGAACGCCTCTTCCAGGGTTCTGCCCCAGCAGGTCGCGCCATGATTGCGAAGCAGCACCGCGCTGCGATCCGCCATCGCGGCACGCATGTTCTCCGCCAATTCCCGGGTGCCAAAGGTCGCGTAATCCGCCACCCTGACCGGGCCGCCGCACAAGCCAAGCATGTAGTGCACCTTGGGCGTCTCATCGGCGACCAGACCCAACGCGGTGGCATACAGAGGATGGGTGTGCAGGACGGCTGCGGCATCGGTTTCCCGGTAGATCAGCAGATGCATCTCCACCTCTGAGGAGGGCGACCATTCGCCCTCGACGACATTTCCCTCAAGGTCGAGGATCGTGATCATCCCAGGGGTCAGCTTCCCGTAGTCGGCCCCGGACGGGGTGATGGCTATCCGGTCGCCCTCGCGGAGAGATACATTGCCCGAGGTACCCACCGTTAGCGGGTATCTGGCCATGGCCTTCGCATAGTTGATGACCTCGGTGCGACTGTCTTCCATGAGCATGTGGGCTCCTATTTGCGTGCGCGGATATCGATCGATTCGCTCTTCCACTGTGGCGTGGCCATTTCTTGTCCGATCGCCGGCCGCCGGGGCCGGACGAGGTGGGCGGCGCCGTAGCGAGTTATGCCGGATCCGCCAGAGAGCATGTCCGCATCCCGCGGCCGGGCGATCAGCTCATTCAAAGTTCCTGTGCCGTCCCGCCAGGTCTTGGAAGCTTAGCCCTCGCGATTGCGCGAGTTGCAGGATGATGAGGTCGAAAACGATCAGCAGCGTCTGCTCGAACAGGGACCCCATCGGTTGGATGGACGCGACCAGGTCTCCTTCGCCCAGGTAGACCGTAGCGGGCACATGCAGCCGCAGCGTTGCCGCCTTCGGGGTGGGCGCGTCCGGGACGCCGGTGACCACCAGGGTGTCGGCGCCGGCAGCTTGCGCCCGGCCGAAGACGTAATCTAGGTGCCCGATGCGTCCCGAGCCATCGACCATGACCAACAGGTCACCTGGGCAGATATTCGGTGTGGTGTCGTCCCAGCCGACATGTACCGCTAGCCCGGCATGCATCAGGCGCATGGCGAAGGCCCGGGCGGCGAGTCCTTCCCTGCCGACGCCGATGACGAAGACCCGCTTGGCCTTGTCGAGGGCCGCGATCACGGCCTGGATCTGTTCATCGTCCACCCGGGCGAGCACCTCACGGATCTCGGCGGCCACCGACTCGGCGCGTTCGTGGAAAACGGACATGCTATATCTAACCCACTTTCGGTGTAACGGGGACGGCGGTTTCCCGGTTGGCGGCCGGATCGGGCGCCGAGGGCTTCCCGGGGTGGCTCAGGATGCGGGTGACCAGCATGACGGCCAGCAGCATCGCGCCCCAGATGAAGACCTTCATGAAGGGCCCGAACCGCAGGATCGTGAACGCCGACGACAGCGATTGGAGCATCACCAGGCCCAGCGCCAGTCCGATCAACCTGCCGCGTCCCCCGAACGGATCGAAACCCGCCAGGACCACTACCAGGATCGCCTGTAGCAGGTAGGCTTCGCCATAGCCCACCCGGGCCGAAGCCGTCCGAGAAACCATGATCATGGCTGCGAGCGAGCAGATCAGCCCGATCACGACATAGACCGCGATCACCAATCGCTCATGGCGGGCGCCGCTGAATCGCAACGCGATCGAATTGGCCCCGTATAGGTAGGTACGACGCCCGAACCGGGTCTTGTTGAGCACCAACCCGACCACGACGAACACGACCACCATGATCAAGAAGACCAGGGGAATGCCGGCGAAGGTCAATATCCCGAGAGTGAAATACTCCTTGACCCGCACCGGCAACGATGCACCGCCGGTCATCACGGTGCTGATTCCGGTGAAGAAGATGCTGGTCGCCAGCGTGGCCAGAATCGGGGTGATGGAGGCTTTCGCGATCAGCAGGCCGTTGAGCAGGCCGCAGAGCAGGCCCGTGATCAGCATCGAGCCCACCGCCAGCACCATCACCAGCCCGGTGGGGGTGGTCTCCAGATCTACGATGTTCCCGGTCAGGAACTCCGCGCCCACGATGCCCGCCAGGACCGACATCGACACGATCGACAGATCGATGCCGCCGGTCAGCATCGCCAAGCTCATCCCGACCGCCAGCAGACCGAACTCGGCCACCTGGGTGGCCATCGACTGCATGTTGTTGGCCGAGTAGAAACGGCCCCCAAGGATCAAGGCCATGACCAGCAGGACAGCCAGGTCGCCGCCCGCCAGGACGGCTAGCTGGGTGTCGTGCTTGATGTGGCGGATTACCCTGTCGATCACGGTTGTCACCTCACACGACTCGAAAGACCAGGTTCCTCTGATCGGTACGCCGTTGCCGCACGTAGATCATGGTTAGGCTGACGAGCAGCACGGCACCGAAGAAGAACGATGACCAGGTGGACGCCAGCCCCAGTTGCACGAGGGTGGATTGGAACAGTTGGAAGAGCAGCACGCCAAGCAGGGTGCCCAGCAGGGTGCCCTCGCCACCGGTCAGTTTCGCGCCCCCGATGACCACGGCCGCGATGACCATCAGTTCGAATCCGGACAGCGCGACCGGATCGACATTCTGCATTGCGGCGAAGTACACCACGCCCGCCAGCCCGGCCATCGCACCCGTATAGCCGTAGATAAAGATCCGGGTCACGAGCATGTTGATGCCGATCCGCGAGGCGGCCTCGGGGTCCGACCCCATGGCATAGACCTGGCGGCCGATCAGTGTGTGGTTCAGCAGGAACCAGGTGAGCGCCAGCACCGCAACGACTATTGGGAAGAAGATGGACAAGCCGTAGCTGTTCGATTGCCCTTCGAATGAGACGAGATTCGTCAAACCGAATTCGACCAGCGAGGTGGGCATCGTGGCCACCGGATACTGGCTGGTGCCCAACAGAACTGCCATCGAGCCCCGGTAGACCGACATGGTGCCCAACGTGACGATCAGGGTGGGCAGTCGTAGGTAGTGAATCAGCAGCGCGTTGATGATGCCCAGCAGGGTGCCGATCAGCATCGCTACCGGAATGAGGAAGGCGATGCTGTCCACTCCGATGGCCCACATCGCCTTGATGGCGATGTACGCCGAAGTGATCCCGACCACCGGGAAGGAGACATCGACGCCGCCCGAGACGAGCACCATCAAGACGCCAACCGCCATGATCATGGTGGGCACGCCCTCGTGGATGATGTCGAAAACGGTTTCTAGACTGGCGAAGCGCGGATTGCGGAAACTGACGATCGTCACATAGATCAGGATCAGTATAGACAGGTAGCGTTCGGTCTGGGTTGATGGCCGGTTGAAGAGCGCGCGGAAGGGAGACTTCATGCAGGCTCAACCTCTCGTGAATCGTCTGCCATCCGGGGTTTGCGAGCCTGGTCCGGTTCGGAGATCATGCGCGCTAGTCGTTCGACGAAACCGGGAGTGTTCCGGTCCTCCTCGCTCACGGTGGCCACGACGGCACCCTCGTACATGACGATGACGCGGTTGCAGTTGGCGGCGATCTCCTCCGGTTCGTCCGAGATGAGAATGATGCCCATGCCGCGAGCCGCCAGACGCTGGATCGTGTCATAGATCTCGGCCTTGGAGCCGATATCGATGCCAACCGTCGGGGAATCAAGAATCAGCAGTTTGGGATCGGTGACTATCCACTTGCCGATGACCACCTTCTGGGCGTTGCCGCCAGACAGGCTGCCCACCGGGATCTCGACGTCGCGGTTGTTGACCCGCATCTTGGCGACGGCCGTTTCCGCGAGTTCCCGTTCGGCCGTCAGGTTGAGGAAGCCCAAGCCGTCAACCAGGGAATCGAGCCTGGTCGAGGAGATGTTTTCGCGGACCGGCTGGGTCATGAACAGGCCCTCCACGGCCCGGTTCTCAGATACCAGGGCGATTCCGTGTCCGACCGCATCCTGGGGGCTCCCGATGGAAAGTGGTTTGCCGTTGCCCAGGATTTGCCCGTGAGCAGGCTGATTGAGCCCGAATAGGGTCAGCGCGATCTCCGTCCGCCCTGCGCCCAGCAGACCGGTCAATCCCAGCACGTCCCCCGGACGCACCGTGAAGGACACATCCCGATAATGCCCTCGATCGGCCAGTTCGCGGACCTCCAGCAGCGGCGGATCGGTCTCATCGGCGGGCAACCGGGCACGCTGGTAGGCAGGATATTCGACATGCCGTCCGGTCATGTGCTGGACGAGGGTGGCTTGGTCGATCTCGGCGGCCGCGAAATCCCCCACCTTGCGGCCGTCGCGGAAGATGGTGATGGTATCCGCGATACGGAAGACCTCGTCCAGTTTATGGGAGATGAACACCACGCTGATGCCCCGCGCCTTGAGACCCAGCACGACTTCCAGCAGCCGGTTGACCTCCTTACGGGTCAGGGCCGCGGTGGGCTCGTCCATGAAGATTAGCCGGGCGTCCATGGACAATGCACGCGCGATCGCGACCAACTGCTTATTCGCCATCGACAAGGAGTCGAGTCTGGCATCGGGGTCGAGGCTGACCTGCATCGTATCCAGTACCCGATTGGACAGGTCTCTCATCCGGGACCGGTCAACATATCTCGGGCGGGTCTCGATCAATTGACTGAATGCCACATTCTCGGCAACGCTCAGTTGCCCGAAGAGCGCCAGATCCTGGAAGACGACATGGATACCGGCGCGGATCGCCGCCCGCGGATCGCCCGGTGGCATCGGCTCGCCACCGATCTCCACGGTGCCCGCGCTCTGCCGGTAGACGCCGGCCACGATCTTCACAAAGGTCGATTTCCCGGAACCATTCTCGCCCACCAGGCAGCGGATCTCCCCCGGCTCTATGGTGACATCGACGTCGGCCAGGGCCTGGACACCGCCAAAGGAGATCGACAGGTGTTCGGCGTTGAGAATCGGAGCTAACATCTCGGGTTTCCTTGAATCGTCTCGGCAGTCGCCGCAGCGTTGGCTGCCGAGAACCGCGCCTACTGGGTCGCTCGCCTCGGCTGGTGCGCGGCGGGGCGTTCGCCGTTGGCTGGTTCCGGTGGGAACCAGCCAACGATCCCCTCACCGGTCAGAACGGGTATTTGCCCTGCCAGGAGTCGAAGGGCTCGGCTCCTTTCTGGAACTGAAGGATCGCATCGCCGATCACTACCTTGTCTGTCACCTTGACCGAGTCGTAGTGGTCGAACGTCAGATCGCTGCCGGTCTTCACATCCTCACCCTTGAGGATCATCAGGGCCAGCGTGTTCGCCGCATAGCCCGCGCCGGCGGGCTGCCAGGACTGCCCGGAGTAGATCCATCCCTCTTCGATGTAGGGGCCCGCGACCGACGGCAGCGTCAGCTGCGAGAGAGTGACGCTGGTGATGTTCTTCTCCTTGAGCACCTGTGCCATGTTGGAGCCCGCCGACACCGAGCAGGACAGCATGCCATCGAGATCGGGATAGGCCTTCAGGATCTCCAGCGCGTTCGAACGGGCCTTGGCGTCGTCATTGGCGTCCTCATAGGGCTTGTCCTGCACCGGCTTGATGCCCGGATAGTTCTTCTCCAGCCAGGCGACCGCGGCATTGTACCAAGCCATATGGGTTTCCGAGGTGAGCGAACCCACCTCGCCCACGATCTTGCCCTCGGTCTTGCCACCCATGCCCTCGACGAGTTTCTTGGCCATTAGCTCGCCGAACTCCTCGTTGCTGAAGGCTTCGAGGTCATAGTCGACCGCCTCGGTCTCGGCCAGTGCCGGACCCTCATGGCTGATCACCACGATGCCTTGCTGGCGGGCCTTGGTTAGTACCGGCTCCAGCGCCATCGGGTCGTTGGGTACCACCACGATGGCATTCACCTTCTGCGCAATGAGGTCTTCGATTATCTGGACCTGTTTTGCTGCGTCCTCGGAGTCCGGACCGATCTGCCAGGCCTCCACCTCGGTGCCGTGATCGGTATTGAACTGTTCGACGCCCTTCTTCATGTCGTCGAACCAGGTGATGCCCTCGATCTTGGGCACGGTGGCGATCCGGTACTTTCCATCCTGCGCGGCGCCACCGCCGGCGCTACTGGCCCCACCGGCCCCGCCGGTACCCGTCGTGCCGCAAGCAGCGGTCATCGTCAAGAGCGCTGCCACCAGGGCGGCACCGCCCAGCCTTCTCCACTTTCGAGCAATCATCCGCGTAAAACCCCCTCGGTCTTCATTGAGGATGCGGGGCCCACACCCGCTTCGTTGGTGCGGATAGCGACGCGATCGATGCGACGCGCCGTCAGCCAGCGGCGGGTGCCAGCGAGTCGGCCCGCTTCGGCCACTTCGTGACTCCGCATGACGGGGACACTAATTCGCCGGCTTCGTGGCTGTGAACGCCCCGGATTCATCTGTTACATAACCGTGATCCATATCAACGCATCGTCCGGTCTGGAACCTTTGGGACCATCCGGGCAGCGTCCGGACGACACAGCTCCCATCGCTCGACGAGCTACCCGCGTGCCCGGGAAGATCGCCCTTGTCCATCCAGTAAAAGCCGTTTCATCAGGTGATTCAACCTAGATCGTGAATGCTGGGAGCAACCGGTCCGGCCGGGTGGGCGGGCACGCCAAACCGATACGATGCGGATCCGGGCGCTGCGCCAACCACTGTGACATTTATGTGACTTATAACAGCCACTGCTTGCTGAAGTAGAGCCGGCGGGTTAGCATCGGATGCCGAGCCGGCGGGGTTCGCGGCGGCCGGGAGGACGCATTGTCGCGTACCCCCATCTAGTCAAGAAGGGACCGATCATGACCCGGGTTATTTCTTTTGGGGCACATATCGCCGATGCGCTCGGTTGGCCATTCGAGAGTGTCCCCGCCGGACAGCAACTGGCCTTCCTGCAACAGATCAAGTTCACGGTGGCGGGCACCGCTGCCGCACCAGCCATGAATCTGGCGAAGCTGGGGCATGAGGTCGTCAGCGTGGGACGGATCGGCAACGACAACATAGGCGGCTTTCTGCGCTCCGCCCTAGCCTCCTATGGCGCAGACGTTAGCCGGTTGGTCGTCGACCCGGTCCTGCAAACGTCGTCCAGTCTGCTGCCGATCCGCCGGGACGGATCCCGGCCCGCGTTGCATGTCATCGGCGCAAACGCCGCCCTCTGCGAGGATGACGTACCGTGGGATCTGGTGGATTCGGCCACCGTCTTCCACATGGGCGGCGCGTTCGTGCTGCCCGGTATCGACGGCGCCCCGATGGGGCGAATCCTGGCCAAGGCCAAGGAGCTTGGGGCGACCACCACCTGCGATTTCCTGATGAGCCCACGGGACGACGCGCAGGACGTCATCATGCCGTCCCTGCCTCATATCGATTACCTGATGCCCAATATCGAGGAAGCCGGCTGGCTGGTCGGCACCCGGGACCGCGCCGCCATCGTTCGTTGGCTGCACGACGCCGGTGTCGGCTGCACGCTGCTCACCATGGGCGCCGAAGGCGTATCGGTGGCCGTCCGGGGCACCCAGGAAGAGGTGATCGCCCCCTACAAGGTGGATGTGGTCGACTCCACGGGCTGCGGTGACGCGTTCACCTCCGGATTCATCTCGGGCCTGATCGGTGGGCTGGGCCTCGAAAGAGCCGTTGACCGGGGGCTGGCCTGTGGTTCCCTGGTGGCGACCGGTCTAGGCTCGGATGCTGGAATAGTCGATCTTGCCCAGGTCGAAGCATTCCAGAAGACCGCAGAACGCCCATAGCCCGTCCGCGGGAAGGACCCCGATCGCATTGAGATGCACGCCATGACGCCAAACTCGAAGGTGCGGGGCAAGCTGGCACGGCACGAGTTCATCCTGCAGGAGGCCCAGCAGGACGGCACTGTGCATGTGGAAGCCCTAGCGGAAGCCCTGGATGTCAGCCGGATGACCATTCATCGCGATCTCGACGAACTCGGCCGGCGCGGACTGTTGCGCAAGATCCGCGGTGGGGCCTCCGTCATGCCTTCGACGCAGTTCGAAGCCGACCTCGAGTACCGGCGGCGTGCCCGATTGCCCGAGAAGGAGGCCATCGCCCGTACCGCGGTGAACCTGATCGACGATGGCGATGTGGTACTGCTGGACGACTCGACCACCTCGCTGCAACTGGTTCCGTTGCTGTCGCGCTTCGAGGAGTTGACCGTGATAACCAACTTCCTCATCGCCATCGACCAGTTGCGGGCCTGCGACCGGATCCGGATGATCTGCCTTGGGGGCTTGTTCGATCGCCGATCCGCGTCCTTCGTGGGGGCTTTGGCCGAACAGAGTGTTGCCGGTCTCGCGGCGGATATCGTGTTCCTGTCGACCTCGGCATTGCAGGGCCAGACCTTATATCACCAAGACGAGTCCCAGCTCCTGATGAAGCGGGCGCTCCGGCGGGCCGGGCAACGAAGAGTGCTGTTGCTCGACCACGCCAAGATCGGGCGTCGTGCCCTGTATCGGTTGGGCGAGGTCACCGAGTTCACTCACATGGTGGTCGATCCCGGTATCGACGATTCGGCGCTTGCGGCCCTATCCGAGTTGGAGGTCGAGGTGATGGTGGCCGAGCCCACGCTCCCATCCGCAGCCCGGCCGCACGCCGGTACCGGATGATCCGGGGGATCCGGGGGATCCGCTACCAGCCGGCAGCGACCGGCTTCACGGCGTCCTCGGGCGCCGGGTATCCGGGTACCGCGAGCTTCCTGGGGCAGCCGGTGGCCGCCATCGGGCTCGCCTACGGACCGGCATCCGCCGCTATATCGGATGGCTCCGGTCACCGGGCGCGCCCGAGTCCCTGCCGCCTGGGGCGATCTGCCGGCCCGGATCGGACCGGCGATCGGCTGCCCGGCGCGAACCCCTACCCCGAGCCGGCCGGGCATGCCCGGCTGGACTAGCCTAGGAGCATAGGTCCAACCGATGTCGAAAGGGAACCTGTCGTGAACCAAACTCCGGTCAAGGTGGCCGTTACCGGTGCGGCCGGCCAGATCTGCTACTCCCTGCTGTTCCGCATCGCCAGCGGTTCGTTGCTGGGCGATACCCCGATCGAGTTGCGCCTGCTCGAGATCACCCCGGCCTTGAAGGCCCTGGAAGGGGTGGTGATGGAGCTGGACGACTGCGCCTTCCCGAACCTGACCGATGTGGTGATCGGAGACGATCCCAGGCAGGTTTTCGATGGCGTCAACCTGGCCATGCTGGTGGGTGCCATGCCCCGCAAGGCGGGCATGGAGCGCAGCGATCTGCTCAGCGCCAACGGCGCCATCTTCACCGCCCAGGGCAAGGCCCTCAATGAGGTCGCCGCCGATGACGTACGCGTCCTGGTGACCGGCAACCCGGCCAACACGAACGCCCTGATCGCGATGAGCAACGCCCCCGACATCCCCAACGATCGCTTCAACGCGCTGACCCGGCTCGATCACAACCGGGCCAGGGCGATGCTGGCCAAGAAACTGGGCGTGGGGGTCGGCGAGGTCAGCCACATGACCATCTGGGGGAACCACTCCTCCACCCAGTACCCGGACGTCTTCCATGCCAAGGTCGGCGGCAGGGACGCCGCCGGTCTGGTCGAGCAGACTTGGATCGAGCAGGAGTTCATTCCCAAGGTCGCCAAGCGAGGCGCCGCGATCATCGAGGCGCGCGGGGCCAGTTCGGCTGCTTCCGCCGCCAACGCCACCGTCGAGCACATGCGCAACTGGGTGCTGGGCACCCCGGAAGGCGATTGGGTGTCCATGGCGGTGCCCACCGACGGCTCCTACGGTATCCCCGAGGGCGTCATCAGCTCCTTCCCGTGCGTGGTCCGCAACGGCAAATACGAGATCGTCCAAGGTCTGGAGATCGACGACTTCAGTCGCACCAAGATCGACGCCTCGATCGCAGAATTGCAGGACGAGAAGAAGGCTGTCACCGATCTCGGATTGATCTGACATCGACGGCTATCGGCGAGGGGCGCGCCCGGCCGCGGGTGTGCCCCTCGCCCGTGGCGGCCGAAGGACCTATCAGCCGGCAGCACGCGCACCCGGCGTCATCCCGCACCGTGCGTGACTGGGCAGCCTCGCGGTGGCCCTGCAATCCGGCGGTGGTTTGCGACTGCCACTGGTCAAGTCAGCCCGTATACACCCCGGGTACCGCCATGCCCAACGCCATGATCGTCACCCCGGCCCCCATCATGATCGCCACGTCGAAGGCTCGATGGCGAACCACCAGCAATCCAGCTATCTGCTGCGGTAACACCAGGCGAGCGAACCCGGCCAGCACCAATGATCCCCCGATCAGCACGGACCCCCGGCGCCAATGCCTGGTGGCCACCAGCAGCACCCCGCCCAGGAAGAAGACCAGCACTCCCAGCAGCACCCAGGGGCTCAGGGTGTCACGAACCCGCTCCGGCGCCTCGAGACGACTGGCCACCTAGGACGCCCCTGCCTCGGCGAGCTGCACGACATTGCTGAGCAGCATGGCCCGGGTCATGGGGCCGATCCCACCCGGATTCGGCGTCACCCAGCCGGCCCTGTCCCAAACATCGGGAGCCAGGTCTCCGGTGATTACCCCACCGACCCGGCTCACCCCGACGTCCACCACTACCGCACCGGCCCGCAGCATGCCGGCGGTGACCATGCCGGGCACTCCGGCCGCCGCAATGACAATATCGGCGCGCCGGGTGTGCTCCGCGAGGTCCCGCGTCCCGGTATGGCACAAGGTGACGGTGGCGTTCTCGGTGCGGCTGGAAAGGATCAGCCCCAGGGGGCGGCCCACGGTGGTGCCGCGGCCGATCACGCACACCTCGGCCCCAGACAATTCGATCCGGTTTCGCCGCAACAGATCGACGATCCCCCAAGGTGTGCAGGGCAACGGTCCCGGCTCCCCCAACACCAACCGGCCCAGATTCATCGGGTGCAGGCCATCGCAATCCTTGCCCGGGTCCACCATGCCGAGGGCCTCAAAAGCGTTCAGGTGGCGGGGTAACGGCAGCTGGATCAGGTAACCGGTGCAGGCTGAATCGGCATTCAACCGGGCGATCGCCTTTTGCAGCTGGTCCTGAGATGTACCGGCCGGCAGCTCGATCCGGACCGAGGCGATGCCCACCTGTTCGCAATCCCGGTGCTTCATGCGCACATAGCTCTGGCTCGCCGGGTCGTCCCCGACCAGGATCGTACCCAGGCCCGGTACGATCCCTCGCCTGCGCAACTCGGCCACCCGGGTGACCAGTTCGGCCTTGATCTCGGCCTGGGCAGCCCTTCCGTCCAGGGTTCTGGCGACCATGACCGCTCCTAGTGGAAGAAGTGCCGGGTGGCTGTGAAGTACATCGTGATACCGGCGGCATCCGCGGCGGCGATGGTCTGGGCATCGCGCACCGAACCACCCGGTTGGACGATGGCTCGCACCCCGCCGTCGATGAGGATCTGCGGGCCGTCCGGGAATGGGAAGAAGGCATCCGAGGCGGCCACCGAACCGGCCGCCCGGTCTCCGGCCCGGGCAACCGCCAGCCGGCAGGAATCCACCCGGTTGACCTGTCCCATCCCCACACCGACCGAGGCCTGGTGCCTAGCCAGCAGGATCGCATTGGATTTCACCGCCCGCACCGCACGCCAGGCGAAGGCGAGATCGGCCAGGGTCGCCGGATCGGCCGGCGAACCGGCCGCCAACTGCCAATTCGCCGGGTCGTCACCGGGAGCATCGATGCGGTCCGGGGCTTGCACCAGGACTCCTCCCGAGATCGGTGTCAGCTGCCGGCCGGGATGGGCATAGCTCGTCACGGCAAGAACGCGGATGCCCTTCTTGGCGCTGAGCAGTTCGACCGCCCCTTCGTCATAGCCGGGCGCGACGATCACCTCGGTGAAAACCTCGGCCACCTGCTCGGCCATTGCCACCGACACCGGACGGTTGGCGGCGATCACCCCGCCGAAGGCGGACACCGGGTCGCAGGCGTGGGCCTTGCGATGGGCCTCGGCGATGTCCACGCCCAGGGCGATACCGCAGGGGTTGGCGTGTTTGACGATGGCCACCGCGGGCTCGGCAAAATCGTGGGCGGCCCGGTAGGCGGCATCGGCATCGGTGTAGTTGTTGTAGCTCATCTGCTTGCCATGCAGTTGCCGGGCCGCGGCGATCCCGGCTGGCCCGCTCTGATCGGCATACAACGCCGCCGGCTGGTGGGAATTCTCCCCATAGCGCAGCACGCCCGCCTTCGTCCAGACCCGGCCGAGGAAGGCCGGGAAACCATCCCCATCCGAGGTGCCGGTCAGCACACCGCCCATCCAGTGGGCCACCGCGACGTCGTAGGCGGCGGTATGCGCAAAGGCCTGGGCGGCCAGCCGGCGACGCAATGCCAGATCGGTACCACCGGCAGCCAGCGCCCCGAGGATCAGGTCGTACTGGTCGGCAGCGGTGATCACCGCAACGCTGGGATGGTTCTTAGCCGCCGCACGCACCATGGCGGGGCCACCGATGTCGATCTGCTCCACGCATTGGTCCGCCCCGGCACCGGAGGCCACCGTATGCGCGAACGGATAGAGGTTCACCACCACCAGGTCAAAGGGCACCACGCCCAATTCGCCCAGTTGGGCCCGATGCTCCGCCAGCCGCCGGTCGGCCAGGATACCGGCGTGCACCTTGGGGTGCAGGGTCTTGACCCGGCCGTCTAGGCATTCGGGGAATCCGGTCAGTTCCTCCACCGGCAGCACCGCCACGCCCGCTTCGGCGAGCCGGGCCGCGGTGGAACCGGTCGAGACGATCTCGACGCCGGCGGCGGCCAGGGCCTGGCCCAACTCCACCAGGCGGGTCTTGTCGTAAACCGAAACCAGGGCGCGCCGGATGGGTAGCAGTTCAGTCATGCTCGATCTCCGTGAGTTCCTTGACCACTTGGACGAGCAGTTCCCGCTCGACCACCTTGATTCGCTCGTGCAGGGTCTGTTCGGTGTCGCCGTCGAGCACCTCGACGGCGCGCTGGGCGATGATCCTGCCGGTGTCGATGCCGGCGTCCACCATGAAGATGGTGGCACCGCTCACCTTCACCCCGGCGGCTAGCGCATCGCGCACGCCATGCATCCCGGGAAAACTGGGCAGCAGCGCCGGATGGCTGTTGATGAACCGGCCGCCGTAGGCAGCCAGGAAGGTGGGACCTACCAGCCTCATGAACCCGGCGCCCACCACCAGATCCGGCCGGTGGATGCCGACCGCACGAGTCAAAGCGGCATCCCACTCGGCGCGGTCGGGCAGCATCGGGACGCTGAAGGTGGCGACGCCCGCCGCGGTAGCCCGGTCGAGCGCCGGGATCCCGCTGCGATCCGCGCCCACCGCGACCACCCGGAAACCGGCAGCCTCGTCCAACAAGGCTTGCAGCAACGTTCCCGTCCCGGATACAAGCACCACCACCCTGGCTCCCACGGTGACGAGCCTACCCGTCGATCACTGCGGTGGACACCTCGGCCTCGGCCACGGCTGCCGGGTCGTCTCCGGCTTGCCGGGTCGGTTGCCGACCCGCCCGCCAGCCGAGTAGCCAGCCGGTGGCCATCCCGGCCAGCCCGAGCGAGGTGGGTGCCATGATCGCCAGGGGGCCGAGCCGAGCGCCCAGATCGACCAGCCGAATCGCCCCCAGGTCGCCGCCGGCCGGAATCTGCAGCAGCGTGAAGAAGGCTCCGGTGGCCATACCGATCCCGGCGCCCACGATCGCAGTCAGGTCGGCCCCGGCCTCGCTGCTGCGCGTCCGGAGTTCGGTTTGAAAACCACGAACCCCGATCAGCGCGCTGACGATACCGGCCAGCGCCCCGCTGGCCAGCCACCACAATGCCATCCGAGGCATCGGCCCGGCGGGCGGCACCGTACCCAGCACCGGAATCGCCGGCAGCAGTCCAACGGTGGTCTGGGCCGGGGAGATCACCGTCTGCAAGCCAAGCTGGATACCCGCCCCCAGTGCCCAGGAACCACACCACATGATGTAGTTGGGCAGCCAGGCCAGCTGGCTCAGCAGCAGCATCACCCCGCCCAGGCCGCCGGCTCCCAGCGAATCATGGATCTGGATGAACCGTTCCCGGCCGGTCCACAACGCGGCGGTGAATACCAGCGCGCCGGTGATCGCCAACACGGCCAGCCCGGCCGTGACCGCACGCAATCCGGTCAGCAACAAGTGGGATCGGTTCGCCGGCCGCCATCGGTGGGCGCGGGCGGCACCGATCAGGCCGAGCAACAGGCTGAATACCAGCGCGGCGAACAACGGCGAACCGCCGGTCGATGCGTCATGGACGAGTAGCCGGACGCCGGCCAGGATCGCGAGATAGCTGGCGGAGAACACCAGCCCCACCCGCAGCACCCGGGCGCCGGCACCGGCCGATCCGGGTGCCCGGGAACGTGCCGCGACCACTCCCAGGCAAGCGGATCCCACCCAGCAGATGACGCCGGTCAATCCCAGCGGCATGATCGAAACCTGGCCACCCGGCAGGCTCACCGGCACCCCGTTCGCCAGCAGCCAGCCCTGGCAGCCCATCGACACGGCAGCCGCCGGCTTGATCGCCGGCACCTGGATCCAGCCGAGAACACAGAACCCCACCACCAGCAGCCAACCAGCCAGCGCGGTGACTCCCGCCGCGGCCATGGTCAGCAGGGGCCAGGGCGCCCGCCAGCCAACCGGCTCGGCCCGGACGGCCTGTAGTTCCCGGATACGCTCGCTCTGTTCGGTTTTCCGCCGCCGACCGAAACCCATCAACCCTGCAGAATCTCTCGCGTTAAGGCCGCTGTTCCGCCCGGGGTGCGACCGACTACCCCAACCGGCTCGAAGGCGACCTGCCCGGCGCTGCCCGGCGCGCTACCGCGCGGCACCGGCACGTCGCGATTTTCGAATGAGTCACGAGCCTGGTATTCGTGGAGGTCCACCCGCCCAGCCTAACCGGTCGATCGTGTCCGATCAGAGCTTCTCGAGCGGCGCGTACCGCAACGCTAGCCGCTTCACCCCGGCAGAACCGAAATCCACATCTGCCTTCGCATTGTCTTTGTCGCCGCTGGTCGCCAGCACCGTGCCCAGCCCGAAACCGCTGTGCAGGACGCGATCGCCGACGCGCAGTATGGGCAGCGGTTTGGGTGAGGGGCCCCGGCCCGAACCGAATGCCGGCACCCGATCCGGCCGCATGCGTGCGCTGGTCGTCCGGCCGGCCTGCTGGATCGCCCAGTTCGCGGGCCGGTCATCGAGCCGACGCCAATCGATCAGCCCAGCCGGGATCTCCGCCAGGAAACACGAAGCCGGATTGTAGACCGGAGAACCGAACATCGACCGCTCAACCGCTCTGGTCAGGTACAGCCGCTTGCGGGCCCGGGTGATGCCGACATAGGCCAGTCTGCGTTCCTCGGCCAGTTCATCGGAGTCGACCATCGCACGGCGGTGGGGAAACACGCCATCCTCCAAACCGGTCAGGAAGACGGTGTCGAATTCCAAGCCCTTGGCGGTGTGCAGGGTCATCAGGGTGATCGCACCTTGATCGGTATTCGAGTCGGGTAGCTGATCGCTGTCGGCCACCAGCGCGATCCGTTCCAGGAAGGCACTCAACGAGGCATCGGGTTCGGCCATGCCGAAGGCCAGCTCGGCGGCCCCATCGGCCGCACCGTCCGCGGAACCGGCGGCTGGCGCCGCCTCGGATCGACCGGTCTCATCTTGGTTCAGATCCCGGGCACCGGCCTGGGAGACGAATTCCTCGGCTACATTCACCAGTTCGATGAGGTTCTCCGCACGGGTCTCGTCTTGCGGATCGGTCGAATTGCGCAGTTCATCGAGCATGCCGCTGCGCATCAGCACCGCCTCAAGGATCTCATTGGCCGGCGACCCGGCAGCCACCATTGCCCGGAAGCCGGCCATCATCTCGGCGAAGGCACGTATCTGGTTCAGCGACCTGGCGGCCAGCCCGGGTGCCTGGGCAGCCTCCTCGATTGCCTCGGCAAAGCTGATCTGCCGATTTGCCGCCAGCATCTCCAGCGCCGTCTCGGCTCGCTCACCGATCCCCCGTTTGGGGACGTTCAGGATCCGCCGCACCGAGACGTCGTCGGCGGGGTTTGCGATGGCCCGCAGATAGGCGATGGCGTCGCGAATCTCGCGACGTTCGTAGAATCGCACCCCGCCAACCACCCGGTAGGGCAGACCCAACCTGACGAAGACCTCTTCCAGGGCACGCGATTGGGCGTTCGTGCGATAGAAGACCGCCGTGTCCCCGTAACCGCCCTGCCCGCCATCGGCCAGCCGGTCGATCTCGCCGGCGATATAGCGCGCCTCGTCGTGTTCGGTGTCGGCGACATAGCCAACGATGCGGTCTCCCGCCCCTAAATCGGACCACAAATTCTTGGTCGGCCGGTTCGGGTTGTGGCTGATCACCGCGTTCGCGGCCGACAGCACGGTTTGGGTCGAGCGGTAGTTTTGTTCGAGCAGCACGGTCTGCGCGCCCGGGAAATCGGTGGCGAAATCCAGGATATTGCGGATGGTGGCGCCCCGGAAGGCGTAGATCGACTGGTCGGAGTCCCCCACCACCATCAGTTCACCGGGAGCGATTCGCGGGGTGCCAGGTGCCAGGCCGTCCTCGACACCCAGGTCTCCGCAAAGCTGTTTGATCAGCAGATACTGCGCATGATTGGTGTCCTGGTATTCATCCACCAGAACCTGGCGAAAGCGGCGGCGGTAAGACTCCCGGATCTCCGGGTGGGCGGTGAACAGCTCGACCGTGGTCATGATCAGATCGTCGAAGTCCAGCGCATTCGCCGCCCGCAGCCGCTTCTGGTATTCGGTGTAGCAGGCGGCAGGCGCCTCAGCCATTCCGGTGGCCAGCGCCGCCGCCCGGCCGGGGCCGATGACCTCGTTCTTCCAAGCACCTACCTGGTTTAGGATCTGGCGGGGCGGAAACCGCTTGGGGTCTAGATTCAGATCCCGGCACACCAGCCCCATCAGTCGCTTGGCGTCGGTGTCGTCGTAGATGGAGAAGGTTTTCCGGTACCCCAGGGCGTCGATATCGGCCCGCAGGATCCGTACGCATGCCGAATGGAAGGTCGACACCCACATCGCCCTGGCTCGGTTGCCGACCAGTCCGGCAACCCGAGACCGCATCTCCGCGGCCGCCTTGTTGGTGAAGGTGATTGCCAGTATCGAGCCCGGATGGACTTCCCGGGCATCGATCAGATGGGCGATCCGGCAGGTCAGTACCCGGGTCTTGCCCGAGCCCGCACCGGCAACCACCAGTACCGGTGCACCGGCATGCAATACGGCGGCGCGTTGGGGCGGGTTGAGTCCCTCAAGCAGGGTGGCGGTTTCAGTCATGGCGGTTCAACCCTACCCAAGATGATGTCCCCGTCGGGGCTGCCGGCGCGCTACCCTGACCGTTCCCCGGAAAGCAGCACAGCAGGTTGGGCAGGCCGCCCAGTCCGGCTAGCGTGACAGTCATGATGTTCATCTCGTGGATCGTGCTGGGTCTCATCGCAGGCCTAGTGGCCAGGAGGATCGTCGGCGGGGGTGGCGGATGGTTCGTCACCTTGCTCCTCGGAATCCTGGGCGCCGTTGTGGGGGGCTGGATCTCCGGTCTCCTGTTCCATATCTCCCTGCAGGGCTTCTGGAATCCGGTGACCTGGATCATCGCTATCCTGGGTGGCCTGCTGGTGACCTTCATCTACAACAAACTGACCGACAAGAAGTGAGCGGCCAGGTAGCCCACTCAATCCAATGACGGCCCCGGTGTCCCGGCCAGCATCCCGATCATGACCGTGCACCGGGGCTGCCGCGGTGTTCGCATCCTTCCCCCGCTTACCGCCCGGTCGATCGGTGCCATGCACGATCCAGTGCCTCGGCGGCAACCGGATCCGGTGATAACCCGTTCGTCTAGCCCACCGGTGGCCCCGATACACAGGTAGCCGTCGTATCGGACGCGGGGTCGGCCGGCACGGGCGGCCCGTTGAGCTATCGGACCGTCACACCAACTTCCGGTCGGTGGCCCATTTGGTCAACTGGTAGCGGTTCGACAGTTGGAGTTTTCGCAGCACGCTGGAGACGTGGGTTTCGACGGTCTTGATGGAGATGAACAACTCGCGGGCGATCTCCTTGTACGAGTATCCCCGGGCGATCAGCTTGAGGACCTCACGTTCCCGCTGACTCAGCCGATCGAGATCCTCATCGATGGAGGCCACATCGATCGACCCGGAGAAGGCATCCAGCACGAAACCCGCCAGCCGGGGGCTGAACACCGCATCGTTGGTGGCCACCCGGGCGATGGCGGCGATCAACTCGGCGGTGGCGATCGACTTGGTCACGTAGCCACGGGCACCGGCCCGGATCACGCCGATGACATCCTCGGCGGCGTCGGATACCGACAGGGCCAGGAATTTGACTTCGGGATTGGTGGCGTGGACCTGCTTGACTACCTCCGCACCGCCGCCACCGGGCAGATGGACGTCCAACAGAACCACATCGGGAAGCACCTCCTTGATGACGCGGACCGACGAGTCCACGTCCTCGCCCTCCCCCACCACCGTCACCTGGTCACCGAACTTGCCCAGCTCGTGACGGACACCGACCCGGAAGATCCCGTGGTCGTCCACCAGTACCACCCGCCAGGGGCCGCTTGCGGGCTGAACTTCCTCGATCTCGGGACTGCTCATCTGGTCATCTCCAATCGAATCTCGGTGCCCTCACCGGGTACCGACCGAACGCGCGCGGATCCACCGTGCCGCTCCATGCGTCCGATGATCGAACCGCGCACCCCCATCCTGTCATCTGCTATGGCTGCCAGGTCGAATCCACGGCCACGATCGCGGACATAGACCTGCACCATGGTGGTGCCGTCCAAGGTCTCCACCTCGGCGAACACGTCGATAAGGTCTGCCCGGGAATGCTTGGCGGCGTTCATCATGGCTTCGCGAGCCGCCTGAACCAGGGCGCGCAACCCGGTATCCAGTTCGATGTCGCCCACGCAGATCACCTCGACCGGCACGCCGCGCTCGTCCTCCACTTCGCCACCGGCCGCCGTGAGAGCGGCCTTCAAGGTGGTGGGTCCCGCGCCATCGGTGTACAGCCAGTTGCGCAGTTCGCGTTCCTGACGCCGCGCCAGCGCGGCCACTTGTTTGGGATCGTCGGCCTGCCGCTGAATCAACGCCAGGGTTTGCAGCACCGAATCATGCAGGTGAGCGGCCATGTCTGCCCGCGTGTCGGCCACCAGTTTTTCTTCGCGAGCCTTGTCGAGCTTGCGCCGATACCGCAGCATCCAGGGTGCGGCCACCACACCGACCCCCCCGATGGTCAGCCCGGCCACCCACACGACCACGGGGAGTTGCTCCACGCCGATCTGGGAGGCTGCCATCATGGCTGCCGCTCCTCCCATCAGTACCATCCCCGCCCCGATCCGCAGCGAAGAGACCCAGCGTTTGCCGCCCACCAACGGCGCCACCCATTGCGGAAGCCCCGATTCCGGGGAGTCCGTATCGTCCGGTTGATCGGCCTGGAGCCACATCAGGGCGATGCCTACCGCACCCAGCAGCGCTGGCCAGAAGATCAACCCGGTGGTTCCGGCCAGTCGTTGCGCCAGCATCGCCAGGCCTAGAACCAGCATCACCACGGCGGTTATCGTGCCGATGTTCGAACGGCGCTGCCGGCGGTTGGCGTGTCGCATCCCTTGGTGATCGGCGGCCTGCAGCCCCGGCGGAACCGGCGGGACGGGCGTATCGGGCATCAGCACCCACAGGGCGCCATAGATGGCGATGCTGACGAAACTGACCAGGGTCAGCGCCACGAAGCAGGCTCGCAACAGCCAGATCGGCCAGCGCAGATGCCTGGCGATACCGCTGGCGACCCCGCCCAGCCAGGCCTCGTTCCGATCGCGCTGCAGCGGTGGGCGGATGCCAGATGCCGACCGCAAGCCAGCCTCCCCGGGTGGGCGGTGCTGCCCGGGCCGATCGGCGCCGGGGGCCGGCGCCGGTTGAGCAGTCGCGCCGCCGGTCCGCGACTGCACGCCGGGATCTGCCGACTCGCCCATCGCCACCCTTCCTGCAAGACACGATTGCCTTCCAGCCTCACATGCGGCGAGGCTGCGCGCCACTCGGACCCACCCGGATCGTCCCCCCAACTGGGATAATAGGGGGACGATCCGGGTCAAAAGCGGTTCCCCGGCTCGGATCCATCGGCCAGACTAGAGGCCATGTCATCGCCCGCGCAGCCCACCCAATGGCCGCTGCGCACCGGCGTCCCACCCCCACGCCGTGACCTGGCGGCCGAGATTCTGGAACTACGCCGCAGACCGGCAGACGGCAAACTCACCGGTTTGAGCCTCGCCATAGCCAACTGGTTAGCCGTTGATGTCCTGCTGATCAGAACCTTGATCGTTGTCGCCTCGTTGACGGCGGGAATCGGCGCAATCGGTTATCTGGCCGGTTGGGCAATCACCCGGGAGGAGTCCAGCGGACAGGCACCGTTGGACCGGCTGGGAGACCGCTGGCGACGGCTCGCTCCCCGCACGGTACTCGGTTGGGCGCTGGGCATCACGGCACTGGGCGGGCTGACCTTCGGCAGCATCCTGGGCTTTAGTTGGCTGCCTCTGATCATCATCGCGTTGACCGTCTGGGCAGGAATCCGCGCGCCGGCTCCGAGCAGACAGCCAACCGGTCAACCAGCCATCGGCCAGGCAGATACCCGACCGGCAACCCCAGCCCATCAGCCCACTTGGGCGATGACATTGTTCACGCTGTGCGTGGCCGGCCTGGTGGGCGGCGCCATCGGCGAGAACACCCAGAACCCACCGCTGGCCCTATCGGCCGCGTTGTTGGTGATCGGTCTGGGCCTGTTGCTGGCCGCGCGTCACGGGTTGGCCATCGGATTGGTGGCTGCTGGCCTGGTCGTCGCGTTGCTGATCAGTGCCTTGATCCTGCTGGCTCCCGACGGTCGGTATAGCGTGGCAGCCGGCCCGGTATTAGGTATCACCGACGAAACGAGCCTGCCGGCCGAGCCGATTGTCGTCAATGACGATTACCTGGAGCTCGATCTGACTGCCATGAAACTGACCAGCGACCGCACCGTCACGCTGCTGGCGACCGATGCCAAGCTGACAGTGCTATCACCCGCCAACACCAATGTTATCGTCAGCATCGAATACACCAACTCGGTCGTGCTCACCGATGCATCCATCGATATCGGTGATGGCAACCGGACCCATACCATCGATGCCAATCCGGGCGGGCCAACCATGTCGATCCGGGTTAAGGCCGAGAACTCCCGCATCGAGGTGAACTGAATGCGTACCGGTCCCCGCCCCGCCGGCATCATGTGGGGGTTGTTCTTCTGCCTGACCGCCTGCCTGGGTGGGTTGCTGGCGCTGGGGGTGCCGTTGTCCCTCACCGCGCTGGGCATCATCATCCCGGCGCTGCTGATCCTGGTGGGCGTCACGGGCATCGCGCTCGGCCGGCGCAGGCAATGACCACTAAACCCAAATATCGACCACGAAACCAAGTCAGGAGACAAGCCATGAGCCAGCGCAAACTAACCCGTAGCCGTGACCACCGGGTGATCGCCGGGGTATGCGGGGGGATCGCCGAGTATTTCGAGATCGATGTGACCATCGTCCGGCTGGTCGCCGGCGCAGCCTGCTTGTTTAGCGCCGGGCTCGTCGTGGCCTGCTATCTGGCCGGGTGGTTGATCCTGCCGGATGCCCGCACCGGCGAATCGGGCGCCGATGCCCTCTATGAACGCTACGGCGATTACCGGCAGCGCCGAGCCAGCCGCGAACGCAATCGCACCGATCAACCGCCGGCCGACAGCTTCAGCGCCGACGAGCCAACCCAGTAGGTAGCTGGCCGGCAGCCGAAACCGCGCCGCAGTCCGCTGCGGGCACGATCTGCGCCAAAGCCGGGCGGGGGCGGGCTAATGCCCGCCCCCGCCGAATCGGCGCTATCGAGCATGCTCAGCGGTGGATGGCGTTCGCCTGGCTGGCGCCGTTGGCTTCAGTAGCCGCGAAATCAAGCGCGGTACCCGCCAATGCCGTAGCGAACTCGGCGAACTGCTGGGAGGCCTGTTGGCTCCACTGGTCAGATGCGGTCTGGGAGGCCGCGTACGCCCCAGCGGGCATCTTGATCATCCCGAACTCTCCTGCCCCGGCGGCGGTCGCCGACAGCTGTCCGTTAATCTCGGTCATTCGGGCGGACCAGTCGGCCCATTGGGAAGCCTGCTGGCGGATCTCCTCGGGAGAGGCGGTAACGGTGTTGCCAGGGCCCGGCTCATAGGTACTCCCACCGCCGCTGCCGCCGTGCCCACCGGTGCCCGGCGAAACACGCGGATCAGAGCCGCCGGCCCCGCCGCCTCCCTGAGAGCTGCCCGCCGTACCGGTGCTGGACGATACCGGGACATTCGTGCCCGGGCCGTCCTGCTGGCCGATGACGCCCGGCGCGATACCACCGGAACTGCCGGAACCACCACCAGGCAACCCCGATGCGCCCGACGCAGACCCACCGGGCAGCCCGGCACCCGACGACCCGGTGCCCGGCAATCCGGCACCCGGCATACCGAGACCGGGAAGTGGCACGCCGGTCCCAGAGCCGGCACCACCCACAGCCCCCGAACCGGAGCCACCGATGCCAGCACCGGAACCAGCGCCATCGGCCACGCCGGTAGCGCCTACCGGCACCGACCCACCCGAGATGGACGAGTTCAGACCGGCGATACCGGGAGTCGTCGCACCACCGGCTGGCGCACCAACGCCAGCGGTAGAGGTACTGAAACCACCGCCGGGGAACATGGCCAAACCACCGGGGCCCTTGCCACGGGCCCTGTCGCGATTGCCGGCTGCGGTGGCCCCAGCGACTCCGGCGGCTCCCGCCCCCGCGCCGCCGGTAACACTGGCCGTGGCGCCTCCGGCGGGGCCGCCCATACCCACACCGGCCACGCCGGTACCACCCGAGCCGACCGGCTGCCCCACAGCCGGTGAGCCGGCACCTGCGGTGCCAGCGCCACCGCTGACGCCACCCTGCCCACCGATCGCCGCCGGGGGCATGCCGCGCACACCCCTGTCTTTCTTGTCTTCCTTACGCCGCTGGTGTTCGTCCAGATCAATCAGCGCCTCGTAGACGTCAAGCTCGCGCAGCTCGTCATCGGTGGAGGCACGGTAGCCGTCGACACCTTCCTGGGCGACGCGCTGCGTTTTCTGGGCGGCCGGTTTGGACTGGCTGTCTGTCATTGCTGACCTCGCTACTTGAGGGTGAATTAAGCCGGGCATCTTCGAGTCTGCCACGATTGGGGGTCAGCGATCCAATGAACCTCAATTCCCACTCGATCATCACCGCGCCCCGATGACCGGTAGTCAGCAGATGACCCGACCCGCGGAACCTTTCATTTCAAAACCCGCCGCGGGCACCCCAAACCGATGGTCACCTGGTAGCCGGTTTGCCGGAGTAGCCGCCGCCTCCGTATATCGCACGACCGCACGCTGCTCGACGCCTTCTGCTCCCAGTGCCTCTTCATGCGGCCGAGAGGGGCGACCGTACGGCCCGGGGGCTACTCGGATGAGGCCCGCCGGCCGGAGACGCTCGAACGCGAGACAGCCGGGCGGGAACGCGACAAGGCGACACGCGAACGGGACCGTCTCGCGGTCGAGGCCCAGCGCCGCCGCCAGGAGGCTGCGCGGGCCGATGCCCACAGAAGCGCCCGCAATGTGGGAAAGCACCAGCGATGCCAGGGCGAGGATACGTCTCGCGGTCCTCACCGGCCAGGACGGCAAAGTCCCCGCGTTGAGCTCCCGGATGGCGGCCCGGCTCAATTCGAACCCGGCCAGGGTGCTGGAGGGCGGCCGTGCCAGCCCCGGGGAGGTGCGCAAGTGATGCTCGCGCTCGGCATCCTCGACCGCGCACCCGCGATCGTCGTGGACGAGCCCACCAACCACCTAAACCTTTGCCCGGCGGAGGCCCTCGGCCGGATGCTGGCGGGTTTTCCGGGGGCCCTGCTGCTCGTCTCCCACGACGAAGGGCTGGTCGCGTCGGCGACGACCGTGCGGTGGGAGATCGGGGAGGCGGGCTGCGGGAACCTGCGTCTGCGAGTGGTTTGACGGCCCCGGCCCGGATAGTGGCGGAACTGGGTAGTCTTTCGACGAGCCCAGCCATGGCATCGCGTGGGCCGTGTCCCATGGCATGAATCTGAACGGCGCGCGAGCGGCGCCAACTAGAATCCATGCAGTTAAAAGCGGCGTTAATCGCTGACATGCCAGGTAAGGTGCGTGCCAGTGGAATCGGACGTTTTCTTATTCCAACCGAGCCGGCCTGGGCGCAACAACACGTTGCGTGACCGGATTACTCTCGCCCTATACAATTGAGAGCAGTCGAATAAACGGGAGGTACCCACATGGCGATCAGGGATATCCTGTCTCGGCTCCGCAAGGAGAAGGGCGTCACGCAGGAAGAACTGGCGGAAAAGCTTTTCGTCACCCGTCAGGCAGTGAGCCGCTGGGAGCGGGGTGAGACCGAGCCCGGCATAGACATGCGCAAGCTCATCGCCGCCGCGCTCAATGTGCCCGTCGCGCTCCTGCTCGAACTGCCGGATGAGGATACCTGTCAGTGCTGCGGCACACCCTTCAGCGTCCCCAACATGGCAAGGGGCACCGATGCGAATGGTTCCGAGAACCCCGATTACTGCAAGTGGTGCTACGCCGAGGGCGAGTTCGCGATCGAGGACATGGACGGAGTCATAGAGCATTCGGCCCCCTACCTCGTCGGTGCCACGAGCATGAGTCTCGACGAAGCCGTGTCCTTCATGGGCGCCCTGCTTCCCACTTTAAAGCGCTGGCGGAAATAGGCGCGACCAAGCCCTGGTCAGAGCGATCAGTACGGCTTTGCCGACGAGCAGAGTGCCATATCCGGAAAGAAAGCGCCCGGTGTTGGCAGAGCCAATGCCGAATGATGCTCCCCTCGCCTAGCCGATCGTCGGCGAGAACGCCTGGAAAGCCCGATCACCGCCTTCACGTTCGTGTCGAAGATCCTGTCCGTCTCTTCATCCGGAACCGATCCCAGCAATCCAACTGGCGCGATATCGGCGTTGTTTACGAGGACACCGAGCCTTTCGGATACCTGTCCGATACCCGGTTTTGAGCGCGCCAAGGCCCGATTCCCCGGTAGTATCGGCGACGTAATATTGAATTCCGTCATGCCGGGCAGCGGCTTCCTCCGGAGTCTCTTCCGCTCCGCCGACAATAGGGGCTGAGATCCCCTCCTCTACAAACCGCGCGGCATTCGACGTGCCAATGCCTGAACCCGTCCGGGCAATCAGGACGCACTTCCCGCTCAAACCATGTGTTTCCCGTTCTGCTCTCTCGCCGCTGTTTGCTACCGCAACCCGCCCACCAGTTGGGCGACGCGCTCGGCGTGCCCCCTCGCCTTATCCGCAATCTGCATCCTTGCGGCGGCGTCGGTGTGGCTGAGGTAGGAGACACCGTAGGTGCACACGTGGCCTGCGTAGTCCATACCCGTCAGGACGCAGGTGGCCTTCACGGGAGCCAGGAAGGTTTCAATGCAGAACCCCGACTCGGGAGAGTAGGCCTCCTCGGGCGCGCCGGTCGTAAGTGACACCACGAGTTTCTTGCCCGAAAGCGCCTTACCGGTCGAACCGTGGCTAAATCCGTGCTGGAACACGTCCTCTACCCATTTCTGCATGAGCGACGGGAAGTGGTACCACCACACGGGGTATTGCAGCACGACCACGTCTGCCGCCACGAGCTTTGCCTGCTCTGCCACCACGTCGATCTCGTAGGTAGGGTACAACGTGCCAAGCCGGTCGATCTCCGCCCCGGGCAGGAGTCCAGCCAGCTCCGCAAGGATGGTCCTGTTGGACACCGAGTCGTCTTCGATCCTCGGATGACCGGACACGATAAGCACGTTCTTCACGTTCGTTTCCTTTCTTTCGTTATCCATTTACAGCCACTCAGCCGCCCGAGCCTTCGACTAGGTAACCGCCGCATCGGCGTCGAAACACCTGCCGCCGTACCCACCCCGGCCCCGGTCGCATCCGAAAGCTGCTCTGCGAACGTCGCCGGCACACCGCCCGTGCTGAAATGCGCCACCGATGCCTTAGCCATATCTTTTTCCTCTTCAGGATTATCTGGGTAGACCTATATCCGTCTTCCCCGTATCGCTATTCACCGGCGTGGACGTCGAAGGCGTTGATGAACATCTCGCGCAGGCCGGGACGGTCGGGGTCGTGCGTGCCGAAGCCCTTGTCGAGCGCGCGCATAGCGTCCATCTCACCGCCGGTCAACTCGAAATCGAAGATCTCCATGTTCGATTTGATGCGCTCGGGCTTCGTCGAACGCGGGAAGGCGATGACACCCTCCTGGTTGATGAAGCGCAGCACCACCTGCCCGGCATCCTTGCCGTACTTGGCGGCCAGGTCCGTGATGACGGGCTCGGCGAGCAGCTTTGCATCGCCGCGCCCGAGGGGCGACCAAGCCTCCATCTTGGTGCCGTATTCGGCAAGCGCCGGTTTGAGTTCACGTTGCTGGAAGTAGGGGTTGAACTCCACCTGATCCACGGACGGCACAACCGAGAACTGGGGTACCCACTCCGCCCAAATCTTGGGCGTCATATTCGACGCGCCGATAGAGCGCACCTTGCCCGCCCTCTGCGCATCCTCCAGCACAGCCCACGCCTCCGCGACCTCGCCGTAGGGCTGATGCAGCATGTACAGGTCGATGTAGTCGGTCTGTAGCTTCTTCAGCGACAGGTCGAGCGCCTTCATGGCCTCATCGTGCTTGTAGTCCTGAAGCCACATCTTCGAAGTGATCCAGATCTCGTCGCGTGGGATGCCGCTATCGGCCACGGCAGCCCCGACCTCATGCTCGTTGAAATAGGCGACCGCCGTGTCGATGTGGCGGACGCCGAGAGAGAGTGCGACCTTTACCGCCTCGTAGGTGGACCCATCCGCGGGTATCTGGAAGGTCCCGAACCCGATGGCTGGGATCTCGTTTCCGTCGTTGAGCCTGATCCGCTTCATCCTGCCCTCCTGCTTGTTAGTGGTTTCTCCTTTATTAATCAATTTAGATAGTGGCTCAGGTGCTGTAAACTGTTAAACGATAGGCGATTGTGGAAGCTGCAAGGACCATCTTCGTTGCAGGAGCAGCCTTCCCCATTGCCCTGTTGGCGTACGGAACGTCAGTTGCGCTCTACGTGTCTTTCCTCGTGGTCGTCGTCCTCCCGGTTGTCTTGACGTTCATCCGGGGCATTCACGCGTTCGCTGGCGAACGCAGGTAGGCCATTGCGCCAAACCGTATCGTCCCCGCTGTTGTCACAATGAGCACAGCCGAGGAGAGTGCACTTTGCTGGACGGCCAAGAGCCGAAGAAGCACGTGCTTGGGGCGAAGAAGACGGAGCGGATCATATTCGCCGCGACGCCGGAGATGAAGAACGCGCTGGCGGCCATCGCGCAGGAAAAGTGCGTGAGCTTGTCGGCCTCGCTCACCTCCCTCGCCGTATAAGAGGTCCCGAACGACGAGGAGCTGTTCGATGACCGCACCGAATAGGAAATCGCTGATCGATTCCATCGCCCATGAGCGGTTCCCCCTGCTCCCGCGCCTGCCGACGAGGGCGACGAGATTGCAGGCGTATCGAGAAGGCCAACCGTGAGGAGAATCGATGCACGAATCTGACTACAAGCCGCCCTTCACGATGAGTGATCCAATCGCCGAGCTGGTGTCGCGGACGTCGTACGAACTGGGCCGCGCATCCGTGCTCATGCAGGGCGACCGCGCCATCCACCTGCGCCGCCAGAACCGGATACGTACGGTCCATTCGTCGCTGGCGATAGAGCACAACACGCTCACCTTGGGGCAGGTGACGGCGATCCTGAGTGGGCAGCGGGCGCTCGGCGATCCGCGCGAAATCCACGAGGTGAGGAATGCGTTCGCCGCGTATGACCTGCTGACCAGCGTCGATCTCACGAGCGTGGGCGACCTGCTGATTACTTACGCATGGCAGCATGATGGCCGGCCTGGTGGGTGAAGCGGGGCGGTTCCGCACGCAAGGCGTCGGCGTGTTCGACGACGCCTTGCTGGTGCACATGGCACCGCCCGCCGGACTCGTCGCTGGGCAGGTGGCGGACCTCATCGCATGGTACGGCGCGTCCACTCTCCACCCGCTCGTGAGGAGCGCTGTTTTCCATTACGAGTTCGAGTTCATCCACCCTTTACTCCGGTGCGAGCTCAGGAGAAACGCCGAGCAACTACACGCACGGCTTTCCTCATAGGGTCTAATAGTCTGGTGGGCCGTAGCACCGAAGCCGGCACCGCAGCGAGGAGAAACCGATGGAGATCTACCCGATGCCATCAGCATCCGCTAAATGGATCAAGACACGCCTGGAAGAGCGATACGCCGGGCGGGACGCAGCAGAAAAATTCGAGGAGATAAACCGTCTGTATGGCAAGTTCGTCGCGCGTTCCCCGGGCATAGGCGGAAAGAAGAACCCGATGTCCGAGAACTTCTACGGCGCACTTTCGGCGTTTGCGTATTATGAATGCACGGGACGCTCCATGTCTCCCGAGGAGATCACGGATATGTGCTACGGCATGATGATGGCCGGCAGAGGGGACAAGCGTCCACTGGAGAAGCTCGATCTCAACAACCGACTGGTGCGGGGTATTCTTCATGGCATGTTCGGCATTAGAGCAAGGAAACTGAATAAACACAAAGCAGACGGCTCATGGCACAACACATGGGGAATGAAAATCAACCCGCGGAAGCACAGGGAAGGGATCAGTATTCATCTCGTGGGGTGCCCCATAGCGGACTTCGCAAAAAAGAACGGCTACGATGAGCTCATGCCGTATTTCTGCGAAACGGACAGGGTCGTCTTGGAGGCGTTCGGCGGAACGCTTCATAGGGAGCATACTGTAGCCGATGGCTTTGAGGAATGCGACTACTGGATCAGGAACAAGGACAAATGAACCCGGTGACCGCGAGTTAGTCCAGCCACAATGACGTGACATCTGCCGGCCTGCTCACCCCAGCGCCTCTCGGTCTTCCGGCATGTCCCCAGGAAATCTCAATTCCGAATTCGCCATCAAGCTCGGCGGTAGACAAAGCAAAGCGTTTCTGGCCTGGGCAGAGATCCCAGTTTCACCGTGATAGCGCATCTTTTCGTGTAAATGATGTAGCAAGGAGCATTACAATAACCTCATTAGCTAACCTGCCGCGCATGTTCACCACCGATACATGGTGAGACCTGTTGATTTCTTGCATTTTTTCTTTTTCGAGCGAACCACTTTTCGCGTAAACAATTGTGCCGCAGGTACTTTTCTTGCTTTCGAGAATACGGAGAATCCGGTCTTCGGGTATATCACCAGAACATACGATCTGCAAGAAGGAAGGGACATAAGGATTCCATTTCTCAGCCCAACAATTTTCCGAACCGCTTCAGTCCTTCGTGAATAGCCTTGCAATCTTATCGAATGTGTTGCCGTTGCGGATGGTTACCAGCGGATAGAAATCCTCCCGCATCAGCAGTTTGTGATATGCGGTCTTCAGGTATTCTGCCTCGGTGAACTTGCCCCAGAACACCGCATGCTTCCCGAAATGCACTGCCTCATCACCCAATGGCATAGCCTCGATGCGCCGGCGCACATGCCGCGCGTCCATTCCATGCGTGAAGAACAGCGCATCGCGGCGGGCGATCGGCTCGTTCCACCACGTCGGCAGGCCGGGGACCTCGGATAGGTAGTCTTCCCGGGACAGGATTGCAAGGCGAATTGGGAAAGGATAGCGCTCTTCGAGCATTGCCGCGAAGGCGCGGGAGATTTCGGGTTCAGATGCATCTGCCTCGAACAGCACGTTACCGCTGTTGATATACGAGCGAACATCGGCGCATCCCATGCTTTCGACTTGCTTGCGAAGCTCGCCCATGACGACCTTGTTCTTGCCGCCGACATTGATGCCGCGCAGCAATGCCACGTATTCCATCTTCCTCCTCCGATCTCGATCGACCTTACGCCCCGCTTATCTCACGACCGCTATGTGGTACATCCGTCCGGGGCTGTGCTTGGATCCAGCATCGGAGGTGACCACGACGAGGCCCTGGCCGAGAAGCTTCTTCAGGCGGTACGAGACGGTGCTGCGGGGAATTCCGGTCTCGCGCACTATGCGCGAGACCGAGCCTGGCGATGTATCCAATGATGGGATCGCCCTCTGCGGTATTGACGCGTCCCTCGAGCATCCCCGCGTGCTCCGGACAGCTCGCCACGCTCGAACGTGAGGGAGAACAGGGGCGGCCTGTCGACCGCTCTCGGCGGCTTCATGCCGACAGCAGCGAGCTCGGCCTCCACGAGTTGGAACCCGGTCCCACGGTTCTCGGCGACGTCACCGCCTTCCTCGTAGGGCACGGTCTCGAGCAAGTCTGACAGGCTTGCGAACACGCGCGAGTGAAGCGCCCGCTAGCCTTACTAGGACACCGATGAGCAGGCCCGCATCGAGATCGCCGACAGACGCCTCCTCAATGACACCGGCATCGTGGTGGGGCTGCGTCCGCTCCTCGACGAGCCGGTCGATCTCGCACTGGGTGAGGTGCCTGTCGCCGTCGCCGGTTCGGATAAACGACCCCTTGTACATGCCCCGGCCGGTTACATAGCACGGCTTGGAGGAAGGCGAAAGCTCCGGCACGTCGGCGACGACCACGGGCGCGCCCTCGAAGATCGCGATTCTGATGTCCGCGCGGATCGGCGGCGTGAGCTTGTCCGCGCATGCCCCTGCGATCGCGTCGAATGCCCCGTTCGCATCGAAGCCCTCTGCGGGCGAGAAGCCGTCCTCCTCGGAAAGGCCGAGCACGACCAATCCCGGACGCGTTTGCGAGCGCTGAGACGGGCTCCACTCGGAGCGAAAAGAATAGTTGCACTTTCCCTGGGAAAACGCGGTAAACCGGGTCTTCCCGAGTTAACTATTTCCCGATTCCCCAGGAGGGATAGTTGCAGGTGGCTTAAAATCTGTCCGCTATCCCGAACCAGCCCGTAAGCCGCCTACGCAAATCTGCCTGGAACGGCATGCGGGATGATCACGGCAAGACTACCAGCCCTCGTCGAATCGCTACCCCGTATGCGCATCCTCACTGCCGCAGTTGATGTCGCGGGATGCGAGGTACGCCCCGTCCTCCTGCCCCGGCATCAACGCAGGGGGATACCAACGCAGCCGGCCTTCTTGATGGTATTCACATCGTGTGCCCAGTACCGCATTATTCCTGCAGAATTTGCAGAGCGAACGCTCGCAGAGCACGTTTACCATACTTAGCTGGGGAAATGTACGCTTGGCTCACTCCCACTCAACTGTCACAGGCCAAATCCGTACCCACTGCCGTAGTGCCTTCCCATGTCGTCCCGTGCTATCTGGTGGGCTCCCGTGCCGTTTCGTTATTGGGGAGTATTTTCGCCGGGGCGCGCCCAGGATGTACTCGCCTGTGCTCAGGGGTGAGTGCAGGCTTCGTTGCTCGGAAGGACGGAGATAAGCCAGCTAGCTATCTATGGGCAGCGTCGTAAAGCGCCTGTACGTCGGGCGGCAGCTTGTCGGGCAGCATGGATGCCAGGCGCTCCTCGTTGCCGTCGGCAATGGCCGCGTCGTAGTACCAGCACTTGAATTCGAGCATGGCGAGCGTCTGCTCCAGTTCGGCGATCTCTGCATGAACGGCTTCGCGCCGGCGTTCGAAGAGCTTCTTTCGTTGTGGGTAGATTGCCGGCCCTTCTGCGCACCATTGCGTGAAGAGCTTGATGTCTTTGATTCCGAGCCCCGACCTCTTCAGGCACTCGATGACGCGCAGCGCCTCGAGCTCGGCCTCGCCGAACCTGCGGATGCCGTTCTTGCGCTCCATGACAGGGAACAGGCCCTCCTTGTCGTAGTAGCGCAGCGTCGAGATGGGCAAGCCGGACATCTCGGAAACCTGGCCGATCGTGTACATGCAATCAACCCCAAATATTTCTTAACCTAAAGTCAGGTTTATGTATTACGGTGCTTGTTATATCAGAAACCGGATCGCTTCCAGCCGAGGAGGAGACACCATGATGGAAACCGAGAATCTCGAGCTCGTGCAGGAATGGGACAAGGTCTTCCCGCGAGATGGCCGCGTCGAGCACTGCAAGGTTACGTTCGCGAACCGCTACGGCATCACGCTGGCAGCCGACCTCTACAAGCCGGAAGGTGCGGAAGGTGCGCTAGCCGCCATAGCCGTAAGCGGCCCGTTCGGCGCCTGCAAGGAGCAATCAAGCGGCCTGTATGCGCAGGAGATGGCCGCGCGCGGCTTCCTGACCATCGCCTTCGACCCCTCTTTCACGGGAGAGAGCGGCGGCAAGCCCAGGCGCATGGCCTCTCCCGACATCAACACCGAGGACTTCATGGCGGCGGTGGACTACCTGAGTTGCCGCGACGACGTCGATGCGGGGCGCATCGGCATCATCGGCATCTGCGGCTGGGGCGGCATGGCCATCAACGCTGCAGCGCTTGACCCGCGCATCAAGGCAACCGCCGCCATGACGATGTACGACATGACACGCGTCGCCCGTGAGGGATATTTCGGGAGCGCCGACAACAAGGAGGCGCGCGATGAGCAGCGTGCCGCCTGGGCGGCCCAGCGCACGGCAGATTACGCATCAGGCGAGTACATGCGCGCCGGCGGCGTGGTCGACCCACTGCCTGAAGATGCGCCCTACTTCGTGAACGACTACTACGCCTACTACAAGACCGCACGCGGCTACCACGAGCGTTCGGGCAACTCCAACGACGGCTGGAACGTGACCGGCACGATGTCGTTCATGAACCAGCCAATCCTGGCGATGGCGGGCGAGATCGATAGCCCCGTCCTCCTCGTGCACGGCGAGCAGGCGCATTCGCGCTACTTCAGCGAAGGCGCATATCAGCTGCTCAACGGCGACAATAAGGAGCTTGTGATCGTCCCTGGCGCGAGCCACGTCGACCTCTACGACAACTTCGACGCCATCCCCTTCGACAAACTTCAGGCGTTCTTTGGGGAGAATCTGTAAGGAAGCGCAGGCACAAGACATATTGCGGATAAGGAGCCAGCCATGACGGAGAAGATCGTGCAGACGGCGGGACGCGGCCAGCTGGGGGAATTTGCACCCGCATTCGCGCATTACAATGACGACGTTTTGTTCGGGGAGAACTGGAACGACCCCGGCATCGACGTGAAGACGAGGAGCCTCGTCACGGTCGTGGCGCTGATGGCGCAGGGCATAACCGACAGCTCGCTTGCGTATCACATCGCAAACGCCAAGGGCCACGGCGTGCGCCGCGAGGAGATGGTTGCCGCCATCACCCACGTGGCATTCTATGCCGGATGGCCGAAGGCCTGGGCCGCCTTCAACCTCGCGAAAGAGGTCTACGGGACGCAGACGACAGCCGACGAAACGACGGATAAGGATCGCTATCAGGATACGATCTTCTTCCCCATCGGGAACCCAAACGATGCCTTCGCTCAATACTTCGTGGGTCAGAGCTACCTTGCTCCGCTTTCGACCGAGCAGGTGCCCATCTACAATGTGACCTTCGAGCCGGGCTGCCGGAACAATTGGCACATCCACCATGCGGAAAACGGCGGTGGCCAGATGCTCATATGCGTGGGCGGACGCGGGTACTACCAGGCATGGGGCGAAGCTCCCGTGGAAATGACGCCTGGAGCCGTTGCGAACATTCCCGCCGGCGTCAAGCACTGGCATGGCGCGGCACCCGGCTCGTGGTTCTCGCATCTCGCCATCGAGGTTCCAGGCGATAACTCCCACACCGAATGGCTAGAGCCGGTGCCCGACGAGGATTACGGGAATCTGGCATGACGGCAACCACGAAACAGACATCGCGCATTCTCGCATTGGCGCTGGTCGCGGCTATCGCGCTTCCGGCATGTTCCGCTTCGGCAGAAACGTCTGTCCAGACCACCCTAAAAAGCAATCGACCCAAGAGGAACCCATGCTTGCCATCACCGCGAATGGGACGACATTCACCGCTACGTTCGAGGACAACTCCTCGGCAGAGGCGTTCGCCGCGCTTCTGCAGGAAGGCCCGTTGACGCTCGCCCTGCACGATTACGGCGATTTCGAGAAGGTCGGGTCGATCGGTATGAGCCTGCCGACGAACGATGAGCGGATAACCACCCAGCCGGGAGACGTCATCCTCTATCAAGGCGATCAGATAACCGTCTATTACGACACGAACGCATGGAGCTTCACGCGCCTCGCCCATATCGATGGCGCCAGCCGCGAGGATTTGCTCGCCGCTCTCGGGCGAGGGGACGTCGAGGTGACGTTCTCGCTTCGATAGGAGGGCATCTGCCAAACCATGGAAAGGGTTAACATCATCGCTCCTTCTTAGGACCGAGAATGCCCTAGAAAGGCTTCTACGGACTTAATAAGCCCCTCTGTCGGGCGTGAGCCGATAGAGGGGCTTATTGTGCTTAACTGGGGTAATGTGCGCTCTCATTGCTCCCACTCGATGGTGAGGCTTCCCGATTTGTGTTCACGTAGCTCCGCCTGGTGCCATCTCATCCGTCTCGTGCCGTACTGTGCGAATCATTCCCGAATCAGCCCCTGATTCGGGCCTGAGTTGTCGCAGTTTAGTGGCCCAGGATTTTCTCGATTATGGCTGTGGCGTCGGGGTGATGCGGGGTTGAGCGGTAATGGTTTGATCGGCGATTTGGATGGTGACTTGGTGTAGGGGTCGTGGGGTTCGGGTCAGTCGTTTGATGCTGATGCCGGTGGTGGTTTGGAGTTGGCGAGGGTGGTGGGCACGAATCGTGGGTTGCGGGCTGTCTTCTCGCCGGCCACGACGGCCTGGGCTTTGTTCTCCTGCACGGTGAGGGTTCTGCGGTCGTGGAGCGCGCGTTTGTGACTGTAGTGCCATCCGGCCCGCCACGAATGCGAATACCGGATTGGGTTCCAGACCGGCTCGGCCCGCTGCGTGATGTGGGCTCTGGTGGTCTTGTCGCTGGGGTGATCGTGTCGATCAGTTGCCCGCCGGTGGACGCGTTCCCGTGCCAGCGGAAATGTTTGGCGAGGCCGCCCGGGGTCTTGACCGGGCGGGACCCGGCAATGAACCCCAACCCCGCCTCGTGAAGCGCTTGGAGGTCGGCCATCGACGGCATGCCGGCGCCGGCGACCACCACCACTTCGCCGAGCCGGTGTCGGGTCGTGGCTCTGGCTGATGATCGGAGTGATGGTATGGGTTTCGGTCTTATTGCTTTCCTCGACCACGATCCGCACAGCCGCCGCCCCGGAAACGGTCTTCACCTTCCACAACAACGGACTCACCCACCAGACCCTACCCCCGATTAGTAACCCACACGACACACCCAAAACACCCTGACAAGCACCAAAACAGTCCACAGACACGAACCCAAACCCAACCGCGACAAGTCAGGCCTGATGTTTAAACGGCGAACCTATGAGCCTATCTATTATCGATCTCTTTCGCCAGTCTGCTTTTCTTGAGAGTCCCCTCTTTAATCTTTCTCAATAGCACGAGGGGATTCAGGCTATAGGACAAGCGGATTTCGTAGTAATTAACCCATTCAATAAATGCGAACAGCAGAACGAGGATTCCTATCGTTGTCGAGAGCCAGTGGCTATGCGTTAATGCACTCACAGGGATGCCAAGGCACAAAAGGGCGGTGTCGATCATTTTTAGCACTCTATAGATTCGACCCGCTTTCCGCGCAAAGACTCTGATAGCCGTAAGCCGCTTATATAAAATCCACCAGTAAAGAGTCCCTTGGGCGAGAACGAAACTCAAGACGGAAAGCGGATATACCGTGGATTGCATCAAATAATCGCCCATGCTTAGCTTTGGAAACTGGAAGTAGCAAAACCAGAACATGGCTATTGCTGCAATTTCACCAGTCCATAATTTTTTCAATTCCTTTTCGAGGCGTTCCCTCAAGTGCGTTTCCCTTTGCTGATATGCTTTACACCCCTTAAACCCTGTTGAACTGCAATCTTCGCAACTTCTGGAATCGTGAACTCAGCGCACTATGTGGACTGCGGCTATATTTACCCCTCGCATCGCGAAGCTGTCCCGAAAGCGGAATCCGTCTGGAATCCGGCGTCGAGTCCCACTCAGTGGTTACGACACCCGTATTCATGTAGTCAGCGCTGACTACAGACTATGTACTCACTAATGACGGGGCAGCCCGTGCCCTCGTGGAACGTGATGCCGAGGAGCGACCCCGCCGCAGCCACGGCGAATTCTGGGGCGTTCTCGCAGAAGTACTTGAGCGAGGTGAGCGCCTTGGGGCATTCCTGGATCTCGTCGAACACGACGAGCGTCTTTCCGGGAGTCACCCTCTGCCCGCTCTCAGCCTGGACCATGAGCAGTAGGCGGGGCAGGTCGTAGCCCGCGTCGAACTGAGCGGCGAGGCCCGGGGCGTTGTCGAGGTTGACGTAGGCGACGCTCTCGAAGTGCCTCGCGCCGAACTCCTTGAGCAGCCAGGTCTTCCCGACCTGCCTGGCCCCGTTGAGCACAAGGGGCTTCCTGCGTGCGGAGCCCTTCCAGTTGACGAGAGCATCCATGAGGGAACGTTCCATGGCCCTCCAATCATTGCGACATCAATACGTCCATATTATCGCGCAAAATGGCGAAAATAAGGACGTGTTTCTGAATGTATTGGCTGCTTTATGGATGTATTCTATTCCCACTCGATGGTTCCCGGTGGTTTGCTGGTGACGTCCAGCACCACTCGATTGATCTGGCGCACCTCATTGGTGATCCTCGTGCTAATCCGCTCCAGCAACTCGTATGGCAGTCTGGACCAGTCGGCGGTCATCGCGTCCTCGCTGGAAACCGGGCGCAACACGATCGGATGCCCATAGGTGCGTCCGTCACCCTGCACCCCGACGGAATTCACCTCCGCAAGCAGTACCACCGGCATCTGCCAAACCTGCCGGTCCAGGCCGGCTGCGGTTAGCTCGGCGCGAGCGATGGCATCGGCCTGGCGGAGCATCGCCAACCGCTCAGCGGTGACCTCGCCGACGATCCGGACCGCCAGACCGGGCCCGGGGAAGGGCTGGCGCCAGACCAGTTCCGCCGGCAGACCGAGCGCCATGCCCACCTGTCGGACCTCGTCCTTGAACAACTGGTGCAACGGCTCGATCAAGGTGAAGGCTAGGTCATCGGGCAACCCGCCGACATTGTGGTGGCTTTTAATGCTGGCCGTCCCCTCGCCGCCGCCGGACTCCACGACATCGGGATACAAGGTGCCCTGGACCAGAAAGTCCATCCCCTGGTCGCCGGCGATCTGCCGGGCGGCGGATTCGAAACTGCGAATGAACTCGCGCCCGATGATCTTGCGTTTGGTCTCGGGATCCCGCACCCCGGCCAGCGCGGTGAGGAATCTGTCGGTCTCCTGCGCCACGACCAGCCGCACCCCGGTAGCGGACACGAAATCCCCCGCCACCTGTTCGGCTTCCCCGGCGCGCAACAAACCATGGTCCACGAAAACGCAGGTCAACCGGTCACCGATGGCCCGCTGCACCAGGGCCGCGGCCACGGCCGAGTCGACACCGCCGGACAACCCGCACAGCGCCCGCCGTCGCCCTATCCGATCGCGAATCGCGGCCACCTGCTCGGCGACGAAGTTCTCGCTGGTCCAGGTGGGCCGCAATCCGGCTATGCGGAATAGGAAGTTCTCCAATACCTGTTGCCCGAACTCGGAATGGCCCACCTCAGGGTGCCACTGGACGCCAGCCAGCCGCCGGGCTGGATCGCACATCGCGGCAACCGGGGCACCATCGGATGCGGCCAGCGTGACAAAACCGGCTGGTGCGCTGGCCACCGCATCGCCATGGCTCATCCAGATACGAAGCCGCCGGGGCAGACCGGCCAGCAGATCCCCGGCGGTCTCAACCCGGATCGGAGTGCGGCCGAACTCGGAGCCGGCGGTGTGCTCGACCCGACCGCCCAGCGCCCGAGCCATCGCCTGGAAGCCGTAGCAGATACCCAGGATCGGGATACCGGCGGCAAACAACGCCGGGTCTACCTGGGGCGCCCCGGCGGCATAGACCGACCGGGGCCCACCGGACAAGATGATCGCCTGGGGGCCACGCGCGAGGATCTCACCCACCGCGGCCGTGTGCGGCAGTATCTCCGAATAGACCTTGGCCTCACGCACCCGGCGGGCGATCAACTGGGCGTACTGGGCACCGAAATCGATGACGATCACGCGATCATGAGCCATGACCAGGATTCTAAGGCAGCCGTTCGCTACCCCCGGGGGCATGGAATGGCCACCGGGGCCGCAACGTTACCCGGCACATGACCACCTACTCGAATGTCACCGAAACCATCGGTCGCACTCCCCTGGTGAGGCTCAACCGGATAGCCGGCGACACCGCCGCCACGGTGCTGGTCAAGCTGGAGTCCACAAACCCAGGCAATTCGGTAAAGGATCGCATCGCGCTGGCCATGATCGATGCTGCCGAGGCCGCGGGCCAACTCGCCCCCGGCGGCACCATCGTCGAGGCCACCAGCGGCAATACCGGCATCGCGCTGGCCATGGTGGGCGCCGCCCGCGGCTATCGCGTCATCTTGACCATGCCGGACACGATGAGCCGGGAACGGCGGGCCGTACTGCGTGCCTTCGGTGCCGAACTGGTGCTCACCCCCGGATCCGGGGGCATGCGGGGCGCCATCGCCAAGGCGGAGGAGATCGGTGCAGCCGAAGCCGCGGTGCTGGTGCGCCAGTTCGACAACCGGGCGAATCCCGCCATGCACCACGACACCACCGGGCCGGAGATCTGGGCCGATACCGCCGGCCAGGTTGACATTCTGGTATCCGGGGTGGGCACCGGAGGCACCGTCAGCGGTGCCGGGAAATACCTCAAGGAGCAGAATCCCGCCATCCGGGTGATCGCGGTGGAACCCGCGGAATCCCCATTGCTCACCGAAGGCAGGGCCGGCCCACACAAGATCCAAGGCTTGGGGGCCAACTTGGTTCCGCACACCCTGAACCGGGAAGTACTGGACGAAGTATTGACCGTACCCAGCCAGGTCGCAATCGAAACCGCTCGGGAACTGGCCCGCACCGAGGGCATCCTGGCCGGGGTCTCCTCGGGAGCGAACGTGGCGGCCGCCCTGGAGGTGGCCCGGCGGCCCGAGAACGCCGGCAAGACCATCGTCACGGTGGTGTGCGACTTCGGCGAACGCTATCTATCCACTCCGCTGTGGGCGGATCTACTCGACTGAGTTCGGCGGGCGATGGTTGGATGGTCGGGTGAACATCACCTCGCGGATCAGTCTGATCGCCACTCGCATGGCCGAGGACCTGGCCACTGCCCAGCGTGAAGACCCAGCGGCCAGATCCAAACTCGAGATCGCGATCCTCTACTCCGGAATCCACGCCATCTGGCTGCACCGGCTGGCACACCGCCTGTGGCGATGTCCACCATTGCGTTTCGGCGCCCGCCTGCTGAGCCAATTCGCCAGATTCTGGACCGGCATCGAGATCCATCCCGGCGCCCGGATCGGGCGGCGCTTCTTCATCGACCATGGCATGGGCGTGGTCATCGGAGAAACCGCGATAATAGGCGACGACGTGCTGATATACCACCAGGTGACATTGGGGGGACGCGCCCGGGGCAAATTCAAGCGCCACCCAACCGTCGGCAACCGGGTACTCATCGGCGCCGGAGCCAAGGTGATCGGCGACATCACGATCGGCGATGACGCAAAAATCGGCGCCAATGCGCTGGTGGTCAAGGACGTCGCGGCCGGCTCTATCGTGGTCGGCATCCCCAGCGCCGTACGCCGCGGCGACGTGATCGCCTGAACCGGATCAGGCGTGCCGGCGAGCCGCCAACTGCTCATGATGCCGGACCACCTCGCTGATCACGAAGCTCAGCAGCTTCTCGGCAAACTCGGGATCCAGATCTGCTGCCACGGCCAGCTCTCGCAGCCGGGCGATCTGCTGGGCCTCACGTTGCGGGTCGGCCGCCGGCAGGCCGAGTTCGGCTTTCAACCGGCCGACCCGCTGGGTGATCTTGAAACGCTCGGCCATGATATGCACCAGGACGGTGTCCAGATTATCGATGCTGCCCCGCAGCCTGATCAGCTCCGGTGGGATTTGGTCTACCGCCATGTCAGTGCACGATCAGATCGATCCGCTGGAAAGCCTTGACCTCGGTGTAGCCGGTGGATGCCAGCGCCCGCCGCAGTGCACCCACCAGATTCATGGTGCCGTCCGGGCGGCGCGAAGGACCGGTCATCACCTCGGCGAGCGTTCCCACCTGCTCGAATCGCACCCGCTGACCCCGAGGAAGGGTCTCATGCCAGGCCTCTTGGCCCCAATGCCAGCCCTGGCCGGGCGCTTCGGTCGCCCGGGCCAGCGGGGTACCGATCATCGCGGCGTCCGCGCCACAGGCCAACGCCTTGACTATGTCGCCGGCCCGGCCCATCGAGCCATCGGCGATCACATGCACGTAGCGCCCCCCGGATTCATCCAGGTAGTCGCGCCGAGCCTCGGCGACATCCGAGATGGCGGTGGCCATCGGCACCTCGATGCCCAGCACCTGCCGGTTCGTGGAGGTTGCGGCACCTCCGAAACCCACCAGCACACCGGCCGCGCCGGTGCGCATCAGATGCAGGGCGGTCTGATAGGTGGCGCAGCCGCCGACTATCACCGGAACATCCAACTCATAGATGAACTTGGCCAGATCCAGCGGTTCTGCCGCACTCGACACGTGCTGGGCGCTCACCGCGGTGCCTCGCACCACGAAAAAGTCAAGCCCGGCATTCTCAACCACAGCGGCGAACTCGCTGGCATTCTGCGGGCTCAACGCCCCCGCCACCGGCACCCCGGCATTGCGAATCTCTCGAAGCCGCTCGGTAATCAATTCCGCCTTGATCGGCTCGGCATAGACCTGTTGCATGCGACGGGTGACGCTAACGTTATCCTCAATGGCATTCAATTCGGCCAGAATGGGCCCGGGGTCTGCATACCTAGTCCACAATCCCTCAAGGTTCAACACCCCGAGCCCGCCCAGTCGACCGAACTCGATCGCGGTGGCCGGGCTCATCACCGCATCCATGGGCGCGGCCATCATCGGGAAACCGAAGGTGATGGCGTCTATCCGCCAGTCCAGATCGACGGTCTCGATCCCGCGAGTCCTCCTGGTGGGCATGATCCCCACATCGTCCAGGAAGAAAGCGCGAACAGCCCGCTTGCTGCGTCCGATGTCATGCATGGTGTGCTCCGATCCTGATGCGCTACACCAATCTAGCCCGGTCGAGCGGCCCGGCGGCGGCGATACTCAACTGGGCTAGGCTCGGGCCATGAGCCTTCCGCCCATGACCCCACCGGCCATCCCCAATCGGCCACTGGGCGCCGCAGACATCCTGCAGGCGATGTTCGCCCTCTACAAGCGAGGCTGGAAGACCCTGGTGCTGCTCAGCCTGCTGCCTTCGATACTGTCCGTGGCCGTTCTGCTCGGGGCGCTGATCGGCATGTTCCTACCCATCCTACCGCTACTGCTCCAAGGAGCGAATGGCATCGATTCGGAAACAGCGATCCTATCGGCATTCGGTTCGGTGACCGTGCTGCTGGTGGCGCTCCTGCTCGGCGAACTGCTGCTGGTGGCGCTTGGTTGCTGGATCGGTGCGGCCGTGGGGGCAGCCGTGCATACGATGGACGAGGGCCACCTGCCGACGATGCGCGAGATCTGGCAACGCTGCCGGGTGATCATCGGGCAATGCTTCGCCCTGGTTGGGCTGTACGCGGCGGGCGGTCTGGCCGTCATGCTGCTGCTCGCCGCGCTGATTGCGTTGCCGGTGGCGCTCAAGCAGCCCGAACTGACGCTGTTGATCTTCCCGGCCATGCTGGCCCTGGCGGTGGCCGTGATCGTCCTGAACGCTCGGCTGGCCCTGACACTGCCCATCCTGGGGATCGAACAACGGACCGCCATGGAGGCGGTCGGACGCAGTTGGCAATTGACCCGGGGTGCCACGCTGCGCGTGATCGGTGTTCAGCTGCTAGTTGGGTTGCTGATCTCGCTCGGCCAACAGCTCATCCTCGGTATCCTCCAGCTCTGTCTGAGATCGGTCATCGAGCAACTGGAATATGCCGGTTCGGATCCGGTGGGCCTGCTGATCGTCGGCGGGCCGGCGTTGATCATCGGATTGTTTACCGGCACCGCCTATCGAATCCTGACTACTCCGGCCAACTGGCTGATCAACTCCGTGCTGTATATCGATCTGACCCGTCGGAGAGCACACGGCATGGTCTAAGCCGGCCGCCGATATGGTTCCGGGCACCCCAGAGGGGGGCCACCAGCCCCGAACCATCGGCTGGCCCGCTCAGGCTCAGGCATTGCCCGAATAGTTCGGCGCCTCAACCGTCATCTGGATGTCATGCGGATGCGATTCGCGCAATCCGGCCGCGGTGATCCGAACGAACCGGCCATTGGCCTGTAGCTCGGCGATGGTACGGGCACCGCAATAGAACATCGACTGGTGCAGGCCGCCGGTGAGCTGGTACAACACCTGACCCAGCGGCCCCCGGTAAGGTACCTGACCCTCGATCCCTTCCGGGATGATCTTGTCATTGCCGGTCACATCGGCCTGGAAGTAGCGGTCCTTCGAATAGCTCAGCTGCCGGCCGCGGCTGGCCATGGCACCGAGCGAACCCATGCCACGATAACTCTTGAACTGTTTCCCGTTTATGAACACCAACTCGCCGGGGCTTTCCGCGCAACCGGCGAGCAGCGACCCCAGCATCACTGTGTCGGCGCCGGCCACAATCGCCTTGGCGGTATCCCCCGAATATTGCAGCCCGCCATCGCCGATCACCGGCACCCCCGCAGGCCGGGCGGCCCGGGCGGCCTCGCTGATGGCGGTGATCTGAGGAACGCCTACTCCCGCAACCACCCTAGTGGTGCAGATCGAACCGGGCCCGACACCCACCTTGATCCCATCCGCACCGGCGGCGATCAGCGCATTGGCCCCCTCGAAACTGGCCACATTTCCGCCAATGACGTCCACCGCCGCCGCGGACGACTCGCCCTTCAGGCGTTTGATGAACTCGAACTCCGCCTTGGAATGCCCATGGGCGGTGTCCACGACCAGGGCATCGACACCGGCCTCGACGACCGCCATCGCACGCTCCCAGGCATCCCCGAAAACCCCGACCGCCGCGGCCACACGCAGCCGGCCCTGATCGTCCTTGCAGGCGTTGGGGTACTTGTCGGACTTCACGAAATCTTTCAGCGTGATCATGCCCTTGAGCCGTCCCCGCTCGTCGACCAGTGGGAGTTTCTCGATCTTGTGCCTAGCCAATAGGCTCAAAGCGTCTTCGGGTGAGATCCCGACCGGGCCAGTAACCAGCGGCATCGAGGTCATCACCGCACCCACCGGCTTACCGGGATCGGATTCGAAACGCATGTCCCGGTTGGTGATGATGCCCTGCAGCACCATGTTCTCATCCACCACCGGCACCCCGGAGATCCGGAAGGTCGCGCACAACTCGTCCACCTCGGCCAGGGTGGCGTCCGGGCCGATGGTAACAGGCTGGTCGATCATGCCGGCCTCGGACCGCTTCACCTGATCGACCATCCGGGCCTGATCGGCGACGGACAGATTCCGGTGCAGGACACCCATTCCGCCTTCACGGGCCATGGCAATGGCCATCCGCTGCTCGGTGACGGTATCCATGGCAGCCGACAGGAAAGGAACATTGAGGCCGATCCGGCGACTGAGCCGGGCAGCGGTATTCACCTCACTGGGAATCACATCGGACTCACGAGGCTGCAATAGCACATCGTCGAAAGTGAGACCCAGCATGCCGAACATGCAACTCCCGTCGTCAAGTCGTGATGGCAGCCATCCTAGCGTGCGCCGCCAATCTGCTGAGCGGCCAGGCCAGAACGATCGCGGCGAGTTGGGCGATCGGGATCGGCCAACCGGCATAGTCCAGCAGCACCCCGGTAGCCAGCAAGCAGCCGAGCACCGCGATCACCCACCGCTCGGTGCGCTCCGCGAGCACCACCGCGCCCAACAACAGGCCACCCCACAGCGCATACCAGGGCTGCAAACTCGGATAGGTGAAGGCGAAAACCACCAACCCCCAGGCCCCGAAGGCCAACGGCCGAGTAGCCGCAAAGCGCCAGCCAAGCCAACCGATCAGCAGCACACCGATACCCATGAAAACCGGGCCCACGGCGACCATGCAGCGGGCCATCGGCCAGCCGGCGATCTTCTCCAACCCGGCTGCGACCGTGTGGGCCACAGATTGGCTGCCCGCCGTGAAAGGCGCACCAGAACCCTTAGCCCAACCCAAGCCCCAGCCGCTGGCCAGGGTCGGGATGGCGAACCCGGCCAGGGTGGCCGCCAGCCCGAGCGGCAGTCGCCACAACGCCGGGACGAGCACGCGGCGCCAGGCTGCGGCCGGATCCGTTTCGGCGACCGCGACCCCAAACAGGCAGATCGGCACCATCAACAGGCCGATCGGCTGCTTGATCGCCATGCCCAACCCGACCAGCCCACAACCCAACAGCCAGGCCCGCGGACGACGGGCAGCCAACCAGACGCCGAGAACACCCAGGGCAGTGGCCCAGGAATCGTTGTGCATACCGCCGATGAAGTGCACCAAAGCCAGCGGATTGAGCAAGCCGAACCACACCGCCCGCCGGGGATCCCCGCCCACCGCGCGTGCGATACCGGGCAGGCAGGCGCCAATCGCGAGCATCGCGATCAACCCGGGCAACCGCATAGCCAGCAGCGACCAGAACGAATGCGCCCCGCTGAGAGCCACCACCGCGGCCTGGACCAGCAACGCCAGTGGCGGATACACCGGCGTGGTGCCCTGCCAGTAGCTGTCCACCCGGCCGCCGAACGGCCCACCCAGGGTGCTCAAGCCGATCAGATAGGGATCGAAACCCTGCAACACGATCCAGCCCTGCTCCAGATATGCCCAGGCGTCCTTGCTCAGCAGGGGCGGACAGACCAGCAGCGGCAACACCCAAAGAGCGAAGGTGTGCCACAATTCGGTCAACGGGCGTACCCCCAACCGCAGCCAGCCGATGAAAACAGCCGCCAGCCCGAAGATCGCCGGCAGAGCATGCGCGGCCCGGACCGGAACGGTATTGAACCGACCGGCAAAGCCAAGCCCCCAAGGCGAGGCCAGCCAGGCGGCAATCGCCAGCAGGGACGTGCCAGCCAGCCCGATCACGGTTGCAAAACGAGTGGTAGGCACTCCCGCATGGTACCGGGTGAAGCGTCCGGAACCATCATCCACAGTTCGACCGCAACCTACTTGGTTTAATCTAGCTCATCGGATACCGCTATCTGGACAAAGACCCCGAGAGCACGGCCGGAATCACCCCAAGCCCGGCGCAACCGGCAACGCTGGCCGACCAGTGGCCTGAGCGGCCAGACCCGCTGACCCACCAGGCCCGGACCGAGCCCGCCGGGAAACGAAACCTGGCCCCCACCCCGCCCTTGGGAAGCCAAAGCCGGCTGGGCGCCGGCCGAGAAGACAAAACGCCACCGGCCGGAACCGTAAACCGGTTGAGCGGCGACGATTCCGGCCGGTGGCGTCGACGACCGTACTAGGTCAGATCAGTGGGCATGCCCAGCGCGCTGCTCGGGCTCTTCCTCCTTGATATCAACCACCAAGGTTTCGGTGGTCAGCAGCAGGGACGCGATCGAGGCGGCATTGGCCAGCGCCGAACGAGTCACCTTCACGGGGTCGATGACGCCCTGGGCAATCAAATCACCGTACTCGCCGGTCTTAACGTTGTAGCCCTCGCTGTTGCCCAGCTCGGTGACCTTGGCCAAAACCACATAGCCCGGCTCGCCACCGTTCTCCACGATCCAGCGCAACGGTTCGGCAGTCGCCTTGCGGACGATCTGGATACCCAGCCGCTCGTCGGCATCGGCGCCCTCCAGGGCATCCAACACCGCGGCGGCATGGACCAAGGCGGCACCGCCACCGGCGACGATACCCTCCTCGATAGCTGCGCGAGTGGCCGAAACGGCGTCCTCGATGCGGTGCTTCTTCTCGTTTAGCTCCACCTCGGTGGCAGCACCCACCTTGATCACGCAGACCCCGCCGGCCAGCTTCGCGACCCGCTCGGAAAGCTTCTCGCGATCCCAGCTGGAGTCGGTACGCTCGATCTCGGCCCGCAACTGCTCCACCCGGGCAGCCACCTCGGCCTGGGAACCGGCACCGTCCACGATGGTGGTGGTGTCCTTGGCGACCACAACCCTGCGGGCCCGGCCCAGCACCTCAAGGCCCACCTGATCGAGCTTCAGCCCGACCTCGGGGGCAACCACCTGACCGCCGGTCAGGATCGCGATATCCTGCAGCATCGCCTTACGGCGATCGCCGAAGGCCGGAGCCTTGACCGCCACGGAACTGAAGGTGCCGCGGATCTTGTTGACCACCAGGGTGGACAGGGCCTCGCCATCCACATCCTCGGCGATGACCATCAACTGGCCATGGGCCGCGATGACCTTTTCGAGCAGCGGCAGCAACTCGGTCATATTGCTGATCTTGCCCTGATTGATCAGGATGTAGGGGTCCTCGAGAACGGCCTCCATCCGATCCTGGTCGGTGACGAAATACGGCGAGATGTAGCCCTTGTCGAACTGCATGCCCTCGGTGAAATCGAGTTCGGTGCCGAAGGTGTTGGATTCCTCGACGGTGATCACACCATCCTTGCCGACCTTGTCGAAGGCCTGGGCGATGATATCGCCGATCTCCTCGTCCCGGGAGCTGATGGCCGCGACATTGGCCATATCGTCTGCGCTGTCGACTTCCTTGGCCACCTCGGCCAGCCTATCGGTGACCGCTATCACCGCCTTGTCGATACCACGCTTGAGACCGACCGGGTTGGCTCCGGCGGCCACGGCCCGCAGGCCCTCGTGCACCAACGCCTGGGCCAGCACGGTTGCCGTGGTGGTGCCGTCACCGGCCACATCGTTGGTCTTGGTGGCGACCTCCTTGGCGAGCTGGGCGCCCAGATTCTCGTATGGATCGGTCAGTTCCACCTCTTTGGCCACGGTGACGCCATCGTTGGTGATGGTAGGGGCACCGTACTTCTTATCGAGCACCACGAACCGGCCCTTCGGGCCGAGGGTTACCTTAACGATATTGGCGAGGGTATCCACGCCACGCTCCAAGGAGCGGCGGGCCTCCTCGTCGAACTGGAGTTGCTTGGCCATCTACTCAGTGCCTCACTTCTCGACCACGGCGAGAATATCGCGGGCATTCAACAACAGGTAGTCCTGGCCGTCGTAACGCACCTCGGTGCCACCGTATTTGCTGAAGATGACGACGTCGCCCTCCTTGACATCCATCGGCACACGGGTGCCCTTGTCGTCCACGCGTCCGGGGCCGGCCGCGATAACCTTGCCCTCCTGCGGCTTCTCCTTGGCGGTATCGGGGATAACCAAACCCGAAGCGGTGGTGGTCTCGGCCTCGAGCGGCTGGACGAGGACGCGGTCCTCGAGCGGCTTGATCGTGGTTGCCACGTTCAAACCCCTTTCTGTTTGTCTATGGTTCGTTGCCTCAACGAGCAAGACGTCGTCGCGGGGCCGTCCTGATCGTTGGCACCCAAGGTCATCGAGTGCCAGCACCCACCTTAGTCCGCGGTTTGGCACTCAGACAAGCCGAGTGCCAAACCGGCGCGCCGCGGCTGCCGGCCGGCGGCCAGATTCGCCCATCAGATCCGCCAGCCGGGGGACGACGAGCATTTCTGTCGGTGCCGTCTGCGATGCTGGGAGCACGAGCGAAGGAGGAGGTTGAGGTGTGCGTCAACCGGCCTGCAAGGCGGCACAGTGCGACTACCCGCCCCGGTCAGGATGGCACTCGAGCGCCACGGCCCACCGACCCCGATAACCGCTACCTGACCGTGCTCAAAGGATTCCCGGTGTTGCCCAAGGCAGAGCAGTATCGTCTGGCCCGGGCCATTGAGGTCGGGCTGTATGCCCGGTATCTATTGACCACCGGCGATCTTCGGCACCCACGAGCGGAACTCGAATCGCTGGTGGCCGAGGGAACCGCCGCCCGCGAGACGATGATCGTGCACAATCTGCGGTTGGTGGCCGCCAACGCCCGCCACTATTTCGGGCAGGGGCTGCCGCTGGCGGACCTGATCCAGGAGGGCACCTGCGGCCTGATCCGGGCGGTCGAGGGGTTCGACTATCGGAAGGGGTACATGTTCTCGACCTATGCCACCTGGTGGATCAGGCAATCGATCACCCGGGCACTGGCAAACCAGGTGAGGCTGATCAGGCTGCCAGTGCGTCAGGTCGAGAAACTCAGGACCATCCAGGCACTTCGGGCTGCCAGCGGCCTGGACTGGCGGGAGTTCATCCGGCAGCACCCCACCGGCCTGCCGGAATTCGGGGTGGGCCGGCGCGAACTGGACTGGTTCGCCCGCGATACCTTGCCGATCGTCTCCCTGAACATGGTCACCGACCCCCGGGGAATGCCCCGGATAACCCCACTGCTCGGCGAGTGCGCAGACCAGATCGAGCAGGTGGCCGAACGCGATGCCCTGCGTCCGCTGTGGAGGGTGTTGGAAATGACGAACCCGCGCGGCGCGTTCATTCTGGAGCACCGGCTGGGGTTGCGCACCGGGAAGCCGGAAACTCTGGACCAGATCGGTCGGCGACTGGGCGTCACCCGCGAACGCGTCCGGCAGATCGAGCGCAAGGCACTGGACCACTGCGCGGAATTGGCGTCCTCGCTGGGCCTGGCCGGCGAGTCACCGCCTGCCAGCCAGACCCGGGCCGCGCGCCCGCCCACGAGCACCAGAAAGCCAAGGTCGCACGGCCGCCAACCGGCGGCGCGCCCCGGGGCCACCGGCAAACCCCGTCAAACCAGGCCGCGCGAAACCGTGCGGAATACTCCGACGACCACCATCCGGGCCAGACGAGGTTTCTTTGATACCGCTCCGCCGAACCCGGGCCATGTGCCGCGCAGAGCCCTGCTCGAACTTGCCGGTTGACGCCGGAGGGTGGGCCGGCTGGACACCACTGTGGATCGGTACACCCCGCAGCCTGCCCCGACGCGCGGCAACAGCACCGAGATCCCGAATCGCCCGGCCCGCAAGCTGCCGGGCAGACCCGATCGGGCCCCGGGAATCGACTCAGTAGCCGCCACGCAGCCGGCGGGCCTGCTTGGCCAACTCCGCCCAATCGGGCTCGGTAGGCGCGGCGCCGGGATGCTGGCCGCCGCTACGCCGCAGAAACTCGGCGACATCGGCGTCATGCCGGTCCAGGGCCTGATTGAGGGCATCACGGATCGCCCAACCACACCGCTGTGCGTCCCACAGCATGCCGAGCGGCACCTCAAGGGTCACCACGGCGGAGCGAACCACCGAGACATGCACCGCCCCGGCCGGGTCGCGACCGTCGGCACGCTCGGGGAACCACTTCCTAGGCACCGGCACCACATCGGCCACATCGGCAAGTTTGCGGCGTACGAAGGCCATGACCTCGTCGCGGTCCGGGTCCCGGCCCGGAGGCGGAAGGTAATCGGCTCGGAAACCGGCCAGCACCTCGGCGGCATGCCGGGTAAGAGCCTCGGTGAGGGCAACCCGCAAAGCCGCAACGAACTCGTCGTGCATGTCATCGGCCTTACGGCCGAACTGCACCAGTTCGAAGCGCCCACCGACGAGTTCCAATAGGATCCAGGGGCGTTGGAGTTCATGCCGGGTGCGCACCGATCCGTCCATGTCACACCAACTCGAACCAGTACTCGGCATCGCCGGCACCGTGGTGCACATCGAAGCGCCGGCCGCCGGCCACGGTCATCCGCTGCGAGACCGGTTCGATGCGCCGGGAACGCAACTGTGCGTACTCATCGATGATCCTCAACACCCGCCAGGGCGCCGTCCTGGTCCCCCTGCCGGACGACTGGATCGCCGCCAATGCGGAACCGGCAAAGGTGTACTGGGCTCGCGACCGCTCATGCTCGTCGAGGTGTTCGTAGGCATAGCCCAGCATGCTGTGGGCCTCCGGGCAGAGAAACACCCCCGGCATCAGTTCCTCAAGGAGATCGATCACCTCGTCGAAACGGTCCTGGCGGAGCAGGTCGCCGGCCCGGGGATACCACGGCGCCTGCTCGGTGAAATACGGGTCGGCCTTGATCTGCGCATGCAACGCGGCCAGCGCGGTAGCCGAGCCGTCTTCCAGATAGGCCCAGTAAGCGTCCGGGATCAACACATCCGCGCCCCCTACCAGAATCGTCTGCCGGCCGCCTCGGCATCGTCCTCGGTGGCCGCGTAGTCCGAACCGGTGCCGACCATTCGCGAGCTGACCGCGGTGAGGCTCTCGAAACCATTGGCGATCAGGTGATGCCAGGGGTTGTAGCACAGCGCATCGCCGGCCACCACCGCCGCCTCGACCGGGGAGGCGGTTCGTGCGGTGATCGCCTCGGCGACAATGACGCCGTGCGCAGCGCGGTAGAAATCATCGGCGGCTACGGTGAGCCCATCGCCCTCGGTTTTCCAGACCGAGGGAACGAAGGTGACCATGGGAACTCCTTGGGCTGCGGATTGATCTTTCAGGGGGCCAGTTCCCGGTAGGCGGTGATGGTGCGGCCGGTGGCCAACTCGACCGTGCGGATACCGGTCCGCTTATCGAGGATGTGCAGCATTCTTTCGTCGGGCGAGAATGCCGCTGCCCCGGTCAGATAGGAGGGATCCGCCAGCCGGACCCTGCTGGTGCGGCCATCGGGCGTGCGCAGCCACACCACCAGACCGTTGACCGCCGCCACCACGCCGGTGGCCGAGACGGCGACCGCGCCGGGTGCGTCATTTGTGGCGAGCAATTCGTGGCGCCCGGTGGCCGGATCCCAGATCAGCAGGCCCCTCTCGTCACCTGCAGAGACGCCTGCCAGCAGCCCAGCAGGGCTGGAAACCCAGCCGACGGCACTGGCCGGCAGCCCGTCGTATGCCGCGCGGGACCGCAGGGTTTCGGCATCGAACAGTTCCGCCCCGGTCGAATGGGCGACCAGCACCGTACCGGCATCCGGTCCCGGGCCCAGCGTCCGGTCCTCGGCCGACGAGGCGATCCCGGTCTCGGCCACCTGATCGGCGGCATCCAACCGCCAGCGACGCAGGGTGTTATCCGTCCCCAGGCTGATCAGGTGGTCGTCGGCGACCCGGCACAACCCCTGGATACCGTCGGTGGGGCTGCCCGGAGTTCGATGCCCACCGGGGATGTGCCCCACCAGTTCGGCCACCGCGCAACCATCCCGGTGCACCACCAGCACACCATCGCAGCGCGGATTGACCGTCGACTCGCCACAGCGGGCATAGACCCAGTTATCGGCCCGCTGCGGCGCCAGCAACCGGATCGGCTCACCGGTTGCGATCTCCCATTCCACGATCGCATCGATGTAATAGGAGGTCAGGGTATCGGCGGTCGCGATCAGCGGCCCTTGATGATCGAGCGGTGTGATCATGGACTCCCGGTCACCGCCCGGGCCCCGGTCGCAGTAGCGACCGCCCCGGGTGAAGGTATGCCCGGCCAGGCTCACACACTGCGGCACCTCGCTGCGCAGGCTAACGGGCTGCTGCCCGGGGCTCCGCCCGGGCCCGCAGGCCGCCAGCAGCGGTCCCGACAATCCAGCCACCGCTCCTCCCAGCATCGCTCGCCGCCCGCATCTGGGGCAGATCCTCACAGATACCCCAAAAAGTCTTCGTAGCTCATGGTGTTCACGAATTCGCGACCCGCCTCGCGCGCGTGCACCTCAACGGGACGAGGCAGATAGTTCGCCATATCGCCGGGGCTGCCACCACCGCGCTCCCGGACGTGTTCCGCGTTGAGCTGCCTCCAGCGTTCGGCCTCCGCGCGGGTCATGCCGGCTCTCTCGTCCTGCCACGGCCATCGGAAGCCCATACCCTGGTATTGCCCGCGATGCTCCATCTCATGGGCGACGGTGTTGATCATGGTGGGATCGGCGAGCTGGTCCTTGTTCAGCCGGAGCCTTCCGGAAGAATCGTTGTACCTGCCCCATACGATCGTGCCTGGATCGCTTTTGATGGATTCAAAGGTGATCTTGATTCGCGGGTAGCCGTGCGCATCGGCATAGGCATCGGCCATGTTCTGCAAGACCCGCATTCGCTGGTCGTCGTCGAGGCTCGACCACTTGTCGGCGATGCGGGTATCCAACCGGCCGTTCTCGTCCGCGCGCGAAATCGGCAGTTCGCCGGGCAGATCGAGCCCTTCGAAGGCCTGATTGATCTTGGTCACCGCGTCGGTCTCGAGTTGCAGCATGCTGATGCGCGTAACCTGAACCAACAACCCCAACTCGTGAGGCGTCGCGCCGTTCGCCAATCCGGTCCAATAGTCGTTAGTGGCTTGGGCATTCAAACCGATCATCGCCAGCTGTGCGCCGCCGCCGGCCGCGCCGGCGCTGCGGTAGGCGGCCGCGGTACGCCCGGCGGCATCGGCCAATGCCGCGAACTGATCGGCGACCCTGCCCGCCGCGGTCTTGAAACGACCGACCGCCGGGCCCTCATTCTGGGCGGTCACGTTGGCGATGGCGGTGCCGATGGTGGTCTTCGTGGTCTGGGCGGCCGAGGCCAGACCGGCATAATCGTCACCGCGAGAAGTCACCGCCGGGACGTCCAACTCGGGTTTGGTCACACCGGTCAGCCGAAACATCATCGCCGGCTCCCCTCTCAAGCTGTAGATATCGCCTCGGCGAGTCTGCCCGGCAATATTAACAGCCCTGGGAAGCATCCGCCGGGCATCGGCGCACCACCAGTGCCCGGACACCGGCCGTGGTGCGGGCCAGGACGATGGTCGCGGCGCCCGGCCCCACCGGTCTCAGCCGGCGCCGCAACATGGCCGGGTCGATATCCACCGCCCGCTTCTTGATCTCCAGGACGCCCACCTGATTGACGCGCAGCCAGGCCCGCAGACCGCGTTCGCTGGCGTCCAGCACCTCACAGATCTCGAAGCAGGTGGCGAATGGGGTGACCACCGCCCGGTCGCAGGAAAGATAGGCGACCCCTTCGGCCAGCAGCCAGGCATCCGCACAGATCCGGTCGATGGCCCGGGCCCGGATCACCGCGCCATCGGGTTCCAGCAGATACCGGCCCGGCGGACGCACCGGCAACCCGGTAGCCGCCGTAGCCGCCGCGAGCCGGTGCCCGCCGGGCAGCAACAGCGCAACGCCTCCGGGCTCCTGGCCGGGCAACCGCCATAGTCCGGTCTCAAGCACAGCCCCACGCTCGGACACCCAGCAGGCCTCGACCCCCGGTGGAATCAGTTCCCTGGGCAGGCCCGGCCCGAGCTTCACGCAGATCGGATGACCCGCCGCCAGCATCTGCCGGACAAAACCCCAAGCGGGACTGAGATCGGCGATACGCCAACTGCGGCCTTGCGCGGTACGCCGGGCGGGATCGAGGAAGATGGCCGTCTCCGCGCCGGTGCCGGCCAGCAATTCGGTCGCCACATCCTCAGCCGCCGCGGCCAGCACCCGGGCGGTAGGCAGGTTCGCCCGAGCCAGCGCCGCGGTGGATTCGTCGCGTTCCACCGCGATGACCTCCAGACCGGCAGCCAGGAAAGCCCGGGCGTCGGCGCCGATCCCACAGCCCAGATCGATCACCCGGCGCACCCCCGCGGCGGCAAGCCGCGCTGCCCGCCAGCGCGCCACCGTAGGACGAGAAGCCTGCTCAAGGCCATCCGGGGTGAACCACATGGTCTCTGCCGCTGAGCCGAACTTGCCGCGGGCCCGGCGACGCAGCACCGCCTGGGTCAATGCCGCAGCGGCCAGATCGGGATCGAACCGTGCCCGCAACCGGCTCGCCGCCGCCAACGATCCCGGGTCGGTCTCTGCCATGGCGGCAGCCAGCGCCTCGGCGGCAGCGGGCCCCAGCAGCGGATGGTTCACCGCACCACCCCCGAGCAGCCCTGCGGCAGGCCGTCCCGGTAGGGGATCACCAGATGAAACTGGCTTACCTCCGGGTCGAACACCCGGGGAATGAAGTAGCGGTCCCCCGCCCACATCGGCAGCCCAGAGAGCGCCTCGATCGGCTGCCAGGCAAGCGGTCCCTCGGCATTGCGCTCAAAGACCTCGCCACTCCACCGGTCGATCACGAAGACGAATCCCAGCACATCGGAACCATCGGCATGGAAACCGGGCCAACTGACCGTGCCCCGCAACCGCATGGCGACCACCGCTATGCCGGCCTCCTCACGCAGCTCGCGGGCCATCCCCGACCAGACGTCCTCATCGCATTCCAGCTTGCCGCCCAGGCCGTTCCAGTAGCCGAACTGCTCATCGTCCGATCGACCGATACGGTGCACCATCAGCACCCGGTCACCCCCGGCAGACAGCACGAAACCAAGCGTGGTCAGTTCGGGCCGGTAGCTCACCCGGTCAGCCTAGAGGCCAACGCGGCACCGCGCGGACCCCGGTGCCCTGGTGCATCGGCCGGGATACCGAGGTGACCCGCCGGCAGGCGGACCGGCATCCGGCAGTCAAGCGACCGGCCTGGTGACCGGCATACCCGGATCCGCCGAGATATCCAACCGGCTTGGTGGCCGGTCCGCATCGACCACCGCCGCCCCCAGCACCGCGATCATCGCGCCATTGTCGGTGCACAGGCCGGGCCGGGGCCGGCGCACTTCGATGCCGGCCCGCGCGGCCCGCTCGGCGAGCAACCCGCGCAGTCGCGAGTTGGCCGCTACCCCGCCACCCAGCACGATGCTTCCCACCCGGTACTCGCGGGCGGCATCCACCGCCTTCGCGGTCAACACATCGGCCACCGCCTCCTGGAAGCCTGCCGCCACGTCCGGCACCGAGACCGGCACGCCATCCCGGGCGTGCCGCTCGACATAGCGGGCCACCGCGGTCTTCAAACCCGAGAAGGAGTAGTCGAACCGATGCCGGGACAGATCATGCCGAGCGGTGAGTCCGCGCGGAAACGCGATGGCCCGCGGATCGCCGGTGGCGGCCAGCCGGTCGATCGCCGGGCCGCCCGGATAGGCCAGCCCGAGCAACCGGGCAACCTTGTCGTAGGCCTCCCCGGCGGCATCGTCAATGGTGCCGCCGATCTCGGCGATGCCGCTGGCGATATCGTCCACCAGCAACAACTGGGTGTGACCGCCGGAAACCAGCAGGGCCAGCGCCGGCGACGGCAGCGGACCATGCTCAAGGATATCCACGGCAACATGCCCCACCAGATGGTTTAGTCCATACAACGGCTTACCCAAGGCAGCGGCCAAGGCCTTGGCGGTGGCCAGGCCGACCACCAGCGACCCCATCAGACCCGGCCCGGCGGTGACCGCGATGGCGTCCACCGCATCAAGCCGGATACCCGACCGCCGCACCGCCCGCTCCAAGGTGGGCAGCATCGCCTCCAGATGGGCCCGGGACGCCACCTCCGGCACCACTCCGCCAAACCGGGCGTGCAGCTCAACCGAACTGGCCACCTCGTTGGCCAACAGCTCGGTGCCCTGCACGATCCCGACACCGGTCTCGTCGCAACTCGTCTCGATGCCCAGCACCAGCGGCCCGGTCATGATGCCCAGCCCGCCAGGGCCGGCTCGGCCCGCCGCAGCCTGCCCTCCATCACCACCGCATCCCGGCCGGCGCCGTAATATCCGGCCCGGCGAGCGATCGGGACGAAACCGGCCTCCTGGTATAGCCCCAAGGCGGCCGCATTGTCGTAGCGGACCTCAAGCAGCATGCGTTCGGCCCCGCAGGCTTCCGCCCACTCCTGCCCCTGGGCCACCAACCGTCTGGCGAGCCCCTGCCGCGCCCGGCTCGGATGCACCACGATCCGCAACAGTTCGGCGGTCTCGGCCAGCGTGCCGAAGCAGGCCACCGCGCTAACCCCGGTCCCCTCCCGAATCACCAACACCAGCCGGTGCTCCGCGACCAGCTCGCCCCGCCAGGCTGCCGCGCTCCAGCGCTCCTGCTCGGCAAAGCCCAGGCATTCGAGTTCCAGCAACTCCGGCAGATCCCGTTCGGTGGCCGTCGCAATGATCATCTTTCCTCCATGAACCCGGGCAGCCGCAACCGGCCACCGGCCAAGGCAGACTTGCGGGTACGCGGGGCCTCGGCGTCCGGCTTACGCAAATAGACCGGTTCCAGGCCCGTGTCGGGCAACTCGGCGATCCGCGCCGCAACCAGGGCGGCGTCCAGGCCCACCGGCGCCCCGGGCGGCACCCGCCCGGCGAACACCTGCGGGTAGCCTGTCGTACCCGGCCCACCGGCTGGCAGCATCGGCAGCGACTCGGGGGCGCCCACCGCCGGGCCCTGCTCCCGCACCCCATCGGGGCCATAGCTGGCCCAGTAGAGCTCCTTCCGGAGAGCATCGGTGACCACCAGCACTTCGCCATCGGGCCGGTTAGCCCCCGCAAACCAGCCCAGGGCAATGGCGTCCAGGGTACCGAAGCCGCGCACCGCCACCCCAGCCACCAGGCCAAGAGTCCGCGCGGTGACGATACCGATCCGCAACCCGGTAAAGGGGCCCGGACCGGTGCCAACACCGATCAGGCCTAAATCCTGCGGGCCGATGCCCGCACTGCCAAACAACTCGCCCAGCATCGGTTGCAGGACTTCCACATGCCGGCGCGTAGAGTTCACCACCCGGGCAGCTACCGGCCGGCCAGCGTTAGCCAATCCGATGTTGATTCCCGCGGCGGTGTCGATGACCAGCGTCCAGCCGCTCACTGCACCTCCCGGCCTTCCAGCGCACACAGATCCACTCCTCGCCAACGAGCGCCCAACCCGCGGATCGTCACGATCCGAGTGGTCCCGCCGCGCTCGATATCGATTTCAAGCCGTTCGGAGGTCAATTGCTCGACCAACCCGGTGCCCCATTCCACCAGGGTCACCGAATCGGCCAGGCTGGCATCCAGATCGAGATCGTCCAGCTCGGCCGCCGATCCCAGCCGATAGGCGTCCACATGCACCAGGGCCGGGCCGGCACCCAGCGGTGGATGAATCCGGCTCAGCACGAAGGTGGGCGAGATTACCGGCCCTGCAACCCGCAGTCCGCGCCCCAGACCCTGCGCCAGAGTGGTTTTACCCGCCCCCAGTTCACCAGAAACGACGATGAGATCGCCAGGCAGAAGCAACCGGGCTAGCCGTTCACCCAGCCGCCGCATGTCCGCAGCGGCCGCCACCGGAAACCGGACCGGCAAATCGCAGGCCAACAGCACCCGGTGCTCGTCCCGGCCGCCCACCGGCTCGAAACCGTGACCGACCCACCATGAAATCAGCTCCGGCAGTTCCCGGCGCGCAATCAATTGCATGCGGCGCATCCCGGCATCCAAAGCCAAATCGACCGCGCCGCGCACCATGGCATGCGCGATGCCCCGGCCACGCACACCGGGCAGCACACTAACCCGATGCAGCATCGCAGCCGGTGGCTGCCGATCGTGGTTGAAACAGACGAACAGGCAACCGACCGGCTCACCATCCAGGGTGGCCAGCACACCCAACTGATTGCCCAGCCGTTGCCGGATGCCGGCCACTGAATCACCCAGGGCATCCGCCGGCGGTTCCAGTGCCCGGCGCGCCAAGAAAGCAGTCCGAATCAACCGCCAGATCGTCTCGGCATCGCCGGGCTGAGCCAACCGCAGGTTGAGACCCGCCTCAGCGGACATCATGCCACCGTCCGCCGCATCCCGCTCCGGGTTTCCGCCCGGCCCGCTCGGTCAGCGCGGCGGGTGCCGCCGATTCGCCTATCGGGCACACCGGCCATCCATCGTGTTCCGCGGTAGGCGCTCTGGCACCGACCGGATCGATGTCGTGCCCAACCGCATCGTGCAGCCAGCAGTCAGCCGGCAAACCCGGAATCGTGTCCTGCCGAATCGGCAGATACCACGCGATCACCCGCTCGGCCGCCGACGATCGCGGCAGCCCGGCAAAACCCGCCTGCCGCCCCAGGCGGGCAGGCAGAAGCTGTCTGCGGGCGAGCCATGGCCTGCGCCTGGTTTGCTGGATCATCGACCTCCTGGGCACCAGATCTGGGGCATACGGACCAAAACAACGCAACGCTACCGCGCCGGGCTCGGCGAAGTCCAATACAGCCTGCGGTTGCAAAACCCCTACAATAAAGTCGTGCGCGTCGCGTTTATCGCAGAGTCATTCCTGCCCTCGATCAACGGAGTGACCAACTCCGTGCTGCGAATGCTGGAGCATCTGCGCCAGCGCGGCCACCAGGCAATGGTAATCGCCTCGACCGACCCGCGCGGCGTACCAACAAGTCACGCCGGTTTCCCGATCCGGACCACGGCCTCGCTCACCCTGCCCTGGTATCCCGACATGCGGATGTCCACAACCTTTTCATTGCAGATCGAGCGGATGCTGGCCGACTTCTGCCCGGATGTGGTGCATCTGGCCGCCCCCGTGGTGCTCGGCTGGAAAGGCATAACCGCCACGGCCCGGTTGGGACTGCCCAGCGTCGCGCTCTACCAGACCGAGGTTCCCCAGTATGCCGCCCAATACGGCTACCCCGCGGCCGAATCGCTGCTGTGGCGCCACCTGCGCAATGTGCACAACTTGGCGACGATCAACCTGGCGCCGTCCAGCTTCACCCGCGACGAACTCATCGACCGAGGCTTCGCCCGAGTTGCGGTATGGGGCCGGGGAGTCGACACCGAACGCTTCAACCCAGACCAGCGCGACCAGCAGTTGCACAACGGCTGGGCACCCAATGGCCAGGTCGTTGTCGGCTACATGGGGCGGTTGGGGCCCGAGAAACAGGTGAACGATCTGGCCACGCTGGCCGACCTGCCCGGCATCCAACTGGTCATCATCGGCGACGGGCCGCAACGTGCCGAGTTAGCCGAGCAACTGCCCGGCGCGATCTTCACCGGGATGCTGACCGGCCCGCAACTGCCGCGAGCCCTGGCCAGCCTCGACCTGTTCGTCCATCCGGGCGAACTGGAAACCTTCTGCCAGGCCATCCAAGAGGCCCAGGCCAGCGGCCTACCCACCATCGCGCCCCGCCGCGGCGGGCCCATCGACCTGATCGACCCCTCCCACAACGGCTGGCTCTACGTTCCCGGCGATCTGGCCGACCTGCGTTCAAGGGTGGCCGACCTGGCCGGCGACTCCTACAAACGAGCCGCCTTCGGACGCACCGCCCGGCTGCGTACCGAACTGCGCACCTGGCCGGCGTTGTGCGACCAATTGCTAGGTCATTACGAAAACGCGATCGAACTGGGCGTCAGGTCGACGGCAAGGATCCCCTGACTCGACACCAGCCTGCCCAGTTCGTCGAGTACCAGCGGCAGAGCCTGGGCCACCTCCTCCGGCGGGAAAGGTCCCGAACGCTTGACAGCGGCCAGTGCCTGCACCGAGGCGCCCAACGCCCCGGCCTGCCAGGCCGGCAGCCCGGCGGCGATCAGCGTCCCACAGATACCCGCCAGCACATCGCCAGAACCGGCCTGTGCGGTCCAGGCAGGCCCAGGTATCGCCAGGGTCACTCGACCCGACGGCTCTGCCACATATTGGGTGGCCCCCTTCAGCAACACCGTGGTCTTCCAACTCGCCGCCGCCTGCCGGGCGTGCCCAAGCGGGTCAGCCACCACATCGTCACGGGCCACGCCCATCATGCGAGCCAGCTCGCCGGCATGCGGGGTCATCAACCAGCCCTCGGGCAGTTCGGCCGGCAGATGCGCCAGGGCCTCGGCGTCGATCACCGCCGGCAGCCCGGAATTCAGGATCGGATCCAGCCGCTCGACGCTAGCCTCCGGCCCCCAGCCACAACCAGCCAGCCAGGCCTGCACCCGGCCCGGCCCCATGGTCACCGAGGGCTGAGCGTACAAGACCGCCTCAGCCGGGCGCGGCGGGCCGATGAACCGCAGAATGCCAACCCCCGAATACAGTGCCCCGGAAACCGACAACACCGCCGCCCCCGGATACCGCTGCGATCCGGTGTCGACACCCAACGCGCCGCGAGAGTACTTATCGGAATAGGTCGAAGGCCACGGCCACCAGCGGGCCACATCGACGGTCTCCATCTGGTTCAACTCGGATTCCGGCAGTTCCAGGCCGAGATCGACTATTTCGAGGTCGCCACAGCAACTGGCAGCCGGTTGGGCGAGCTGACAGAGCTTCGGAGCGGAAAAAGTGACAGTCTGCCTGGCCTGGAAGAAATGCCGGGGACGCTCATGGCTGTCGGCGCTCAGCCCGGAAGGCAGATCCACCGATAGCACCGGGATAGCCAGCATCCGGCAAGCCTCGGCGAATTGAGACAACCCGCCGGGCAACCCGGCACGACCGCCCACACCGGTAACGGCGTCCACCACCAGGCTCATCTCGGGCAACAGCCGCAGCACCGTCACGGCATCCAGGAACCGGATACCGACCTGCCGGGCAGCCACCACACCGCCAGGATGCCCCTTGCCGGCGGTCAACCAGACGATCACATGCCGGCCGGCCAACGCCAGGCCGCGGGCCGCGAACAACCCATCGCCGCCGTTGTCGCCCGGCCCGGCCACCACCAGGATGGTGCCGGTGGGCGCCATCGCCTCGGCTCGCCGCGCGATTGCGCTCGCGGCCTGCAACATCAGATTGGCGCCGGGATGGGACCGGGCGAACTCCTGCTCAGCGGTCCGAATCCGTTCGACAGTGTGGATCCCGATCATGATTCTCCCTCGCAGACGACGAACGCGATGGCCAGGCCACCATCGTGACTCATAGACAATCGAATTGCACCAATACCCAACTCGGCGACTCGCGCGGCGACTTTCCCGCGCAACTGAAATGCCGGCATTCCCTCGCCGTCCTTGGTGACCTCGGCGTCTCGCCAAGCCAGCCCGGCCGGGGCGCCCAATGCCTTGGCAAGAGCCTCCTTGGCCGCGAACCGGGCGGCCAAGGAGGCATGGCTACGCCGGCGTCCGGCCTCGTTGTTGATCTCAGCGGGATTGAACAATTTCACCAGCACACCGGGCCGCCGCGCCAGCATGGCGGCCAGCCGGTCGACCTGGCAGGCATCGACCCCCACCGAGATGATCACCGAATCACTCTACCGTCACCGATTTGGCAAGATTGCGCGGCTGATCGACATCGTGGCCGAGCCGAGTCGCCAATTCGCAGGCAAACAGCTGCAACGGCACAGCGGCCACCAACGGCTGCAGCAACGTAGACATCCGGGGCAGCCGGATGATGTGATCGGCAAAGGGCTCCACATCGCGGTCGCCGTCCTCGGCCAGCACGATGGTGCGGCCACCGCGCGCCCGCACCTCCTGGATATTGCTGACCACCTTGTCGTGCAGCTGATCCCGGCCCTCGGGAGGCACCACGACGAATACCGGCAAGCCCGGTTCGATGATCGCAATCGGGCCATGCTTCAATTCACCGGCCGCAAATCCCTCAGCATGCTGATAGGCGATCTCCTTGAGCTTGAGCGCGCCCTCCAGAGCCACCGGAAAACCCACATGACGTCCGATGAAGATGAAATCGTTTTGGCTGGCCAGCTCCCGGGCCAGCGCATAGACCGATTCGGCATCGTCCAGCAGGCGTTGAATTGCCTGCGGCGCGTTCTCGAGTTCGTCGGTGATCAGCCGGATCTCGTCGGAATACTTCATGCCCCGCACCTGAGCCAGATACAGTCCCAGCAGATAACAGGCCGCCACCTGCGTCAGGAAACCCTTCGTGGATGCCACCCCGATCTCGGGGCCGGCATGGGTGTAGATGACCGCGTCCGATTCCCGCGGAATGGTGGCACCGTTGGTATTGCAGATGGCAATCACCTTGGCCCCCTGGACGCGGGCATGACGGATCGCCATCAAAGTGTCGGCGGTCTCCCCGGATTGACTGATGGTCACGCAAAGAGTTTGCGGATCGACGATCGGATCGCGGTAGCGGAACTCGGAGGCCACCTCGACCTCGCAGGGCACCCGAGTCCAATGCTCGATGGCGTATTTGGCCACCATCCCGGCGTAGTAGGCGGTGCCACAAGCGACGATTACGATCTTATTGATCAGACGCAGATCCTCCGGCAGGATGCCGCGCATCTCGTCGAGGATCAGCTCGCCGCGATCGTTGTAGCGGCCGAGCAGGGTATCGGCAACCGCCTTTGGCTGCTCGAAGATCTCCTTGCGCATGAACCAGTCGTAGCCCCCCTTCTCGGCCGCCGAGGTATCCCAGTCGACGTGGTATGGCTTGGTCTGGGCGGGACTGCCATCGAAACTGACCACCGTGATCTCGTTGGGGGTGATCCGCACCGCCTGGTCCTGGCCGAGTTCGATGACATCGCGGGTGTGGGCGATGAAAGCCAGCACATCGGAAGCCAGGAAATTCTCGTGCCGCCCGACACCAATCACCAATGGGGAGTTACGGCGCGCAGCGACCACCTGATCCGGAGCCTGCGAATCCACCGCCACCAGGGTGAAGGCCCCCTGAAGCTGATTGGCCACACCACAAAGCGCCACCAGCAGATCGCCGCCGGCCCGTAGTTCGCGGGCCAGCAGATGGGCAGCCACCTCCGAATCGGTTTCCGAGGCGAACTCGACGCCTTCGGCTGCCAGCTGGCCGCGCAGTTGGGCGAAATTCTCGATGATCCCGTTGTGCACGATCGCGACCCGGCCATCAGACGAAAGGTGCGGGTGGGCGTTGATGTCGTTGGGAGCACCATGTGTCGCCCACCGGGTATGCCCAATGCCCTGGTGCGACTTCCCCAGTGGATGCGCGGCAAGCTCATCGATCAGGCAAGCCAGTTTGCCGGCCTTCTTGGCCTGCTCCAAGTGCGCACCGCAGACCAGGGCGATACCGGCCGAATCATAGCCGCGGTACTCCATACGACGCAGTCCGTCGATGATGACCTGCTGGGCATCCTGGGGCCCGGTATAGCCGATGATTCCGCACATGCAGCAGAGTCTACGGACCCATACCGCTACGCTGGGCCAATGGCCAACAAAGGACGACCGAGTTGAGCGGGCCGTGGGTGGAAATGTCCCGGGACGCCTGGGCGAGGCTGGCGCACGGCTCCCAGCTCAGACTCGACCCGGAAACCATAGGGCGACTACGCGGCTTGAAGGATCCAACCGACGAACGCGATGTCGCGGAGGTGTATCTGCCACTCACCCAGTTGCTCAACCGATACCGGGCCGGACACACCAGGCTCTACTCGGACGCCAACGACTTCCTGGGCATCGCACCGGGACGCACGCCATTCGTGATCGGGGTGGCCGGGTCGGTGGCAGTGGGCAAGTCGACCACTGCCCGGCTACTGCAGGAGCTATTGGCCCGCTCGGCCGATCACCCCAAAGTGGATCTGGTGACCACCGACGGCTTCCTGTTCCCGAACGCCATCCTGGAACAACGCGGCATCCTGGACCGGAAAGGCTTTCCCGAAAGCTACGACAGGCGGGCCCTGCTGGATTTCGTGATCCAGGTCAAATCCGGGACTCCGGTGGTCACCGCTCCGGTATACTCCCATGTCAGCTACGATATCGTGGCCGGCGAGCAGATCCGTGTGGAACGTCCCGATGTGATCATCATCGAAGGCCTCAACGTTCTGCAGCCGGCACCGGCCTCGCGCTCCGGCAACGCGTTGACGGTCAGCGACTTCTTCGACTTCTCGGTATATGTGGACGCCGATATGGCGGCCATCCGCGCCTGGTTCCTGGCCCGCTTCCTGGCACTGCGAGATTCGGCCTTCCGCGACCCCCACAGCTTCTTCCGCAGCTATGCCGAGATGGACGACGCGACAGCGATCGCCGAAGCCAACCTGTACTGGGAGACGATAAACGAACCGAACCTGGTGACCAACATCGCCCCTACCCGGCAGCGGGCCACCGCGATCCTGCGCAAGGGTTCCGATCATGTTATCTCCAGCGTGCTGATCCGCAAGATCTAAGGCGGACGCGCCCACCAAAATGAGCACCCCCGGCGGCGCTACCGGCCGGGCGCGTTATCCCCGGGAAATGACCTGGGCAAACTCAGGCCGGTGGCCGGTGGGGTTCCTCGAGTTGCACCTCCAGCCGAACCAGCAGCTCGCGCAGTTGCCCGACGGTCTGCGCTATCGTCTCGGTCTGCGAAGTATCGGCCAGCATCTCACGCTGTCGTTCACGTGCCTGCTCCTTGTAGGCTTCATCCAGGCTGGTGATCACGATGCCGACCACCAGATTGACCACCACATAGGTACCGATCAGCAGGAAGGAGATCACATAGGGCAGCGCCCAGTGGCTGACCTGACGCAGGTCATGGGCCACCGAGTTCCAGCCCTCCAAGGTGAGCAACTCGAACAACGTCAGCATCGCCTCACCCAGGTTGTCGAAATAGCCCCGCATGCCTTCGGGGGTGCGGCCGCCGAACAACATGCAACCGACCACCCCGTACAGATAGCACAGCAACACCGTCAGGGCGAGCAGTGAGAGGGCCGGCGGTGCCGCCCGCCGGAGGCCCCGCAGCAGCACGCGGACATCGGGCATGACCCGCAGCAGCCGGCTGACCCGGAGCAATCGCAGCAGCCGCAGAGCGGTGGCGCTGGTGGAGATTCCCGGAACGAAGGTGGCGGCCACCACGCAGAAATCGAACGTATTCCAGCGATTCCGGAAAAACCGCAATGGGGCGAAACCGACCGCGGCCATCCTGAAGACCAACTCCACGACATAGATACCGATGAAGACGGTATCGACCTCGGTGAGCACCCGGGCCAGGTAATGCTCAAGAGCGAAGGTGTTCACGCCGATCACGACGGCATTGGCCACTATCACCACGACGATCAGCCCATGGAACCAGCGGGCCTCGACCAGGTTTTGGGCATAACGCTGCCAGGCGGGTATCCGGCGCCCGGCCCGGTCCGCCTGAGCTGGGCTTGGCAAGGAACTCATAGCGCCAGGCGGGTCGCGACCAGATCGGCCAGCCGGCCGGCCACTTCGTTGGCCTGCTCGATGGTGGCCGCCTCCACCATCACCCGCACCAACGGTTCGGTGCCCGAAGGCCGGAGCACCACCCGGCCCGAGGCACCCAGTTCGCGATTGGCCGCCGTGACCGCCTGGGTGATTTCCGGGTCGATACCGGCTCGCAGCTTGTCCACCCCGGGCACGTTGATCATCACCTGCGGCAAGGTGACCATCACGCTGGCCAGCTCGGCCAGGCTACGTCCCGAGGCGGCCATCCGGCCGGCCAGATGCAACCCGGTCAGTGCCCCATCGCCGGTGTTGGCGTATTCACTGATGATGATGTGCCCAGACTGTTCACCACCCAGGGTGAAGCCGTTGGCTGCCATGGATTCCAGCACATAGCGATCGCCAACACGAGTCTGATCGACCTGGATTCCATGTTCCCGCATGGCATTGATCAAGCCGAGATTGCTCATGATCGTGGCCACCAGGGTGTTGTTGTGCAGCTTTCCCTGATCGGCCAGGTGCAAAGCCAACACCGCCATGATCTTGTCGCCGTCCACCAACGCACCGGTGGCATCCACCGCCAGGCAACGATCGGCATCCCCATCCAAGGCGATGCCCAGGTCAGCCCCATGGGCCACCACCGCAGCCATCAGATCGGCCAAATGAGTCGAGCCGCAATTGTCGTTGATGTTCAGGCCATCCGGCTCACAGTGGATGGCGATCACCTCGGCGCCACTAGCCTCGAAAGCCGGCACCGCGGTCTGGGCGGCAGCCCCATTGGCCGCGTCGATGACGATCTTCAGCCCGCCCAGGCGCTGCCCTTCCAGGCTGCCCACCAAATAATCGATATAGGACTCCAGCAGGCTGCCGTCGTCGGGGGTGACCCGGCCCACCTCAGCCCCGGTGGGATGCCGCCAAGGCTCCCCCAAGCGGCTCTCGATGGCATCTTCGATATAGTCGTCCAGCTTCACCCCACCGCGCTGCAAAAACTTGATGCCGTTGTCGGGCATGGGATTGTGGGATGCCGACAGCATGACACCCAGGTCCGCGTCACGCACATTAACCAGATAGGCCAGCCCAGGAGTCGGGAGCACGCCAACATCGATGACATCGACCCCGGCACTGGCGAGTCCCGCATTCACCGCCGCGGACAGGAACTCTCCCGAAATCCGGGTATCCCGCCCTACCAGTGCGACCGGACGCCGGCCCGTGAAGGCCCCGGCCTCGGCCAGCACATGAGCAGCCGCGACCGCTAATTCCATGGCCAGTTCGGCAGTCAAATCAACATTTGCGACGCCACGCACCCCATCGGTGCCAAACAGTCGAACCATGGGCGAAATCGTAGCCCTTCCGCAACCACAGCAGCCGACCCCCCAAGATTGGGCAGACCGGCCGCTGTAATGTCCCAAACGAAGATCAACGCTTCGAGTACTGCGGCGCCTTACGGGCCTTCTTCAGGCCAGCCTTCTTGCGCTCCTTGATGCGGGCATCGCGGGTCAACAGGCCAGCCTTCTTCAACGCCGGCCGGCTGGCCTCGGCGTCGATCGCGTTCAGCGCCCGTGCGATCCCCAGACGGACCGCACCAGCCTGGCCAGTCGTACCGCCACCGCTGATGCGCACAATGACGTCATAGGAGTCCACCACGCCTGCGGTCACGAACGGCTCGTTGACCGACTGCTGATGCAGCTTATTCGGGAAGTAGTCCTCCAGGCTGCGGCCATTGATCGACCACTTACCGCTGCCGGGCACCAGACGGACGCGGGCGATGGCCTCCTTGCGGCGTCCGGTGCCGGCGCCGGGTGCGACGACGGCCGGCCGAACGCTCGGATTGGCCTGCTGGGCCGCCGAGGAGTCGGTGCGATAGGCGATCTCGCGGTTCTCCTCGTCGACGAACGGAGTGGTCTCGGTGGCTTCGATGTCTTCGGTCACGGTCTCGGACACGTTCAAATCCTCGCGGTTCTGCGCGCTCACCGCGCGACTTGGGAAATCTCGTAGGGCTGCGGACGCTGGGCGGCATGCGGATGCTCGGGGCCGGCATAAACCTTCAACTTGGTCATCATCCGACGGCTGAGCCGGTTCTTGGGCATCATGCCCCACACAGCCTTCTCGACCAGCGCCCGGGGATCGTTCGCCCGCAGCTCACCCGCAGTCCGCGTGCGCAGCCCGCCTGGTCGTCCCGAAACGGTGTGGCGCAGCGAACCGGTGGCCTTCTTACCGGTGAGCCCCACCTTGCCGGCATTGACCACGATGACGAAATCCCCCCCGTCAACATGCGGCGCGAAGGTGGCCTTGTGCTTGCCGCGCAGCAAATTGGCCACGGTGGTGGCCAGCCGGCCGAGTACGATATCGGTGGCGTCGATGACGAGCCAATCCCTGGTGATCTCGCCAGGCTTCGGGCTGTAGGTAGTCACTGTTCTTCGTCTTCCGGGTTGGCTAACTTGCTCTGGACACGTCCAAATGGCCATCCCCATTCTTCCTGGGACCCGAAGCCATTTTGGGCTCCGCGCGGGGACAACCGGCGCCCACCATAGCCGGCCGGCCCGGCACCGTCAAACCCGACCGATGACCCCCTCATCGGCCAGCGCCCAGCGAATCGGGTCGAGCACCCGGAAGGGGGCAATGCCGTGGGCATGCACATTGCTGCCCACCGGCTCGAAACCAAGCGCCGAGACCGCGAAGAACCTGGATTCCAGTTGCAGCCCGGCCGGAGGTTCCTCCGCCAGCAGAACGATCCGCCCGGCATGCAGCCGGCGCAACATGGAACGGATCTCCTGATCGAGCAGCCCACCGTCATGCTCATCGTAGTACGGCAGCCCGGGCTGGCTGTCGCGCCGGAAGGCCGCCCCGGTGTTCAACATCACCTGCTGCCACAGACTACCGGGTCGCTGCGCGAAGGCTTGCATGGTGTCGAATTTGGACAATGCGATGCCCAGTCGGTGCCGGCCCCTGCCCATCAGACTCAGCAGATTGGTCAGCACCGTTGCCGGGTCGCCGCCCACCCGCTGGTTAGTGGACAGGTGATCGGCCAACTGATTGCGCACCTCGGGCACATGAGTCGGGTCGAACAGGAACAGCACCAGCGAGGCGTGCGCGAAGAAACCCAGATGACCCGCCTGACTGGCGGCCTCCAGCTCCTCACCGGCGGCATCCCGGATCACGATATGGTGCTCGACCCCGTTTATCTGCCCGATCGACCAGATCAGCGGTTCGATCTGGGGCGAATTCTCGGTCTGCACTCGCGGCGTGGCCCCCGGCAGCGATCTGGCCCGCAACAGGAAAGGTTCGTAGAACTCCTTGTAGATGTGCAGCGTACGACCCACGGGACGTAACGGGCTGTGCATCGACTCGGCCAGCATCTCAAGCAGTTTGATCAAAACCGCAATATAGACCGTCTTGCCGGTGGCCCGGGCTCCGGCCAGGGCCAGGCAGACCGCCCGTCCCGACCGCCAAGCCGTGGTCAGCTCGTAGTGACAATTGGGGCACACCATCGTGCCGGTATTGCGATGGCAGCCTGGACAGGCAACCAGCTCCGGCGGAGTCCAACGGGCATCCTTAGCCGGCCGCTCCACCAGCAGCACCGGCCCCGATCCGCTGCGTACCCCACGCGAGACCGACAGCGCCGGATCCTCAACCGGCGGGCAGTGTTTGCAGACGAAGGCCAACAGATCCGCCGGCAAATCCTGGAAACAGTTCGGGCACTTGATCATCTAGCAGTCCCCTGCCAAGCCGCCAACTCCCCCAGCAACAGACCGACCAGCCGATTGAGGCCACCTGGGGGGGACGCCAGGTCGGTGACCAGCGCGGCGGGCTCAGCCGCCGCCGCAAGCACGGTGTGCGGTGCCTGCAGTTGGGCGGCCGCCGAACCCAGACACAACACCACCGACAGTACCCGGGCCGGGCCCGGCTCGTCGGTCACCCAAACCTCGATCTGCCCGGCGGGTTGCTCTGCCGAGAGCCGGCTACTGCTGAACGGCTGCCCATCGGTCAAGCCGGTCACCACACCGGCTGCCTCGCGAGCCGGTACCGCACGCCAGCCTCGGCCATCCCAGATTCGCAATTGGCCATCGCCGCATACCTGGGCGATGCCGGCCAGCACATCCACGACCGCGGCCGGCGCGCCAACGGCATACCAGGGTCGCATGGACGCCGAACGGTCCAGCACCACCGCCAGTCGTAAACCCATCAGGCGGTGCTGTGGAGTGCGTTCCAGGTACTCCCGGACGGCGGCTATCGCGGCCGCCAGCCGGCCCTCGGTCGGGCCACCGCCGTCGAAGACCGCGCGCACCGAGATCTGCCCCTGACCGGGAGCCAATTCGAGGATGCCGGCGCTGATCACCCCGGATACATCCAGGTTGCGGATCACCGCCGAGGCACCGTTGGCATGCAGCACACTCTCGGCACCGATGGTCACCGAGATCAAGGTGCCAACAGGCAGCGCCTGGCCATCCGGCGAGAGCGCCTCGATCAGGATCGGCCCGGACAGCCTGGTCACGATCAATCGGTCCGCGGCCGGCTGCAAGATCCCCGACACCACTCGGCCGGGTTGGTCGGGCGCCAGAATCTGGCCGCCGCCGATCACACGCAGCCGCACCGCAACGCCATTCAGTGCCACCAAGGTAATCGCCAGCGCCCCAGGGGGCAGCTGGACCGAATGCTGCGGTTCGAGAACGTAGGTGGTCACGGTGCGTCCTTCCAGCGATTGACGAACCCCGGCTGCAACCCCAGCCGGTTCGCACGCGACTGCCGGTCATACCAGGTCTTCAAGAAACGATCATCCGGCCGATAACCGGTGCCGGGCAACTGAGCCGACCGCTCCCGGTCGAGCAGAATGACGAGGATGCCGTGCGCTAGCACATCGAGGAAGCGGCGACCAGGCTCCTCCTGGACCGGCAACCAGGCCAGCCAATCGGCCAATGGCTCATCTAACAGCCGACGGCTCGGGGAATCCGGGTGGATCGCCAGCAACCAGCGAACTGCGCCGAGCGCGCTGTCGAATTGATCGCACAGCACCCCCGCCCAGCGTTCGGCCAGCACCCTCGGTAGCGGCCGGGCCTGCCTGATCACCGCCTGGGCCCAAGCCGCCGGCGGCGTTTTATCCTTTATCAGGCTGACGACAATACCCAAGGCGATCCTGGCCACCACATCGTCGGCCACCGGCAGGTTGGCGGCATGCCCGGCGGCCAGGTCCAACTGGGCCTCGGTAGGCAACTGCCACTCGTCCGCATACCGCAGCCCGGCGGCCAGACCAACCTGCCCCTCGCACTGCCGCAAGGCCACCTCCGCCAGGCGGACCGTCGCCTGGTCGTCGGGGTTTTCCAGTAGCGCGCGGACGATCAGATCGGGCGGCACCTGGATCTGCCGGTCCGCGATCCACTCGGCTACCGCATCGGCCGGTAGCGCAGTGGCGAGCAGTTCGTGGGGCGGCCGGCGGCCAAGCAGCAGTTCGGCCTGGACCAGCACCGCCCGGGCAGCCGCCTGGACGCGCTGATCCGGCTGGCCGTCCGGGTGGTAGCAGACGAACCGAGCAACCTCGATCGCCAACGGCCGCAACTCGCCGTCCGGGGTCTGAACGAACTCGGGATCGGTCAGTTGCTCGCCGCGATCCAGACCCAGCAGTCGCAGCGAGTCAACCGACAGCGCCGGCCCATTCGGCGGGCACCGGATCTGCGTGTCGGCTAGCAGCCGGACCAGCAACTCCCGGGTAGCATCGGTCAACCGGCCAGCGCACTGCAAACCGAACTGGGTGGTGGGCAAGCACAAAGCCGGCACCACGGCGCGTTCGGCCAGGCTCAGCGCGGCAGCTTCCAACCGGCCGGGCCGCTGCCAGCCGACCGCGCAGAGCATATCGAGCAATCGCAGGGCGATGAACGGCACCCGAGGGTCGTCCCGGGCCACCAGCCCGGCCACCTCACGATCCACCAGTTCGGCGGTGTGCGGGGTTGGGGAACTGTCGGTTGGCACTATCCGGGTGAGGCCGGGCTCGGCCAGCCAGGCCGGGTCACACACCGCAGCAGCCAGATAGCTGTCGGTGGCCAGCCGGGTCAGGGACGGCTGCCGGGTTTCGATCAGCACCTGCCAGCTCCGCTCGGTGCTGCTGCCCATCCTGGCGGTCAACGCGTCGCGCACCAGCTGCTGGCAGCGGGCATCGCACAGCGCCCGCTCGGGAGTAGCCCGGGCCAACACCCGGGCGGCGGTTTCACTGGCCTGCCCATCCAGGCTGGCGACCATCGCCAGCGGCCAGGCCAGCTCAACCGATTCCTCGCCGGCCTGGGCGACCACCTCGTCCAGCCGGGCCGTCATGGCCGCAAAGGTCTCGGCGTCGAAGGCCAACTCCATGATCAGCCCCGACAGCTCGGTCGGTTCGATCGGCTGACCCCGATGGGTCAGGTGGGGCTGCCCGCCGAAACCGATCGCGGGCGCCTGCCGCGGATCGAGCTGGCACCCCACCCCGGCACCCAGCAGATGAGCGTCCACCCGGGGCACACAAACCACCTGCAAGCCACCGGACTGCCAACCACGATGCGCGCTGGCCCGTTCGAAGGTGGAGAATCCCATCCCGGCGGCCGCCTGCACAGAGATGCACAGGCTCAACGCCATCAGCCAGGCGGCCCCCTCGTCCGGATCGTCAACCAGCAGCACCACGGTCGGGCCACCCTGTCGCGCAGCCTGCAAAGCATCTGCCAGCACGCAGAGCGTACCGACCTGCCAGCTATCGGTGCCGAACAACAGCTGGCTGGCGATCGGCACTATCTGCTGTGGCTCAGGCGGCATCCCGAGGGTACTTGCCGCCACCTCCGCGGCGCCGAAAGGGGTACTCCATCCGGGGCTGCGCCACAGGCTGATCGGGCGTACCTGCTCGGTGCTAACCAGGCACTGGGTGAAGACGTTGCCGGTCCGCCCGGACGCATCGGCACCCGCCGGGGTGCTGTGCCACCAGGCCCGCCGCCACCGGTCATCGGCCAGGCCGGCATAGAGCAACCGGCGGGGCAGCGCCGCGATCTCGGCAGGTGTCGGGAAGGGACTCGGTTCGGCGACCAGTTCCAGGGCGGTGGGGACGCGCGCCACCAACGCGTTGACCGTCTGCTCGGTCAATTGGGGGCTGCACTGTTTGACCTGCCAGCCACCGAACTGCCCGGCATCGACCGAGGTATAGACCAACTGACCCCATTCAGACATGCTCACCTGCCAAGCCATAGCTGGTCGATCGGCGGATCAAGCACCGCCAAGGCCTGTTTCTGGGTCTCGGTCAGCGCCCGCCCCACCCCTTGATCCAGCATGCCGACCGCGAACAACCGCACCCAGCCGGTGCGGCCACCGGTGTGGAACTGCCACAGTGGGGCGCCGGGTTCCGGACCGAGCACCCCACAGGTCACCACTAGACCCGGTGGCGCAGCCTGCTCCGGTTGAGCCGGGGCAAGATGCCAGGCCTCTCCGTCACCCTCATCGAGCGGCAACCGGTCGGGATGATAGATCAACTTGAACTGTAGTTCCTGGACCGGATACGACGAACTCAAGGCGATGGCGCGTTGCTGGGCCTTGAACAGGCGTTGCTGCTGGCCGATCTGGTAGCGGATCTGCAACAACCCCGGATAGTGCACCGTAACCGGATCGCCCAGCACCTCACCAGCGGGGTCGAGGGTACTGGGCTGGGCGTGAATCGCACAGCCGCGATCGGGCAGATCGTGCAGCAGCACACCGCCCTGGATGTCGTACTGCTGCTGGCTGAGCGAACACACCGGCTCACCGGCAGCGATCGCCTGGGCGGCCGTCACCCCCGGCTGAGAGACATACACCCGCACTATGGAGGCCCGCGAGGGCCAGCCGAAGGTGAGCATCTGATAGCTGACCCGCTGGGCCAGCCGGGGTTCGAGGATGCGTCCGGCGACCACCTGGACCACGCTCTTGCCGACCCGGACCCTGCCGTCCAATTGGGTGACCGGGGTCAGGTAGAGGCGGGCCTGGTCGGCGCCCTCCGCGACCGGCCAGGGCACCGCGCGCAGGGCCTGCCGGCCATCGGGCAGGTCCTCCACCGGCTGTCGCAGCCAGGCCCGCGGCGACAAGCCCATCTGGGCTAGGGCAGCCTCGTCATAGCTGCGTAGCAGCGCCTCATCGCTGGGTCTGTTGGTGGTGCGGAAGATCAGCACATTGCCCACCGGCGGACGCGTCCACTCGAGGTCGAACAGTGGATTGTCCGGGTCACCCTCGCGAGGTATCGAGACCAGATCGGCCACCGGTTCCAATGGGGCGTTGACCCGGATATAGCGGATGACCGGTTTCGATTGCAGGATCTGATCCCCGGCAGCCACCTCCGCCACCACCTTGTAGGCATATTCCTGCCCGGGTGAGGCCTCGGTGTCCACCAGACCTCGCAGGTTGTCCTGGTCCGTCAGGATCTGGAAGCGCGGGTCACGCAGCGTGTGCGGGGTGACCTTCTCCTTGGGAATCCGGAAGACCAGCACTTTGCGGGTCTGCTGGCCGACCCGCCAGCGTCCGATGATGCTATTGCCTTCGGATAGCAGTTCGACCTCGGTGGGCGGTTCGATGTGTACCCCGCTGGCATGCAACACCGGCTGGGCGGCGCGCGCCGCATCCGGGCCGCTGCCGGAATTGCGCCAAACCTGGTAGCAGCGCACCGCGCTGGTATGCGGTCGGGTATCGGTGAACTGCCTACCGGTCAGCACCGCCAACTGATCGGCGCTGTCGGGGCTGGTCGGAGGCTGATCATCGGCGCATACCAGGCGGTACAGCTCCGTCTTGTCCGGTTTTTCGGGAGCCGGCCACGAGATCGTGACCTGTCCGTTGTCCAACCGGGTCAGTCGCAGATCGGTTGGCTCGGAGTCGGAACCCGAATAGTCGTAGGGTGCGAACCGCATCAGTTCGTCCATGAGCCGCTCGAAATCATCGCAACTCGCCAGCACCTTGTCGTCCACCGGTGGCTGGGCCATCTGCTGCGGGGCAGTGGCTAACGGCCGGCCATCCACGCCGCCGGGCGACTGCCCTGGCTCAGAGCTGGCGGCGGGCTGTACCCGGCGAGCGGCTAGCACCGGCTGGTCGGCCAAAGGCCCCGCCTGGTTCTCGGGCTGGCCTAGAACCGGAGCCGAAGGGGCCGGCCGGGGGCCGGGCACCGGCTGAGCGGGTGGCTGCCGGGGCATGGCGATCCCCGGTCCCTGAGCGGACTCGGCGCCACGGCCACCTGGCTGGGATTGCTCGGGTGGCCGGGGTGGCACCGCGGCCACCGGTTGCCCCGGGGGGTTGCCCACCGGTCGAGGCCCGACCGGGCCGGGCTGGCCGGCACGGCCATCCGGGCCGGGCCGCACCGGGCCGGGTTGGGCCGCCGGACGAGGCCCAGGCGGTCTGCCGCCAGTGAGTTCGGCCCAGATCTCGGGCACCGAGTCCTGCAAGAACCCCGGCAGCATCTTGAGAATGCTTTCTGGGCTCTGCTTTGGAGCCGCGGCGATCCGGTGCAGTTCCTGATCGCTGAGGTTGACCCGCCGCCGGTTACGCCAAGCCATCAGCCGGGCCATCTTGTCCGAAACGGTCAACTCCAGCGGCCGATCACCCGACCCGGCGGGGGGCACTGGCGCCAGCACGCCCAGCACATTTCCCACCGACACCATGGTTCCCCGGTTAGCCCGGATCTCCACCAGCCGCCCAGGCATCGGCGCCGAGATGGATATCAGGCCCCGTTCGCAGGACACATCCACCACGACCTCATTCACGACAACCTGCTGGCCCACGTTCTTTCGCCACTGCACGACGACGGCACCCCTTATCTGGGGACCGAGGCTAGGCAGGACGATCGGGGTGGGCACCCCGCCGATCCGATTCATCTTCCGCTACTCCCTAGATGACATCCTGGATCCCGCTTTGCTCCGGCACGCGAGCTTGCGGGAAGGCGAATGCCTCAAGATGCAGCGGCTGGCTGAACTCGACCCGGACCACACCGCGCCCCCAGGCCGAGTCGAAGGTCTGCGTCCAGGCCGGTAAAGCCGGGAAATGCGCCCGCCCCAGCACAGCCTGAGAGGTCAGGAACCGGCTGTCGAAGGGCTGACCGGGGGCGGGGTCGAGCAGTGCATCGAAGAACTCCCCGGCCGAGACCGTGCGTCCCGGCATAGCGATGACCGCTCGGCTGAACAAAGACTCTCCGGTGTGCTGCAGCCCCGCCACCGCCCGCTGCCAGGCCTGGGCGGCGCCGGCTCCGCTGGGCCCATTGGTCTCGATCGCCCCGGCCCATCGGGCCAGCAACGACCCGGGGCTTCCGGTGCGCTGGGAGAAGATCAGGGCCGGCTGGGACACCAGATCATAGGCATCCGGGCCGAGCAGGCCGGGCGCGGCCGCCAGTTCGTGTTGCCACAGCTCGCTCAACCAACCGGCCTGATAGTGGCCGCGACGCAGCAACCCCGCCACCACCGCCTGATCGTTCGGGCTGGCGGTCACCCTCGCCAATGCCACCCCGAGCGGCAGCCCTTCCAGTTGCGGCAGTTGACCCGCCGGCCCCCGGTCACCGGTCCCGTAGGGACGATGCAGGAAACCAGCCAGCACACGCGTCCAACAGAGAAACTGTTGATAGGCCTCGCTGACCTGGCGGCCATCGCGTACCGCCGAGCGCAGATTGTTCTGGTTGACCGTCACCGCGGTCATCGCACGTCGCCGGCGGTTCAGCCACTGGAAGAACAACTGCTGACCGCGCAGGTACACCAGTACGCTTGCCACTAGCCAACCCAGCAGGTCGGCCAGGATCAGCCCGATCAGCCAGGTCAAGGTGATCGTGTCGAAGCCGTAGAGCACCCCGAACACCACCAGGAGGCTCACCGCGACGATGGCGATAGCGCGCATCCGGCCCGCGGTGCGCCGCTGAGCGGCATCGATTTCGGAATCCAGATCGGTGTTGGCGGCCGCCGCCAACTGGGCGCTGATCGCGTTGATTTCCTGGGTGATCTCCTCCATCCGGCCGCCTAGCAGAGCCCCCAGCCGGGAGGCGTAGCTGTGCTCATGGGTGCGCTGCCAGGCCTGAAGCTGGCCATGGGTGCGCCGGATCGCCTCATCCCCCAGCTGGGAACGCAGCCGGGCAAGCCGAGCCACAAAATGATATTGCCCCAGCCAATCCTCGCCGCGCACCTGGGTGACCCCGGTGGCGTCGGCCACGTTGGCATCTGGACGGAAGCTTTCCGCCGCGCTCGGCACCACCTGGGATACCGAGCGCACCGTGCCACGCTTGGTGCCGATCATCACCGGCGGGGTCACCGAGCTGCGTTCCCCGGCATCGATCAGGGTCAGCGCCCCGTCGGCATAGCCCTGCCAGAGGGTGCCGAAGTCGGCATAGGCCTCTTGCGGTCGATGCTCATAGCGGTCCAGTTCCCGGTCCAAAGTCTGCATGGCCCCCACCAGTTCGTCCCCGCTGAGCCGGCCCAGCTCGCCGCGAGCAACCACCTGGAAGGCCGAATCTTGCCCGTAGACCATGCCCTGTACCCAGTCGGCGACCCGCCCGGTGGCCGCATTGGCCACCCCGAGCGCCCAGGCGCGGGGCGCGGATCGTAGCGCGGCCCCCAGGAAAGAGAAGAACAGCCGCAACGCCTCCCCGACACCTCGCTTCTCCGGTTCCTGCGGTGGCAGGGTCAGGCGTCCACCGTAGAATTTGCCGCGATGGTGCACCCACAGCGCGTCGGCGGTACCGACAGTGGCCGATCGGGTGTCCTCAATGTACTCTGACATGCCGCTGGGGGTTCGTACCGCGGGCACCTGCTGCAGGTCGAAGGTGCGATTGCGCAGGTTCGCGGCCAGTTCGGTGGCCTCCCCGATCCGCACATTGGCCCGTACCAACTGGACCGGCTGCCCGGGTGGCACCTGTACGTCGTCCAGGCAGGCCGCCGTCATCCCCTTCCACAGCCCGAACAGGCTAGCCACCACACCGGCAGCGTTCGGGCCGATGGTGGCCGGATCGGGCTGGGTGGGCGAAGGCACGATACCCTGCCGAGGATCGAAGCTGTCTTCCGCCGAGATCAGCAGATTGTGCCAGCCAACCAGCGAAACCGATACCGGTTCGGCGGGTACCTGGTAGCTGACCAGGCAACGGATCGGCACCACCTGGGCATCGGCGCGCACCCGATGGCATAGTCGCAGCAGATCCAGCGCCTCGGTCTGCTCGGCATCGCCGGGTGCATCGACGGTTGCCGAAAGCACCCCCACCCGTACCAGACGGCCCGAGGAGGCCAACTCGGTTTCCACATGACAGCCGCCCGCTAACCCATCGGCGATTCGGAGCGCTTGGGTGGTCGGTCCGCCCAGAGCGGACCGATCCACCCAGATGAACGGCTCCAACAAGCCGGCCGCCGACCAGTCGGTCAGCGTGGCCCGGATCAGGCCCGACATCGAGCCGAAACCCAACAGGATTACTGCGGTCACATCGTGTCCTCGGGAATCTCGGGAACCAGGGAGCTGGGGTCTGCGCCTGCCGCGGGTATTCCGGCGCTGCCGGTGGCCGCCAATCGTTCGGCGGCGTCGAGTTGCTGACGCAATACCCGCATCGCGGTCAGTACCTCATCGGTCAGGTCCCGCAGCAGCGGCGCCTTGGCGGCCACTGCGCGGTCCTTGATCTGGGCATAGGGTACGTCGGTTTGATCGGCTGCCGAGCCGGGCACGAAATACTTCTGGATGATCTGTTCGCTGCGGGCAAGCAACGCCTCGGCTGCCTGTTTGCGTTCGGCGATCGTGCTGGCGGTATCCGCGCCGGGTGCCATGCTTGGGAAACCGGAGGCGGTTTGCCCGGTGCGTAGCCATTCGGCCAGTCGAATCTGGCCGGCCGGGGTCTGCACCGGGCCGACCGGCATGTTCGGTGAATCGTCGACCATCTCGCGCAGCAGCCGATAGGGGCGCAGCGACTCGAGGACGGGATTCTGGTAGGTGCGGCCGATCGCCAGCAGGCTGGATTCCAAGACGCAGGGCAGCCAATCCAATAGGTGCCGGAACCGTTCCACCGGGGTCAGCATCGGATCTGGGAAACTGACCCAACGCTGCTGCTGCGGATCCCAGACTTCGGCCGGGGCTACCGCGCCGGTGTAGGGCGGCCGTGGAAACCTGAGCTGGCCAATGATCTGTCCCAGGAACCAGGCAGTCACCATGGCCTGCAGGGCGGCGCGGCCCAGCGGCAGGCTACCGGCCAGCGGACGGCTGCGGCGCCACTTCCAGAAGTCGGCCTTCGCGGCGGGGCTGGATTCGTCCCATTGCTTGACTGCCGGTTGCAGGATCGAATCAAAGCAGATCGGCACGTAGTTCGGATATGACCCGAAGACATCCACCCGGCGCACCCTATCCCCGGTTGACAGTGCCGATTGCAGATTGATCTGCACCGAGGCGTCCAGATTCGGGTCGGCGATCGGGTCGGTCACCGCCAGCAGCTGATCCTGCAGCCCGCCCAGCCCGGCGAACGGCACCTCGGAGAATTTGTACCGGTAGTGCACCGACTGGCCGTACAGGGCCTGCACCAGTTGCGGACTGACTCCGGCCAGGGGCAGCGCCAGCGCCAAGGTGGAGCGGAACTTGTCGATCACCAGTGCCCCGCGCTCCATGCTCACCTGCTGCTTCATGGCGGGTGGCACATCGTTGGCCAACACGAAATCGCGCAGCGAGACGGTGCAGAACCGGCTGAACGACATGTCGGCTCGATCGACGAAGGCCCGCGCCCGCTGCAGCACCTGGGCTGGATCGACCCGGACGGCGAGCACCGACCGCTGGGCGCTGAGCGGCTGGCGGGTTTCGGGATCCATGCCCAGGATCTGAGGCCGCCAATCCTGCTCCAGACCCAGTAGGCCACCCGGCGGACGACCGCCCTTGGGCATCTCCCATTCGCCGGCGATGATCCGGGTGACGGCGGCCTCCCGCGCATCGCGGTAGCTCAGATCGCCGGGCACCGAGCCGATGACGTCTGCCTCGAACTGAGGTTTGAAGTCCCGCGAACTGGTCAGCAACACCTCATTGTTCGCCTCATCGAAACGTTCGGGGGCCGGCGCATCGTCCAACGGCCAATCGCCGTACTGGTTGCTCTGCACGACCGCCAGCGCACCCACCTGTGGGGCCTGCCGGCGAGCCGTGTCCAGCAGGGTCGTGGCTGCGGAGATCGAGGTCTCGAAGGGATTCAGCACGTCTGCCACGTAGGCCCCCAGCAGGTCGGCCACGAAACCGCAGGCGCGGGCATAGGTGTGCTGGGCCATCGCCCCCACTATCCGGTTTGCCAGCTGTTCTTGGATCTGGCGCCCATTGGAGATCCGTCCCCGCAGCCCAGCTAGTTGGCGTTCCAGATCGGCGCCCAGCACCGCGATCGGCTCACCCGGCTGATCGCGCAATTGGGCAGCCGCCGGGATCACCACATCCTGAACGTGGCTGCGTACCCGATCGAGCAGTGCATTCGCATAGGGCAAACCCCAGTTCGCCATTGCCCAGCGCAGCAGGTTGCAGGTGGCGTCCAGCAGCTGCCGGTGCCAGCCGAATGCCCAGCGATAGGCCAGCTCGTAGACCCGGTTGTCCCAGATCTGGCGGTGATCGTGCAGTCGTGCAGCGGCCACGCCAGCCCAGGCCCTGGCCTCCTGCCCGTCCGGAGAATCGATGCTGGCCTGCAGATCGGCTTCCAGCGGACCCCGGATCGCGCCCAGCAGCGCGGCCTGCGGCCACTGCTCGGTGACCAGCCAATCGGCGAACGAGCCCTGGGCGGGACCACACCACATCCGCAAGGCCCGGCATTCGCGATCCCAGTTGTCGCTTACCCGTTGACGCAACTGCTCGGCCCCGGATGCCGGCGAGCCCGGATCCAGATGGCCATCCAGCAGGCGATCCACCGCGCGCCTGGCGAACCGCTGGGCGGAGTATTCCGCGTAGCGGTCCCGGCCCATGCTCATGGACGCGAACCCGAAACTGCCCCAGGCCAGCTGATCCGGCTCACAGCCCCAGCCGAAGTCGGCGCGGTTGGGGGTCAGACCACCGGTGTTGGTCAGGTCATAGGCCACATAGGGTTCAACCGCGGCAGCGGACTTGAGCAGTGCCGCGAGTCCACGGCCCAGCCCGCGGTAGACGTCGTTGGCCGAGCCATCCCCGAACCGGGCGTGCTGTTTGCCGGCATATAGGCCAACCGGGAACACCCGGGCGAAAGGCGTGGGCGTAGAGATGCCATTGATGCCTAACCCGGAAAGCACATCTTGATCACAGACGGCGCTGGACCCCACCTGGGCGGCCACGATCTCGCCCATCATCGCCAGCGCATTCGGGTAAACCCCCGGGCGTTGGGATTGCGGCAGCGCGGCGAAGATGTCGGGACTGACCATGAACACCCCGATATTGGCCGTCGGCAGCCCCTGCACCCCAGACAGCAGCCGGCAGACATCCAAAGCCATGGAGGCACCGGCACCGCCGGCCATCGAAGAAACCACGAAGACCAGTGGTGGCTGTTGAGCGTCGTAGGGGCCGAGTAGGCTCAGCGAACGCATCGCCTGGTCGGTACTGGGCAGGAAGAGTTCCTTCCAAATGCTGTCGAAAGTCTGTAGCAGATGGGCTGCCGAATGCAGGGTGAGCATGCGTCCGATGGCGCGGTACTGGCCTGCCCCGTTGCCGATGTTCACCATCACATGACGTGGGTCGGCGGGCGCCCAACTCGCGATGGTGTGCAGTTGAGCGCCACCGGAGGCCGCCGCAAGCCGGCCGGCGACTACGGAATCCAGATCATGGTAGGAGTCGCTGGACACCCCGGTGCTCACATAACGACCGCCCTGTCCGGGCACGTTGGCCATGTTGGGCGGTCCGCTCTCTGCGCTCAACGGCACGTCCACATGTACGAACTGCCAGCCCGGCGGCATCTGGTAGATGCCGGCCTCGGCCAGATCGGACGCCAACTGGTCCATCATGTAGGCCAGCGTCTTGCCGCCCGAGCCGCCGCAGCCGACTATCAGTGCCCGCCTGATTCCCATCCTCGTCCTTTCGCTTGCGTCCGGATTAGCCGGTCAGATTGCCGAATGGTGAGTTCCCCGGGCCCTGCGGCCCCCCGTCGAACCGGAAGGCCGGCTCGGGAGCAGCCGGCGGCGCGTCCGGCGCCCGGGGAGGCACCAGGGCCCGCAGGTGATCGTAGGCGCCCGGAGCGCGGGTGCGCAGGTCATCGACGATCCGCTGCCGCTGGCTGCTCACCGCGGTGCCCGATACCAGCAGCAGCAGTTGCCCGCTGCCGGCTGGGGCGGCCGGATCGACCAGCAGCACCCAGTGGTTGTGGACGCCCAGCGGTAGCCGCGCGATACCCTTGGCCGGCCGCACCATGGTATCGCTAGCACTCAGCACGCCGGGTGTGTCCGGGACGCGGATGTGCACCTCGGGAGCGCCAAACGGTGACCACCCGGCACGAGCCCGCAGTTCGACACCGTCTACCTGGATCGCCCGGGCGCCTGAACCGGACATCGGCACCATGGTGCGCAAGTCGGATTCGCCCAGGCTGAAGGGTGCGCCATCGCGCAATATCGAACCGTGCTCGAAGGTCACATCGAACCGCTGCCCCACCAGGGCGTGACCGGGAATCCGGGCCGCGATGAGCGCCTTTATCAGGTACATCAGCAGCAGGGGGATCGCCGGGCCTAGGATCAACGCGATTCCGAAGGCCAGTGCAAAGTTCAGTGGACGCAATGGCTTAGCCAGGTCCGCGCTGAAGGTGACCGGCACATCCTGCACCCGGGAGGGATCCTCCAGCGGGGCGATGCGCACCATCATCACCCCACTCAACCCACCGTTGCCGCCACCGGCGGCCCGCAGGTCCAGCGGCAACGCGCCCTGCGCCTCGGCGGCCACCTCGACGCAGCTGTCCGGCGAATCCGACGTGCTGGTCAGGGAGATCTCGCCGATGCCCTCCGGCGAGGTCTTGACCACCGTGTCAGCTGGCTGCAGCCAGACGCAGCCCGGGCCGGTGATCGCCAGGTCGGCATGCAGTCGCGGTTCCCCCACCGCCGATCCGAAGTTCACCTGACCGGCAATCGTCGGGTAGCCCACGGGCGCCCGGACCTGCAAGGGCAGATCGAGCACCTCGGTGGCCAAGGTGGTGCCGGGCACCTGCCCGCCGTTCGGATCGGTCCAGGGAGCGGTGGTTATCGTACTGGAGATACGAACCGTGCCCTGCCCCAACGGCAATTCGGCCGCCGGTAGCAGAGTCGTGGTGCCGAGCAGTTGCTTGCCTCCGGAGGCCAGCTCCCGGGTTTTGCCGTCGGCGGTGATCACCTCGACCCTCAGGTCGACGGCACCCAGCAGGGTATCCGCGGTCACCATCTGCCCGCTACCGGAGACCAGGCCCACCGAAACGGCCAGTCGATCTCCCTGCCTGACCTCCCCGACCTGATCGGTCCAGGTCGGTTTGAGATCACCCATGATCTGAATGCTGGTGCGGCTGGAGTTCTCGGTGGGATTTCCGCTGGTATCCAAAAAGACGATATGCCAGGCGCCCACCCAGCCGGTGGTGCCGTCCCGGCTCAGTTTGATGCTGCCGGTACGCATGGTGTGCCAGGTGACACTGCCGTTGGCGAAGTCGGGAGGCAATCCATTGGCCGTCCCGATCTGCCCGGCTTCTAGGGTCACCTGCCGGCCGTCGGGCGCAATCAGCACTATGCGGGCATCGCCCATCTCGACGCCGGCTAGGATATTAACCGCGCCCACCGAGTCATCCAGCACCACGGTATGGGTGCCTTCCGGGCAGGGCGCATCCACGCACAGCGATTTCTGGTGTTCGATCGGGCCACGGCCGAAGTCGCGGATCTTGTTGAAGGCAAATAGCAATCCGTCGATATCGGATACCTCGGTGAAATCGCCGGGCACCGGATCGACCAGTTCGCCGCAGGCGCCCGACGCGGAACCGCCGGTGACGATGCGTCGCATCAGGTCGAAGGTGCCGCCGTCGGTCTGGCTGGATGCCAGGCCCACACCCAGCACGGCGATGTTCATGCTGCGGATCTGGTCGGCCAGGCCACCGGCGCGACACAGCGATTCGGTGGCGGCGGCGGCCGCCCGGGCCTGGTCTTCCTGGGTTTCCAGCGAATTGCCGGGGTCGTAGGGCCGGTCGATGGTGGTGTAGTCGTTCTCCTCGCTCGATCTCGCCACCGTCAATGCACCGTCGGTGAACCACAGTGTCGCAAAGCAAGTCTTTTCCTGGCCTTTAGCGCGCTCGGCGAAGGTCCGCCGGGCGCCCTCCATCGCCAGCCAGTAGTCGGTGCCCTCACCGTTGTCGCGGTCGCGGAAGGCCTCGGCCTCGTTCAGTGCCTGCTGCAAACCCGGCTGATCAAGGGCCAGCCATTGACCGCCCGGACGATACTGCACGTCGAAGCCATCCAGTTTGACGTTCAGGTTCACCCCACCGGCCGCAGCAGATTCCGCCAAGGCCGACAGCAGGTATTTGGCCGCAGCCACCCGCTGATCTGCCGGATCCGAGGATTGCAGCGAACTCGACTGGTCGAACAGCACCAGCAGGTCGCCATGGCCGGAGCCGGCTACGCAGGCCCCCCACCTTTCGGCGGCCGACAGCCCGGGGGGATCCGCCCGGGCCGGGGTCGCGGGCAGAACCAGCCCGGCCAGGAGCATGATCAATAGGTTTCGTAACCGACCACGCATGCTCACAGCCTCCCAACCCATATGGCAATGCGATAGGCGCAGACCAGCACCCCCAGCAAGGTGGCGGCTACCGCACCCCAATAGATGACATCCACCCAGCCCGGCCGGGTATACACGCCGGTGACGCGTGCCTGGGCATCCCGCACGATGAAGAAAGCGAGCAGCCCCATCGCCACCGGGCCGGCCACGACCCAGCAGATGAACGCCATGGATACCGCTCCGCCGAACCATGCCACCAGGGCACCCGCCAGCCCGAGCACGCCGGCCGCCAGTGAGATCGCCCAGGGCGGCCCGGTGCGCTGTAGGCCACCTTCGCCATCGATGCCTAGCGGCCCACCCGCCTGGAAGGCAGCAGCACCCGAATTGCCCGGGGGCATCGCGATCGCGAAACCGGATGGCGCGCCTGGTGCGGGAAGGCCGGGCTGCCCGCCCGGAGCCGGGAAACCCGGTGGGGGCTGGGGTGCCGGGAAGCCGCCGGACCCGGGCACGGGTTGTGGGAGGCCACCGCCAGATACCGGCGGGCCTCCACGTCCAGGTTCGTTGAACAGGCTCACCGCTGCTCCCTTCGACTCATGCCTGGCCCAATGCCCATCTAAACAACAGTTCGACGAACGGGCCATACTCGTCTAGTAGATGGGTGTGCTCCGACAGATATTTGGTGGCCTGTTCGGGAGTCAGTTGCTGGGACGCCCCCAGAACCTGTTCGGTGAAGTGCGCCACCAGCAGGCGGGCGCCCCGGCGGGCCCCCAGGTTTGCCGCAATGGGGGTGCCCACCAGGTTGATCAGCAGGCTCACCGCCGGCACGATGCGGTGCCGGTCGCGGAAGATCGCGATCAACGCCACGATAAACGCCACCACCTGCACGACCGAGGCGATCAAGGTCACCCCGGTCCAATCGGCCATCGGCCGGAAGGGATCGATAGCGGTGAAGTCCACATCGGTCAAAGCCCGGAACAGACTGAACCCTATGAAAAAGGCAGCCACCACGCTCACCCCGAGTCCCACCCAGGCCAGCACCGATGGCCTGGGTTTGGGCGGGGCTACGCCAGGAGCCAGCCGAATGGTGTTCTGCCATGTCGGCGCCGCTGGCCCAGCCGTCCCCCCGGCCGGCTGGTTGCCGAGCGCACGATTGACATGGCTGGCAAACGGATTCGGACCACTGGTCATGGCACTCCCGGAAGTTCTGGGTCAGAGTCTCGTGGTTGTCGGGACGGACTTACTCTATCTCCCGAGTGCGACACTCCCGTACGCTGCGCGGCCGCGAGACCGGCTACGCTGCTCGCCTGCCCCGGTTCGATGGCCGGTTGGGTGACCAGACCATCCCCGATCGGCTCCGATGGGGCACCTGAACAGGGCCGATGATGGCGATCTGAGAAAACCAATCCCGCCGAATCCTTGCGGGGATCGACTGGGCGAGGCAGTGTGGGGCCATGAGTTCAAAGACGAGCGCGCAAGCCCCGAAGGTAACCAGCCCGGCAGACCTACGCAATGTGGTCCTGGTCGGTTCAGCCGGATCGGGCAAGACCACACTGTTCGGAAACCTCATCAAGACCCGGATCCCGGGCTACCGCGGTGAAAAGGACAATGCCGAGCGGTTGGCCGCGCTGACTCTGGCCACCATCACCAATGGGGATACCGTCATAAACCTGTTGGACGCCCCCGGCAATCCGGACTTCGTGGGTGAACTGAGAGCCGGCCTACGGGCCGCGGATGCGGCACTGTTCGTGGTCAGCGCGGCCGACGGGATAGACACCACCACCCAGATTCTGTGGTCGGAATGTGCCTCGGTGGGCATGCCTCGGGCCATCGTGATCACCAAGCTCGATACCGAACGCGCCAGTTTCGAGACAACCGTTCAGCAATGCCAGCAAATCTTCGGGAAGGGTGTGCATCCGGCCTACCTGCCCTTCGTGGGTGAGGACGACACCATCGTGGGCAACTTGTCGCTGCTCAGCGAGAAGGTCCACGATTATTCCACCGGCGAGCGCACCTGGCGCGCCGCCACCGACGCCGAGCGGGCCGCCATCGCGGACTTCCGCACCGACTATGTCGAGTCGATCATCACCGAGTCCGAGGACGATGAGCTGCTGGAGCGCTATTTCGATGGCGACGAGCTGGCGGTGGACGAGGTCGTCAACGATTTGATGAAGGCGCTGTACCTGGGCAGTTTCCATCCGGTCATTCCCGTGTTGACCAATGGAGTAGGCACCGAGGAACTGATCGGGGTGATCGACCGGGGCTTCCCCACACCGCTGCGCTGGAAGCCACCCACGATCATCGACGAGGCGGGTGAGCTGGCCGAACTCGATTCGGTGGATGCCGCCGGGGCGCTGCTGGCAGAGGTGATCCGCACCACCCAGGACCCCTACGCCGGCCGGTTGTCGATGGTGCGGGTGTTCAACGGCACGCTGCATCCGGACGCCACGGTGCATGTGGCGGGCCGGCGGGCCGCTTTTACCGGAGCCGAGAACACCCACCATGCCGACCACGACGACGAGGAACGGGTGGGCCTGTTGACCGCACCGCACGGCCTGGAGCTGAATCCGAAGGAGCGGGCCATCGCCGGGGAGATCGTGATGGTCGCCAAGCTGGGCACCGCCGGCACCGGCGATACCCTGAGCGATCCCGGCCGGGTCCAGGTGGTGGAGCCCTGGCTGCTGCCCGACCCGCTGCTGCCGGTCGCGATCCGCGCGGCCAGCCGCAACGACGAGGATAAGCTCGCCGGCGCGTTACAGCGGCTGGTGCTGGAGGACACCACCATCCGGCTGGAGCGCGCCGCGGGTACCGATCAGTTGCTGTTGTGGACGATGGGCCAAGCCCATCAGGATCTGCTGATGAGCCGGCTGACGGATCGCTATGGCGTGAACATCTCGTCCGATGAGATCCGCACGGCGCTACGTGAAACCTTCGTCACCAAGGCCACCGCCCACGGTCGGCACGTCAAACAGTCGGGTGGTCACGGCCAGTACGCGGTCTGCGATATCCGGGTCGAGCCAAATGTGCGCGGCGCAGGTTTCGAGTTCATCGACGAGGTTGTCGGCGGTGCAGTCCCCCGCCAGTTCATCCCCTCGGTCGAGAAGGGTGTCCGGGCACAGATGGAGAAGGGTTGCCTCACCGGTTACCCGATGGTCGACATCAAGGTGACCCTCTACGATGGCAAGGCGCACTCGGTCGACTCCTCCGATATGGCCTTCCAATCCGCCGGTGCGCTGGCTTTGAAAGAGGCCGCCAATGCCAATACCGTCGCGCTGCTGGAACCATTGGACGAGGTCGCGGTTACGGTGGCCGACGAATACCTGGGCGCGGTGATGACCGACCTTGGCAACCGCCGAGGCCAGGTGCTGGGTACCGATTCGTCCGGCGAGGGACATTCCACGGTTCGGGCGCTGGTACCCCAGAGCGAACTGTCACGCTATGCGATCGATCTGCGTGGCCTGGCCCGCGGCACCGGTGGATTCACCCGCAGCTTCCACGGCTACGAGTTGATGCCCGCCAATCTGGCCCAGGCATTGATTAAGGGCTGATCGGGCAGAGGCCTGGTGGGCGCCCGGGCATCGAGCCCCCACCGGATCTCGGCTGGACGCGGTTTTACCGCGATATCGTTGAGCCATGTCGATGACTGCTCTGTCGGCCAGTGGCCAGGATTATCTGAAGGCGATCTGGAGCCTGGGCGAGTGGTCGGCCGATCCGGTCACCCCATCGGCATTGGCCAATCGCGTCGGGGTCAGGCTCTCCACCGCCTCGGATGCGATCCGTAAACTGGCCGGCCGAGGACTCGTGGAGCACGCCCGTTACGGGACGGTCACGCTTACCGCAGCCGGGCGTGCCCAGGCACTGACCATGGTACGGCGCCATCGCTTGATCGAGACCTTCCTGGTCGAAACGCTTGGTTATCGCTGGGATCAGGTGCATGCCGAGGCGGAGAACCTTGAACATGCGGTCTCAGAGTTCCTGATCGACCGGATAGACGAGTTCCTGCGGTTCCCGGAGTTCGATCCGCACGGCGATCCGATTCCGCGCGCCGATGGGTTGATCCATCGGTTGGAGGCCATCCAGCTGAGCCTGCTCAAACCAGACCAGCCGGCCGTGGTCCGCCGCATCCGCGATGACGATGCCCAACTGCTGCGGTTCCTGGCCAGCCGGGGCATCGGGGTCGGCACCGAATTGACCGCGGGCGCCGCAGCCCCCTATTCGGATGCTATGTCGATCATGGTTGCGGATACGCCGGAGCCCCTGATGCTGGGCAGGTCTGCCACCGATGCGATCTGGGTCAGCCCGCTCCCCGAGACCACCGGCTGACCCGCGCCAGATCGTGCAGTTGCCAGACCGGGGCTGGCATCCGGCCACCATCGGATGATCGGCCAATCCGGCGCGCGTGCGGACCCGCGGCCCTCGATGGGGAGACCCGGGCTACCGGGTTTCGGCCGCGGCGATCGCGGACGCACCGGCGCCGGGCCGGCGCCGCAGCCGCCGGTTCATTCTGGTTCCCAGCAGCACCGCAGCGAACAACAGCCCATTGCAGACCGCCATGGCGGCGCTGGTGGCTGCATCCAGCAGATAGGCCACCCAGAACCCGATAGCTGCCCCGAGCACCGCGAAGAGCCCGGTAAGCGCGATCATCACCGATAGCCGCCGGCTCAGCAGCCAGGCGGTGGCCGGCGGCACCACCATCAGGGCCATCGCCAGGATCGCTCCCGCAGCATTGAATGCCGCGGTCACGGTGATCGACACCAGGAACATGAAGGCCACGTTCAGGCCACGAACCGGGATCCCGAGACTGGCGGCAAACGGGGCATCGAAGGTAGTCAATTTGAGCTGGGGATACAGCAAGGCCAGGAACGCGGCGTTCAACGCCAGCACCGCCAGCATCACGTACAGATAGGACGGCCCCAGGCTGGTGTTCCCCACGATCAGCTGCTGCATCGCCGCCAGGTTGAGATCGCCGACCAGCACCGCATGCTCATCCAGGTGCACATTGGACAGCCGGGCACTGACCATGATCACTCCCAGGCTGAACAGCGCCGGAAAGACCAGCCCCTGCGGTGCGTCCCCGGCGACCAGGCCGGTGGCGGTCAGCCATTCGCTGCCCAGCACGACCAGCAATCCCGACAGCGCGGCCCCGATGATCAGCCAAGGAGAGTCGATATCGCGGGTGAACAGATAGCCGACCACGATGCCCGGCAGCACCGCGTGACCGATCGCATCCACCAGCATCGAGTTCCTGCGCAATACCACGAGCACTCCCGGCAATGCGCAGGCCAAGGCCGTGACCAACCCCAGCAGCACCGTTCCAAGGAGGAAACCCATCAGCGTGCCCCTGTTCCCGTTGTGGCCTCGTCCAGCGCAGTAGTGCGCAGCCGGGCCCGGATCCGGCGATGCCGGGCCAGGCGCACCAGGACGCTGCGTTGGGGGGCGAACAGCAAAGAACAGACCATGATCGCGAACAGGGTCAGGACGATCAGTGGGCCGGTGGGCACCTTGCCGAGCAGCACCGACAGGTAGGCTCCGATACCGCTGGCGACCGCGCCGATGATGGCCGATAGCGCCACCATGGCTGGTAGGGTGTGGGTCCATTGCCGGGCGGCGGCTGGCGGGCTGATCACCAACGCGACCATCAGCACCAGGCCGACCGACTTGACCCCGATCACGGTGGCGACGACGATGGCGGCGAACATCAGGCCATCTATCAGCCGGCCACCGAAACCGAGTACCGCCGCCTGGTCGGGATCGAAGGTCCGCAGGGCGAACTCCTTCCAGCAACCCACGATCATGATCACCGCTACCCCACCCAGGATGCCGGTTGTGACCAGATCGGCCCGGGTGATGACCGATGCGTTGCCGAACAGGTAGTCCTGGATGCCGCCCTTGCCGGGGAACCGGCCGTTGGCGATCACCCGCATCAGTACCATGCCGGCCCCGAAGAAGGTGGTCAAGGTGACTCCCATGGCGGTGTCGATCCGGATCCGGGAGCCGGCCGCCACGCCATTCGCCGAGGCCACCGCCAGCGTGCCGGCGATCACTGCCCCCAGGATCAGCGCCGGCAAGGCTCGCCCGTCCGCGTGCCAGATCACCGTCATGGCCAAGAAGGCGAGCAACGTCCCGGGTAGTGCCGAGTGGGAGATCACATCGCTGATCAGAGACTGCCTGCGCAGATAGGCGAAACTGCCCAGGGCGCCGGCAACCAGGCCGGTGATCATGGTGCCGAACAGCACCATGCGATAGATGTGGTTGCCGAAGAAGTCGATCGGGCTCATGATGCGTAGGCGCACAGGGCATCGCCGGCCTGCCCGACTTCATAGGTACGCGCAATGTTCTCCCTGGTGAAGACCGGATCAGCGGGCCCACTAGCCACGACGGTACGGTTGAGCAGGGTCACCTGGTCGCAATAGGTGCGCACGGTGGCCAGGTCGTGGTGGACGAGGACGATGGTTCGTCCCTGACTTCGCAGAAACTCCAGGATTTCGGCGAAGGTCTGCTGGGTGACGGCATCGACCCCCTGCAGGGGTTCGTCCATGAAGTAGAGATCCGGTTCTTGGACCAATGCCCGGGCCAGCAGTACCCGCTGTTTCTGGCCACCGGACAGTTCACCTATCTGCCGGCCGGCCAGCGCCTGCATACCGGTTTGCGCCAGCGCCGCCCTGGCCCGGGAACGTTCGGCCCGGCCTGGGCGACGCAGCCAGCCGAGCCGCCCATAGGTGCCCATGGTGACCACGTCGAGTACCGTGGTCGGGAAATCCCAGTCCAGCGAGGCACCCTGTGGCAGGTAGCCGACTCGGTTCCGGACCCGGTCCAACGGCTCCCCGAAGAACCGGCATTCCCCGGTGACCGGTTTCACCAACCCCAGCAACGCCTTGATCAGGGTCGATTTGCCGGCCCCGTTCGGGCCGACGATACCCATGACCACCCCCTGGGGAACCGTCAACTCGACCATGTGCAGCACGGGATCGGCCCGGTAGGCCACCGAGAGCCGCTGCACGCTACAGGCCGGCAGCGGGTGGGGCGTAATGTGTCCAGCTTCGTGGGTGGCGGTGGTGGTCATTTTGGTCACCTACTGAGTGCCCGAGAGATGGCCTGGGCATTGTGCAGGAATACCTCCAGATAGGAGTCCACTTCGGGTTCGCTGCCCAATGAGTCGGCATACAGTTGCTCATTGGAGATCTCGACCTGCCAACCGAGTGCGTGCACGGCCTCCTTGAGGCTGGTTATCGCCTGGGGATTGGCCAGATTGTCCTGAAAGATCACCGGCACCTTGTTGTCGGCAATCAGATGTGCTAGCTCGGACAGTTCCGCGGGGCTCAGGGCCGCCTCCGATGAGACGAAATCGGTGGCGTGGACCTCCAGGCGGTAGGCCGCGCCAAGGTAGTTGAAGGCATCATGCCCGGTGATCAGGATCCGGGGTTCGGATATCGTGGTCAGTAGCTTGTCGGCCTCGGCAGCGGTTTCGGCGATCTTGGCCTGATAGGCGGCGGTGTTCGTCCGGTACTCGTCGGCCCGGCCGGGATCGCTCTTGGCCAGTTTGTCCCCGACGAGACCGACCGCCTGCGACCACACATTGGGGTCATTCCAGATATGTGGATCGTGTAGTGGGTTGCCCTGCTCATCGGTTTCGGCCCAGTCCAATAGCAGTTCCTTGGGTAGCGTGTCGCCGACAGCCAGTTGTTTGTCTCCCAGGCTCTCCAACTGATCGATCATCTGAGCCTCCAGGTGTAGGCCATTCCAGAACACCGCGTCGGCGGCCTGCATCGCCTCGATGTCCTTGGTGGATGGCTGGTAGGTGTGCGGATCTCCCCCAGGCCCGACCATGGTGACGATCTTCGATTCTGGGGCGATATTGGCCACCGCGTCGGCCAGGTAGCCGGTGGTCGCGTAGACCAACAGCCCCTTCGGATGGCCGGCATCCGAACCGCCCTGGCATCCGGCGAACACCAGCAATGCCGCTGTGGATAGGGCGCACAGGCCCGCCAGACCACGATGTTTCACGATTGTGCCTTTCCTTCGTCTCGCCAACCGTCTTATTCGATAGCCCAAAGTATTGTCAATCTAACGCTCGAACTCGAAAATTCGATATACCTTCTAAGGTTGAGGGGTGATCGCTCCGTACCGTAGCCCGATCGCGGCAGGCGGCTCGCCCGGCCGCAACAGCAGCAGTCCCGCCACAAGGATTAGGCTGATTCCCATGGCAAGCGCACCCGCCCCGGCACCGGTGGGGCGCACCGTCGTGTCCTATGTACGCCGTAGCCCCCGGATGAGCCCCGGTCAGCGCAGGGCCCTGGCGACGCTCGCACAGCGCTACCTGCTGACGGTGCCCCGCGGTCGGCTCGACACCTCGATCGCGCCAGGGGCCAGCATCGACTGGCAGCCAGACATCGTCGAGATCGGCTCGGGCGCCGGGGAGGCACTGGTGGCATTGGCCCGGCGGCAGCCCACGGCCCGGCTGTTGGCCTTCGAGGTCTATGAACGGGCCATCGCCGCCTGCTGCACCCGGCTGGCCGCGACCGGGGTGGACAATGTGCGTATCGTGGGGGCCGACGCGGTGCAGGGACTGGAGGTGCTACTGGCGCCCGGTTCGGTGCATTTGATGATCAGCTACTTCCCGGATCCATGGCCCAAGAAGCGGCACCACAAGCGCCGCTTGATCCAACCGGGTTTTGCCGCCCTGGTCGCCAGCCGGCTGGCGCCGGGCGGCCGCTGGCTGCTCGCCACCGACTGGCCGGACTACGCCGAGCAGATGCGCGCCGTGCTGGATGCCTGCCCAGGACTGGTGAACGAGCATGCCGGGGGTACCGGCTGGGCACCGCGGCCAGGCTGGCGGCCGGTGACCAGATTCGAACGGCGTGGGCTAGCGGCCGGCCGGCCGGTCCGGGATCTGGCCTACCGGAAGCCGTCATGACCGGCACCGGGCTGCACCGCTGGCGCCTCGATCTGTCCTATGACGGCAGTGGCTTCCATGGCTGGGCCGCCCAGACCGGTCTGCGTACCGTACAGGGCGAACTGGAGAACTGGATCAGCCTGGTGCTTCGGCTGCCCGAGCCCGCCCGGTTGACCGTGGCCGGCCGTACCGACGCCGGCGTGCATGCCCGTGCCCAGGTAGCCCATCTGGATCTAGCGCCCCAATTCGACGCCACCCAGCTGGCAAACAGGCTGGCCCGGGTATTGCCCGACGATGTCGTGGTGCACACCGTCACCCGGGCGCCGGCAGGTTTCGATGCCCGGTTCTCGGCCAGCTGGCGACGCTACCGATACCGGCTGTGGGACGCCCAATCCCGGCCCGATCCCCTGCTACGCAACCAGGTCACCCGGGTATCGGAGAGCCTCGACGTGGCGGCCATGCAGCAGGCGGCCGACCTGCTGGTGGGGTTGCGCGATTTCGCCCCCTTCTGCCGCCGCAGGCCGGGAGCCACCACGGTCCGCCGGTTGTTCGACTTCACCGTAATGCGACTAGCGGATGAAACCGGCACCATCTCCTGTACCCTGCGCGCCGACGCCTTCTGTCACTCGATGGTCCGTTCGTTGACCGGAGCCCTGTGGGCGATCGGAGCCGGACGCCGGGATCTCGCCTGGCTGGCCGGGGTGCGCCAGCATCCCTGCCGGCATGGCGAGGTGCGAGTGATGGCACCCGGCGGTCTGACCCTGGTCGAGGTGGGCTATCCACCGGATGCCGAGTTGGCCGCGCGAGCCAGCCAGGCCAAAGCCATTCGCGGACTGGTCACGGAGTCTTGATGAGCCACTATTTCCATACCCCAAGGCATCAGACAACGCGCCATCTGGTGCGGGCCACCGTCTGGGATCGCGATCTCGAACTGGTTTCGGCGCCCGGGGTGTTCAGCGCCCACCGGCTCGACCCGGGTACCGCGGTGCTGTTGCGCGAAACCGACCCGCCGCACCAGGCGACCCGGCTCGTCGATCTGGGTTGCGGTCTCGGGACGCTGGCTATCGGGTTGGCGCTACGCTGCCCCGCTGCCCGGGTGGACGCGGTGGATGTCAACGACCTGGCGCTCGCCCTGACCCGCGAGAACGCCCGGCGTCTGGGGGTGGGCGAGCGGGTGCGCACCGGCCGGCCCGAGGACTTCGACCGGCAGGAAACCTACGATCAGCTTTGGTCGAATCCCCCGATCCGGATAGGCAAGGCCGCCCTGCACCGGCTGCTGGCAGATTGGCTGCCCAGATTGCGTCCCGGTGGGATCGCTTGGCTGGTGGTGGGCAAGAACCTGGGTGCGGACTCGCTGCACCGTTGGCTAACAGATCAGGGTTGGCCGACCCGACGGCACGCCGCGGCGAAGGGATTCCGGGTATTGCGGGTGCGATCTGCTTCCGGCGGCCGCGGTCTGCCGGCAGTTCGCGACCCGGAACCGGAATAAACCAGCCCTGGCCACCGCTGAACCGGGCAGTGGTCCCGGCACTGAATCTGTCGGAGCCAGAACGCACCAGGCAACGGAGAGGAAGCATCCATGGCGATCTACACCCTGCCCGATCTCGGCTATGACTATGGCGCGCTGGAGCCCCATATCAGCGGCGAAATCATGAGACTGCATCACGATAAGCATCATCAGGCCTATGTCGACGGCGCGAACACCGCATTGGAGAAGCTGGCCGAAGCTCGGGCGAACGGTCAGTTCGGTGCCATCGGCAAGCTGGAGAAGGATCTGGCCTTCAATCTAGGCGGCCACACCAACCACAGCATCTTCTGGAAGAACCTGACCCCCAATGCCGAGGAACGGCCCAGCGGCGAGCTAGCGGCCGCCATCGACGAATACTTCGACTCCTTCGCGGCATTCAAAGCGCAGTTCAGCGAGGCCGCGAAGTCGATCCAGGGTTCGGGGTGGGGTGCCCTGGTCTACGACCCGATCGCGGGCCGGCTGAACACCCTGGCCTTCTATGACCAGCAAAACAACATGCCGGCGGGTTCGGTGCCGCTGCTGCTGCTCGACATGTGGGAACACGCCTTCTACCTGCAATACAAGAACGTGAAGGCCGACTACGTGACCGCCTTCTGGAATGTCGTCAACTGGGCCGACGTGGCCGAGCGGTTCGCTGCCGCTAGCGCTCGCTGACTGCCGGCCCCGGCTACCGGCCGCGATAACCGATCGGGCTCCCATCCTGCAGATGGGAGCCCGATCGCTGTTATCGGGTCCGCCGACCGATCCCGGCGGCCACCGCCGGAAGCCGCATCCGATGGCGAACCGGTAGGGCCCGGTGAGGCCGGTCCGGGATCGCGGCAGAACCCGCCAGTCGGCTCACCTGAGAACCGGTTGCCAATCAAAATGCCTTGAGTAACCCGAATTCCGAGACTGTCTTAAGTGTTTCTTGGAATTCTCTCAGGGTTTACGTAGACTTTCTTCTGACGGCTGGCCCGCCCGTGCCCCCTGACCGTTAGGAGCTGGAATCGCCATATGAACAAGACAACCGTCGCAGCCCTGGCCAGCACCGTGGTGGTGCTGGTCTCGGTCGGGCTTGGCGGTGTGGCCAGCGCCATGGACAAGGCGGTCACCGTCAACATCGATGGGGAAAACCGCCCGATCCATGTCTGGGGTACCACCGTCCACGATGTGCTTACCGATCAGAACATCGTGCTCGGCGAGTATGACGAGGTCTTCCCCGCCGCTGACGAACCGATCTCGGACGGCACGGTGATCGAGGTCAACTATGGCCGTCAGGTGACCATCATCATCGACGGAGTCGAAAAGACCTTCTGGACCACCGCCACCACCTTGGAGGAAGCCCTGACCGAGATCGGCCTGCACGATTCGGACGCACGGTTCTCCGTCGATCGTTCGATGCCGCTGGGCCGCGATGGAATCACCGTCTCGGCCACCACCCCCAAGGAAGTCACCATCAAGGCGGACGGCCGGGACGTCAAGGTGACCAGTACCGCTGCCGATGTGGCCGGCCTGCTTGCCGAAAACGGCATCACCTTCGATGGCGACGACCGCGTCAGTCAATCCCTGAGCTCTCGGCTGACCGCCGGGATGACCATCAGCGTCCAACGCATCGAGGTTTCTGAGGTCACCGAGAACACCACCATTCCGCACGAGACCAAGACCACCGACGACGATTCGCTGCCCAAGGGCACCACCAAGGTCATCGTGGAGGGCAAGGATGGCGAAAAACAGGTGGTCTACCAGATCGTCTGGGCCGATGGCGTCGAGGAATCCAAGAACCCGATCAGCGAGACCGTCATCACCGAACCGGTCACCGAAGAGGTCAGGGCCGGCACCAAGGACGATCCGGGTTCTGGCCCCCCCGGCACGCCCTCGCCCAGCACCGGCGGCAGCACACGCTACAGCGGCAGCCATGCCGACTGGATGACCGCCGCCGGCATCGACCCCGCCGATTTCTCTGCCGTGGAGATCCTGGTAAGCCGGGAATCCACCTGGAATCCCAATGCCGTCAACGCATCGAGCGGCGCCTGCGGCCTGGTCCAGGCACTGCCCTGCGCCAAGCTTGGCCCAAACTGGAACGACCCGGTGGTAGCCTTAAAGTGGGGCGATCAATACGTCAAGGAACGCTATGGCGGGTGGCAACAGGCCCTGGCACACTCCTACGCTTACGGCTGGTACTGACCCGAGCACAACCCCGAACCTGTGGAGGTAGCCGGACATGAAGAAACTCAACAAGCCGCTGCTGATCATCGTCGCCGTGCTCGTTGCCGTCGCCTCCCTAACGGGTGGGGCTGTGGCCAGCGCGGTCAACAAGTCGATCACGATGATCATCGACGGGCAATCCAACCGTACCAGCGTGTGGGGAAGCACCGTGCAGGACGCGCTGGACGCCCAGCGGATCGCCATCGGCGAGCACGATGAGGTCTTCCCGGCAGCCACCGAGACGATCAGGGATGGGTCGACCGTCGAGGTGCGGTTCGGTCGCGAACTCACCGTGACCATCGATGGCCAGGAGCAAACCTTCTGGACCACCGCCACCACACTGGCCGAGGCCCTGACCGAGATCGGCCTGCATGACCCGGAAACCCGGCTTTCGATCGATCGGGCCACTCCGCTGGGCCGTGCCGGGTTGAGCTTCTCGGCGACCACCCCGAAGGGCATCCAGATCAAGGTGGACGGCCAGCAGATCGAGGTGCGTTCGGCAGCAGCCACCATCGCCGAACTGCTTAACGCCCAGAAGATCAAGCTGGCCGGCGATGATCGGGTCGACCCAGGCCTGGACCAGCATCCCACCGAGGGGATGGTGATCACCGTGCAGCGCGTCCAGATCACCGAGGAAACCGTCAATGAACGGATCGACTACAAGACCGTCGAGACCAAGGATCCCGAGCTTGCCGCCGGCACGACCAAGGTCACGTCTCCCGGCAAGGAGGGCGAGAAGAAGGTCACCTACCGGGTAGTGACGGTGGACGGCGTCCAGGAATCCCGGTCGGCGATCAAAGAAGAGGTCATCACCGAACCGGTCGACAAACAGGTCAGCGTCGGCACCAAGGGCTCCGCGCCGGCCAGCAATGCCAATGGGGATTCCGGCGGCGAGGGCGGCGCGTCTGGCGGGAATTCGGGCGGCAATACCGGTGCCCCGGCGCCGGCGGTCAGCGACGGCAGTACCTGGGACGCGATCGCGGCCTGCGAATCGGGTGGGAACTGGGCCATCAACACCGGCAACGGCTACTACGGTGGTCTGCAATTCAGCTACGGCACCTGGTTGGCCTATGGCGGCGGGGAATATGCCCCAACTGCCAACCTGGCCACGCGCGAGCAGCAGATCGCGATCGCCGAGAAGGTGCGCGCGGCCCAGGGCTGGGGCGCTTGGCCCGCCTGCACCGCCCGGCTGGGCCTGAGCTGACCGGGCTGTCCTCGGTCCTGCCGGCCCATCGGCTTGGCGTCGGCCAACGTCATCGGGCCGGCGTGGCCGGCTCGGATCGTGCGGTCGGGCAGCGGCCGGCCGCTGCCCGACGATGCCGATAGCGACAGGCAGACCGTTCAGCCCTGATCGTGGAATCCGCGGTAGATCCACCGCGGCACCGGGCGTACCGCCAGCCAGGCCTGCCATACCTCGGCCAGCACCGCGGGTGCAATGCGCAGACGGCTGATCACCCCCGTCCACGGTTGCTGGGCGCGTACCTCGCCGAGCGGGGTGAACCGGACCGCGCCGGCCCGGTGGTCGCCCCGGGAGGCACAGACATCCCGGGTCTGGCCCTCGAAGGTCACCCGCAGCCAGGTGTGCCCGCCGGCCCAGGCCGGTGGCGCGGCCGTTCGGGTGGTGTCGAACCGAACACGCTCGGCACGCACCACCTGCACCTGGAAACCCAGGCCGGCCAGTATCCTGCCCAAGGCCAGGTTGTACTGCTCGGAGAAGCCTCTGCTGTTCTCGAAGGCGCGGCCCGAGGTTTCCCACAGATGCCACAGCGAATAGCGGGTGAACTTCCGGTTGACCAGCCTGGTGGCATAGTCGACCAGTTCCCAGCCGGCCAGCCGAGTGCCCTGGCAGTCATCCATGGCCTCTTCCAGGTTGCGCACATCCCGGGGCAGGCTCGGCACCGGTTCGGGGGCTCGTGCCATCACCGGCAGGATCGCTGCCCCCAGGCCGATTCCCACGCCCAACAACGGCCAGATATTCTTGTTCATCGCCCATCTCCTCTGTAGCGTCCTGTCAGGTTCGAATGTATGGCCAGCATCCGATTCACCGCGGCATCCCAGTCATAATTCTGGGCCCGCCGGCGCGCCGCGGCGCGCAGTTCGGGGCCGAGCCGACCGATCAGCCGCTGTACCGCATCGGCCAGCCCAGCCGGATCCGGCGTCCCCCAGGCGCCGCAATCGGCGGTCACTAGCTCTCTGGCCCCACCCCGATCGGCGGTCACCACCGGCGTGCCGCAGGCCAACGCCTCCAGCGCCGCCAGCCCGAAGGTTTCGGTCGGGCAGACCGACAGGGCGACATGACTGGACGCGAAGCAGCGCGCCAGCTCGTTGCGGCCAGCGATGAAACCGTGGAAGACCACCGGGGCCCAGCCGGCTGCACGCCGTAGCCGTTCGAGGTCTGGCCCCGTGCCGTACATATTGAGCTGGCAGTCCACCGCGCGGCGATGCAGTTCCACCGCGGTGGCGACCGCCAGTTGGGGATACTTCTCATGCGACATCCGGCCGACATGGCATAGCTGGATGGGCCCGGCCGCGGGCGGGGCGCCGGCTTGCGGGGTGAATGTGTCGAGCGCGACCCCGAGAGGCACGATGATCGGCCGGGTGCCGGCCGGCCATTCCCCCGCCGCATACCGGCTGGCCACCACTATCCGGTCGAACTTATGGGCCAATCGCCTATTCAAGACGCCTATCAACGGCACCACACCGGCCCGGAAGGGCAACCAGTCGCTAGCCATGTCGCTGAGCCGTTCATGGCTGAACAGCACCGACCCGGTACCATGCCGCCGGGCCCAGCCGGCGACGCCGGTCAGCGTCCACTTATCGGAACACTCGATCGAGGTGGGCGCGAAACGCTCCAGCAGGCGCAGTACCCGCCAGGGTTCGACGATCACCCGGTAGGTGGCCGAAACCCTCGGCGCCCGGACCCGGGCGATCAGACCGGCCGCGGTTTCCGCGAAGCTATCGCGCGGACCCGGGATGATCAACAACCGTTCGACGCCAGCGTCCACATATCCCCTACCCAGCTGGTCGATCGCCACTCGCATTCCACCGGAGGTGGGCCCCACGAAATTGGCCAGCTGCGCGATGCGCATCCTCATCGAACCTCCCGGGATCGGTAGGCCTTGAGCCTATCCGCCGGCTCGGCATCGCCGGGCGAGCAGCGCCGAGCGCTGCCGGATTTGCCGAGTACACCGGTTGGTGCGCCATAGCAATCCACCCGGGTGAAGCCGGAATGCCACGCGCACGCCGTCCCGGATCGCATCGGCATTCCGACCGGCGGTGATCCGGCTTCGCGCCGGGTAGACGATCGCTGGCGGCACCCGATGGGTACCGCCAGCGGTCACGTGGCTTGCGGGCCTAATTCAGGCCTTCGCCTCATCGGCGTCGTCGTCCGCTGCCCCATCCGCGGTCTGCGTATCATCGCCGGCGGCCGGCGCTGGCCCAGCCTCGACCGGATCCACCAGATCGGCGGTCTTGCCGTCGCCGTCATCGGGCACATTGGCCGCGATGTCGCCGCCGGTCGCCTCACCCACCGTCTTGACGCCGGCCTTCCTGACTTGCTTGGCCCGCTCGCCCGCGACCGGCTCGGTGATCAACTCGATGATCGCCATCGGAGCATTGTCGCCTTTGCGGGGCCCGACCTTGGTGATCCGGGTATAGCCGCCGGACCGGCCCGCCATGGCCGGAGCGATCTCGGTGAACAGGGTATGCACCACCGACTTATTGGTCACGGTCTGCATCACCAACCGACGGGCATGCAGATCGCCACGCCTGGCCTTACTGATCAGCTTCTCGGCCAATGGCCGGACGCGCCGGGCGCGCGTCTCGGTGGTGGTGATCCGGCCATGCTCGAACAGCTGGCTGGCCAGGTTGGCCAGGATGATCCGCTCATGGGCAGGGCTGCCCCCGATCCGGGGACCCTTAGTTGGCTTAGGCATTTGTCAATTCTCCAGTTAGTGGTGCGGAATCAGTACTGCTCGGTTTCGATGAACTCGTCGTCGTCATCGCCGTCCACGCCGAACTGATCGGCGGCGGCCAGCGGGTCGAATCCGGGCGCGCTATCCTTAAGCGTCAACCCCAGTTCGGCCAGCTTCTGCTTGACCTCGTCGATGGATTTCGAACCGAAATTGCGGATGTCGAGCAGATCCTGCTCGCTGCGGCTGACCAATTCGCCGACGGTGTGGATACCCTCCCGCTTCAGGCAGTTGTAGGAACGCACGGTCAGGTTCAGGTCTTCTACCGGCAGGGCCAGATCGGCAGCCAGCTGCTCATCGATCGGGCTGGGACCGATCTCGATGCCCTCGGCGTCCACATTCAGTTCACGTGCCAGGCCGAACAGCTCAACCAAGGTCTTGCCGGCGCTTGCCATGGCATCGCGCGGGGTAATGGCCGGTTTGGTCTCGACGTCTAGCACCAGCCGATCGAAGTCGGTGCGGGTCTCGACGCGGGTGGCCTCCACCTTGTAGGTGACCTTGGTCACCGGCGAGTAGATCGAGTCCACCGGGATCCGGCCGATCTCGGCGTCCGGGTTGTTGTTCTGGGCAGCCGATACATAGCCCCGGCCGCGCTCGACGACCAGTTCCATCTCGATGGCACCCTTGTCGTTGAGCTCGGCAATGTGCAGTTCGGGATTCAGCACCACCACGCCGGCCGGTGCCGCAATATCGGCCGCGGTCACCGCCCCGGCCCCGGATTTGCGCAGATACATGGCGACCGGTTCATCCTCTTCGCTGGTCAACACCAGTTCCTTGAGGTTAAGGATGATCTCGGTGACGTCCTCGACCACCCCGGGCAGGGTACTGAACTCGTGCTGGTTGCCGTCGATCTTGATGCTGGTCACCGCGGCGCCCGGAATGGACGACAGCAGGGTACGACGCAGCGAATTACCCAGGGTGTAACCGAAACCTGGCTCCAACGGCTCGACGACAAACCGAGAGCGGTACTCGCCGATAGCCTCCTCGACCAAGGTCGGACGCTGAGCGATGAGCATTGTTCTTCCTTCCCGCGCCGCCCGCTATATGACGGTCGCGTTGTGGCGTGCCGGCGGGACCCTCCCGCCGGCACAATCCGCGCTAACGGATCACTTCGAATAGAGTTCGACGATCGCCTGCTCGTTCACATCGACGGTGATCTGCTCGCGGACGGGCAACTGGTGCACCAGGATGCGCATCCGGTTGACCCTGACGGTCAACCAACCGGGCACCTCACGCTCACCATGGGTTTCCCGGGCGATGACGAACGGGGTCAGGCCAACCGACTTAGGAGCCACGTCGATGATGTCCAATGGACTGACCCGGAAGCTGGGCACGGTCACTCGCCGCCCGTTGACCAGGAAATGACCATGGCCGACCAGCTGGCGTCCCTGACGCCTGGTGGCTGCGAAACCGGCGCGATAGACCACATTGTCGAGCCGGGACTCAAGGATTTGCAGCAGGGCTTCGCCGGTCTTGCCGGGCAACCGATCGGCTTCCTCGTAGTAGCGGCGGAACTGCTTCTCAAGCACCCCGTAGGCGTAACGCGCCTTCTGCTTCTCCTTGAGTTGCAGGGAGTACTCCGAATCCTTGGTGCGACCGCGGCCATGCTGGCCGGGCGGATAGGGACGATGCTCGAATGCCTTGTCGTTGCCAACCAGGTCGGTCCCGAGCCGGCGAGACTTCTTCGTTATGGGTCCGGTGTAACGGGCCATGATCTGTTCTCAGTCCTTTCTGGTCCGGGAGCCTAAACGCGACGACGCTTGGGTGGCCGGCAGCCGTTATGCGGCATCGGGGTGACATCGGAAATGGTGCCGACCTCAAGGCCGATCGCACCCAACGAACGGATCGCGGTCTCCCGGCCCGAGCCAGGGCCCTTGACGAACACATCGACTCGTTTCATGCCATGTTCCATGGCGCGCCGGCCAGCGGCTTCGGCGGCCATCTGGGCAGCAAACGGGGTCGACTTGCGCGAACCCTTGAACCCGACGGTGCCGGAGCTGGCCCACGAGATGACCGCACCGGTCGGGTCGGTGATGGTGATGATGGTGTTGTTGAAGGTGCTCTTGATGTGGGCCTGGCCGGCAACCACATTCTTCCTTTCCTTGCGCCGCACCTTGGTCTTGGCGGCAGCGGCGCCCTTGCGGCCTGCGGTAGCCATAAGTCCTGTTCTCTCCTTGGCAGTTGTCTATCCGGGGCTCACCCGACGAGTCAGCGGGCCTTCTTCTTGCCCGCGACGGCCTTCTTCTTACCCTTGCGGGTGCGGGCATTGGTGCGAGTGCGCTGACCGCGGACGGGCAGCCCGCTGCGATGCCGGCGACCCTGATAGGTGCCGATCTCGATCTTGCGGCGGATGTTTGCGGCCACCTCGCGGCGCAGATCGCCCTCGACCCCGTAGTTGGCGTCGATGTGATCGCGCAGCGCGACCAGTTGCTCATCGGTGAGGTCTTTGACGCGGATATCGCCACTGATTCCGGTGATTGCCAGGGTTTCGGCGGCTCGGGTCCTGCCGATGCCGAAGATATAGGTGAGCGCGACCTCAAGACGCTTCTCGCGCGGCAGGTCGACACCTTGGAGGCGTGCCATATGGCGGTTACCTTTCTAACGGTCAGGCCGTGGGCTGCTGGCCCGGCGGCTGCGAAGGTGTGTGGCGTGAGGCGTTCCCGGTTCGCCAGCCGGCCGAACAATCCGGCTCCGGGTCCCCGGCCTTCGCCCGGGGGTAGGCTACAGACCTTGAAGGCCTGGCTGCACTCACGTGGTGTGGTCTATTCAGTTGTGGGCTTGCGCGCCCGAGATCAGCCCTGACGCTGTTTGTGCCGCGGGTTGGTGCAGATCACCCGGACGACACCACGGCGACGGATCACCTTGCAGTTATCGCAGATCTTCTTGACGCTCGGCTGGACCTTCATTCGAGCTTCTCCTTGTGGTTACTTGTGTCGGTAGACGATGCGTCCGCGAGTAAGATCGTACGGCGACAGCTCGACGACCACTCGGTCCTGGGGCAGGATCCGGATGTAGTGTTGACGCATCTTGCCGCTGATGGTGGCAAGAACCTTGTGGCCATTGTCCAGTTCGACGCGGAACATCGCGTTGGGCAGGGCCTCGACCACGGTGCCTTCAAGTTCGAGCGCTCCGTCCTTCTTTGCCAATGCACTCCCGATCTACCCGTTGGTTACCGATACATCGGCCCACGGCCGGCCGCGACAGGGTGCGCAGCGGACAGTGGACCGGCGTCCCATGCTATCCCAGCCCCCGGTGGGCGCCCAAATCCGCACCGCCGTCACCCGGTTGGGCCACGGATCCAGGTGACGAGGACGGCGAATAGGCTTGATGCATGCCATATTTCGCCGTGCAGTACCGTTACGATCCAAACGCCGATGTGGACGCGGTGCGGCCGCGTCACCGCGAATACCTGCGGGAGCAGGCCGCGGCGGGCCGGTTGAAGGCCTCGGGCCCCTACCTGGCCGCCGCCCGGTACTCCGCGCTATTGATCTTCCAGGCCACCGACGCCGCCGAGGTGCAGGAGATCATCGCCGCCGATCCGATGTCCACGAGCGGAGTGCTGGCCGAATCGGTGGTACTAGCCTGGAACCCGGTCATCGGGGTGTTCGCCGACTAGCCGACGCGCCGGGACGCCGCATCGATCGGTGGGCCGTCCGGTGATGCGAGCACCGCACCACCGGGCGCGCGGCCCGGCCGGGCCATGCCAGCACGCGTCTTGGGCGCCCTAGACTGACCGGGTGACGACCGATTTCCACCTCGTCGAGTTGGCCCACCCCGCCCGGCAATCCGATGGCGATGCCTTCCGGCGGCTGGTGGGTACGATCGTCGAATTGCACCGCGCCACCGCGATCGCCCGCTATGGCAACGACGACATAGTCAGCTCGCCGGACACCATCTTGACCACGCTGGAGGCCACCGCGCATCAGCGCGCGCACTACCTGCTAGCCCTGCCCGGCCCGGCCCCCGCCGGCGATGGGGCGGCCTCTGGCCGGCCGATAGCCTGGCAGGTGCCCGCCGAGTTCAGATCCGAGGAGCTGTGGGGGGCGGCTTTTCTGCGGATCCCGCTGCTGGAGAACACCAACCAGGTGCACGACATCGACATCGTGGTGCATCCCGGCCGGCGCCGGCGGGGAGTGGGCCGGGCGCTGGCGCGGGCCGTGGCGCGCCTGGCCGCCGGGCTGGGGCGCGACACCTTGATGGGTTGGTGCGACTCAACGGCCTCGAATGCCCCCGATGCGCTGCGCTCGAACGCCTCCGAGGTCTCGATCGCCCGGGACGGCAACGTCCAGTTCCTGCTGGCCATGGGCTATCGGCTCGTCCAGACCGAACGGCATTCGGTGCAGCAGCTGGCCAGCCGACGGTTCACCGCCCCGCGGCTCGCCGGCGGCTATCGAATCGAAACCTGGCATGGCGATCCGCCAACGGACTTCCAGCCGTTGTGCGCACGGTTGCAGACCGCGATGACCACCGACGCGCCAAACGGCGACTTCGAACCGCTGACCGAGCAGTGGGATGCCGAGCGCTACCTGGAGTGGGCCCAGCGGATCGGCCGGAACCACGACATGCTGACCTCGTTGGCCATCCACGATGCCACCGGGGAACCGGCCGGCTTCAGCCAGTTGATCCGGGACCGTACCCGGCCGGCCGCCGTCGAGCAGCGGAACACCCTGGTCGCCCGGGCGCATCGCGGTCATGGCCTGGGGCTCGCGATCAAACAGGCCAATCTGGTTGCACTAGCCCGGTACTGGCCGGACGCCGAACGCATCCACACCTGGAATGCCACCGAGAACGACCGCATGTGGGCCATCAACAAGCTTCTCGGCTACCGGGTGGTGAGCATCGATTCCGGCTGGCAGCAGCGCCTATAGCGCTACGCGGTGGCACCGGGCGAATCGGCGGATCCGGTGGTCAATCGGCCAACGCGGACACCGGGACGCCCCGAGCGGTCAGTTCGGCGCGGCCACCGTCGGGTTCGGTGAGCACCCACAGGCCGTCGCGGCAGATCGCTACGGTGTTCTCCCAATGGCAGGCCAGCGATCCGTCCAGGGTCACCACGGTCCATTCGTCGTCGAGGGTTTCGCAGTCCGCCCCGCCCAGGGTGAGGATCGGCTCGATGGCCAGGCACAACCCGGCCGATAGCCGGTACCCGCGATGGGGTCGTCCCAGGTTGGGCACATCGGGTGGCTGGTGCATGCTGGTGCCGATGCCGTGTCCGGTGTATTCCCGGACTATGCCGTAGCGGCGTCCCGAACCCTCGACATGGCGCTGGATGGCATGGCTGATGTCACCCACCCGGCCCGTCATCGCAGCCCTGGCGATACCGGCCCACATGGCCAGCCGGGTGGCCTCGATCAGTTCGGCAGCGGCCGGGGATGGCGTGCCGACCACGAAGGTACGCGCGGCGTCCCCATGCCAGCGGTCCACGATGGCCCCGAAGTCGATCGAGATCACATCGCCGTCGGCCAGTGTCCGATCTCCCGGGATACCGTGCACCACCACCTCATTGACCGAGACGCACACGGTCGCCGGATAGGGCGGGAATCCCCATTCCGTCCCATAGCCGAGAAATGAGCTGGTGGCCCCGTGCCGGGCCAACACCTCGCGGGCTAGGCCGTCCAATTCTGCGGTGGTGATGCCGGGGCGCACCGCATCGCCCATCACCTGTAGAGCCTGCGCCACCACCAGACCGGCCCGGCGCATCCGGCGAATCTGGTCTGGCGTCTTTATCTCGACTCCCCGGCGGTTCACGAGGCGGCTTTGCCTGCCAGGTGGGCGTCGAGTGCGGCGGTGATCCGGGCCGCAACCTCATCGACCGTCCCCGACCCGGGTACCTCGATCGACAGGCCACGGTCCCGGTAGGCGGCTAGCAACGGCTGGGTCTCGGCGGCGTAGACCGCCATGCGGCGCCGGATGGTCTGCTCGTTGTCGTCGGCGCGGCCCTCGGTCCGGGCCCGCCCCAGCATCCGGGCGATCAGTTCCTCGGGCTCGACCACCAGCGAGATCACCGCATCCAATTGGGTGCCCAGCTGGGCCAGCATGGCGTCCAGGGCCTGCACCTGGTGCAGCGTCCGCGGGAAGCCATCCAGCAGGAAACCCTCGGCGGCATCCGGCTCGGCCAGCCGATTGGCCACCACCTGCTCGGTGAGCTCATCGGGCACGTAGTCGCCCGCCGCCATGATCTCGGCTATCCGGATGCCCAGCTCGGTCCGGTCAGCGACATTGGACCGGAAGATAGCCCCGGTGGAGATGGCCGGGATGCCGTAGTGCTCGGCGATTCCGGCCGCCTGGGTGCCCTTACCGGAGCCCGGGGCCCCCATGATCAACAATCTCACTTCAGGAATCCTTCGTAGTGCCGTTGGTGGAGCTGGCTCTCGATCTGCTTGACCGTGTCGAGACCAACGCCCACCATGATTAGCAGGCTCGTCCCACCGAAGGGGAAGTGCTGGTCGGCATTGAACAGCAGGATCGCCACCGATGGGATAAGCGAGATAATAGCCAGATACAGTGAGCCCGGTGCGGTCAACCGGCTCAACACGAAGCCCAGATAGTCCTCGGTGGGTTTACCGGCCCGGATACCGGGGATGAAACCGCCGTACTTCTTCATGTTGTCGCTGATCTCCACCGGATCGAAGGTGATCGACACATAGAAGTAGGCGAACGCGATGATGAGCAGGAAGAAGACGATGTTGTAGTACAGCCCCGTGCCGGTCGCGAGGTTGGCCGCGATCCATTCCGATATCTTCCCGGTCGGTTTGAAGATCGTGATCAGCACCGGCAGGTAAAGAATCGAACTTGCGAAGATCACCGGGATTACCCCGGACTGGTTGACCTTCAGCGGGATGTAGGTGGACGATCCGCCCAGCAGGCGATTGCCCACCATCCGCTTGGCATATTGCACCGGGATCCGGCGTTGGGCCTGTTCCACGAAAACGACCCCGGCCATCACGAACAGCCCGACCAGAACGACCAGGATCATCACCAGCAGGCCCTGGTTCGGATCCGGGTGGCCGTTGCGGATGTTCCACATGGATGACGGGAAACGCGCCGCAATCTGGGTGAAGATGAGCACCGACATGCCATTGCCTACCCCCCGGTCGGTGATCAGCTCACCCAGCCACATGATGATCGAGGTGCCGGCAGTCATGGTGAGCACCATGACCACGATCGGGAAGATGCCAGACGAATAGACCACCTGCTCGTTGCAGGTGGTGAACAGTTGCCTGTTGACCGCCAGCATCGTGAACGAGGTGGCCTGCAGCAGGGCCAGGATGATCGTCACGCCCCTGGTCCACTGGGTGATCTTCTGCTGCCCGGCGCCGCCTTCCTTCTTCAGCGTCTCCAGCCGCGGGATCACCACCGCAAGCAACTGCATGATGATGGAACTGGTGATGTAGGGCATGATGCCCAACGCGAAGATGGACAGGTGCAGCAGGGCACCGCCGGAGAACATGTTTATCATCGAGTACAGGCCGGCCTGGGAACTCCCACCCGGAGCCAGGGCGCCCTCCGCGCAGGTGCGGATCGCAGCGGTATTCACATTCGGGGTCGGAATGGTCGATCCCAGCCGGAAAACCACCAGGATGAACAGGGTGAACAGGATCTTCTTGCGAAGGTCCGGCGTCCGAAACGCATTGAGGAAGGCGGAGACCATCCGGTTCCCTCTTTCATTTACTCGATGATGATGATCGCGCACCGCGCACGCCAACCGGCGCGCACATGACGCAACCCCCGTAGCCTAGCAAGGTCGCGCCCCGAACCCTAGTCCGGCCGGCCCGCTGACCGTCCCCAAGCGGCGCGATAGGCGACCCCGAGGGCCGGGATCGCCTATCGGCACCGGATGGCCGGTTCAAAGCTCGGTGGCCGAACCGCCGGCGGCCTCGATCCGCTGCCGGGCCGTGGCCGAGAAGGCGTCCGCACTGATCTCCAGTTTGACGCCCACCTCGCCGGCACCCAGCACCTTGACCAGTCTACCGGGCCGCACCAGCCCTCGTTCGACCAGGTCGGCCACGCCGACCTTGCCGCCCTCGGGGAAATGCTCGACCAGCTTCGCCAGGTTCACCACCTGGTAGCTGACCCGGAAAGGATTCTGGAAACCACGCAGCTTCGGGGTTCGCATGTGCAGCGGCATCTGGCCACCCTCGAAATTCTCGGGGGTGTTCTTGCGTGCCCCGCTGCCCTTCGTTCCCCGGCCAGCGGTCTTACCGCCCTTACCGGCCTCGCCACGGCCCACGCGTTTGCGATCGGTGTGCGCGCCGGGCGCCGGACGCAGATGGTGTACCTTAAGCGCCATCGTCACTTCACCTCTTCCACTTCTACCAGGTGCCGCACGGCCCGGCACATGCCCCTGATCTCGGGACGGTCGGCCTGCATCACCTGATCACCGATCCGGCGCAGGCCCAGCGCCCGCAGCGTCTTGCGCGCCGCCGGCTGCTCGCCGATACCGGACTTGACCTGGGTAACCTTCAACTCAGCCATGCTGGACGGCCTCCTTGCGTGCCTTGAGCAGCGCCGCCGGGGCGATATCCGCCACGGCCTTACCGCGCCGCTTAGCGACCTGCTCGGGCTCTTCGAGCTGTTGCAGGGCCGACACGGTGGCGTGTACCACATTGATCGCATTCGGCGAGCCAAGCGATTTGGCCAGCACATCGTGCACCCCGGCACACTCCAGTACCGCACGCGCCGAACCGCCCGCGATGACACCGGTACCGGGGGAAGCCGGCCGCAGCATGACCACCCCGGCCGCCTTCTCACCGGTCACCGGGTGCGGTATGGTGCGCTGCACCAGCGGCACCTTAAAGAAGTGTTTCTTGGCCTCCTCGACGCCCTTGGCAATCGCCGCAGGCACCTCCTTGGCCTTGCCATAGCCGACACCCACGGTGCCTTCGCCATCGCCCACCACGACCAGCGCGGTGAAACTGAACCGACGGCCACCCTGGACTACCTTGGCCACGCGGTTGATGGACACCACCCGTTCCAGGTATTGGTCCTTCCTGTCGCGATCACTGTTCTGGTCACGGCCCCGGCGATCCTCACGGCCACGACGCTCGCCACCCTGCCGGCCGCCGCCGCGCTGGGATTCACTCATCGTCTCAATACCTTTCGTGGTTACAGACCGAGGCCGGCCTTACGGGCCGCATCGGCCATGGCGGCGATGCGACCGTGGTACTTGTTCCCGGCGCGGTCAAAGACGACCTGGTCCACGCCGGCCTGCTTGGCGCGTTCGGCGATCAACTCCCCGACCTTGATGGCCTTGGCGGTCTTGTCACCGGCCAGCGCACGCAACTCGGGTTCCATGGTGGACGCCGAGGCCAGCGTGTGGCCAGCGACATCGTCCACGATCTGCACCAAGGTGTGCCGGGAGCTCTTGGTGACCACCAGGCGCGGACGCCCGGGGTGTCCGAAGACCTTCTTCCGCCCACGCGCCGCCCGGCGCTGACGAGCCGAGATCCGCTCTGCCTGGCGCTTGCGCACCCGCAGCGAGATAGCCATGATCACTTACCAGCCTTTCCAGCCTTGCGGCGCACATGCTCACCCTGGTAGCGCACACCCTTGCCCTTATAGGGCTCGGGCTTGCGGATCTTGCGGATATTGGCCGCGACCTCGCCAACGACCTGCTTGTCGATACCGCGCACATGCAGCCGGGTGGGGGTCTCGACCTCGAAGACGATGCCCTCCGGGGCGTTCACCACCACCGGATGGCTGAAGCCGAGGGAGAACTCGACCTGGGTCGGCGACTTCTGGATCACGCGGTAACCGACGCCGACGATCTCCAGGGTGCGGGAGTAGCCATCGGTAACCCCGACGACCATGTTGTTGACCAGCGTGCGGGTCAACCCGTGCAGGGCACGCGAGGTGCGCTCATCGTCGGGCCGCTCAAGCACCAACTGGCCTTCGGCGTTGCGGGCGATGGTGATGGGTGCCGAGATGGTATGCGCCAGGGTACCCTTGGGGCCCTTGACCCGCACATCGCGGCCATCGATGCTCACCTCGACACCGGACGGGACGGTGATCGGGAGCCTGCCAATTCGCGACATCTAGATTCCTCCTTCGATTTCCGTCCGGATCACCAGACATAGGCGAGCACTTCGCCGCCCACGGACCTCTGGTGCGCCTGCCGGTCGGTCATCAGCCCCTGGGATGTCGAGATGATCGCGATACCCATGCCACCGAGGACCTTGGGCAGGTTATTCGACTTGGCGTAGACCCGCAGACCGGGCTTGCTGATGCGCCGCACCCCGGCGATGGAACGCTGGCGGTCATCGCCGTACTTCAAGGTGATGGTCAGCGTCTTGCCCACCTCACCGGCGGCCGGCTCGCGCACCTCATAACCCGAGATGTAGCCCTCCTGTTTGAGGATTTCGGCGATGCCCACCTTGATCTTCGAATGGGGCATGGTGGTCGAATCGTGGTACGCCTGGTTGGCGTTACGCAGCCGCGTCAGCATGTCTGCGATCGGGTCTGTCATCGTCATGGCTTGTCAGCCTCTTTCTCGCAGCGGTTTCCAGAACCTGGACCTGCCGCGTCTGGGTTGGATCGGTGGCCCCTGGTCACCAGGAGGACTTGGTCACGCCGGGCAGTTCGCCGGCATGGGCGAGGGTACGCAGGCAGATGCGGCACAGACCGAAGGCGCGGTACACCGCCTTCGGGCGCCCACACTTCTGGCAGCGCGTGTAGGCGCGAACCGCAAACTTCGGCCTACGGGCCTGCTTGACTCTCAAAGCGGTCTTGGCCATCTAAGCCTCACTTCTTTCTCTTAGCGGCGGCCTTGGCCGCTGACTTGGTCTTGTAGGTGACCCGGCCCTTCTTGGCCACCCGAACGTCATCCACGGCCTTGAACGGGAATCCGAGGTGCCGCAGCAGAGCCCTACCCTCATCGTCTCTGGTGGCAGTGGTAACGAAGGTGATGTCCATACCCCGTAGCCGATCGATCCTGTCCTGGTCGATCTCGTGGAACATGACCTGCTCGTTCAACCCGAAGGTGTAGTTGCCATGACCGTCGAATTGATTGGAATTCAGTCCGCGGAAGTCCCGGATGCGGGGCAGGGCCAAGGTCAGCAACCGATCGGCGAACTCCCACATCCGGTCGCCACGCAGGGTCACATGGCAACCGATGGTCTGGCCGGCGCGCAGCTTAAACTGGGCAATCGACTTGCGAGCCTTGGTGACCTGAGGTTTCTGACCGGTGATCGCGGTCAGATCGCGGATCGCCCCATCCAGCACCTTGGAGTCCCGGGCCGCCTCGCCAACACCCATGTTGACCACGATCTTGGCCAGTCCGGGGATCTGCATCACATTGGCGTACTTGAACTCCTCGTTCAGGGCCGGTCGGATCTCATCTCGATAGCGCCGCTTCAGCCGCGGAGTCTCGGCAGCCGAGGCGCGCACGACATCGGCCGGCTTGTCGAACTCGGTCTTCTTGGCCATCTCAGATCTCCTTCCCGGTCTTGCGGGCGATCCGGGTGCCACGGGTACCGGCATATTCGGAGCCATCGGAGCGCTTCTTGGTCACCTCGGCACGCTTCGACCCAACCCGGGTCAGCACTTCCTTACCGTCGGCGCCCTTGACAACCAACTGCACATTGGACGCGTCGATAGACGCTTCGGAACTGACGATGCCGCCCTTAGCGGTACGGCCGGTGCGCTGATCGGCACGGTCGCGCACATGCCGCTTCACGATGTTCACACCCTGCACCAGCACCCGATTCTGTTCGGGGAAAACCGCCATGATCTCGCCTACCGCGCCCCGGTCCTTGCCGGCGATGACCTTCACCCGGTCACCCTTCTTGAGCTTCACTCAGATCACCTCCGGAGCCAGCGAGACGATACGCATATAGCGCTTGTCCCGCAGTTCGCGAGCCACCGGGCCGAAAATGCGGGTACCCCGGGGCTCGCCATCGTTCTTCAGGATCACCGCGGCGTTCTCGTCGAACTTGATGTAGGAGCCGTCTGCGCGACGATGCTCCTTGGCGGTGCGGACGACCACGGCCTTGACCACATCGCCCTTCTTCACATTGCCGCCGGGAATGGCGTCCTTGACGGTGGCCACGATCGTGTCACCGAGACCGGCGTAACGCCGCTTCGAGCCGCCGAGCACGCGGATGCACAACAGCTCCTTGGCACCGGTGTTGTCGGCGACCTTCAGTCGCGTCTCCTGCTGGATCATTTCTTCTCCTCTGCCCCACCGGTTCCCCGCATCGAGGCCTGGTGGAACTCGTTGGTTGCCCTGGGTTTCGCCAGGACCGGGACTAGCGGGCCTTTTCGACGATTTCGATCAGACGCCAACGCTTGGTGGCCGAGGTCGGACGAGTCTCCATCACCCGCACGCGGTCGCCCACGCCGGCCTGGTTGTCCTCGTCGTGCGCCTTCAGCTTGGTGGCCTGGCTCATGACCTTGCCGTAGAGCGGATGCTTCACACGGTCGGAAACCTGGACCACGATGGTCTTGTCCATCTTGTCGGACACGACCACGCCCTCGCGGATCTTGCGGCCCGCGCGCCCGGTGGTAGTAGTGGTCTCGCTCATGCCTTCGCCTTCTGGTCAGGGTCCTCGATGATGCCAAGGTCACGCTCCCGCAGCACGGTGTAGATGCGGGCGATATCCTTGCGTACCGCGCGCAGCCGGGCGGTAGAGGTCAACTGCCCCGTCGCGGACTGGAAGCGCAGATTGAACAGTTCCTCCTTCAAGGCAACGACCTGATCGTTGAGTTCCTTGCCGGTCAGACCGCGCAGATCCGCGGCGTTGAGAGCCTTCGTGTCAGCCATGATCAGTTCTCACCTGCTTCGCGCTTGATGAAGCGAGCCTTGAAGGGCAGTTTGTGGATGGCGAGCCGCAAGGCCTCCCGGGCCACGTCCTCGCCAACGCCGGACAACTCGAACAACACCCGGCCGGGCTTCACATTGGCCACCCAAAACTCCGGGGAGCCCTTGCCGGAACCCATCCGGGATTCGGCGGGATGCTTGGTCAGCGGACGATCCGGGTAGAGATTGATCCAGACCTTGCCGCCCCGGCGGATATGCCGGGTCATCGCGATCCGCGCGGCCTCGATCTGCCGGTTGGTCAGATAGCTGGACTCCAGCGACTGGATACCGAAATCGCCAAAGGCGAGGGTCGTACCGCCTTTGGCCAAGCCATCACGGTGTGGACGATGCTGCTTGCGGTGCTTAACACGACGAGGGATCAGCATGCTCAGGCTCCTGCGTTCTCGGTAACGGGGGCGCTCGCCGCGCCCTGATCGGCCTCGGCCGCCTCATGGCGGGCGTCATCGGAACGCCGACGCCCGCGCTCGGGACGTTCGCCACGGCCCTCCCCGCGTCCGGGGCGCCGGTTGGAACGCTGGCCACGCGAGGGGGCGGCCTGACGAGCCGCCTTCTGGGCGGTCCGCTCGGCGCGGGTGCCGACGACATCGCCCTTGTAGATCCATACCTTCACGCCAATCCGGCCGAAGGTGGTCTTGGCCTCATAGAAGCCGTAGTCGATATCCGCGCGCAAGGTGTGCAGCGGCACGCGACCATCGCGGTAGCCTTCCGAACGGCTCATTTCGGCGCCGCCCAGCCGGCCCGAGCACTTCACCCGGATACCCTGGGCACCGGAACGCATCGCAGTCTGCTGTGCCTTGCGCATCGCCCGGCGGAAAGCCACCCGGGCCCCGAGTTGTTCCGCGATGCCCTGGGCAACCAGCTGGGCATCGGTTTCGGGATTGCGCACCTCAAGGATATTCAACTGGATCTGCTTGCCGGTCAGCTTCTCAAGTTCGGCACGCACCCGCTCGGCCTCGGCCCCGTTGCGGCCGATGACGATACCGGGCCGCGCGGCGTGCAGGAAGATCGTGATCCGTTCGCTGCGCCGTTCGATCTCGATAGCGCTGATACCGGCCCGCTCCAGGGTCTTGTGCAGATAGCGCCGGATCCGATCGTCCTCGCCCACCAATTGGGCGTACTGCTTGTCGGCATACCAGCGCGCCTTGTGATCGGTGGTCACACCGAGGCGGAAGCCGATCGGGTTGATCTTCTGTCCCATGCTCAGGCCTCCTTCTCGGTCTTCTTGGCGGTGCTGGTCGGGGTCTTCGCCTTCGGCTCGGCCTGCCTGGCATCCGATTTCGCCTTAGATTCGGTCTTCTTGGCCGCGGCCTTCGCCTTGGCGCTGGGCCCGGTCTTTGTCTTAGACCTGCCGGCTGGTGCCGGACGCTCGGCGGGTTCGACGACCACGGTGATATGGCTGGCCCGCTTGTAGATCCGGCTGGCCGAGCCCTTGGCCCGCGGCCGGATCCGGCGCAGCGTGACACCTTCGTCCACGAAGATCTGCGAGACGAACAGGTCGTCGGCATTCAGCGATTCGGTATCGGCCGCATTTGCCACCGCGGAAGCGACCGCCTTGTAAACCGGCTCGCTGGCGGCTTGCGGGGCGAACTTCAGCGTGGTCAGCGCATCGCTGACCGGCAGGCCGCGTACCAGATCGACGACCCGGCGCACCTTGGTGGGACTCATCCGCACATGCCGCGCGATGGCGTAAGCGCCGGGCCGATCGCCGAGCAGGGCAAGACGACGGCTGGGTCGCTCGGTTTTGTTGCTCATAGTCGAATCAGTTCCTTGTCTACCCGCTCAGCGCCGGCGGCTCTTCTTGTCGTCCTTCACATGGCCCCGGAAGGTACGCGTGGGCGCAAACTCCCCAAGCTTGTGGCCGATCATCGCCTCGGTGACGAACACCGGGACATGTTTGCGGCCGTCGTGCACCGCTATGGTGTGACCGAGCATGTCGGGCACGATCATCGAGCGGCGCGACCAGGTCTTGATCAGGTTCTTAGTGCCCTTCTCGTTCTGGGCATCGACCTTCTTGGCCAGGTGCTCGTCGACGAACGGGCCCTTCTTCAGACTGCGTGGCATCTTTCAGACTCCCATTCAGCGCTTCTTGCCGGACTTGCGGCGACGGACGATCAACTTGTTGCTGGCCTTGGTCTTGCTCCGGGTACGGCCCTCCGGTTTGCCCCACGGCGATACCGGATGCCGGCCGCCAGAGGTGCGGCCTTCACCGCCACCATGCGGGTGGTCGTGCGGGTTCATGACCACCCCGCGAACGGTCGGCCGCACACCCTTCCAACGCATCCGGCCTGCCTTGCCCCAGTTGATATTCGACTGCTCGGCATTGCCGACCCCGCCGACGGTGGCGCGGCAACGAACGTCCACCATGCGCATCTCGCCCGAGGGCATGCGCAGTGTGGCCATCTTGCCCTCGCGGGCCACCAACTGGATGGCCGCACCGGCGGACCGGCCCAGCTTGGCGCTGCCGCCAGGCCGCAACTCGACCGCATGCACCGTGGTGCCTACTGGGATATTGCGCAGCGGCAGATTGTTGCCGGGTTTGATATCGGCCTGCGACCCGGACACCACCCGAGCCCCCTGGATCAGACCGGCCGGAGCGATAATGTAGCGCTTCTCGCCGTCGGCATAGTGCAACAGGGCAATCCGGGCGGTGCGGTTCGGGTCGTACTCTATGTGGGCAACCCGGGCGGGCACCCCGTCCTTGTCATACCGCTTGAAGTCGATCAGGCGGTAGGCCTGTTTGTGACCGCCACCGATGTGGCGGGTGGTGATGCGTCCCTGGTTGTTTCGTCCACCGGTCTTCGATTTCGGGACGACCAGCGACTTCTCGCGCGTCGAGCGAGTCACCTCGGCGAAATCCGAGACGCTCGACCCGCGGCGACCCGGAGTGGTCGGCTTGTACTTGCGAATGGCCATTGGTCTGTTCGTTCCTTCTCGCGACTCAGGCCGTCGGGCCCTGGAAGATGTCGATCCGGTCACCGGCGGCCACGCTGACGATCGCCCGCTTGGTGCTGATGCGCCGGCCCACGCCGAAACGGGTACGCCGGGTCTTGCCCTGCCGGTTTAGGGTGTGGACGCTGAGCACCTTCACACCGAAGACCCGCTCCACCGCGATCTTGATCTCGGTCTTGTTGGCCTGCGGCGCCACGATGAAGGTGTATTTATTCTCGTCGAGCAACCCGTAGCTCTTTTCGGACACGACCGGCGCGAGCAGGATGTCGCGCGGGTCGCGGATCTTGATGTCGCTCACTTGTCATCCTCCTCGGCCGCGGCCGCGGCCTGCGATTCGGTGGCCACCGCGGTGACCGGCTTACCCCGCGCCGGACCGGCCACGAAGGCCGCCAAGCCAGTGGCAGTGAAGACCACCGCATCCGACACGACCACGTCGTAGGCGTTCAACTGGTCGGCGGCGATGACATGCACACCCGGCAGATTGCGCAAGCTCAGCCAGGACACGACATCGGTGCGGTCCAGCACGACCAGACGGCGCCTGAAATCGCCCACCGCGGCCAACCGGGCCGCAGCCTGGCGGGTCGAGGGGGTATCCCCGGCAACCAACTCGTCCACCACGAAGACCAGTCCCGCCCGGGCACGATCGCTCAGGGCGCCGCGCAATGCGGCCCGGATCATCTTCTTGGGGGTCCGCTGGGCATAGCCGTGGGGTTGGGGGCCGTGCGCCGTGCCACCGCCGGTCCACTGCGGGGCCCGCCGGGAGCCCTGCCGGGCGCGTCCGGTACCCTTCTGGCGCCACGGCTTGGCACCGCCACCGGAAACCTCTCCCCGGGTCCGGGTGGCATGGGTGCCCTGGCGGGCGGCGGCCTGCTGGGCCACCACAACCTGGTGGATCAGCGGCACGTTCGTGGCCACGTCGAACACCTCGGCGGGCAACTCGGCCTTGCCGGTCTTCTCACCCTTGGCGTCCAGCACATCAACGGTCAGGTTCTGACTCATTTGGCATCACCCCTTTTGGCGGCGGAACGGATCACCACGAGCGATCCCTTGTTGCCCGGCACAGCGCCCTTGACCAGCAGCAGGCCCTTCTCGGTATCCACCGCATGCACGGTCAGGTTCTCGATGGTCTTGCGGGTATTGCCCATCCGGCCGGCCATCCGCAGGCCCTTGAAAACCTTGCCCGGAGTGGAGCAACCCCCGATAGAACCGGGCGCGCGGTGCTTGCGGTGCACACCATGGCTAGCCCGCAGACCCTTGAAGCCGTGGCGTTTGATGACACCGGCGGTGCCCTTGCCCTTGGTTACCCCGGTCACGTCCACGACATCGCCTCCGGCGAAGACCTCGGCGGTGAGTTCCTGGCCGATGGTGTATTCGGAAGCATTGCTGGTGCGCAACTCGACCAGGTGCCGGCGAGGGGTGACACCGGCCTTCTCGAAATGCCCGGCGACGGGCTTGGTCACCGACTTGGCCCGGATGGCACCGAAGCCGAGCTGGACGGCGGAATAGCCGTCGGTTTCGGGGGTACGCACCTGGGTGACCACACAGGGACCGGCCTGAATGACGGTCACCGGAACGATACGGTTGTTGTCGTCCCACAGCTGGGTCATGCCGAGCTTGGTACCCAGCAGTCCCTTCACGGTTCGTTCGTTGCTCATGTCCACCGACCTCACGGAAGCTTGATCTCGATGTCGACACCGGCCGGCAGGTCGAGGCGCATCAGCGAGTCAACCGTCTTGGGCGTGGGGTCGAGGATGTCGATGAGCCGCTTGTGGGTGCGCATCTCGAAATGCTCGCGGCTGTCCTTGTACTTGTGCGGCGAGCGGATGACGCACCACACGTTCTTCTCGGTCGGCAGCGGCACTGGGCCGGCGACCTTGGCACCCGTCCGGGTTACGGTGTCGACGATCTTGCGCGCCGACGAGTCAATGACCTCGTGGTCATAGGCCCGAAGCCTGATGCGGATCTTTTGTCCCGCCACGATTGTTCCTTCTACTCGTCCCTGCTACGTGTCCCGTGACCGCTTGGGCCGGGCGGACCGGCTTCCCGGGGCCGGCGGAGCGGCCGCGGACCGAACCGCGGAATCTGCCCCAAATCGGCATCCGATGGCCTTGTCGTTGCCGTGCTCTCGACCCACGAGGTCGGGTGTGTCGCGATCCTCCACCGCACCGTCGAAACCCTCTGTTCAGCTGGTTGCCAGTCCGCGATGCCCGCCGGGGCGGTCATCCGCGCAGTGGGCGCTGCCCACGTCCAACTGGGTGCGGCCTCGGGACGCTATCACCTGCCCACGAAAGCCTGCGCTCTGGTCCTACCCCGCAGACCGATCTCGGCGGCGCCACGCCGCCTTGTTCGCTTCCTGACTGGGCATTCCCGAAACAGCAACCTTTAAATGATGACACGTCGTGGGCCGCTGTTCCAAATCGGCCGCTAGCCTTGCCCGCATGCCAGATACCACCGAACAACCCGGGCGGGCAGCGGAGCGGCACCAGACCCGGGACGCCGAGTTGCTGGGCCGGGCTCTCCGGGCAGCCCGGGAATGCTCAACCACCTATGACGCCATCCTGGCCCCCGACCAGATGGCCACCGATCGCAGGCAGGGCCGCTATCGGGCGGCTGAGCTGGCCGACCCGCAGACCGGCATAGCCCGGGAGGTAATCGAACGGCATTGCGGATTACGCAAGCTGCCCTTCGGCAGGCATGGTGCCTCGCTCGCCTTCCAACGCTACGCCCACCGGTTGGCCGGGCTGGCGGTGGGCTCGGCCGGCTATGGTGGGCTGTTGCCCGATCTAAGGCTGACCAATACCGCCACCGTCTTCGCCGCCCTCAATCCCGGGCGCACCGCACTGGCCGACCCGCGCCTACTGGTGGCCCCCCGGCCGGCCGATGTGGTGGCGGTCGTCGTGACCGGTCACCTGCTGCCGATCGCCCACGCCTGGTGCGCGGTCTCACCGGTGGCGCTGCGCAATCTGCAAGGCAATATCGCGGCTTCGCTCGCCCTCGGGGTGCGGCGGCTGGTTCCGTTTCTCGGGGTGCGCCCGGCGCTGGGTTTCGGCATCGGGCTGTTCGAAGCGGCACCGGAACTGGCCGGGCTAGGCGACTTCCGGGTGATCACTTGGCGGGATCGCACCGGCCTGTTTTACGAGCGCCGCTCCTGCTGCCATGCCTATGCCGCGCGTACGGGCAAGTACTGTGCATGGTGCTGTCGGCTCAGCGGTGCCGATCGGCTGGCCGGTTTCCAGGCCGCCCTGCAGGGTTGACCGCACCGGCTGCCGGCCGAACCGGGTGTCTTGGCCCACACGCGCATCCCTCGGCCGGCAGCCAGGTAGAGACGGGCCGAGGGACGCGGGTCGCGGTCAGCCCAGCCAGGCGTTGCCCGGCAGATCGGCCAGCTTCTTGATGTCCAAACCCGGCGCGATGTCAGTGGCCGGCTGCAGCCCGTAGTGCTCCAGCGCCTTGCGGATGTACTCGGCGCCGTCGATGTTCAGCGGGCCGGAAGTCCACATGGCATAGGGCAGGTTGACGAAGCGTTCCTGTTTCACCGCGGTGAGATTCTGGCTGGCCGGATTCGCCTTCAGGGCAGCCACCTTCTCATCGAACGACTGGGATGGATAGTCTACGAAGAAGATGATGTCCGGGTCGGCCGCGGCCAGCCGCTCCCAACTCACCTTCGTCCAGGTATCCGAGACATCGGACAGCGCATTGGTCACTCCGGCGCTTTCCATCATCGCCTGAGGTGCCCCATACGAGCCGCTGGAGAAGATGGTGTCGGATGCGGAATCGAACAGGAAAGCGACCGGGGCATTGGCTGCCCGGGGCGCCTTCTCCAGCGCCTCGCGGCGTTTCTCGATATCGGCCACCGCGTCGGCAGCCACCTCGGGATGCCCGGTCATCTGCCCGATGCTGGCGATGTCATGGGTGAGGGCGTCCCAGGGCGGCATGGTGCCCCGGTCCCCGTTGTCCTGCCGGCAGGTTTCGCTTAGCAGGTAGCTGGCGATTCCCTTCTCCCGCAGGATGTCTGGGGTCAGGTTTTTCGAATCGCTGAACCCATAGCCCCAGCCGGCAAACACGACCTGCGGATCGGCCGCCACGATGTTCTCCAGGGAGGGATACTCGGGGGCGACCACTTTCAACTTGCCAACCACATCGCCGAATTTGAGGGTCAACACATCGGCATCGCGTTGCAGACTGCTCACCGCGACCAGGTTCTCAGCGGCTCCGGCCGCCAAGGCGATGGAGATGATATTCCCGTCGTTGGCGAACAGTCTGGTGGTCGGCTTCGGGTATTCCATGGTCTGGCCGCAATTCTCGATGGTCACGCTATCGGCCCCGGCACCCGGACTGGTCGAACCCGCTTGCGGTGCGCCGCAACCCGAGATCAGCACCGCGGCACCAAGGATGCCGGCCGGCCAAGATTTAATGGCTTTCATGTTTCTTGTTCTCCTTCGCTTCTGCTGATGAGCAGGTGTGGCTGGTCGGTATCGGGGTGCTTGATCTGTTTGGCCCCCACACCAAAGGCCTCGGCTAGCAGCTGGGTGTCCAGCACATCGACCGGTGGCCCGAAGGCCCATATCCGCCCGGCATGCAGCACGGCCACCAGATCGAAATGCCGCAGCACCAGATCGATGTCATGTACCGCAGTGATCACGGTGGCCCGCTGACGTCCCAGCAGATCGAGCAGCCGCAACTGCCAGGCGATATCCAGGTGATTGGTGGGTTCGTCGAGGATCAGCACCGGGCAGCCCTGAGCGAGCCCCCGCGCGATCATCGCCCTGCGCCGCTCACCGCCGGATAGCTGATCGCAGGGGCGATCGACATAATCGGCCAGCCCCACCGCAGCCAGTGCGCCCAGGACGTGTGGGCGTTCCCCGCGGCCATCCACCGCCCAGGGCGGCCGATGCGGGATCCTGCCGAGCGCCACCATCTCGCCCACCAACAGCTCGGCCGGCGGCATCTCTTCCTGGCTGACGAAACAAACCTGGCGAGCCCGCTCCCGGGGCCGCAGCTCTCCCAATCGCTGCGCACCCAGCCATACCTCGCCCCCGGCTGGCCGGGCGATACCGGCCATGGTGCGCAGCAGAGTGGACTTCCCGGCACCGTTCGTGCCGACCAGAGCCAGTCGCGCGCCCGCCGGAATCTCAAGATTCACGCCCGCCACCACGACATGGCCCCCGATCGCCGCGGAGACATCGGTCAGCCGAAGGCCCTGTGCTTGGACGCTCATGAGTCACGTCCCCCATAGGCATACTGTCGGCGACCCATCAGGAACAGAAATACCGGCGCCCCCACCACCCCGGTGACGACACCAAGCGGAATCTCCTGGGGACGTACCACCACACGAGAGATGACATCCACCCACAACAAGAAGACCGCACCGGCGACCCCCGCCACCGGCAGCATGCGCCGGTGTAGGGCACCGGCGACCATGCGTGCCGCATGCGGTACGATCAAACCCACGAAACCGATCCCGCCGCTCACCGCGACGATCACACCGATCAACACCCCCAGGCACACAAATAGTGCATTGCGCAACCCACCGACCGGTACCCCAAGGGCGGTCGCGGTTTCCGGACCGGCGGCCAACGCGTCCAGCCAGCCGCTGACCGCTAGCATGCCGGCCCCCACGAGGACCACCGCCGCCAGGGGTATCCACAGCCGTTCCCAGGTCGCCCCGGCCACCGAACCCAGCATCCAGAACATCACCGAGGTTGCGGCCCGGTTGTCATCGGACAAGAAGACCATGAAGGACGCGATGGCCGAGAACGCCGAAGACATCACAACACCGGCCAGCACCATGCGCAACGGGGTCAGGCCACCCTGTGCCTGGGCGACGAAGTAGACCGCCAGCGCCGCGCCGAGCGCTCCGACCAGGGCACCGGCAGACAGCGCATAGACCCCGAATTGCGCCAGGAATCCCGTGGTGATCACCGCGGTCGCACCGACCGATGCGCCGGCGGAGATACCCAGCAGGTAGGGATCGGCCAGCGGATTGCGGACCATGGTCTGCATCCCCGCTCCGGCCATCGACAGCCCGGCCCCGGCGATCAACGCCAGCAATGCCCTAGGCACCCGCAGATCCCACACTATGGTGTCGAGTGGGGAGGCCACCGGGGTCCCGGCCAGTCGGTTGCGCACGATGGCCAGTACATCGATCAGCGGAATCTGCTCGGAGCCAAAAGCGACCGAGACCAGCGCACTCGCGATCGCCACCAGGATCAACCCCAGCAGCAGCGGCAACAGCGGGAGCCGCCCCATCCGACGCGGTGGGCCACCTCGGGCAGGGACGCCATGCCTGACCGGCCGCTCCCGAATTGCCCTGGCGGGATGACTGAACGGCATTCCAGTCCGGGATGTGCTCACTCGACTGCTCTCGATCGGGGACGCCCGGCTCGCGAGGTCGTCCATCGTTCAACATGAGCCGACAGGTCTTCGGACTCGGATCAACCAAGGACAGCACCTTCCCGGGGATCCCAGTGGTCTTATCGCTGTCCTCGTCCCCTGCACCGCTGCGCGCCAGTCCCGGATTCACACCGGAGTTCCCTGACGCCCACCTGTGGGTGGGCGCGATCGGCTCGGTTGCACTCTAGCGCACCTGCCCGCCAAAAGGCCATCGACACGGCACCCGGGCACCATGATGGGGGCGGGTGCGGGCCACCGACCGGCAGGCACAGCCCCAGCGGCCGCCGACTCCACAAGACGACCGTTCCCGGGATGCCGGCTCAAAGCTGCGCGCGCAGCGCGGCCAGTCGCGTCAGGCAGGACTCGCGGCCCAGGATGGCCATCGACTCGAACAGCGGAGGGGACACCAACTCGCCGGTGACGGCCACCCTGACCGGCGCGAATGCGAGCTTCGGCTTCAGCCCCAGCCCTTCGATCAGCTCCGTGCGCAGTCCCTGCTCGATCGCTTCCGCGGTCCACTCCCCCGGCTCGGCCAGCACGGCAACGGCTCGATCCAGCACCCGGGGGCCCTCGGCGGGGAGCCTTGCCACGGCCGCCGGGTTGTGGCTCAGATCGGCGTCCGCCGTGAACAGGAAGCCCAGCTTCGGTATGGCCTCGGCGAGAGTCACCAGCCGTTCGGAGATCAGTGGGGCTGCGGCCCGGACGATCCGATCGGCGGCGGGTGGCAATTCGGCCCACTGCCCGGATTCCAGGGCATAGGCGATGATCCGGCCGGCCAGTTCATCGGCGGACAGCGACCGGATATAGACCCCATTCAACCAGTCCAGCTTCTTGCCATCGAAGATCGGCCCCACGGTGGAAACCTTCGACCAATCGAAATCCGCCACGAATTCCGCAAAGGAGGACACCTCCCGATCGCCAGCGGCCGGAGGATAGGCCAGCAATTGTAGGAAATTGCGCAACGCCTCGGGCAGATAGCCCTGCTCGCGGAACCATAGCAGCCGGGCAGCCGGGTTCTTGCGTTTGGAGATCTTCGACTTGTCGGGATTGCGCAACAACGGCATGTGCGCGAATGCCGGCTCTGGCCAACCCAGCCATTTGTACAACAGCCGGTGTTTGGGTGTCGAGCTGATCCATTCCTCGCCCCGCACCACGGTGGTGATATCCATCAGGTGATCGTCCACCACCACCGCCAGATGATAGGTGGGAAACCCGTCGGCCTTCCAGATGACCTGATCGTCCGGACGCGGAGCCCGTACCTCGCCACGGATCAGGTCCGGGAAGGACAGTTCCACATCGTCTGGGATCAGCATCCGCACCACCGGAGTCGGGCTGAACCCCGGTAGCTTGGCCCGCTGTTCCCGGGTCATGCCCAGGCAGCGGCGATCGTACCCGGCGTTGGCGGTCTTGCTGGCCTGCTGTTCGGCCCGTAACTGGGCCAACCGCTCGGCCGAACACCAACAGTGATAGGCATGGCCTTCGGCGATCAGCCGCTCCACATGGGGCCGGTAGGTGTCCAGCCTATCGGACTGCCGATAGGGACCATGGGGTCCGCCCCTTTCCGGGCTCTCGTCGGCGTCCAGCCCGAGCCAGCGCAGCGCCCGATGGATCTGGTCCTCCGCGCCGGCCACCAGCCGGTTGCGGTCGGTATCTTCGATGCGCAACACAAACTGTCCGCCGGTCTTCGCCGCCCAGGCCTTGTCGAACAGGGCCATATAGGCCGTACCGACATGGGGATCCCCGGTTGGGCTTGGGGCTACTCGAGTTCGTTGCGGCCTGCTCACGGACATGCAGCCTATCCTGCCCCACCCGATCCACCCGGACGTACCCGGCCGGGCGGATCGGGTGGCCCCGGTCATCGACCTCCCTGGATCGGGCTAGCCGGCAGCGGTTCCGCGGCCGCCGGTGGCCGGTTCAGTGTGGCACGACCAGCCGCCACAGCACCCACAGCGACCACAGGGTCACCGCCAGCAGAACCGCCACCGTGGTCACCACCATGCCCAGGGCGACGCCCAGATAGATCACCGACGCGGCCCTGGTCTGCTCCCGGTTGGCGACGGCGCGCTGCAGCAACCGCAGATTGCGCCGGTTGGCCCGGTGGGCAAAGTCACCGATGTCCCCGATCACCGGGATCATGCCGATCAGGGCGTCCAGGCCAAGGTTCAGGCCCATCCTAGCCAGCACCGGCAGGGGCACCCGGTTGCGGATCGCGTCGGCCATCAGCAGCGCGGCAACGGCGGTAGTGCCGGCGTCCCCCACACCGGGGATCAGCCCCAATACCCCATCCAGGCCAATCCCGATTCCGGTACCGGGAATGCGCACCAGATCATCCAATGCCAAAGCGATGAAACGGCTCACGCGCAACGGCCCGGGCTGTGATCTGGGTTCAAGCGACACGACTCAAAGATACTGGCTTACTCACCCGCCGCCCGGTGAACCGGCTGTTCCCGGGTGGCGCACCGCGCACCCGGCAGTCAGTGCCGCCGGACAAAGACCGGTCACGGCCGCGCGATCTGAAACCGGCTGCGGCGCCCGTCCTTGTCAGGACGGGCGCCGCAGCCGGACGAATCGTTCAGCGCATCACTTGATGATCTTGGTGACGCGGCCCGCGCCGACGGTGTGACCGCCCTCGCGGATGGCGAACTTCAGGCCTTCCTCCATGGCGATCGGCTTCTGCAGCACGACGTTCATATCGGTGTTGTCGCCGGGCATCACCATCTCGGTGCCCTCAGGCAGCGAGACGGTACCGGTGACGTCGGTGGTCCGGAAGTAGAACTGCGGGCTGTAGTTGGAGAAGAATGGCTTGTGGCGGCCGCCCTCTTCCTTGGTCAGCACGTAGACATTGCCCTCGAACTCGGTGTGCGGCTTAGTGCTGCCCGGCTTGATGACGACCATGCCGCGCTCCACGTCTTCCTTCTTGGTGCCACGCAGCAGCAGGCCGACATTGTCACCCGCCTGGCCCTCGTCCAGGATCTTGCGGAACATCTCGACACCGGTCACGGTGGTCGACTGGGTCGGGGCCAGACCCACGATCTCGACGGTCTCACCGGTCTTGACCACACCGCGCTCGACACGGCCGGTGACCACGGTGCCACGGCCGGTAATGGTGAAGACATCCTCCACCGGCATCAAGAAGGGCTTTTCGGTCTCGCGCTCCGGCTGCGGGATATACTCATCGACGGCGTCCATCAGTTCTATGATCGACTCACTCCACTTGGCGTCGCCGTTCATGGCCGGGAAAGCAGCAACGCGCACCACTGGGCAGTTGTCGCCATCGAATTCCTGCTCGGATAGAGCCTCACGGACCTCCATCTCGACCAGTTCAATGAGCTCCTCATCGTCGACCATGTCGCACTTGTTCAAGGCCACCACGATCGCGGGCACGCCCACCTGACGCGCCAGCAGGATATGCTCGCGGGTTTGAGCCATCGGACCGTCGGTGGCCGCCACGACCAGGATCGCACCGTCCATCTGGGCGGCACCGGTGATCATGTTCTTGACATAGTCGGCGTGACCGGGGCAATCGACGTGTGCGTAGTGGCGCTTCTCGGTCTGGTATTCGACGTGCGCGATGGAAATGGTGATACCGCGCTGACGCTCCTCGGGCGCCTTGTCGATCTGGTCGAACGCGGATATGGCGTTCAACTCGGGATACTTCTCATGCAGCACCTTGGTGATCGCCGCCGTCAGCGTGGTCTTGCCGTGGTCGACGTGGCCGATGGTGCCGATGTTGCAGTGCGGCTTGGTCCGCTCGAACTTGGCCTTTGCCACTTGGGCTCCTTCTGGTTTGTCACCACGCTGGTTGCGTGGCTCACCTGTTCATTGCTGTGGGTTTTCCCGCAGCGCTCTGGTTGTCCTGACCGATGCATGGCCAAGACCGCGGGAAGTACCCACGAACCTCATCAATTCTCGTCAGGTAAGGGCTGGGAGTCAAACCGGCCGGCAGGCCCCGATCATAGCATCGCGCCCCATTCCGCGGTTTTCCTCGCATACCAGATCGCCGTGCTCACCCGGTATCGCCAGCACCGCTGCGATCTGGCCATGGCCTAGCTGCGCCGGGCAACGGCCGAGGAGGTGCCGTGCCGAACTGCTCTTCGCACCACAAGCCCACACCGGCCGTCAAGTGGTGTCCGAGGCCGTAACCGGCGGCTGAACCGAGCAGGCCTATTCGCCCGGCTGGGCGCCCACGCGCCGAGCGGCTAAGCCATCCGCCTTCGGCCGGGTAGCAGCGGGGCCGGAATAATTCTCTCCCGGCCCCGCCTGGTTCGTTGGTCGTCGATCAAAGCTGACCGCGTGCCTTGGCGACGATCTCGTCGGAGACGTTCTTCGGCACCTCGCCGTAGGAGTGGAACTCCATCGTGTAGGACGCCTGACCAGACGTCTTGGAGCGCAGATCCCCGACATAGCCGAACATCTCGGCCAGCGGCACCAGCGCGCGCACCACCCGATTGCCGTGCTGTTCATCCATGGACTGCACCTGGCCTCGCCGGGAGTTCAGGTCGCCGATCACCGTGCCCAAGTAGTCCTCCGGGGTGGTCACCTCGACGGCCATCAGGGGTTCCAGCATGGCCGGATCCGCCTTGCGCGAGGCTTCCTTGAAGGCCATCGAACCGGCGATCTTGAAAGCCAGTTCCGAGGAATCGACATCGTGGTAGGCGCCATCGTTCAGGGTCACCTTGATATCCTCCACCGGATATCCGGCCAGCACGCCAAACTGCATGGCCTCCCGGATGCCGGCGTCCACCGCAGGAATGTACTCCTTGGGGATGCGGCCGCCGGTGACGGCATTGACGAACTCGTAGCCCTTGCCGGCCGCCTGCGGTTCCAGGCTGATGATGACCTTGCCGTACTGGCCCGAACCGCCGGACTGCTTCTTATGGGTGTACTCCACCCCGGCCACCGGCCGGCGCAGGGTCTCCCGGTAGGCGACCTGCGGCTTGCCGATATTGGCCTCCACATGAAACTCCCGCTTCATGCGGTCGATCAGCACCTCAAGGTGAAGTTCGCCCATGCCGGCGATGATGGTCTGACCGGTTTCCTCATCGGTGTGAACGCGGAAGGTGGGGTCCTCCTCGGCTAACCGTTGAATGGCGGTGGATAGCTTCTCCTGGTCGGCCTTCGACTTCGGCTCCACGGCCTGCTCGATGACCGGGGCAGGGAAATCCATGGATTCCAGCACCACCGGGGCACCCGGATTGCACAGTGTGTCCCCGGTGCCGGTCTGCTTCAGCCCCATGACCGCGCAGATATTGCCGGCGGGAATGGTCGGCACCTCCTGGCGTTTGTTGGCATGCATCTGGTAGATCTTCCCGATGCGTTCCTTCCTGCCACTCGCCGAGTTCAGTACCTGGCTGCCCGCCGTCAGGACGCCGGAGTAGACCCGGACATAGGTGAGCCTGCCCAGGTGAGGATCGGCGGCGATCTTGAAGGCCAGCGCGGCCAGCGGCTCGGCCTTGTCGGGATGCCGTTCGATGATCGCCGACTCGTCGCCCGGCTTGAATCCCCGAATGGCCGGGACATCGACCGGTGCGGGCAGATAGTCCACGACGGCGTCCAGCAGGGGCTGCACGCCCTTGTTCTTGAACGAGGTGCCGCAGACCACCGCGGTATACGCCCCCGAGAGGACGCCCCTGCGAATGGCGGACTTGAGCTGCTCCACGGTCGGCTCGGTGCCTTCCAGGTAGAGCTCCATCAGCTCATCATCGTGCTCGGCAACGGTCTCCAGCAGCTCGGCCCGGGCCGCCCGGGCTGCCTCGGCCAGCTCGGCCGGGATCTGCTCCACCTCGAAGTTGGCACCCAGAGCGGTTTCGCCACGGTAGGTCTTGGCCACCATTTCGACCAGATCCACCACACCGACGAAGCCGGCCTCCGCGCCGATCGGGATCTGTAGCTTGACCGGGATGGCCTGTAGCCGTTCGCGGATGGTCTTGATGCAGTGGTCGAAGGAGGCGCCCGTGCGATCCAGCTTGTTCACATAGCAAATCCTGGGTACGCCGTATTTACTGGCCTGGCGCCACACGGTCATCGACTGGGGTTCCACGCCGGCTACGCCATCGAACACCGCCACGGCGCCGTCCAGCACGCGCAGCGAGCGCTCTACCTCGACGGTGAAGTCGACGTGCCCCGGGGTGTCGATGATGTTGATCTGGTAACCCCGCCAAAAGCAGGTGGTGGCGGCCGAGGTGATCGTGATGCCCCGCTCCTGCTCCTGCTCCATCCAGTCCATGGTCGCGGCGCCATCGTGCACCTCGCCGATCTTGTGGGTGATGCCGGTGTAGAACAGGATGCGTTCGGTGGTGGTGGTCTTGCCGGCATCGATGTGCGCCATAATGCCGATATTGCGGACCTTAGTCAGGTCACTTTGCAGGTCGAGGGCCACGGGTTCCCCTAAGTCTTGTCGTACGGATCTCTTGGTTGGTTCTCCTGGTCGCCTGGTGTTCGACTCAGCGTTACCAAAGCCGGACATGCCAAGAGGCCGCCCCCTCTCCGGGGACGACCCCTCCAGGCGTCACCAGCGGTAGTGGGCGAAGGCGCGGTTGGCCTCGGCCATCTTGTGGGTATCCTCGCGTTTCTTGACCGAGGCTCCCAGGCCGTTCGAGGCGTCCAGGATCTCGTTCATCAACCGCTCGGACATGGTCTTCTCGCGCCGGTCGCGGGCATAGCCGACCAGCCAGCGCATGGCCAAGGTGTTGGAGCGGGCCGGTTTCACCTCGACCGGCACCTGATAGGTGGCGCCGCCGACGCGGCGGCTGCGCACCTCGACGGCCGGCCGGACGTTGTCGAGGGCCTTCTTCAGCGTCTGCACCGGATCGATACCGGTCTTCTCGCGAGTGCCCTCCAGAGCGCTGTAGACGATGTGCTGGGCCACGGTCTTCTTACCGTCCAGCAGGATCTTGCTGACCAACTGCGAAACCAATGGCGAGCCGTAGACCGGATCGACGATCACCAGGCGCTTGGGCGCCGGACCCTTCCTGGGCATTACTTCTCCTTCTTCGCACCGTAGCGGCTACGGGCCTGCCTGCGGTTCCTGACGCCCTGGGTGTCGAGGGCGCCGCGGATGATCTTGTAACGCACACCCGGCAGGTCCCTCACCCGGCCGCCGCGCACGAGCACCATCGAATGCTCCTGCAGATTGTGGCCGACACCGGGAATATAGGCGGTCACCTCGACACCCGAGCTGAGGCGGACGCGGGCCACCTTGCGCAGCGCGGAGTTCGGCTTCTTCGGGGTGGTGGTGTACACGCGCGTGCACACGCCACGACGCTGCGGAGAACCCTTCAGCGCGGGTTTCTTGTTCTTGCTGACCTTGTCAGTGCGGCCCTTGCGGACCAACTGCTGGATGGTAGGCACCTGCTGGTATCTCTTTCCTGTTGCGGTAGGCGTCCGGGCGGACGCCTACCATTCGCTGTCTCACTGCCCTGGCTGCGACTCCACCTGCCCGCCCCGCGAACCACCGTTATCCGATGGGGCGAGTAGGGGGCCGCCATGCGAACTCCGCACTTGTCCCAGGCTCCTCGCAACGTTTAGGTGCCCGGCGCCAACCGCCAGGGTACGCACATGGGTTCGGACACACCGAACACGCCTACCCATGCTACTCGTGGACGCCCTTGTGGTCAAAACACCGCCGCTGTCCCGGTGACCGGCCGGTACCCGGGGCTCCGGGCGGAACACCGTCTACCGCGGCAGGCAGCCACGCACGACCGTTCGCCGTCAGCTTAGTCGCCGGACCCGCCGCCTCGGCCCGGCCGAGGCTTCAGGCCGGCGAGCACTGCGCGGAATAGCCGAGCGCGGCGAGTCCGGCCCGGGTCTGGTCGCCGATATAGCGCACATCCACCCCGGTGGTATTCGGATTGGTGAGCAGTGGCTGGGGGGCCGGCATACCGGCCAGCACTCCAAGCTGCCAGGGCTGAGTGCCCCGGTCCAGGCCGATATGCGGGGACGCCCGCCAGGCCGCCCGTTGCAGGGCCAGCGGGTGGCCGCGCAGTTGCGCCATCACCAACTCCAGCACCTGCCCCTGGCGGCGGTTCCGGGCCTGCTCGCCATCCGGTTCGGGTATCCAACGCCCACCCACCTGCACTTCTCCCAGCCGGCTGCGCACATAGCCCAATGCCAGCAGCCCATCCATGTGCTGCGGCCCAGCCATCAGCTCGAAACGCAATTCAGCATCCCGAAGGGGTTGGGGAACATCCACCGTTATCCCGCCGAGCGCATCCACGATATCCACGAAAGCCTGCAAATCGATGGTGATCAGGTGATCTACCGGTACGGCCAGATCTGTGCAGATGACATCGACGAACTGCTGTGGCGACCGACGCCAATAGACCCCCAGCCGGGTCTGCCTGCCGGGATCGATCCGGCTGGGGGCGCCCACCATCAGGTTGCGGGGCACCGACTGGGCGACCAGGCCCCGATCGGTGCGCGTCACCAGGATGATGACATCGGCGCGCACTCCGGGCTGCGATTCGGCCGGCCCGGTGTATTCGATGATCCGCTCATCGGCGGCGGCCCGGTCGTCGAGCCCGACGATCAACCAGGTCTCAGGGCCCTCCGTGACCGGCCAGGACAGTTCGATCCGCGGCATTCGCCCGGCGATCAGCCAGGCATCGACCAGGCCGGCCAGCAGCGTGACGAGCAGCAACGACACGGCAGTCAGCAGCAGTCGGCACGGCCAATGGGCGCGCGGCCGTACGGTGGTCGCCGGCATGTCACCTCCAGACGAGTCGGGTCAAGGCCAGACTAAAAGCCAACCGGCCCGTCGGTCACCTCAACCAGCCAGGCCACTCGGTTCGGGCGCTGCCCCACCGGTTGGCCCGCCGCCCGATACGGCACCGCGTGCCCCTCCCTGGCATTCCGCTAAGTCATCCGAAAACACCCGATCGGCCGCCCACCCAAAGATGGACGGCCGATCGTTCGGCGATAGTGGATCGCTCAGCGCTTGCGCGAGCGCAGCGCCACCATGGCGCCACCGGCGACAATGCTGATCAACGCGGCCGCGGGCACCAGGCCCCAGGACTCCGAGCCGGTCTTCGGCAGCGCGGACGGCTTGCCACCCTTCTTGTCGTTGTCCTTGTTCTTGTCGTTGTCCTTGCCGGGATCGGGAGCCTTATCGTTCAAGCCGACGGGCTTGTACTGATCCACGAGCAGTACATCCAGCGGATTGCCCTGGGGATCCATGCGAGAGCCCTTGACGGTGACGGTATACACCCCCTCGACGTCGTACGGCAACACCATGCTGTACTCAAAGCCACCCTGGGGGTTGGCGGTGGTCGCGAACCGGCTGACCTTGCCGTCCGGACCGGTGACGGTGATGTCGATCGCCGACCCCGGCTGGAACAGCGGCAGCGGATTGTGGGCGTTCTCATCGTACACATTGCCGTTGGACAAGGTCACCGGGTCGCCGGCCCGCCAGGTATCGGCTCCAGAGGGTCCCGTCATGTTGATATAGCCGTGCGGTACGGTCAGCTCGGTTTCGCCATTGAGTGCATAGTTACCGGCATAGTCCGTGCAGGCAACCAGCACGGAATAGTTGCCATTGACCGGCGCGCCGAACTGCACGTTCTGGGTGGTGCCACCCGGAAACTCCCCGGCCTCGTCCACCACCCCGGATAAACCCGGGCCGTCGTAGTAGAAGAAAGCCTTCATCATGCTGCCCTCTGGGCAGCCGGACACGGTGGCCTCCACCAGATAGTCAGACATCTGGTATACGTCGCCAACCAGCGTGCCATTGGTGATCACGGCATGATCGCTGGTGACAGCGGCCGCAGGGGCTGCATACCCGAGCGAGCCGACAAGCGCCAATGCACCGGCAACAGCGCAGTACTTGAGTGCTTTCATCAATTGTCCTTCTGGCCAGGTGTGTGCCTCGCGGCCCACGTAGGGATCTCGAACTGTCGTCTGTTCTATCACAGTCGCAGACCATGCGTCATGAAATACTTCCATAGTCTGATCGGAACAAAGCGCGATGCACCCGGCAGCACGATGGCACAGCCCACTGTGGCTAGGGGTGGCCGGGCATGCAGATTCCAGCAATCCTGCAAATATTTGCATTTGATATTTGGGGTGCCGCCGGCGCAGACCACCGCCGACCGGCCATCCAACGGCTCCGGGAAAGCGCCCACCGACGCCGCCCGCGGTGCGGGATCGGTGCCGGCCGGCGGCCACCCCGCACCGCGGGATCGGTGCCGGACTCAGCGCAGGTCGCGATAGTCCATATCGTCCAGCGGAACCGCAGCCCCATCGCCCGACCCGAAATCGTAGTCGAAGGCGTCATAGCTGAGCTGGAAGGAGTTCGCCCGGGCATTAGCGGTCGGCTCCACCCGGATATTGCGGTACCGGTCCAGGCCCGTGCCGGCCGGGATCAGCTTGCCCAGGATGACGTTCTCCTTCAGACCGAGCAGGTGATCGGACTTGGCGTTGATGGCCGCATCCGTCAGCACCTTGGTCGTCTCCTGGAAAGAGGCGGCCGACAACCAGGAATCGGTAGCCAGCGAGGCCTTGGTGATGCCCATCAGCACCGGGCGGCCCTCCGCCGGCCGGCTACCCTCGGTGATGGCAGCCCGGTTGGCCTGCTCATAGACCTGCCGGTCGACCAGTTCACCCGGCATCATCTCGGTATCCCCGGAGTCGATGACCGTAACCCTGCGCAGCATCTGCCGGATGATGATTTCGATGTGCTTATCGTGAATCGGCGCCCCCTGGGTGGCATAGACCTTCTGCACCTCGCTGACCAGGTGTTCCTGCACCTTGCGTACACCTTGCACCCGCAGCACATCCTGAGGATCAATGGTGCCCAGGGTCAGCTGTTGGCCCACCTGCACGTGGTCGCCGTCACCCAGCACCCGGCGCTCGCCGGCCACCTCGTACTCGAACAGTCTCGCCCGGCGCGGCACCTGGTATTCCACATCGGTCTGGCCGTCGTCGCGCACGATGGTCAACCGGCGGCCCCGATCGGTACTCTCGATCTTGATCCGCCCGTCCGCCTCTGCGATCGGGGCCTTGCCCTTCGGGACGCGGGCCTCGAAGAGTTCGACCACGCGCGGCAGACCCAGCGTGATGTCGTCCCCGGCCACGCCACCGGTGTGGAAGGTACGCATCGTCAACTGGGTGCCGGGTTCGCCGATGGATTGCGCGGCCTGGATGCCGACCGCCTCACCCACATCGACAAGCTTGCCACCCGCCAGCGACCGTCCGTAGCACATCGCGCAGGCGCCACTCGCGGCCTCGCAGGTCAGCACGGAACGCACCTTGATGGTGTCGATTCCGGCCGCCAGCAGCGCCGTGATGTGGTCCTCACCCAGATCCGTACCGGCCGGGACGACCACCTCGCCCTGGCCGGTCACCGCATCGGCGGCCAGATTGCGAGCCAACACGCTGGTCTCCAGCATGGGCGCGGGGTGCAACACGCCACTGGCATCGGCCACACCGATCACCTTGATCAGACCCCGCTCGGTGCCGCAATCGGATTCCCGGATGATGACATCCTGGCTGACGTCCACCAGGCGTCGGGTCAGGTAGCCCGAGTCGGCGGTCCGCAACGCGGTGTCCGCCTGGCCCTTGCGGCCACCGTGGGTGGAGATGAAGTATTCCAGCACCGTCAGCCCCTCACGGAAGTTGGACTTGATGGGCCGGGCGATGATCTCACCCTTCGGGTTGGCCACCAGCCCTCGCATGGCGGCGATCTGGCGCATCTGGGTCATATTGCCGCGGGCCCCCGAGTTGACCATCATGTAGATCGGGTTGGTCTTAGAGAAGTTGTTCTCCATCGCCCGGGTGAGTTCGCTGGTCGCGTCCGTCCAGATCTGGATGAGTTCCTGGCGGCGCTCGTCATCGGTCAACGCACCCCGCTCGTAGAGCCTGTCGATCTTGGCGGCCTTACCCTCGAAATCTGCCATCAATTGCGGCTTGTTCGGCGGAGTCTGCACATCGCCGATCGAGACGGTCACCCCAGAACGCGAACCCCAGCGGAACCCGAGATCCTTCATCTCGTCGAGCACCTCGGTTACCACGGTCTTCGGGTAGTTCTCCGCCAGTTGATTGACAATCGCGCCGAGCTGTTTCTTGCCCATATGCCGGTCGATGAACGGGAAATCGTCTGGCAGCACGGCGTTAAAGGTGATCTGGCCGAGCGTGGTGTCCAGCAGGATCGAACCGTCGGCGCGCATCCGGCTGGCCTGAGCCGCCGGCGGGACGATCTCCCGCATCCGTACCCTGATCCTCGAGCGCATGTCGATCTCGCCCAGGTCGAAGGCCATCTGAGCCTCATCGGGCGAACTGAAGACCCGCCCCTCACCGGGCAGCCCGTCCAGGGCCATGGTGAGGTAGTACATGCCGATGATCATCTCGTGGCTGGGCAACGCCACCGGCTTGCCATCGGCCGGTTTGAGGATGTTGTTGGTAGACAACATCAAGACACGAGCCTCGGCCTGGGCCTCGGCGCTCAATGGCAGGTGGACGGCCATCTGGTCGCCGTCGAAGTCGGCGTTGAAGGCCGCGCAAACCAGCGGATGCAATTGGATCGCCTTGCCTTCGATTAGCTGCGGCTCGAAGGCCTGGATACCCAGCCGGTGCAGGGTAGGAGCGCGGTTCAACAACACCGGATGCTCCTTGATCACCTCTTCGAGCACATCCCAGACCTGAGGCCGCTGACGCTCCACCATGCGCTTGGCGCTTTTGATGTTCTGGGCGTAGTTCTGCTCGACCAGCCGTTTCATCACGAACGGCTTGAACAGTTCCAGGGCCATCTGCTTGGGCAACCCGCACTGGTGCAGCTTCAACTGCGGACCGACCACGATCACCGAACGGCCCGAATAGTCGACGCGCTTGCCGAGCAGGTTCTGGCGGAACCGGCCCTGCTTGCCCTTCAGCATGTCGCTGATCGACTTCAGCGGCCGGTTGCCCGGCCCGGTCACCGGACGGCCCCGGCGGCCATTATCGAACAGCGAATCCACGGCCTCCTGGAGCATCCGCTTCTCGTTGTTTACGATGATCTCCGGCGCGCCCAGATCGAGCAATCGCTTCAGACGATTGTTACGGTTGATCACCCGGCGATACAGATCGTTCAAATCGCTGGTGGCGAACCGGCCGCCGTCCAGTTGCACCATGGGACGCAGATCCGGTGGGATCACCGGCACGCAGTCCAGCACCATGCCCAACGGAGAGTTCTCGGTGTCGAGGAATGCCCGCACCACCTTGAGCCGCTTCAAGGCGCGGGTCTTACGCTGCCCCTTGCCGGTCTTGATGGTCTCGCGCAGCGCCTCGGCCTCGACGGCCAGGTCGAACGACTCCAGACGCTTCTTGACCGCCTCGGCACCCATATAGCCGGTGAAGTACCTGCCGAACCGGTCCTTCATGGCCCGGTAGAGGATCTCGTCGCCTTCGAGATCCTGCACCCTAAGGGTTTTGAACCTGGTCCATACCGCCTCCAGGCGATCCAGGTCCCGCTGAGCGCGGTCCCGTAGCTGCTTCATCTCGCGCTCGGCACCGTCGCGCACCTTCTTGCGCAGGTCACGCTCGGCACCCTCGCTCTCCAGGGTGGCCAGATCCTCCTCAAGCTTCACATTGCGGGCCTCGATATCGGCATCGCGGCGCTGCTCGATCTGGCTGCGCTCGACGCCGACCTTGGCCTCCAGGCTGGGCAGGTCACGGTGCCGGGCCTCCTCATCTACCGAGGTGATCATGTAGGCGGCGAAATAGATGACCTTTTCCAGGTCCTTGGGCGCGATATCCAGCAGATAGCCCAGCCGGCTCGGCACGCCCTTGAAATACCAGATGTGGGTGACCGGTGCGGCCAACTCGATGTGGCCCATCCGTTCGCGCCGCACATTGCTGCGCGTCACCTCCACCCCACACCGTTCGCAGACGATGCCCTTGAAACGAACCCGCTTGTATTTGCCGCAGTAGCATTCCCAGTCACGAGTCGGGCCGAAGATCTTCTCACAAAACAGGCCATCGCGCTCCGGCTTCAGGGTGCGGTAGTTGATGGTCTCCGGCTTCTTGACCTCACCGAAGCTCCACTCACGGATCTGATCCGCAGTGGCCAGCCCGATGCGCAACTGGTCATAGGTATTGACGTCCAGCACGTTGCTCTCTTCTCCGTGGTTGGTCGTGGATCGTGCAGATAGTGGGGTCTGGGCCGGGCTCAGACTTCATCGACGATGGCGAACGAGTCGGCACCAGGACGCCTGGACAGGTCGATCCCCAACTCATCGCCGCTACGGTAGTCGTCGTCCGAATCGCGCAGTTCTACCACTGCCCCATCGCTGCTCAACACCTCGACATTCAGGCATAGGGACTTCATCTCCTTGACCAGCACCTTGAACGACTCCGGTATTCCGGGTTCGGGAATGTTCTCCCCCTTGACGATCGCCTCATAGACCTTGACCCGGCCGGGCACATCATCGGACTTGATGGTCAGCATCTCCTGCAGGGCCCAGGCGGCGCCATAGGCCTCCAAAGCCCACACCTCCATCTCGCCGAACCGCTGACCGCCGAACTGCGCCTTGCCACCCAGGGGCTGCTGGGTGATCATCGAGTACGGGCCGGTGGAACGGGCATGGATCTTGTCATCCACCAGGTGGTGCAGCTTGAGGATGTACATGTAGCCGACCCCGACCTTCTCGGGATACGGTTCACCGGTGCGGCCATCGATCAGGGTGGCCTTGCCATCGGAGTTGACCATCCGCTCGCCGTCGCGGTTGGGCAGGCCATAGGCCAGCAGCCCGCCGATCTCGTCCTCACCGGCCCCATCGAAGACCGGGGTGGCCAATCGCGAATCGGGTGCCACCGAGGACAGCCCAACCTCCCGCAGGCGATCGGCCCAGGGGCCCTCGGCCTGTTCGATGTCCCAGCCGGAATGCGCGATCCACCCCAGATGGGTCTCCAGCACCTGACCGACGTTCATCCGGGAGGGCACCCCCAGCGGATTGAGGATGATGTCCACCGGAGTCCCGTCCGGCAGGAAAGGCATATCCTCGGCGGGCAGGATCTTGGAGATGACGCCCTTGTTGCCATGCCGGCCCGCCAGCTTGTCGCCTTCCTGGACCTTACGTTTCTGGGCCACATAGACCCGCACCATCTGGTTCACCCCGGGCGGCAACTCGTCATCGGAACTCTCTCGGTCGAAAACCCGCACCCCGATCACGGTGCCGGCCTCGCCGTGCGGCACCTTCATCGAGGTGTCACGCACCTCCCGGGCCTTCTCGCCGAAGATCGCCCGCAGCAACCGTTCCTCGGGGGTCAACTCGGTCTCGCCCTTGGGAGTGACCTTGCCGACCAGGATGTCGCCCGTGCCCACCTCGGCACCGATCCGGATGATGCCACGCTCGTCCAAATTGGCCAGCATGTCGTCGGACACATTGGGGATATCCCGGGTGATCTCCTCAGGCCCCAGCTTGGTGTCGCGGGCATCCACCTCATGCTCCTCGATGTGGATCGAGGTCAGGATGTCCTCCGAGACCAGCCGCTGGTTGAGGATGATCGCATCCTCATAGTTCAAGCCCTCCCAGGGCATGAAAGCAACCAGCAGGTTGCGACCCAACGCCAGTTCGGCCCGATCGGTGCACGGGCCATCCGCCAGCGGCGTACCGGCCTGCACCCGGTCGCCCGGGGCCACCATGGGACGCTGGTTGACGCAGGTGCCGGCATTGGAGCGCCGGAACTTATCCAGCCGGAAGGTCTGATAGGTGCCGTCGTCATTGGCCAGTTCGATCAGATCGGCCGAAACACTGGTGACCACCCCGGGTTTGGTGGCCAAGGTGACATCGCCCACATCGACCGCAGCCCGATATTCCATACCGGTCCCGACATAGGGGGCCTCGCTACGCAGCAGTGGCACGGCCTGACGCTGCATGTTGGCGCCCATCAGTGCCCGGGACGCATCGTCGTGTTCCAGGAAGGGGATCAGCGCGGTGGCAACCGAAACCATCTGGCGCGGCGAGATATCCATATAGCCGATCTCGCTGGCCGGCACATGGTCCACATCCCCATGCCGGACGCGCACGATGACGCGGTCTTCGACGAACCGGCCGCCGGCATCCAACTGGGCGTTGGCCTGGGCGATCGCATAGCGGTCCTCTTCGCCGGCGGTCAAATAGTCGATCTGGTCGGTGACCCGGCCATCGACCACCTTGCGGTAGGGGGTCTCGATAAAACCGAAAGCGTTCACCCGGGCGAATGAGGCCAGCGAACCGATCAGGCCGATGTTCGGCCCCTCAGGGGTTTCGATCGGGCACATCCGGCCGTAATGCGAGGGGTGCACATCACGCACCTCCATGCCGGCGCGATCCCGGCTCAGGCCACCCGGGCCGAGTGCCGACAGCCGGCGCTTATGGGTGAGTTCAGCCAGTGGATTGTTCTGGTCCATGAACTGGCTGAGTTGCGAGGTGCCGAAAAACTCCTTCAACGCCGCGGTCACCGGACGGATATTGATCAGGGTCGAGGGCGTGATGGCCTCGATATCCTGGGTGGTCATCCGGTCCCGCACGACGCGTTCCATCCGGCCCAGGCCGGTGCGCAACTGATTCTGGATCAGCTCCCCCACGGTCCGCAGGCGGCGGTTACCGAAATGGTCGATGTCATCGGATTCGACGATCAGGGCCGGTGCATCCGCGCGTCCCAGCTCGGTGCGCCCCTCGTGCAAGGCGCACACATAGTCGATCGCGGCCACGATGTCGTCGATGGTCAGCACCTGGGTGTCGAACGGCAGGCTGAGGCCCAGCTTCTGGTTGATCTTGTACCGGCCGACCTTGGCTAGGTCATAGCGCTTGGGTGAGAAGTAGTAGTTGTTCAGCAGCTGCTCGGCCGCTTCCCGGGCCGGCGGCTCACCGGGACGCAGCTTGCGATAGATGTCCAGCAACGCCTCGTCCTGGGTGGTGACATGGTCGCGCTCCAAGGTCATGCACATCGACTCGTACTGGCCGAACTGCTCCAGGATCCGGTCCTCGGTCCAGCCCAGCGCCTTGAGCAACACGGTGACGTTCTGCTTGCGCTTGCGATCCAGCCGGACGCCGACCTGGTCGCGCTTGTCGATCTCGAACTCCAGCCAAGCCCCCCGCGAGGGGATCACCTTGCAGGTGAAGACGTCCTTGTCGGAGGTCTTGTCGGGGCTCTGCTCGAAGTAGACGCCCGGAGAGCGGACCAACTGGCTGACCACGACTCGTTCGGTACCGGAGATGATGAAGGTACCCTTGTCGGTCATCAACGGGAAGTTGCCGATGAACACGGTCTGGCTTTTGATCTCGCCGGTCTCGTTGTTCATGAACTCGGCGGTCACGAACAGCGGGGCCTCATAGGTGGCGTCGCGATCCTTGCACTCGTCGATGGTGTGCTTGGGTTCCTCAAAACGATGATCATGGAAGCTCAGGGACATCGTCTGGTTGAAGTCCTCGATCGGGCTGATCTCCTCGAAGATCTCCTCCAGACCAGACTTCGTGTTGACATCGGTGCGACCCTCAGCCAGCGCAGCCTCGGTTTTCGCCTTCCAGGTATCGCTCCCGATCAACCAGTTGAATGAATCGATCTGCAGATCCAACAGGTTGGGCACCTCCAGCGGATCGGCGATCTTCGCGAAGGAGATGCGTCCGCTATTGGAGATGACATTGGTGTTCTTCGACGCAGCGCGCGAGGTGGCCAAGATGTGGTCCTTCCAGAACTTCGCCTTGGGTTCTTTGCATGCCGAACGACCCATGTCAAGTCATGGGTCACCGAATGCAAGGGGCAAAAAGCAACTATAGGGCACACCACACCCTACCGGCAACTCTGGATCCACTGCGGCTCAGATACTCTAGCCTGCAACGTCAGACTGCACCACGTCGGGGGTCATCGTCAAGCACCGCCGTCAGCCGATCCGGCACGGCCGCGGCCCGCGGACCGCCCCAGCCGGCCAAGGCGGCGGGCCGGCTTAACCACCGCCGGCGGTTGCCAAGGGGAATCGTCGGCCGGGTCGCCGGTAGGCTCACCCTGGGCTGCCGGCGGGGCCGAGGCGGCCGAACCCGACGGCTGCCGGATCGCATCGTCATCCCACGCGGAGTCCCGGCCGACGCGATATGCCTGCTGGGCTTGCCGCAGCCTGGCCTGATAGCGATCGACCGGCTCGTCCGGCAGCTCGGCCGGCACCTCGAAACGCAGCCCTCGATATGGCAGCTGAGGCTGGCTCATCTTGCACCGATCGGCTGGGTCGTCCCCGCGAGCATGCCGACGGCGACCCCCGGGGAGCGAACCGCGACGCTCTCCGCCGCGATCAGCGCCCGGCACCGGCAAGCCGGGCAAACCCGGGGACGGACCATCCTCGGGTTTGCCCGTTCTGCCGGCCCGAAGGCCGGGAGAACACCGGTCACTTGAGGGTGACGGTAGCGCCCTCGGCCTCCAAAGCGGCCTTGGCCTTCTCGGCGTCCTCCTTCTTGGCATTCTCGAGGATGGCCTTGGGGGCCGACTCCACCAGTTCCTTGGACTCCTTGAGGCCCAGGTTGGTCAGCGAACGCACGGTCTTGATGACGCTGACCCGCTTCTCGCCGACCGACTCGAGGATGACATCGAACTCGGTCTTCTCGTCTTCCTCGGCAACGGCCTCGGCGGCATCGGCCGGCGCAGCCGCGGCGACGGCCACCGGCGCAGCGGCCTGAACATCGAAGGCCTCCTCGAAGGCCTTCACGAACTCGGACAATTCGATGAGGGTCATCTCCTTGAACTGGTCAAGCAGTTCCTCGGTGCTCAGCTTCGCCATTTGGGCGTCCTTCCTTACTCTTTCGATGCAGCGTCAGCCGCCGCGTCAGTGGTGGCCTCGGCAGCATCGGCTGCTTCGGGTGCCGGGGTTCCGGCGTCCTCGGCCACAGCCGAGGACGTGACGCTATCGGTAGCGTCGGGCTTCTGGTCGGCGGTAAGAGCGGGTTCGCCGGCTCCACCGATGGCCGAGGGATCGGCCTGGGCCTTGGTTTCCAGGGCGCCGAACAGCCGCGCAGCCTGGGCCATCGGCGCGGCGAAGGCGCCGGCCGCCCGATTCAGCGAAGCCTTCATGGCGCCACCCAACTTGGCAAGCAACGCCGCACGCGATTCGATATCGGCGAGCTTCTTGACCTGATCGGCGTCGAGGACCCGGCCCTCGAGCACCCCGCCCTTGACGACCAGAAGCGGATTGGCCTTTGCGAAATCACGCAGACTCTTGGCCACCTTGGCCACGTCACCCGAAATGAAGGCGAGCGCGGTCGGACCGCTCAACTGGTCATCGAGTTCACCGACGCCAGCCTCACGGGCAGCAATCAAAGTCAGGGTGTTCTTCGCAACGGCGTAGCTGGCGTCCTCACCCAGAGACCGGCGAAGGTCTCTAAGGTTCTTTACGGTGAGTCCGCGATACTCGGTCAGCACAACGGCGTTCGAGCTGGTGAAATACCCGACTAGCTCGGCAACCGCGGCGGCCTTGTCAGGCCTCGCCATTGGGTCTCCTTCCCACTTCTGTTGGTGTCGAAGACCTGGTGGCATTCCTCGATAACTCAAAAGCCCCGGAACGCAGGCACCCAGCCGCCCCCCGCACCCCGATCGGATACGAGCCTGGCTCTGGTCCACCTGCGCAGGCGCCCTAGCGGGCTTTGAAGCAAAGCTACCGGCGGTCTTCGGCTCGCCACACATTACTGCGCCGGCGCGGCACAGCCAAATCCGGGATCGAAAGCCATGCCCCGCCATCGGCTCGCGAACCCGTCGCCGGCCGTGGACGGGCCCCGGCAGCACAACGCCAGGGCCCACCCACGAGATGCCGCGAACCGCATCAACCTGTCAGGACGCGCCAGCCTCGGCCTTGGCGGCCGCCGGATCGACCTGGATGCCGGGGCCCATGGTGGTGGCCAAGGTGATCTTGCGCACATAGCGACCCCTTGAGGTACTCGGCTTGAGCCGCAGCACCTCATCCACCGCTGCCTTGTAGTTGCCCAACAGGGCCTCGTCGCCGAAGCTCACCTTGCCGATGATGAACTGTAGGTTGGCGTGCCGATCCACCCGGAACTCGATCCGGCCGCCCTTGATATCCGAAACCGCCCTGGCGACATCCATGGTAACGGTACCGGTCTTCGGGTTGGGCATCAGACCGCGCGGGCCGAGCACCCGCCCCAGCCTGCCGACCTTGCCCATCAGATCGGGCGTGGCCACCACCGCATCGAAATCGAGATAGCCGCCGGCCACCCTTTCAATCAACTCATCGGAGCCGATCTCGTCGGCGCCCGCCTCAAGGGCCTCTGCCGCCTTGGCACCCTGGGCGAAGACAAGGACCCGAGCCGTCTTGCCGGTGCCATGGGGCAGATTCACGGTGCCACGAACCATCTGGTCCGCCTTGCGCGGGTCGACCCCGAGCCGCATTGCGACCTCAATCGACTCATCGAAGCCACCGGCCGGGTACTTCTTCAGTACCGCGATGGCCTCTTCCGGGCTGTAAAGCCGGGCGCCGTCCCGCAACTGCGCCGCCGCCCGATAACGCTTGCTGTGCTTCATACCTGGTTCCTTCCTGTCAGCCTCGCGGGCTGATCCACCAGCTTCTGGTGCGGCTGCACGGCCTACCAGAATGTGTCTGCTACCGCACCGGCACCCCCGGCGCGTGGGAGTATCACTCGACGGTGACGCCCATGGAATGGGCGGTGCCCTCGACGACCTTCATGGCCGCCTCGATGTCATTGGCGTTGAGGTCGGGCAGTTTGACGCTGGCGATCTCGCGAACCTGATCCCGGGTGATCTTGCCGACCTTCTCCTTGTTCGGCTTGCCGGAGCCCTTCTGCAGGCCGGCGGCCTTCTTGATCAGCTCGGCGGCCGGCGGAGTCTTCACGACAAACGTGAAGGTACGGTCCTCATAGACGGTGATCTCGGCGGGGACGACGGTGCCGCGCTGGGATTCGGTCTGGGCATTGTACGCCTTGACGAACTCCATGATATTGACACCGTGCGGGCCAAGCGCGGTACCGACCGGCGGGGCCGGAGTGGCCGCACCGGCCTGAATGGCGATCTTGACGATCGCCGCTACCTTCTTCTTGGGAGGCATGTTGTTCGGGTCCTTCTGGGTTTGGTTGTGGTTCTGGCGTCCGGCCCACCGACGGCTAGCGGACGCCGGCGACCGCCATCGGCGGCCTTGGCGCCAGACGGCTCAGACAGCCTTCTGCACCTGGGCGAAGGTCAAGTCTACCGGGGTCTCCCGGCCCAGGATCTCGACCATGACCTTCACGCGCTGGTTATGCGGGTTGATATCGGTTATGGTGGCATGCACGCCCGCGAATGGGCCGTCCACCACGGTTACCGAATCGCCCACCTCGTAATCGATCACATCGACCTTCCTGCGCCGCCTGGCCGGTGCCTGGCCGGCGGCAGCCACCTTGGCCTGCACCGACGGGGTGAGCATCCGCTCCACCTCGGCCAGGTCAAGAGGCACCGGCTGATTGCCATGGCCAACGAAACCGGTAACCGAGGCGGTATGCCGGACCGCGCCCCAGGAATCATCGGTCAATTCCATCCGCACCAGCACATAACCAGCCATGTGGGTACGGGTGACGGTCTTCTTCTGCCCGTTGCGGATCTCGACGGCCTCCTCGGTCGGCACCAAGGTCTCGAAGATGTAGTCCTCCATGTTGAGGGTGACCACGCGCGCATCGATGTTCTGCTTCACCCGATTCTCCATCCCGGAGTAGGTGTGCACCACATACCATTCGCCGGGTTTGGCCCGCAGTTCGGCTCGCAGTTCTTCCAAGGCCTTTTCCAGGGCCTCATCGGCCTGTTCGGACTCGACCTCGGCATCCTCATCGGTCTCATCGGTCAACCCGGGCAGATCGAGATTCAACTCGGGCTCGGGCTCGGACTCCTCGGTGAAGTCACCGAAATCGAGATTGATCTGGATATCGTCGCCGCTAGGTTCGGGATCCGCATCGAAACCGGATGTCAGGTCGATCTCGATCGACTGGTCGGGCAGCAATTCCTCGTTGTCTTGGGTCATCTCTCCTCCTTCGCCGATCAGCCCAGCCAAAGCAGCAGCAACCAGCCGAACAAGGCGTCCAGCCCGGCCACGATGAGCATGATGAACAGCACGAACACCAGCACCACGAAGAAGTACTGGCGAGTAGTCGCCCCGCTCGGCCAAACCACCTTCCGTAGCTCGCCTACCGACTGCCTGACGAACTGCACCGGCGTGGTGCGTTTGCGGGCCGGGGCGTGCGCGTCCTCCCGCTTGGGGGTCGGCCTTGCCTTGCGGACGGGCGCGACGGTCTGGTTGCGTTTCACCGGCCGAGGCGATTTCGCCTTGCGGGCCCGGGTGGCAACCCCATCGAGTCGCTCCTCGCCATCGATCGCCGCGTCCTCGGGATCTGCCCTGCCGGAAGCGCCGTCGGCCTCCGGCGGCTCCCCCGCCTCGTCCTCGGTCACCACCTTGACGGCCGGGTCGGCCAGATTCCCGCCGGTCGAGTCAGGGGTCAGCGAATCCTCACGCGGGTCCTCCTCCGGGACTACCCTGCGCCGCCTCGAAGGCCTGCTGCTATCAGCCACCTGATCGTCCTTCACCGAAACCACTAGTGCCATCGCCAGCCGGTCTGGTGGGCCGTTCACCGGGCCACTGGCCGGTAACGGCGCGGTGCGCGACTGGCGCCGACGCCCACAACCGACTCGCAGGGCAAGAGGGACTCGAACCCCCAACCGCCGGTTTTGGAGACCGGTGCTCTGCCAATTGAGCTATTGCCCTTCGGTGACATTCCAACCCCGGCGCCCCGTTGGGCACGACTCGACTGTGGTCTTCGCCACCAAGCAAGGAAGTCTACTAGCTCCCACCGCACAATGCGAAACCGAATCGGCCAGGATAGCCTGAAGACGTCGAAAGGTATCCAAACCATGTCACTATTCAGCGCTGTCGAGCAGGCTGCGGCCGATCCGATCCTCGGGCTGAACGAGGAGTTCGCCGCCGACCCCCGCGCCGATAAGGTCAACCTGGGTGTCGGGGTCTGCCTTGACGAGACCGGCAGGCTGCCGCTGCTGCGCTGCATCCGGGCAGCCGAACAGCAGTTAGCGATCGAGCCGGCGCCCCGCGGATATCTCCCCATCGACGGTCTAGCCAGCTACGACACCGACGTGCGGCGGCTGGTCTTCGGCAGCCGCTCGGCGCTGCTGGCCGCCGATCGGGTGGTCACGCTGCAGGCGCTGGGCGGCACCGGCGCCTTGAAACTCGGCGCCGATTTCCTCGCCCGCATCGACCCGGCCGCCCGGGTATTGATCAGCGCCCCGTCCTGGGAGAACCATCGAGGATTATTCGCCCGGGCCGGCTTCGAGGTGGCGGAATACCGCTACTACGATCCCGCCGCGCGGGGTATCGACTTCGCCGGTATGTGCGCCGATCTTGCGGCCGCACCCGCCGGGACAATCGTGGTGCTACATGCCTGCTGCCACAATCCGACCGGCTATGACCTTGATGCCGACCAATGGGATCGGGTGATCGAGATCTGCCGGGCCGGGAATCTGGTCTGCTTCTTCGACATGGCCTATCAGGGATTCGCCCAGGGCACCGACCAGGATGCCGCGGTGGTACGCCGGGCCGCCGAGCGGGTACCGAACCTGCTCGTGTCCTCCTCCTTCTCGAAGACCTTCGGGCTGTATGGCGAGCGGGTGGGCGCGCTGTCGGTACTGTGCGAAACCGCCGATGTGGCGGCTCGGGTGCGTTCCCAGTTGAAGATCGTCATCCGGACGAACTACTCGAACCCACCCACCCATGGCGCCAGGCTGGTCGCCACGGTGTTCGCAGACGAAGGACTACGGGCCGACTGGATCGCCGAATTGGGCGAGATGCGCGACCGCATCAAGCAGATGCGCATCGCCCTGCTGGCGGGGCTACAGGCAGCCGGCGTCGACGATATGGGATTCGTCACCGAGCAGCTGGGCATGTTCAGCTACACCGGCCTGACCGCCGGGCAAATGCAGCGGCTGCGCAGCGAGTTCGGCATCTACGGCACCGACGCCGGACGAATCTGCGTGGCCGCGCTGAATACCCGCAATGTCGATCGCGTGGCGGCCTCGATCGCCGCCGTCCGATCCTGAACGCTAGGCCGTTCGATTCGAAACCCGGCTCACGGCGGTCGGCCAGAAAGCGACACCGCCGGCTACGAGCCGATGGCAACGGCGGCTGGCCCGCCTAGAGGGCCAGCCCCACCAGTACCGGCTCGGCCTCCAGCCACACCCCGAACCGGGCATGGACGCCATTGCGCACCTCGCGGGCCAGATCGATCAGTTCTGCGGCGGTCGCGTCCGCGTGATTGGTTAAGGCCAGCACATGCTTGCTCGACAGCCTGGCCGGTCCCCGGCCGGGGAAGCCCTTCCCGAACCCGGCATGGTCGATCAACCAGGCCGCCGAGGTCTTGACGAGCCCGTCCCCGGCAGGGAAGCGGGGTGCGTCGGCGGGCAATAGGCCGGCTCGGGCGGCAGGCAGGACCGGATTGGTGAAGAAGCTGCCCGCCGACCAGCTGTCGCGGTCGACCGGGTCGGCCACCATACCCTTGCTGCGGCGCAACCGGAGAACCGCGGAGCGAACCTCCCCGGCCGGCACTCGCCGGCCGATGCCCACCCCCAAAGCGCCCGCCAACTGGGCATAGCCGATCGGCTCGGACAACCTGGCCAGGCGGAACTGAAAGCAAACCTCAAGAACGACATAGCGTCCGGTGGGCTGATCGACCGGCCGGGAACGCTTGAACACCGAATCCCGATAGCCGAACCCGCACTGATCGGCACCGAAGGTCCGCAATTCGCCGCGGCGCCGGTCCCAGGTGCGGACGCGGGCGATGGTCTGGGCCACCTCCTGGCCGTAGGCCCCGACATTCTGGATCGGGGTGGCACCCACCAGCCCCGGTATGCCACTGAGCGCCTCAATCCCGGCCCATTCCCGTTCGATGGCGTAGGAAACAAAGTCATCCCAGTTTTCGCCGGCAGCCACCCGCACCAGGGCGCCGCATTCCGAGGCCTCCGCGCTCAGTCCGTGATTGTCGATCAACACCACGGTGCCCGCGAAACCGGCGTCGCCGACCAGCACATTCGACCCCCCGGACAGCACCAGCAGCGGTTCACCGGCAGCGTCGGCGGCCTGCACAGCGGCGACGATCTCGGCCTCCGAACCGGCCCGGACCAACCGCTGCGCCGGCCCGCCCACCCGAAAGGTGGTGTGCTCGCACAACCGCGGCGATCCGCCGCGGCGATCGTCCACCCACCCCGCACGCCCGGGCGGCAGCCCGTTCACAGCTTGATCTCGGCCTTCGCCGCACCCAGCACCTTGTCCCGGCCGTGGGTGACCTCAATGGCGATGGTGGCGGTCTGGTCTGCGACGGCGGTCACGGTGGCACGAACCTGCACCGTGGTGCCCTGGTCATCGTCCGGCACCGGCACCGGCCTCACGAACCGGACGAAGTAGCTGACCACCCGGCTCGGGTCCGCGATCCAATCGGTGACGATTCGCAGCGCCGCCCCCATCGACCACATGCCGTGCGCGACCACCCCCGGCAAACCTATGGCACGAGCCAGCCGATCGGAATAGTGGATGGGGTTGAAATCGGTGGCTGCCCCGGCATAACGCACCACATCGACGCGGGTCAGATGCAGTTCCAACGATGGCAGTTCCTGGCCGGCAGCGATCCGGTCTGGCGCGTTCATGCGGTGACCGCCTCGCGGGTGTGGATCAGCTGACTGGTTGCGGTGCCGAGTCGCTCGCCGGCCGCCGTCTCCAGTACCACCCCGATGGTAACCATATCGACATTGCCCCGATTGCGGACCTGCTCGATGGTCAACGTGGCCACCACGTCGTCGCCCGAACGCAGCGGCCGGACGATATCGAAACGCTGATCGGCATGGACAGTACGGCGTAACGCCAATCCCAGCTCTGGATCGTCGAACAGGGCACCCCAGGCCTGCGCCGCGATCACTGCGGCGAAGGTGGGTGGCGCGATGGGGTCCTCGCCGGCGAAATAGGCCGGGTTGGCGTCGCCGAGCGCCGTGGCGAACTCGGCGATCTTCGCCCGGCTCACCCGGTAGGGCCTGGTTGCCGGGTAGACCCGGCCGATATGGTCTGCATTGATGGGCACTCCTCAACGCTAGCCCATCCCGGTCAGCCGATACGTCCGCAAAACCGACCACCGCCGTACCTCCCATGACCGGCCGGGCCACCGCTACCGGTCCGGGCGGCCGGCGAGGACAACTGCCGGCCGGTCCCGCCGTGGCCATCCGATAAAGCCGACCGCGGCCCGGCGGCCGCCCACCCTGGGTGGACGGCCGCCGGCGATGCCTGGTGCCGCGTTCGAGTCAGCGGGTCTCGCGGTGCAAGGTATGCTTGTTCTGTCGCTTGCAGTACTTCATCACCTCAAGCCGATCCGGGGAATTGCGCCGGTTCTTTTTGGTGATGTAGTTGCGCTCCTTGCACTCAGTGCAGGCCAACGTGATCTTCGGACGGATGTCCTGCGCCTTCTTCGCCATGATCGTCCTTTTCAACTTCGGTGCCCCGGCGCCCCGCTGGGCACCATCGGCAAGAGGTCAATGCTATCGCCTACGGTCCGGGCACACCAACCGCGCACCTCCACCCTGCCCCGCAGCGGCCGACAGGCCATCGGCCTGGTAGCGGGAGCGGGACTCGAACCCGCGACCTAGCGATTATGAGCCGCTTGCTCTACCGCCTGAGCTATCCCGCCGAGCTGCCCGGAGCACGGCTCCCGCGCGGTTGGCGGGTGCGTCCGGTGCAACGGAGCCCCGATGCGGAATTGAACCGCAGACCTCGTCCTTACCAAGGACGCGCTCTACCATCTGAGCTATCGGGGCCAGCCGACGACCGAATTTATCCGATACCGGGGCCAGCCGGCAAATCGGGGATCAGCAGCCTACCGATGATCCCTACCGGCCGCGGTTTCGACTGGTCAACCCATAGCTACGGGCGGCGTAACGACGGTAGAAGACCGCGTACGCTGGCGGGGAGACCTTCAGCAACAGCCCAGCCGCCCCGAACAGGGGCCGCGCCAGCAGCGTTCGGCAGATATCGGCGAAACCCAACCGATCCCGCAAGTGGGCTACCGGCTTGCCCTGGAACAGATTCTGGTGGGCCACCGCCAGGTAGGCGCAGACCCGGCTGACCGCCATCGCCCGACGGCCGGGGCCGGACCGGGCGAAATCCCGGGCAGCCCGTGTCAAGGCCGCCTGAACCGCCTCGGTCTCGGCGATGCTGGAGATCCGCCCCCAGGTCAGCGAGGCCGGGCTCACGTAGTACACCACCAGGGCCGCGGGCACCAACGCGACCTGCCGGCAGGCCAGCGCGGCCGCCACATTGTAGACCTTGTCCTCGGCCCGGTGAACCGGGCGGAACCGCAGCTTGCGCACCACCTCGGTGCGATACAGCTTGTCCCACACGTAGGTGGTGAGTTCCTCCCGCAGTATTCCGGCAGCCACCTGCCAACCTGCCAGGGGCCCGGGCTGCTCCGGCCCCCGGACGCGCCGGGAACCGTCCATCTGGACGATGATATGCCGGCAGACAACCATGTCGGTCTCGGGCACCGTGGCCGCCGCCAACATCATCGACAGCCGGTCGGGGGTGTATTCGTCGTCGGAGTCGAGATAGGTGACCCATTCTCCGCGGACCCGGGCCAATCCCAGATTGCGGGCCCCCGGCAGCCCGGCATTGGGTTGACCGGTGACGAATTCGATCCGCGGATCGTTCAATTCGGCCAGCAACCGGCCCATGATCTCGGCGGTCCGATCGGTGGAGCCGTCATCGACCACGATCAGTTGCCAGTCGCGATGGCGCTGGCCGTGGACGCTGCGTACCGCCCGTTCGATGGTGTCGGCTGCATTGTATGCGGTCATGATCACGCTGACCAGGCTCATCGGCCACCCCACTTTCGTCCGGCCACGGCGACAAGGGTCACAATAGCCGTCCACCGCGATCGTCCGAGCCGGCCTACGGCACCGGTATGGCCAACTCCTGCCCGAGACCGGTGAAGATGGGCCACAATGAGACGACAACACCCGTTGGAGGCCACATGACCATTCGCTTCAGCCCGCTGGTTCGGGATGCGCTCGACCATGGCTATCCGGTCGTGGCGCTGGAAACGGGCATCATCACCCATGCCATGCCCCAGCCGCTGAACCTTGAAACCGCCCTGGCCATGGAGGAACAGCTCACCTCCGCGGGCGTGGTGCCGGCCACCATGGGCATGATCCGTGGCGACGCGGTGATCGGACTGAGCCGTGCCGAACTCACCGGGTTGGCCCGCGACGAGACCGCCAGCCGGATCGCGATCCGCGATCTGGCCATCGCCGAGACCCGCAGCCTCAACGGCGGGGTGTCCATGGCCGCTACCGTGCATCTGGCGCACCGGGCCGGCATCGCGGTGTGCGCAACCACCGGGCTCGGCGGCGTTCATCAAAACGCCCGGGCGGGCACCGCGCTGCAGGAATCCAGCGATCTGACCGCCCTGGCGGTCAACCCGGTGGTGCTGGTGGTATCGGGTGTGCGGCCCATGCTCGACGTGGGCGCCACCCTGGAGCGGCTGGAAACCCTGAGCGTCCCCGTGCTGGGCTATCGCACCACGAAATTCCCCGGCTACTATGTCGCCGACTCCGGTTTCCCGGTCGATCACCTGGTCAGTAGGGCTGCCGAGATCGCAGACATCGCCCGGGCCCGCGACGAAATGTGCCTGCGACAGGCATTGTTGATCGCCAACCCGGTCAATGCCGAATTGGAGGTGGCCGACTACGACCAACGGCTCGCCGAGGCGGCCGAGATCGCGGCCCGCGCCAACCAGGACGATCCAGAAGACACCCAGGTGTTGCTGCTGAGCCTGGAGGAGGCCACCGGCGGGGACGCCTGGCGGGTGGGCGTGGAGATGTATCGCCGCAATGTCGAACTGGCCGCCGAGATAGCCAAACAGCTCGCCACCACCCCGCGCTACACCGACTGACGCCGCAATCGGCCGTCCGGGCCCCCGGCCCCGCGGCTCCGCCGGCCAGCCGCGCATCCGGAATGCTGCCGGCCGGCCATGGCAGCCCAGCGACGCCGACCCCGCAGCGACCAGCGGCAACCATTGGCCTCGGCACAACAATGGGCTTCGGCCGGCCCCGAAGGGACCGGCCGAAGCCGTCTATCGTTCTCGTCGTGGTCGGCTCATGCGCTCTTGGAGCCGGCACCGGCCTTGCTGTCAGCGGTCCTGAGCTGTCCGGCGGACGCCTCAAAGGCCGCCGCAGCCGCCTTGGCGAGCGCCTCGGCCGCGGTCTTGGAGATCGCGATCCGAGTACCCAGCAGACCGGTGAAACCCTGCAACATCGCCGCACCGGCGGGCGCACTCAACACATTGCTCAAGGCCAACTGGGTGTTGGCCATCATATTGACCGCCAACGCGAGTTGACTGACCGTGAGGGCGGTCGCGACCACCGCGGCGGCACCAAAGGCGGTATGCGCGACAGCGAACTTCTGCGCGGCCTCGGCGGCCTCATTCGCCACCTGACGCTGCTGGTCGGCAACCCCACGGTACCGCTCGGCGGCCGGGGACTGCCAGGACTCGTTCGACGCGAGCTTGTCCTTCTCGTGTTCCTCGGCGTAGTCCTTAGCCTCCTTGGCGGCGGCGACCGACCGCACCGCGGAAACCGGAATGAGCCATGCGCCCTCCAACAGCGGGGTGAACTGGTCCAGGCTGCCCAAGCCCGCCTCACCGGCCTTCAGCGCGGCCTGGACGAGCGGGCGGACCGCCGCCACATAGGCCTTCGCCGCCCCCGCGAAGGGCCCGAACGAGGCGATATAGGCCGCCGCGCTGACCTCGAAGGCCGGCATAACCACCTGGAACCGGGCCCGAGCCGCCTGACTCGCCATGTTGACCTGGCGAACAACCAGGCTACCGATACCTGCCATGATGCTGGTCTCCTTGTCAGATAGAAATCGTGCCGCTCAGCGCGACGTTATCGGATTCGGCCTTCGTGTAGTCGGTAGACGACGCGGTGAGGGTATCGGCGATCTGCTTATCGGCCTGGCCGAGCGCATCGAAATGGGCTGCGAAGGTCTGCGACACCTTGGTGACCGCCTTGGCGGCCTCCTTGTAGATGCCCCAGTCGCCGACCTCGGAACCGAGCCTGTCGAAAGCCGCCTTGGTCTTGGTGGCCTGCTCCTGGCACTTGCTGAACTGGGCGGCGTCGGCCACCAGATCGTCCGGGGTGACCTGCACATCGCTACCCGGAGCGCTGCCCGCCGGGGCTTTCTCGTTGGGGTTACTGGGGCTGGGACCGAAGCTACCGGTACGCTCGGGGCTGCCGGAGCCCCCGCCGCCGCTGGAGCCGCCACCGCTGTAGCCGCCGCCACCGGATGAGCCGGCCCCCGGCCCGAAACCGGCTCCGCTCCGGCCGCCGCCTCCGCCGGCGGCGGAACCGAAGCTGCCGGTACGGCTGCCATAGCTGTTGCCATCGGTGTGCGGCGTGGTGTCGATATCGCGCAGGTCGGCGCTGGGCTTGTCGCCCAGGGTTTTGACGATCTGGGTGGCCATGTTTTCCCATTTGGCATAGGCGTCCGGGAAGGCCGAACGCTGCACGGCCTGAGCCGCCTGGGCCACCGTCATGTTTTCCCAGCCCTTCACCTTCAGCAGGCCCTCATAGAACTTGGTCGCGGCATACTGCGGATCGGTGATCTGATCGGCGCTTCCCCAGCCCTGCGATGGACGCTGCTGGAACAGGCCGAGGGAATCGCGGTCCCCGTAGTTCAGATTGCGCAGGGTGGATTCCTGCATCGCGGTGGCGATCGCGATAATGCGTCCCCGTTCGGGAATGCCCATCTTCAAGCCGACATCATTGATGATGCGGGCATTGCGCATTTGTTCTTCACTCAGTGCCATTGGTGACCTCCTGGGAGATGGTTTGGGCGATGATTTCAGCAAACGCCTCATTCAGCCACTGAGTTGGCCGCTGGGCGATCTGTACCTTGGCGAAGGCGATATCGGCGAGCATGAACCCGTCCCACGCCATCGACACATTGTGCGCGGCATTGCTGAGCCGTTCGATCGTGGCGGTGGGCATCTCGGCAGCGAGATTCTTCTCCACCTCGCCGAGCACCTTCCACATTTCGGCCTCTGCCGCATCGGCATCTGCCTGGGTTAACTGCTCCCAGTTCGCCACTGTTTGGTTCAACCGCCCGTCGTCGTCGGGTGCCGGCGTTTCCACCCGATCGGCCTGCTCGATCTGGTGGACGCGGGCCAGCGCCAACGTCGTGTTGATCAGCACCGGCAGTTCCTTGGGTCGATAATACTGATGCCACAAGGCATTGAGCTCGATCGCCAGTAACCGGCCGAACTCCGCCAGCTTGATACTGACTACTTTGTGTTGATCAGATTCCCAGAACTCTGACTGCTGCACTGGGATGCCTCCTAATAAAACCGAACTACGCTGACAATCATGGCGGTTGCAGGGGTCACAATTGGGGAATGACTGGCAGCGTGATCATAGTTGGTATGGCCATCCTGCTCGCGTTGACCGCGGTCGTGTCCCTCCTGCTGTTCGGGCCCGGCAGGGATTCGGTTACCAACGGCTTTGACCCTGCAGACCAAGCCGAGCTCACTGCGGTCTTTGCGCAAGTCGCCGGCGAAGAAGCCCCGCGCAGGCTGGCGAATCTGGAGCGCGTCTTGAGGCTGCTTGTCATCCGCCAGGTGCCGCTGCGCCGGATCGAGCCGGCGGCCACCCGGGAAGTCGCCCGGTTGGCATTCGCGGATGGCACGGTGGTACTGGCCCGCAGCGGCACGTCCGGCAGCATTGGATCGCTGGCACGGTCATGCAGCCAAACCACCATCTGCCCAGAAGGCTGCGTCATCGCGAACGGCCATATCCGCCTCGAACTGGCCTGGGTCACCGGGCGAGTGTGGGTCGAAGTGGTCGGCCGCGACCAGGTCGACTGAAAACACCCCGGCAGCACCGGGAACCGGCCGTGTGGGCGCCTGGCGCGCCCACACATTTCTGGTGGCAGCTGATGGATTCGAACCATCGTAGGCTGAGCCGACGGTTTTACAGACCGCTCCCTTTGGCCGCTCGGGCAAGCTGCCGGGCTGCTGAACAGCGCAGGGAAACGATAGCAACAAACCCGGCCAGCGCAAAAGCCGGCGTCTTGAATCCACAGCGCCCGGCCAACCCGATACGGTCTTGGCTTGCCGGGTGCGCTGGGGCAGGATGAGGAGCATGGCTTCAGACAGCTCCTTCGATATCGTCAGCAAGGTCGCCCGGCAGGAGGTCGACAATGCCCTCAACCAAGCCGCCCGGGAGGTTTCCCAGCGTTTCGACTTCAAGGGCACCGACGCCTCGATCAAATGGTCCGGCGATGAGATAGCCATGCAGGCCAGCGGCGAGGAACGGGTGAAGGCGGTCTGGGATGTCTTCCAGTCCAAGCTGGTACGCCGCGGCGTCGACCTGAAGTCGGTGCATGCCAGTGACCCGAAGCTGTCGGGCAAGTTATGGCAGATGACCGCCACCATGCAGAACGGCATCAGCCAGGAAAACGCGAAGAAGATTACCAAGCTGATCCGCGACGAGGGACCCAAGGGCGTCAAGGCGCAGATCCAGGGCGATGAACTGCGGATCAGCTCGAAATCCCGGGATGACCTACAGGCCGTCCAACGGTTGGTGAAGGCCGCCGACTACGACTTCGCGGTACAGTTCGTCAACTACCGTTAGGGATGCGACCGGGCACCCGCATGGCGCCACCGTGGCCCGCAGCAAGCCATCGTCACCCGGCGGCCAGCGGCCTTTGACGAAGCCCGGCCGAGGCCGGTGGGTGCGGACCGCCACGGGGTGGCGCAGCCTACTGCCGGTCAGTCCCGCCCGATCGCCTCGAATGCCTGTCGCAGCGCTCCGCTCGCGGGGTTCCGGGCTATAACGCATTTGGCGATGCCCTCCAGGACGACAAAGCGCAATTCGTTATCGCGTACCTTTTTGTCCCAGCTCATCGCCTCAACGAGTCCGGCCCGGTCGGCCCCGGTGAGGCCGATGGGCAGGCCAGCCATCTGCAGCACCCGGCGATGCCGGTCGACCACATCCGGATCGGTGATGTGGCCGAGCCCGCGGGCCAGTTCGGCCGCGAACACCATACCGATCGCCACCGCCTCGCCATGGGTATAGGTCGCCGCGGCGCTGTTCTCCAGGGCATGGCCCAGGGTATGGCCGTAGTTGAGCACCTCGCGCAAACCGATTTCGCGTAGGTCCTCGGAGACGATACGGGCCTTAGCGGCGATGGCCCGCTCCATCAGTTCCCGGAAAACCGGCGAGTGCAGGTCGAGGGCATCCGCTCCCCCATTGGCCTCCAGCAACTGCAGAATCCGTTCGTCGGCGATGAACCCCATCTTGATGACCTCGGCAAGCCCGGAACGCAACCGGCCGACCGGCAACGTGGCCAGCAACCCCAGATCGCACAGCACCGCGGACGGCGGATGGAAGGCACCCACCAGGTCGCGTCCGCGGGGCAGATCGAGCGTCGTTTTGCCGCCGAAACCCGCGTCCACCATGGCCAGCAGGCTGGTCGGCACATTGACCAATGGGATACCCCGCAGCCAAGTCGCGGCGACGAAGCCGAGCAGATAGCAGGCCTCCGCCCCACCGACCGCGACGATCGTATCCTGCCGGCCGAAACGATGCTCCCCAAGGACATCCCACAGCTCGGCGACCGCCGTCAGGTTCTTGGCCGCCCGCAGGTCGGGCAGCTCGTGCGGCACCACCCGCAGGCCGCCCTCGCCCAGCAGTCCGGCGATTCGTGCCGCGGCCGGCCCCATGACCGACTCGTGCGCCACCAGCACCCGCTCGGTGCCGGCCGGGATCAGCTCGGCGATATCGGCGAGCAGCTCCCAACCGAGCCGGATTTCGTAGCCATTCCGGCCGGTCACCGTGATCACGCTAGCCGGAGCATGCCGCGCCGCGGTCTGGCGCACCAGGCCGGGCGGCAGATCGACCGTGCCGTTGTTTATCAGTGCGAGCAGGATGTCCTCACCGGTGTCCTGCGGTCTGCGGCAGGTCGTGTCGAGCTGGACCTTCGCCACGCTCTGGTAGATCGGCCGGCGCTGCGCCATCAGCGCGTTGAACTTGGCTACCGGATCGCCCATCAGCAGCGGCCGGATGCCCGACAGGCCAACCCGCGGCAATGCCTGGGAGACATCCACATCCAGGAAGACCGTCATGTGTCGTTGCAACGCCGCCTGGGTACCCGGGTGCAGCACAGCGCCGCCGCCCAGAGCCACCACACCGGCAAAGGTTTCCAGCGTGTGCAAGACGATCTGGTGCTCTAGGGCCCGGAAGGCCGCCTCGCCCCGGGTGAGGAACAGCTCCGGGATCGGCATCCCGGCGGCCTGCTCCACCAGGTCATCGGTGTCGACGAACTGTAGGCCCAGCGCCTGGGCGATCAGCCTGCCTACCGTGGACTTGCCCGATCCAGGTGGCCCACACAGCACCACTGCGGGACGTCGCATGCCCGGCCCACAGCCGACTCCACCCATGTCTCCTCGCTTTCGTCCCTTGCCAAGCAGTCTGCCACAGCGCGATCCCGGGACCGCCGAATACGCATCATCGCCCCGGCAAGCCAGCCGACGCACCGCGCGGGATTTCTCCCGCTTCCCCAACCGGTGCCGGTACGCCACGCCCGGTTCCGCTCGCCCCACCGCGCAGCCACGAGTCAGGTTCCTCTCAAGCCCCGGGTTCAGGTCCGGCGGCCAAAAACCATGGCCACCGAGCGCAAGGCCAGGATCAAGCCCCCAAAGCCAAGCAGGTAGCCGAGCAGATCGAATATCCGGAAGCTGTAGATCCGGGGCCCGCCGCTTGAGGTGACCAGCATGATCGCCCCGATCACGGCAAACCCGGCGAGCCCGGCGATAACCACCTGGTTGGCCAGCCCGGTGAGGAAGGCCCGGTCGTCCGGGTGGGCGACGATCCGCACGCCAGCGGAAAACCGGCCGGTTGCCAGGTCCTCGCTGATCCGGTTTAGCCGGCGCGGCAGATGACTCAGCAGGGGCACCAGGCGGACCGCCTGATTCGCGATCTCCCGCCGGGCGCCTTCGGCCGAGACATCGCCGATCGTGGCCCTGGCCTGCTCACGGGCGCTGGCCACCAGATCCAGCCCGGAGTCCAACAGGCGCAGCGTACCCTCCAAGGCGCCCAGGGAACGCATGGCCATCGCGATATTACGCGATACGGTCATGCCGTTGGCCAGTACCAGGCTCAGCAGCTGCTGGAAGAACACCAGGGTTGAGCCGGTGCCTCCGGTACGCATCCGGGTGATCAACACCCCGAGATTGCGCTGCAGCGTCCGCTCGTCAAGCGAGGAATCATGATCGAGCAGTTCCAGCACCGCATCGGTGGCCAGCGCCGCATCGTCGGCATCCACCGACCACAACAGCAGCCCCAGGTTGCGCCGGGCCGCGGCGTCCAGCCGGCCCACCGAACCATAGTCGAGCAGTCCCAAAGACCCATCGGGCCACAGCAGCACGTTGCCGGAATGCAGGTCGGCGTGGAAAACCCCGTCCCCCAGGATCTGCTTGACCACCGCCCCAAGCAACCGGTCGGCGGTCTCCTGCCGCTGGGCGACGGTAAGCGCGGCGATCAGTTCCTGAGCACGGGCCATCGGCGTGCCATCGAAGCGTTCCATGACCAGCACTCGGCCGGTGCACAGTTCCGGGTAAGCGTCCGGGACGCGGATTCCGGTGCCGTTCAAGCCCGCCCGCAGAGCGGCCATGTTAGCCAGTTCGGCCTCGTAGTCGAATTCCTCGGCCACCGATTCGGTGAATCCCTGGACGATGTCGGCGACTCCGAGATTGTGTGCCCAGTCGGCGTTGCGATCCAGCGTGCGGGCCAGCCGATCGAGAATCTGCAGGTCCAGGCTCGCCTGCTCGGTCGCGCCCCAGCGCTGCACCTTGACCACCACCTGGCGATCCCCGTCCAGCACGGCCGCATGTACCTGGGCGAGAGAGGCCGACGCCAGGGGCCGTTCGGCGATCTGCAACCGAGCCCGGCCCGCCGGGGGCAATTCGGCGGTCAATACCTTGTCGACCAGCCGGAAATCCTGCGGATCGGCCTCGATGGTCAACCGCGACAGTTCCTCGATGTAGGCCGGCGGCAGCAGGTCGGCTCGGGTAGAGAGCATCTGCCCGAGCTTGATGAAGGTCACCCCCGCATCCTCCATCGCGCGCCGCACCGAGCCGGCGGTGGTCTGCCCGGGGTTGAGCACCCCACGCAGCTGGGCATTCAGGCCATGCCGGGTGAGGATCAGCATGATACGCAGGTACCGGCGGGTGCGCCGGAACCGACCCCGCCAACCGGTCAGCAGCACCCGCAACGGCGGCAGCGAACCGGTTGGTACGACGACCTCAAGCACCATCAGCACCAGCAGGCCCAGGGCGAAAGCCCCCAACATCGTGGCCAACCCGACCACCACCAGGGTGACCACATTGGCCGGAGCGGCCACCACGAACTGATCTACGTCGATCAGCCAGGTGACCACGCTGACTAGCCCCTGCCATACGATCAAGCTGACCAGCAGCGCGCGCAGCGTGGACACCTGGATGCCCAGCACCCGCCGGCTGGTGCGGGCCACCAGCCAGGTGACCAGGCCCAGCACCAGCAATCCAATGACCAACTCGGCTGCCTGGACCAGGATTTGCTCCATCTCAACCCACCCGAACCGGGAACCCGGCTGACCGGCCCGAGACCTTCACGATCTCATCGCCACGCGGCCGGGTTCCGGCCCGGCCATCGATCGGTAACAGCGCATTGGCGATCGACGACCGGGCGTGGCCACTCGGTCCGGCGGCTCCGGCGCGCCTCAGGACCTGCCCTGGCCGGCTGGGACCACCGAGTTGCATGGTCTGGATCTGCATGGCTTGATCCTCGCACATCGACCAGCGGCTACCTTGCTGCCCGGCGCCGGCAGCGGTGTTTGCCGGGGCGGCAGGCGCCGGCCTGGCTCGGGCTCACTATTGTGGAGGAATGGAAAGCCGACTCATGGCGGGGCCAACCGATACCAGCATGGCCGCCGTGGGCATCAGCAGCGCTCGCGCGCGAGTACTGAATCGGCTGCGCAGCCGGGCAGAACCATGGGGAATCGTGGAGTTGGCCGCAGACCTCAAACTGCATCGCAACACCGTACGAGGTCACCTGACGGCGTTGGTCGAGGATGGGCTGGCAGAGTACTCCGATCCCCGTTCGGCAAGGCCCGGCCGCCCGGCGCGGGTCTACCGGGCCACCAGCCTGGGTGAGGGCATCACCTATCCAACCCTGGTTGCCGCCCTTGCCGAAACCATCGGCGGCCTGCCGGACCCCGAAGAGGTGGCCCGGCAGACCGGGCAACGCTGGGGATGCCGGTTGGTCTCCTCCCTGAGGCGGCGCAGGCCGGACGCGGATCTGTCGGACGACCTCGCGGAACTGGGTTTCGAGCCCCGCCCGATCCCGGACGTCGGCTACGAACTGCGCAGCTGCCCGATGCTGGTAGCAGCACGCCGCAATGCCGAGATCGTCTGCCAGGTGCATGCCGGCATGGTGCAAACCCTAGCCCAAGCCCATCTGGAGCCGGCGACGGTGGATCTGGAGCCGATGGCCTCGCCGTCCGGCTGCCTGGTGCGGCTGCATCCGGCAACCAGGCCACCGCGCCAGAACTGACCCGGCCCGGCTCCGGTGGGCCGCGCCACCAGCCGATCGGCAGCGTTCAACCGCGAGACCGGATCATTCCAAACCCAGACGGGCCGGAACCACGATCAGCAGACTGCCGATCAACAGCACCGTACCGCCGATCACCAACCACGCCGGCATCAGCAGGTCGATCGGGTTGACGACGGTGGACGAAACCCCGATCCAGATGGCCACGACGCCGGTCACGGGCAGCAGAAGCAACAGGGCGGCCCCCACCCGTACTCGGCCACGGTCACGCAAGACCGCCCCGATGGCAGCCCCGATACCGATCAGTTGACCGAGGATGGCGAACCCGGCCAGCCAGGTACCGATCCTGGCCTGCCAGCGCGCCGGCGGGTCGGCCAGGGACCGGTTGAGCAGCTGCCAGGCCAGCGCCCCGGACAACACCGCAACCCACCACGCGATGACCGCGATCAGCGCAATCCGGCTACGACTCGGCTCCTCGATGGAGCCCCGGCGGTCCTTGCGGCCTCTGGCATGCACGACCCCAGCTTAACGATCGCCTCCTACCGGGTATTCCCGCCGATCGACGCCTCGTCGCGCCGGCGGAAAACCGCCGGTACCCGCGGGCGCACACCGCAGGCCGCCCGACGTCCCACCCCGGCACCGCCGACCCTTCGTTCGGCCGGCGGCGTACCCGCCGGACAACCGATCCGGTCGTTTTGTCACCGAACGCACCGGATTCCGCCATCGAGTCCGGCCGGCGCCCGGCCGCGGCGAGCGGCCCGGTAGGCCGTTCCCCGATAGCAGTTGCCGGCATGCCCCGACCGATCGGGGTAAGTTGGCGGCCATGCTGATCGCCACCCACAATGTGAACGGTATCCGGGCTGCCGAGCGTCGCGGGTTCACCGGCTGGCGAGCCGCCCGCGGCTGCGCGGTGATCGGGTTGCAGGAGGTCCGCTGCCCCATCGACCGGCTGCCCCTGGATGTCTTCGGCGACTACCACGTAGCCTACGACCCAGGCGTCCTAGCCGGACGCAATGGGGTGGCTCTGCTTACCCGCGAGCCGGTGGCTGCGATCCGCAGTTGGGGTTCCCAGGCGGTCAGTTGGGCGCCCCAGGCCACTCCCACCCCCGTAGCCGGGAACGACGCCACCGGCCTGACCCGCAAATTACGCCAATTCGGCGCCGAGGGCCGTTACATCGAGGTTGACCTGACCGATCTCCCGCTGACAGTCGCCAGCGTCTACATCCCGAAGGGGGACACCCCCTATGCGCCGCGGGGTGCCGAACCCGACCCGGCAGCGGTGGCCCGTTACAACCGGAAGATGGCATTCCTCAGCGGGTTCGCTCGGCAACTGGGCCGGGCTCGGCGGGCGGCCCTAGCCCGCGGCCGGGACTACCTGGTGATGGGGGATTTCAACATCGCCCACACCAATCGGGATTTACGCAACTGGCGTTCCAACCAAACCGCCGCAGGCTTTCTGCCGGTGGAACGGGACTGGTTCACCTCGATCGTCTCGCCGCGCACCCTGGTCGACGTCGTCCGTCACCTGCACCCGGACGCCGAAGGCCCCTACTCCTGGTGGAGCTGGCGCGAGCAGGCCTTCGACCGGGATACCGGCTGGCGGATCGACTACCACCTGGCCACTCCCAGATTGGCCGGCCGGGCCCGTACCGGTGGCACCGATCGGGAATCCAACCGCGAGTCACGAATCAGCGATCACGCTCCGGTGGTGGTTGACTACGAGATTTGAGATCTTGATCCGGCCACCGGAGAATGCCCGACGCCCGCCGGCCGGATCCAGTTCACCGGCCTGGCTCCGGCGCACCGGGCCGGGTACCGGTTCAGGATACGAACCGGGCCGCGACCTCGGCCGGATCGACCTCGGCCAGGCCGGCATGCCGCCAATGGGGTTCCGCACCTCGATCGATCATCCGCACCCGAACCCCCTCGACGAAGTCGTGGGGGTCGTTGAATTCCGTGATGGCCAAGGTGGTGTCCTGAACCAGCACCGCGGCGACATCGGGGGCGGCTGCGGCCAGGCGCACCGCCTGCAGGGCCACAGCCACCGACATGGGGCACCGGGACCGCAACAGTCCGGCGGCCGCGCGGGCCTCGGAAGCCGGGTGCTCGGTCAGCCGGTCAAGGATCGCCACCGGATCGTCGCCGACATAGCATTCATCTATCCAGGCGGCATCGCGGGCCAACTGGGAATCTTCCGGGTCGGCGCCCGGGCATTCATCCAGTAGACCCGCCCAGAGCGCATCGGCACCGTCGATGGTCTGCCCCGTCATGGCCAGATGGGCACCCACCTGCCCCGGGGTGCGGGCCAATTCGAAGCAAACCCCCACATCGGGCCACAGGCCGATGGCGGTTTCAGGCATGGCCAGGCGGGTGGTGCCGTCCCCAAGCCGTCGGGTGTTGTGCAGGCCCAAACCCAGACCACCGCCCATCGAGATGCCCCGCAGATATGCCGTGACGGGTTTGCCGATGGCGGCCACCAGCCCGTCCAGCCGGTATTCGGCGAACAGGAACCCCAGGGCCTCGTCTGCGCGGCCCGCCAGGACCCAGTCGCGTAAGATCCGTACGTCGGCACCCGCGCAGTAACCGCGTTGCCCAGCGCCCTGGATCGTGATCCCGACGATCCGCTCGTCGCCGGCCCACCGCTCAAGGATCTCGGTCAGCCGGGCGATCATCCCACCGGATAATGCGTTGATCCGATTCGGCCGGTTCAAGGTTATGGTGCCGATACCGTCGGTCACGCTGGCGAGCACTTCACTGGTCAAGATCGCCTCCTCAGCTTCAAATGGGCGGCGCTGCCCGGCAGCCTGCGGCGTGGATTACCGGCCCCGAACGGCAGCCGCTGGTGAGTATGGGCAAGCCACCAGATACCAGCCGCCGCCGCGAATCCCAACGCCATGGTGTCGTTGCGCCACGACATGTTGATGCCGTTGTAGCACAGCAGCACCACGGTCACCCAGACGGCCAGATTGATCTCGCGGCTGCGCGCCCGGGTCAGCGGCAGCAGCACCCCGCCCCACAAGATGTACCAGCTACGCACCGCGGGTAGCGCCAGCGCGGCGATCAGGTAGCCCAGCGCCAGGAAACGCATCGGTCGCCGGCGGGCCACCGTGACCGCCAGCACGGCGATGGCGACCCCGGCGAGCACCACCCCGGCGGTACGGGACGCGCGGATCGCCGCCCAACCGGTGGGATCGTGCCCCAGGGCGTTGACCACCAACTGGATCCCCTGACCGATCACGGTGAACGGCGCGATGGTCATCACCATGCCGGGCACGTTTACCGCGTTGATCCAGCCGAAACCCAGCCCGGTCGCCAGCGTCACCAGCGAGAAGGTTCCGATCGCGATGCCGATGCTGGCCAGCATGCGGCCGCCGGCAATTGACACCTCCCGGGCCGACCAATCCGCCCAGGGACGCACCATCAGGGGCAGCGCATAGGCGGCCAGGATCGCCGGCTGTTTGATGGCCGCAGCCACTCCGATGATCACCGCACCCAACAGCCACCAGCTGCTTCCCCACCGGTGCGCATCGACCCGGTACCGGCCGATCCGCGGGGGCGGGCAGGTGGGCAGCCCGGTCACCCACAATGCCGCCACCACCAGGCCCAGCATCAGCGAGTCGTTATGGGCCCCGCCGATGAAATCGATCACCAATACCGGATTCAGGGTGGCGAACCACGCCGCTACCGCGGGATCGGCGCCCCGGCGCCGGGCTATTCGCGGAATCAGCAGGCCGATCAGGCCAACCCCGATCAGTGCCAGCGTGCGCATCGCCACGGCGGCGGCGTAGGGATGGAAACCGGTCAAATCGACGACCAGGTGCTGCAGTTGCAGGCTCAGCGGCCCGTAGGGCGCCGGCGTCTCCCGCCACACCCAGGAGACCTGATCGGCGAACGCCCCCGGCAACACCGCCGGCCCCGCATCGTAGGGGTTGATGCCGTTGTGGATCAGCCATCCCTGGGCTGCATAGCTATAGGCGTCATGGCTGAAGATGGGTGGGGCGAACAGGAAGGGAGTACCCCAAATAGCCAGGATCGCCCAATGGCGCAGATGACTGTAGGCATGGCCTCCGGCTTCGGTCGCGTCCGGCCGTGGGCGTAGCCGGAACCAGGCGTCCACCAGCAGGAGCAGGCCGGCCATGGTGATCAGGGTGCCGAACAGACGTACCGGTGTGCCGGTCAGATCAAGATCGGTGAACCAGCGCCACCACGGCGAGTTGCGCGGCAGATATGCTGGCGACAAGGCACCCCCGGTGATCAGCACCGTACCTAGCAGACCGCGCCGCACGTTCGGTTCCCGCCAAGCGGCCCCCACACTTGCCCAGCGTTCGGCGACCACGGTGACCGGGCCGCCGCCATCTGCGGTGGCCCGGGGCCCCCGAGGGTCATCAGACATGGGCCCAAGCCTACGTTCCCGGGTGCGCGGGCCGGCCGGTCATCGCCTGGGCCACTAGGCTAGGTTGGGTGCCCACGAATCCGAATGCACCGGGGAAAGCGGTGCCGCAGCAAGTCAGCCGGGTCGTGGTGCGGTTCGCCGGAGACTCCGGCGATGGCATGCAACTGACCGGTGACCGGTTCGGCGTCGAGGCAGCCCACCAGGGCAATGACATCGTCACCTTGCCGGACTTTCCCGCGGAGATCCGCGCCCCCCGGGGCAGCCTGGGCGGAGTCTCCAGTTTCCAGGTGCATTTCGCCGACCGAGATGTCCTCACCCCCGGCGATGACCTGGATGTGCTGGTCGCCATGAACCCGGCGGCGCTCCGGGTGCATCTACCCGCACTGCGCAGAGGCGGCCTGCTGATCACCGACACCTCCGAGTTCACCAGACGCAATCTAAACCATGCCGGATATGCGGACAACCCGCTAGCCGATGGCTCGCTGGCGGGCTACCGGTTGGTTGCGGTGGATCTGAGCGTCCTGACCACCGAGGCGGTCAAACAGTTCGGGCTGGGACGAAAGTCGGTCACCCGGGCCCGCAATATGCTGGCTCTCGGCCTGGTCAGCTGGCTGTATAGTCGTGCTCTTGAGCCCACTGTGGCCTGGTTGACCGCCAGGTTCGCAGCCGACGACGCGGTGCGCGATGCCAACATCGCCGCGCTACGGGCCGGCTGGAACTACGGGGAGACCTCCGAGACGTTCGCGGTGCGCTTCACCGTCGCTCCGGCGGCCCGGGCCGCCGGGCGCTACCGACAGATCTCGGGCAATCAAGCCCTGGCGTTAGGGCTGGTCAGCGCGGCCGAACTGGCCGGGCTACCGTTGTTCCTAGGTGCCTATCCGATCACGCCGGCCTCCGACCTGCTGCACGAACTGGCCAAGCTCAAACACCTCGCGGTGCAATGCTTCCAGGCGGAGGACGAGATCGCGGCCGTGGGTGCAGCGCTGGGCGCCTCCTTCGGTGGCGCGCTGGGGGTCACCACCACTTCGGGGCCGGGGTTCACCCTCAAACAGGAAATGATCAACCTGGCCGTGATGGCCGAGCTGCCGCTGGTCGTCGTCGACGTGCAGCGCGCCGGGCCATCCACCGGAATGCCCACCAAAACCGAACAGGGCGATCTGGGGCAGGCACTGTGGGGCCGCAACGGCGAGTCGCCCGTGCCGGTGCTGGCTGCTCAGTCGCCGAGCGACTGCTTCGATGCCGCCATCGCCGCCTGCCGGATCGCGGTCGAACAGCGCACCCCGGTGGTGCTCTTGTCGGACGCCTATCTGGCGAATGGTTCCGAACCCTGGCTGATCCCCGAACTGTCCGAGCTGGCTAGGATCGACCCCGGGTTCGCGACGGCCCCGAATACCGCCACCGGCGAATTTGCGCCCTATCTGCGCGATCCGCAAACCCTCGCGCGGCCATGGGCGATTCCCGGCACCCCCGGTCTCGCCCATCGGCTGGGTGGTTTGGAGAAGTCCGTCGGCGCCGGCGCGGTCAGCTACGATCCGGACAATCACGATCGGATGGTCAGGCTGCGCGCCGATCACATCGCGGGCATCCGGGTACCCGATGCGGTGTTGGACGATCCTGCCCACGCCGCGCGGGTGGTGGTGGTCGGCTGGGGCTCAACCTGGGGTGCCATCACCGCCGCGGTACGACGCGTCCGCGCGCTCGGGTTGCCCATCGCGCAGGTACATCTGCGTCATCTGAACCCGCTACCGGCCAATCTCGGCGACCTATTGCAAAACCATGCCCGAGTGGTGGTGCCCGAGGTGAACCTCGGTCAGCTCACCGGGCTGCTGCGGTCGCGCTATCTAGTGGATGCGCGGGCCTGGTCACGGGTACGCGGCCTGCCACTGAACGCCGGCGAATTGACCGAGTATCTGGCCGATCTGGTTGAGGAGACCCTGCATGACTGAACTACCCGCCGGCCTGGCCGGCGTCCCCCTGGCGTCGACCGCTCAAACCCGCAAGGACTTCGCCAGCAACCAGGAGGTGCGCTGGTGCCCGGGGTGCGGTGACCATGCGGTGCTCAACGCGGTCCAGGCGCTGCTCCCCAGCCTGGCCATCGCGCGCGAGAACGTTGTTATCATATCGGGAATTGGCTGTTCGTCTCGATTCCCCTACTATGTCAACAGCTATGGCCTGCACTCGATCCACGGCCGGGCGCTGACCATTGCGACCGGCCTGGCCATCACCCGGCCAGATCTGGCCATCCTGGTCGTCACCGGGGATGGCGATGCCCTGTCTATCGGCGGCAACCACCTTATCCATACGCTGCGGCGCAATCTGAACCTGACGATCCTGCTGTTCAACAACCGCATCTATGGCCTCACCAAAGGCCAGTACTCGCCCACCAGCGAGACCGGCAAGGTGACCAAATCCAGCCCAGCCGGTTCCCTGGAGCGACCCTTGAATGCGGTTTCACTCGCCCTGGGTGCGGAAGCCAGTTTCGTGGCCCGCGCCATCGATTCCGATCGCCCCCAGCTCACCGAGGTATTGCGGGCAGCGATCGCCCATCGCGGGGCGGGATTGGTGGAGATCTACCAGAACTGTCCGATCTTCAACGACGGCGCCTGGGAGGGACTCGGCCCGCCAGACGGCGAGGGAATCATCGCCCTACGGCACGGCGAGCCGATCCTCACCGGTGGGGGCGTTCTCGGTGCGGTGGCCGCCCCGGGCGGGGAATTGCGGCTGGCGCCCGTAGCCGAGATCGGCCTGGACGCGGTGTTGGTGCACGACATCCACGCCACCGATCCCACCCGGGCATTCGCCCTGTCCAGATTGACCGATACCGGCCCGATGCGTCGAACCCCCATCGGGATCTTCCGCCAGGTGACCCGGCCCACCTTCGACGATCTGTCCCGCTCGCAGATCCAGGCCGCCATCGGTAACAATGGGAATGCCGGCGACCGGGCAATGGCCATTCAAGCCCTATTGACCGGCACCGACACTTGGGTGGTCGGCTGAGGGACCGATTGGAGGGCAGGCAGGATGACCGGAGAACCAGTTGGCTTCGAGCGTCCGGTATCACCCCGGGGGGCCCACCGCAGCGACCCGACCTCGCAGCTCACCCCCATCCGAGGTGAGCTGACCACGATCCACCAGGGGCGCATCGCTCCCCCACCCGGCTCTCCGGCGAGCAGATTCGCCCGGCCCGCCGATCGCTATGAGATCCCAGTCGAGCAACCCGAACCGGAACCCGCCGGCTTCCCGGTGCGGCGCCTGCTCACCTGGCTGGTCGCGGTGATGCTGGTGGCGGTTGGGGCGGGGTGGGCATATGTCAAGTTCCTCTACAACCCCAAACCGGATACCGACACCATCGTGCAGGGTTCCCAGTCGGCAGGGCCCCGCATCGAACGGGCCGACGAACTGGTACGTACCTATCTGACTGCGCTCGCCACCGGTGACACTGGGACCGCCATGTCGCTGGGCAAGGTTGGGTCGGGCGATCCGGCCGCGATCGCCTCGGAGGCCTATCGGGTTTCGCTAGCAGCCTTCCCGATCACCGACATCCAGGTGCCAGCCATTGACAACCCCTCGACGGTGGTGCCGGCCTCCTACCGGATCGGCGATCAGGAGGTGACCACGCAGTTCCGGGTGGTTCGCGACGATTCGGGTTTCTGGGAGCTAGCCAACGCCACCGTTCAGGTCGAACTGCAAAAACCCAACGCCGAAAACCTTCCGGTGCTGCTGAACGGGGTCGCCGTTCCCGGTGGCGTGGCCGAACTGCTGCCGGGCAGATATGTGGTCAGCACCGGGCTGCCGCTGGTCGAATATCCCGAAACCAGCACCATCGCCATCACCAATCTGGACTACGACGGCCGGGTACAGCGGGTACTCACTCCCCTGCTCACCGACGCCGGCCGCACGGCATTGCTCGAGGCGGGCCAGGTCGCGCTCAATGCCTGCCTGTCCTCCGGGAGTCTCGAATACGGTCAGTGCCCCAACCGGTTGATCGGTTCGGCCCCCTATGACCCCTCCTCGGTGCGTTGGGAACTGGTCGGCGACCCCTGGAGCGAAGCCAGTGTGGCGCTCGACCCCCGCGATCAAACCCAGGGACAGCTGACCGCCCAGTTGACCTTTGCGGTGAGTTTCACCTATTCCGACGGCAGCACCAACGGACGCCAGGTGCTGTCACCGGTGCTGGCCACCTGCTCCGGTTCGCTGATGGCTGGGCGTGGCAATCAGCTGACTGTGCTGTGGGGCAGGCCCGGGGGCTAGCCGGGAGATCCCCATCGGATGTGAAGCTTCATGGCTGTACCTGGCTGCTTGGGGTGCCGGCCGGCCACGCGGTCTTCCGCCATATGCGCAGCCCTACCGTTGCCTAACCATGGTTTCAACCGATTATGCGACTATGAGCTCGGCGGACCGCCGGGCTCAAATGGAAATCACCGGGATATCGTCTGCGGCAACGGAGCCGAAATCACCGTCGCTGTCGAAATCATCGTCAATTAGTGAAAGCACCGGGCCGGAACACACCGTTTACCGAACGAATCCTCGGGTGGGCCGCGGTGAACGATGCGGACCGCCGAGTTCTCCTCAACCGGGCGACCGGATCACCGGCAACCGATAGGTATGCTGGGGTGAGTGAGCATTGAGGCACTGGCATTCTCCCATTTCGATCCGGCCGTCCGGCCGAATGACGATCTGTTCCGGCATGTCAACGGGGCCTGGCTGGCTTCGGCGCGAATCCCGGACGATCGCAGCAGTTGGGGAGCCTTCTACGAGCTGCGAGAAGCGGCCGAGCGCGCGGTGCGGGAGATCGTTGAGGAGCAGACCACCGATGGGCCGGACCCGGATGCGGCGCGGATCGCCAATCTCTATACCTCGTTCATGGCGGTCGATGAGGTGAACCGAACCGGCATCGCACCGCTACGTCCCCTGCTGGCCCGTATCGACCGGATAGCCACCCTCGCCGACCTGGCGAGTTTCTGGGGCTGGTCGATGCGGCACGGAATCGACACCCCGGTCAGTTTCGGCAATGACGCCGACCCGGGAAACCCGAAACATCACGTCGTCTTCGTCGCCCAGTCCGGCATCGGGCTACCCGATGAGGAATACTACCGGCTGCCCGAGCACGCCGAGATACGGGACCACTATCGCAAACACATGGCCCGGATGCTCGAACTGGGCGGCGTGGCCGAGGCCGGGCCCCAGGCCGAGCTCGCCTTCGAACTGGAAACCCGGATCGCGGCCCGGCACTGGGACAAAGTACGAACCCGCGACATGGTCGAGATGTACCACCCGCAGACTTGGGCCGAGTTCACCGCCGACGCGCCGGCCATCGACTGGGCAGCGATACTGGCCGGCGCCGAGTTGCCGATCGAGACGGTGTCCAGGGTGATCAACATGCAGCACACCTTCTGCGCCGGGCTCGCCGAACTGGTGACCGAGGAACTGCTGCCCGCCTGGCGAGCCTGGGCACGCTGGCAGTTGGTGGATGCGCTGGCCCCCTGGCTGCCCGACGAACTTGTCGAGGAGCATTTCGATTTCTATGGTCGCCGGCTGCAAGGCATCCCGGAACTGCGCGAACGCTGGAAGCGTGGGGTCGCGCTGGTGGAGGAGGTGCTCGGCGAGGCGGTGGGCCGCAACTATGTGGCGCGATACTTTCCGCCGCAGACCAAGCGGCGCGCCGACGAATTGGTCGCCAACCTGCTGACCGCCTATCGGGAATCGATCGCCCAGCTCGACTGGATGACCGACCAGACCCGTGCGGAGGCACTCGACAAGCTCGCCAAGCTACGTGCCAAAATCGGCTATCCGGACAAATGGCGGGACTACTCCAGGTTAGAGGTGCACCCCGACGATCTGCTGGGCAACGTGCTGCGTGCGGACAGCTTCGAATTCGATCATATGATCGAGCAGTTATCCGAGCCGATCGACCCCGATGAATGGCTGATGTATCCCCAGTCCGTCAACGCCTACTATCATCCGTTGCGCAACGAGATCGTCTTCCCGGCCGCCATCTTGCAGCCACCCTTCTTCAATCCGGACGCCGACGATGCGGTCAACTATGGCGCGATCGGCGCGGTGATCGGCCACGAGATCGGGCACGGCTTCGACGATCAGGGGTCTACTTGCGACGGCGAGGGCCGGCTACGCAACTGGTGGACCGAGGCCGACAAGGCCGCCTTCGAACAGCGCACTGCCGCCCTGGTAGCCCAATACGGCGCCCTGGCCCCCAGCGCCGTGCCAGACGTGAAGGTGAACGGCGAATTGACCCTGGGCGAGAACATCGGCGATCTGGGTGGGCTGGCGATCGCCTACCAGGCCTGGCTGCTAGCCACCGAGCGAGCCGGACGTCCGGCCGAACCAGTGGATGGCATTCCGGCTGCCCAGCGCTTCTTCTTCGGCTGGGCAGCCGCATGGCGGGGGTTGACGCGTCCCGAGGCGCTACGCGAGCGGCTGGCCACCGACCCGCATAGCCCGGACGAGATCCGCTGCAACCAGACCGCCCGCAATGTGGCTGCCTTCCACACCGCCTTCGACACTTCACCCGGCGATGCGCTGTGGCTGGATCCCGCCGAACGGGTTCGGATCTGGTGAACCGTCATGGCTAGTATGCTGTTCGCGTTATACACCTTTTCGAGGAGAATCGATGACCATTACGGAATCGCTCAAATTCACCCTGTCTAAGTATGTAGTCTTCCAGGGGCGCGCCAGCCGCCGGGAGTGGGTGATCTGGTTCCTCGCCACCTTTATCCTGTCAATCGTTATATCCAGCCTAGTCAGGGTCACCACCGGAGATTCCGGCACCTCCCCGCTGGCATTCTTGCAGGCTTTGGTCTGGCTCGGCCTGTTCCTGCCTACCCTGGCCGTGCACGTCCGCCGGTTGCACGATACCGGCAAGAGCGGTTGGATGTTCCTGCTGGTGCTGATCCCGATTGCCGGTCCGTTTATTCTGCTTTTCCTTATGTTGCAGGCTGGTCAGCCCGCCGCGAATGTCTACGGTGAAGTGGTCTCATAGCCCGGACGGCCCACCGCTTTCTGAGCCAAGGTAAGCACACCGCTGCTGGCGAACCTCGTGTCAGGCGGGTTGGTTCTCGAATCGCCGGTCCGAGAACCAACCCGCTTCGGCGGCTGGACCCGAAGACAGGCCAACCGGCCTCCCCGCCGCGCGAGTGAACAAACCCCGCCAACGACCGCCGGGCCTCAATTAGATCGGGTGACCACCTCGTCGCACAGCCTGGCCAGGGCTCGCCGGGCCGGGCCGTCCGGCAGCGGCCACAGGTACCCGCGAGCGATCTCGGCCCGCCGAGAGATCTGCTGCCGGGCCTGTTCGATGACCGGGCTGTGCCGCAGAGCCGCCAGCGCGGCCGCCAAATCGGCATCGGAATCAAGGCCCGCGTCGATTCTGGCAACCAGATCACGATCGGCGGCATTCGTCGAGGCCCGCAGCAGCAGAGTGGGCAGCGTCGCGACGCCCTCCCGCAGATCGGTTCCCGGGGTTTTGCCGGTTTGGTCGCCGATCACATCGATCAGATCATCGGACAGTTGGAAGACCATGCCTATCTCGTGCCCGAACCGGCCCAACGCATCCAGTTCTGTCTGCGGCAGTTCGGCGACCATGCCCCCGAACAGGGCGGACGTCCGGATCAACGAGGCCGTTTTGCCGCTCAGAACCTGCAGATAGTGTGCCATGACGTCTTCGCCGGCCGCCGGCCCGACGGTCTCGGCGATCTGTCCGGTAACCAGATCGGCGAAGGTCCGCGCCTGTAGATCGACATAGTCCACGCCCAGCCGGGCCACCTCACTGGAGGCTCGCGCGAACAGGTAGTCGCCCACCAGGATGGCGATGGAGTTGCCGTAGGCACAATTGGCGCTGGGCGCTCCCCGACGGACCGTGGCCTCGTCCATGACGTCGTCATGATACAGGCTAGCCACATGGGTCAGTTCCACGACGAGAGCCGCCCGGATCAGGGCCTGCGTGTCGAAGCCGGCACCCAGATGCGCGCAACTGACCACCATGGCCGGCCGGAACCGTTTACCGCCGGCCGAAATGACGTGCCGAGCCGCTTCGGTGACGAACGGATTGTCCGCAACCGCCACGCTCATCAGTCGTTCCTCGATCTGGGTGAGCAGGTCACCAACGGAGGTGGTGAATGCCTCGTCGGTGCCAACCGTCATGTTGATCCTCTCATCGGGGGACTTCAACTGTAACGGGTCAGCGGACAAAGGTCGCAGCCTGCGCAGCCGCCTGCATCAACGGACCCGGCAACACCCCGAGCAGCAGCGTACCGGCCACACCGCACCAGATGACCACCAGGGTACCGCTGCCGGGGCTGACGACCGCGGTCTCGGTGTTCGGCTCCTTGCCGAACATGATCCACACCACACGGAAATAGAATCCCGCGGTCACCAGGCTGAAGATCACGGCCAATAGCACCAGCCAGCCGTAGCCACCACTCCAACCGGTCAAGAAGGCAAGCATCTTACCGACGAATCCACCGGTCAACGGAATACCAGCCATGCTCAACAGGAAGACCGTCATCAGCACCCCGAGCAGCGGATTGCGCCGCCCGAGACCCGCCCAGGCGGTGAAACCATTGGCCTCGCTACCCGAGCGCCGCACCAGGGTGACGATCGCGAATGCCCCCATGGTCGCCAGGCCGTAGGCGGACAGATAGATGCCCACCGCCGGTACCGACTGCGCACCGGCAAACCGGGTGAGCGACCCAGCCTGCGCGCCGACCACCGCCACCAGGATGAATCCGGCATGAGCGATCGACGAGTAGGCCAGCATGCGCTTGATGTCTTCCTGCCGCAGGCCGATGACCGCGCCAACGGCCATGGTGAGCACCGCAACCATGGCGATCGGCACCTGCCAATCCCAGACCATGCCGCCCAATGCCGTGAACAGCAGCCTAAGCAACCCGAATGCGGCGGCGATCTTGGTGCATACCGCCATGAAAGCGGTCACCGGTGATGGCGCCCCGCAGTAGACATCGGGCACCCAGTTGTGGAAGGGCACCGTACCCAGCTTGAACAGCACACCGACGATCACCAGGGTCATGCCCGTGAACAGCAGCATCGGGGTCTCGACCTGGATGCGTACCCGGGCATCGATCAGGGCGAAGGAGAACCCACCCGCAAAGCCATACAACAGCGCAGTCCCATACAGGAAGATTCCCGAACTCAACGCACCGAGCAGGAAATACTTCAGCGAAGCCTCCTGACTCAGTAGCCGACGTCGCCGGGCCATCCCCGCCAGCACATACAGCGGGAAACTGAATACCTCCAAGGCGACGAACATGGTCAGCAGATCGTTTGCGGCGACGAAAGCCATCATCCCGGCCACCGAGAACATCAGCAGCGCAAAGATCTCGGTGTGTTCCTGGCGGGCCGCGATCGCCTCACGCTCAAGCTGGGAACTGGGCACCGCAGCGGCGTTGGGGGCGAAGGGGGATTCCCCGCCACCGATCCGCCGCTCGGCAAACAACAAAGCGGCCAACATCGCGAAAACCAGCAGCAGTGTCCAGGCGAACCAGGTCGGGCCGTCCAGCGAAACAGCGCCGAGCAGCGCCAGGCGGGGCCGGCCGGTTACCCAATTGACCAAGCTCCAGCCCAGGGTGCCAAGCAGGATCAGCACGGTGAAACAGGACTGCACCATGCCCCGATACAGCCGGGACACCGCCCCCTCCAGGATCACGCTGACGACGCCGCCCACCAACAGCAGCAGAACTGGAGCGGCTGGGAGAAACTCGTCCAGCATCACTTGCCTCCATTCGACCCGGGAACCGGATCCGTCAACTGAACCTGGGTCATCGAGTCCACGGCCGTCGGCTCGACCACATCCAGCATCGGCTGTGGCAGGAAACCGAAGAGCAGCAACAATCCGAGCAGCGGGCCGATGACCAGCTTCTCGCGCACCGACAGGTCCTCGCTCACCTGCCGGCTTACCTCTGCCGGGGGTTCACCGGTGCAGACCCGCTGATATGCCCACAGCACATAGACCGCGGCCAGCACGGTGGCAAAGACCGCTATCGCCACCGGCACGGTCTGCCGGGGCCAGGAGGCACTCATGATGGCGTATTCGCCCACGAAGTTCGCCGTACCGGGCAGCCCCAAGGTGGCCAGCCCGGCCACCAGGAAGGTGCCGGCCAGCACCGGGGCCAGCGTCTGCACCCCACCGAAGTCGGCGATCTCGGCCGAACCGCGTCGCCGTTGCAGGAAACCAATAGCCAAGAACATGGCCGCAGAGCTGAATCCGTGCGCCAGCATATAGAACACCGACCCGGATATCGAGGCGGTGGTGAAGGCGAAAATGCCGAGCACCATAAAACCGAAATGGCTCACCGAGGTATAGGCAACCAAGCGCAGCAGATTCTTCGAACTGATAGCCAGCAGCGCCCCGTACACGATCGACACCACAGCCAAGGTGACCACCAGCGGGGTAGCCCAGGTGCTCGCCTTGGGCACCAGCCCCAGGCAGAGCCGGATCATTCCGAAGGTACCGATCTTGTCGAGCACGCCAACCAGCAGCGTGGTGGCACCGGGGGTGGCCTGCTCGGCCGTGTCGGGCAACCAGCTGTGTACTGGCACCATCGGCGCCTTGACCGCGAAGGCGAAGAAGAATCCGGCGAACAGCATCACCTGGGTGGCATGGTCGAGGTCCAGAGCCGCCACATCGCCGATCAGGAAGCTCGGTTTACCGGCCTCGGCAGTGGCCACGAATACTCCGACCACCGAGAACAACATCACCAAGCCACCGGCCAGCGAGAACAGCAGGAATTTCAGGGCCGCCCGGCCACGCTCGGCCCCGCCCCAGCCCTGCACGAGGAAATACATCGGGATGAGGGTTGCCTCGAAAAAGATGTAAAACATCAGCACATCGGCCGACATGAACACGAACAGGGCGAAGCTCTCCAGCATCAGGGCCAGGGCACCGAAGGTGCCGGCCTGCCATCTGGCAGGGGCGTGCGATGCGGGATCCTGCTCGCCGAGCCGCCATTCGGCCAGCAGCACGGCCGGCACCAGGATCACGGTCAGCAACACCATGGCACGTCCCATGCCGTCCAGACGGAAGGCGTAGTGGGCGCCGATCTGGTCGATCCAGACCAGATCGCCGGCCAGTTGCTGGGCGCCGGCCAGGAAGAAGACGACCAGACCGAGCGCCAGCGTGACCAGTGCCGCACCGAAAGCCACATATTTGCGTATCCGGTTCTTCACCGCGAAACAGGCCACGGCACCGATCAACGGCGCCACAGCCAGGGCGGTGAGCAGGGGGATCGCGTTGTTCATCTGAACTCCTCCCCTCAGCCCAACCGGCCGAGGACCGTCACGGTGCAAACCAGGACGACACCGCAGACCATTGCGAGACCGTAGTTGCGGATGTATCCGCTTTGCAGACGAGCCAAAATGCCGCCCAGGCCAGCGGTCATCTCGGCGGCGCTGCGCACCCCGCCATCGATCAGCAGATCATCGACCTGCTGTACGCCGGAAACCAGCGCTCCCCCGCCCCGCACGAATACCGCATCGTTGAACTTGTCGGCCAGCAGATCGTTGCGTCCGATATAGAGCAGGGGATTGCGGGTGGGCGGCTGTTCGTAGCTGATCTCGCCACGGTAGGCGAATGCTCCGATAGCCACGCCTACCACTACCAGGACGAGCGTCAGCCAGCCCTGCCAGGGAACCTCGAGCAACCCCGAATCATGCGGATGCCCACCGGTGGGCGGGGCCAGCCAATGCTGAATCGCGGTGTTCAGCAGCATGCCCAGCACCGCCGAGCCGGCGGCCAGCACCACCAACGGCACCACCATCACCCAGGGCGATTCGTGCGGGTGCGCGTCGGCGGCCCAGCGCTGCTTGCCGAAGAAGGTCAGCATCATCAGCCGTGTCATGTAGAAGGCGGTGATCAGGGCGCCAACCATGGCGATCACGCCGAACACCGGGCCGCGCTCGTAGGCCGCCACCACGATGTGGTCTTTGGAATAGAATCCAGCCAGCGGTGGAATCCCGATGATGGCCAGGTAACCGATGCCGAAGGTCACGAAGGTCCACGGCAGTGCCCTGCGCAACCCACCGAAATGACGCATGTCGGTGTCGTCCGACATCGCGTGCATCACCGAACCGGCGCCCAGGAACATGTTGGCCTTGAAGAAGCCGTGGGTGAACAGGTGGAAGATGGCGAAGGCCCCGCCGGCCGGGCCGATTCCGGCAGCCAGCATCATGTAACCGATCTGGCTCATGGTGGAGCCGGCCAATACCTTCTTGATGTCGTCCTTGGTGGAACCGACCCAGGCACCGGCAATCAAGGTGACCGCACCGACGATGCAGACCGCTAGCGAGGCGGCCTCGGACAGGGCATACAGGTGGTGGCTGCGCACCACCAGATAAACACCAGCGGTGACCATGGTAGCCGCGTGGATCAGCGCGGAAACCGGAGTAGGACCCTCCATCGCGTCCAGCAGCCAGCATTGCAGGGGCACCTGGGCGGACTTGCCGCAGGCCGCGAGCAGCAGGAACAGGCCCACCGCCGTCGCCCACCCCTGGGGCAGCTGCTCGGCGTGGGCGTTCACCTCGGCGAAGTTGAGGGTGCCGAAATGCGCCAGCAGCGTGAACATGGCCAAGAGGAGGCCCAGGTCACCGATCCGGTTAACCACGAAGGCCTTCTTAGCGGCCAGCGCCGCACTACGGCGCCGTTGCCAGAACCCGATCAGCAGATAGGAGGCCAGACCCACACCCTCCCAGCCGACAAACAGCAGGGCATAGTTATCGGCCAGCACCAGGGTGAGCATCGCCGCGATGAACAGGTTCAGATAGGCGAAGAACCGTCGCCGGTTCGGGTCATGGGCCATATAGCCAACCGAGTAGACGAAGATCAGCGATCCCACACCGGTGACCAACAGCGCGAACAGGATAGCCAACTGGTCGACCAGCAGATCGGCGCGCAGGTGCAGGGTGCCCACGTCGACCCAGTCGAAAATGGGCACCCGCACGGCCCGGTCGGCGACCTCGGCACCCAGCATCTGGAAGAACACCACGATGGCTACCAGGAAGGAGGCGACCGCGCCACACACTCCAAGCCAATGCCCCCAGGCGTCGGTCGCCCGGCCGCCTAGCAACAGCACCATGGCTACGCAGCACGGAATGGCGATCATCAACCAGGCGACCTGGAACGCGCCGGTCGCCGCGACCGGTACAACGACTTCCATTGGATTCACCGCGGCCCCCTCAGTACTTCAACTGGTTCTGATCGTCGACCGATGCCGAGCGTCTGGTCTTGAAAATGATCATGATGATCGCCAGGCCGATGACCACCTCGGCCGCGGCGACGACCATCACGAAAAAGGCACCCACCTGGCCGTGCAGGTTGCCGTTGGCATGGCTGAAGGTGACCATCGCCAGATTCGCCGCGTTCAGCATCACCTCGATCGACATGAACGCGATCAAGGCATTGCGGCGCATCAGGAAACCCAGCACCCCGATGGAGAACAGGATGGCCGACAGCACCAGGTATGCATTGGGACTCATCGGGTGGCCTCCTCGTCGGCGGCGGGCAACTGGCGCGGGCCGTTATCGTCCAGATCGCGATTGAGCAGGGCGACCCGATCGCCGCCCTGGTTCTCGTCGATCACCGCGACGAAGCGGGTGAGCGCGGTCTTGTGCGCCTGCCGCAATCCGTCGTTCTCGACGACCGCCACCCCACGCACCGCCAGGGCCGGGGAGACCGAGTGCTCCGCCACCCGGCCATCGGGCAACAGCGCAGGGTATTCGATGGAGTTGTGCCGGGCATAGCTGCCCGGTCCGGGCAGCGGACCGGGATCAACGCCCCGGTCGGCGAACTCGCGCACCTTGCGGGCAACGCGCTGCCGCTGGGTTTCGGCCTTCTTCAGCCGCTCGCCATGGGCCAGCACGATGGCCGCCAAGGTAGCGATCACCAACAGCGCCGCGGTCAGCTCGAAGGCGAACACGTAGTTGCTGAACACGATCTGGGCCAGGGACGGCACATTCTCGCCGTCCGGTGGGAAGCCAGCGTCCTCGACCACCGAATTGCCCACCGCCAGCACCAGCAAGACCGCGAATCCGAAGACCAGCAGGCCCGCTAGGAAACGCTGGCCGCGCAGCGTTTCGATCAGCGAATCGGTGGTGTCCACGCCCACGATCATCATCGTGAACAAGAACAGCATCATCACCGCGCCGGTGTAGACGATGATCTGCGCTACGAACAGGAAAGGAGCGTCCAGCGAGGCATATAGACAGCCCAGGGCGACCATCATGCCGGCGATACTGAGTGCCGAATGCACCGGCTTACGAGACAGGACCATGCCCAGGGCACCGGCGACCGCCAGGGGGGCGAACACCCAGAAGGCAACTGCCTGGGCGGTGACTAACGGTATCACTTCTCGGTCTCCTTGGCAGCATGGCCGGCCCGGGTGTCGGGCTGGCCGGTGGGTGGCAGACCCAGGAAGTAGTCCTTCTCGTCCTCGCCGAGCCGCCTGGGGTGCGGCGGGGTCTCCATACCGGGCAACAGGGGTGCCAGAAGCTCCTGCTTCTCATAGATCAGCGATTCTCGGGTGCGATCGGAAATCTTGAACTCATTGGTCATCGTCAGCGCCCGGGTCGGGCAGGCTTCGATGCAATAGCCGCAGAAGATGCACCGCAGGTAGTTGATCTGGTAGACCCGGCCGAATCGTTCACCGGGTGAGAAACGTTCGGTATCGGTGTTGTCCGCACCCTCGACGTAGATCGCATCGGCCGGGCAAGCCCAGGCGCACAACTCGCAGCCCACGCACTTCTCCAGCCCGTCCGGCCAGCGATTCAGCTGATGGCGGCCGTGGAATCGGGGTGCGGTGACCTTCTCCTGGCCCTTCTGGGGATAGCCCTGGGTGAAGGTCTTGCGGAACATGGTGGCAAAGGTGATGCCAAATCCTGACCAGGCGCCCATCAGGCATCAACTCCATTCGTTGCCGTCGCGCGCCGCGGCGCGGTGGTTGCTTCCCTGTCGCCTTCGGCCGGCCGCCCCGGTACGGTGCCGATCGCCACCTGCCCGGGCATCGGCGGCACCGGATAGCCGCCGGCGAATGGGTCGAAATCATGCTGTTCGCCGGGCACTGCGCCGCCATCGGGTTCGGGTTCCCCACCACCGAACCAGATAGCCGCCAACAGAATCGCCAGCAGCACGATCGCCGCGACGACGAAGACCGGCGATCCGGTCCAGCCATGCTGGTAGGCCCCGCGGATCATGGCCAGCATGGTGATCCAGACCAGATTGACCGGGATCAGAACCTTCCAGCCCAGATCCATCATCTGGTCATAGCGCACCCGTGGCACCGCAGCCCGCACCCAGGAGAAACAGAAGATCAACACCTGCACCTTGATCATGAAGACCAACGGCCCGAACCACGGGTTGTTCAGGAACTCGATCTGATTCAACGGCCAGGGCAGCCGGTAGCCGCCCAGGAACAGCGTGGTCGCCACCGACGAGACGGTAGCCATGTTGATGTACTCGGCCAAGAAGAATAAGGCGTAGCGGAAACCCGAATAGTCGGTGATGTGCCCGGAAACCAGTTCGGATTCGCATTCGGGCATGTCGAAGGGTTGGCGGTTGGTCTCCCCGAACATCGAAATGAAGTAGACGACGAAACTGGGCGCCAGCAACAGGGCATACCAGCCCGACAGCGGAACGATCCGGCCAAAAAGGGTGATGGGCAACGCCTGCGCGGTCACGATCTCGCTGGTCGACATGGAACCGGCGAACATGAACACCGCCACCAGCGACAACCCCATCGCGATCTCATAGCTGATCACCTGCGCGGTGGCCCGCATCGAGCCGAGCAATGAATAGGTGCCGTTGGATGACCAGCCGGCCAGCACGAAACCGTAGAAACCGACACCCGCGATAGCCATCACCAGCAGCGCCCCCACCGGCAGATCGGTGATCTGCAGGTGGGTTTGCACCCCGAACATGCGCACCTCACCGCCGAACGGGATCACCGACCAGGACGCGAAGGCTGCGACCGCGGTCAGCATCGGAGCCAGGTTGTAGACCAAGCCGTCGGTTCTCGCCGGCCGGAAATCCTCTTTGAACAGCAGCTTCACACCGTCGCCCATGGCCTGGCCGAGACCCAGGGGACCGTTCATGATGGGTCCCTTACGGTTCTGCATCTTGCCAAGCACCCGCCGCTCGAACCAGACGTTGAAGATCGTCCAGATCAACAGCAACACAAAAACCGCGACCACCTTGATCAGCACGATCCACCAGGGGTCATTACCGAAGACTGCCTCCAACGGGGTCACTCCACACCTCCTGCAGGTTTGTCGACCGCCAGCTCCACCCGGTCACCCGGATGAGCCTGCAACGTCCCAGAAAGCGAGACACCGGAGTTCATTGGGGCCCACACCACGCCATCCACCATGTCGGTGGTGACGTTCGCGGGCAGGACGCACGAGCCAGCCGAGGTGCTCAGCCGCACCGGCGCACCCTCGGTGATGCCCAACCGGGCTGCCGTGACGGCCGAAACCCTGATCACCGGATCGGCCACCGTCGCCCGCACTCTCTCGGCGCCATCCAGACAACGGGCCTGATCGACGGCCAATCGCCAACTCGCCAGCACCAGCCCCTCCCCCGCCGGGGATACCGCGTCCGGAGGTTGCTCGGTGGGCTGCCAGGCGATGCCCGCCCCCTGCCAGTCAGCGATTTCGTCGTGGGATGCCCGAGCGGTCGCCGGGGTGCGGAAACCCAAGTCGTGACCGAGCGCATCGGCCAGGGCCGCCAGCACCCGGACTTCGGTCATCGCGCTGGCCGCCCGGGTGTTGACCGTCTGCACGCGCCGCTCCCGCAGCTCCCAGTTGAGGAAGGTGCCGGGCTGCTCCTCCAGCAACGCCACCGGAAAGACCACATCGGCCAGCTCGCTGGCCTCGCTGCGCCGCTGTTCCAGGCTGACCACGAACACCCCCTCGGCGGCCAACGCGGCCCGGGCGGTGGCCGCATCGGCCAGATCGGCGATCTCAACGCCCGAAACGACCAGGGCGGCCAGTTCGCCCGCGGCCGCCGCCGCGAGCATCGCGTCGGTATCCAGGCCTGGGGTATCGGGCAGCCGCTCGACGCCCCAGGCGGCCTGCAGATCGACGCGGGCGGTGGCATCGGATACCGACCGGCCACCCGGCAACAGGGTGGGCAGACAACCGGCCCTCAGGGCAGCCAGTTCACCGGCCCGCCGGGGCACCCACGCCCAGCGCACGCCACGTTCGGCAGCCAGCTGTCTGACCATCGCAAGCGTCCCGGGGGCCAGCGAGGCCCGCTCACCGACCAGAACGATGGTGTTCGCGTCCAGTTCGCCGGCCATGGAACTCAGCCGCGCGGCCTCGGCGCCCGGCACGGTCGGCACCAGGGTGCCGCCCATCTTGCGGGTACCGGCCGAGGCATAGGGCGCCAGAGCACGCACCCGCGTACGGTGCTTGCGCCAGGCCTTGCGCAGCCGCAGGAAGACGATGGGCGCCTCGTCCTCGGGCTCGAAGCCCACCAGCACCACCTGCCCGGCCTTCTCCAAGTCGGCATAGGTGACCTCGCCCGGCCTGCGGCCCGCCACCTCGGCGGCCAAGAAACCGGCCTCATCCGGCCCATAGGGCCGGGCGCGGAAATCGATCGAATTGGTGCCCAGCACCGCACGGGCGAACCGGGCATGAGCATAGGCGGTTTCCAGGGTGAGCCGCCCACCGGTCAACACCCCCGTCCGCTCGCCGGCCGCCCGCAAACCCGCCACGGCCGCATCGATGGCCTCCGGCCAGCTGGCTGGTTCCAAGACGCCCGCCCGGCGCACCAGGGGATAGGTCAGCCGATCTGGCTGCCGGCCATAATAGAAAGCAAACCTACCCTTGTCGCAGCTCCATTCCTCATTGACCTGCGGGTCATCGCCGGCCAGTCGGCGCTTGACCTGATAATGCCGGTGGTCGGTGCGCAACTCGCAGCCGGCGGCACAATGCTCGCAGGTGGTGGTGGTGCTGACCAGATCGAAAGGCCGGGCCTGGAAGCGGTAGTCGACGCTGGTCAGGGCACCCACCGGACAGATCTGCACGATATTCCCGGAAAAGTAGCTCTCGTAGGGCTGGGTCGCATAGGCGCTGATCTGGCTGAGGGCCCCGCGTTCGGCTAGCGAGATGAAAACGTCCCCCGAGATCTGGACGCTGAACCGGGTGCAGCGCTGGCACAGCACGCAACGTTCCCGGTCGATCAGGAGCTGAGGCGAGATATGCACCGGCTTGGGATAGGTGCGCTTGACTCCCCCGTAGCGCGACTCGCCGGGTCCATGGCTCATGGTCTGGTTCTGCAACGGGCATTCCCCGCCCTTGTCGCAGATCGGGCAGTCCAGCGGGTGGTTGATCAGCAGGAACTCCAGCATCCCGGACTGGTGTTTGGCCACCTGCTCGCTGCTGGCAGCGGTCTGCACCACCATATTCGGCAGCACCGTCAGGGCGCAGGCCGGCTGCGGTTTCATCGGGCGCCCGTTGCCCCCGTCCGGCACGTCGATGATGCAAGCCCGGCAGGCCGCGACCGGATCGAGCAGCGGATGGTCGCAGAACCGCGGAATCTCGATGCCCAATCGCTCGGCTGCCCGGATCACCAGGGTGCCCTTGGGCACCTGAACCTCGATACCGTCGATGGTGGCGGTAACCAGTTCCGGCCTGGCGACCTTGGATGGGGACTTGCTGACGTCGGTGCTCACTTGTCCGACTCCTCGCTTACGATGATCCGCTCCCGATGCTCGGGGAAGTAGACGCTCTTCTCGTAGGGGAACAGTTCCCAGGCAGGGGTGTGATAGCCGGCTTCGAATTCCGCACGGAAGTGCTTTATCGAACTGGTCACGTTGGCCACGAAGCCTTCGGCCAGGGTGCAGAAGCTCTTCATCGTCACGTTATCGCAGATGTCCAGTAGCTTATCGACATCGCCTTCGGCACCGCGCCCGGCCTCCAGATCGCGCAGGATCTGCACGATCCACCAGCTGCCCTCGCGGCAGGGCGTGCATTTGCCGCAGGACTCGTGCTTGTAGAACTCCACCCACCGCAGTGTGGTGCGCACCACCGAGGTGGTCTCGTCAAAGGTTTGCAGGGCCTTGGTACCCAGAATCGAACCGGCCGCGGCCACGCCCTCGTAGTCCAACGAAACATCAAGGCTGTCAGGGGTGAGGATCGGAGTCGAGGAACCGCCCGGGGTGAAGAACTTCAACTCGTGACCCGGACGAATACCGCCAGCCAGGTCGAGCAGCCTCCGGTAGGTGATACCCAACGGGGCCTCGTATTGACCGGGACGCACCACATGGCCCGATACGGAATAGATGGTGGCACCGGCCGACTTCTCGGTGCCCATCTGCTTATACCAGGCGGCGCCATATTTCACGATGGCCGGCACCGAGGCGATCGACTCGGCATTGTTGACCACCGTGGGTGACGCATACAAGCCCGCCACCGCGGGAAAGGGGGGCCGCAGCCGAGGCTGGCCGCGGCGGCCCTCCAGGGAGTCCAGCAGCGCGGTTTCCTCACCGCAGATATAGGCGCCGGCCCCGGCATGCACCACGACGTCCAGGTCGTAGTCGGTGCCGAAGATGCCACGTCCCAGGTAGCCCGCCTCATAGGCCTCGCCGACTGCCTGCTGCAGTCGCCGGATCACATGCAGCACCTCGCCACGCACGTAGACGAAGGCGCGATGGGCGCGCACCGCAAAACAACTGATGATGATGCCCTCCACCAGGGTATGCGGGGAGGCCATCAGCAGCGGCATGTCCTTGCAGGTGCCCGGCTCGGATTCATCGCAGTTGACGACCAGATACTTTGGGTTCGGATTGTCCTTGGGCAGGAAACTCCACTTCACCCCGGTCGGGAAGCCCGCCCCGCCACGACCGCGCAGGCCGGAAGCCTTGATCAGATCCACCAGTTCGTCAGGGCTCATGGCCAGCGCCTTGCGAACCGCGACATAGCCGCCCTGGCCCTGGTAGCTGCCCAGCTTCCAAGACTTCGGCTGATCCCAGTTCTTCGAAAGTATCGGGGTCAGGGTGTCGACGCTCACCGCTGCTCACCTGCCTCCGCTGCCGGCGGCTCGGGAGCCCGCCAGCCATGTTCCCGGGCCGTACGCAGACCCGCCAGGGACGCCGGTCCGGCGCTCGGCCCCTCATCGGCCCGGCCATCGGGGAATCCGGCCAGCACCCGCTCGGCCGCCGCCCAGGTGGTGATCCGGGCGCCGCGGGTGGCATGCACCTCGCGACCGGCGGCCAGGTTGTCGATCAACTCGGCCGCCAGCTCGGGGGTCATCTGGTCCATGAACTCCCAATTGACCATCATCACCGGGGCGAAATCACAAGCCGCATTGCATTCCAGGCGTTCCAGGCTGAAACATCCGTCGGCGGTGGTCTCGCCCTCGTCGATACCGAGACGTTCCTTCATCTGCGCCAACAGCATGTCGCCGCCCATCACGGCGCACAACGCCGTGGTGCACACCCCGACGTGGTATTTGCCGGCCGGCCGCCGCTTGTACATCGAGTAGAAGGTGGCCACACCGTTTACCTGGGCGGTGGTGATGCCCAGCAGATCGGCGCAGATCCGCACCCCGGCATCGCTGATCCGGCCATCCACGCTTTGCACCAGGTGCAGCATGGGCAGCAGGGCGGAACGGGGCTCGGGATAGCGCGCCATGATCTGACGCATCTCGGCAATGGTCTGCTCGTCGATGTTGGTGTTCGCATCGGTGGTGTCGATGCCGGATGCATCGTCATAGGCCGAGACGAAATCATGTCCACTCATCGGGTTCTACTCCTTGTCAACATGTGATTCGTCATCGATCCACACCACCCATGACCGGGTCGATGGAAGCCACCGCCATGATCAGATCGCTCATCAGCGCGCCCTCGCTCATCAGCGGCAGCGACTGGACGTGGCTGAACCCTGGATCCCGCATGTGGGCTCGGTAGGGCCGCGTCCCGCCATCGGAGACCAGATGGCAGCCCAACTCGCCGGAAGGCCCCTCGATGGCTGTATAGACCTGGCCGGCCGGCACCTTGAAACCCTCGGATACCTTCTTGAAATGATGGATCAGGGCCTCCATCGACTGGCCCATGATGTGCCTGATGTGCTCATTGGAGTTGCCCTGCCCATCGGCGCCCACGGTCAGATCGCTGGGCCATTCCAGATCGGGATCGGACACCCGGTAGGGTTCGCCGGTGCTGGCCGCCAATTCGTCGCGGATCTGCTCGACGATCTTCAGCGATTCCATCATCTCTTCGCAGCGGATCTTGAACCGGCCGTAGGCATCGCAACTGGTCTCGGTCTTGACCTCGAAGTCATACCGGTCATAGCCCCAATAGGGCTGGGTCTTGCGCAGATCCCAGGGATATCCGGTGGCCCGCAGCACCGGGCCGGTGACGCCCATCATCATGCAGGCGCTCAGATCCATATGGGCCACGCCCTGCGTACGGGCCTTGAAGACCGGATTGTCGAGCATGAAACCGGCGATCTCGGGGATGTTCTTGCGAACCTGCCTGAGCCATTCGTCCAGCAGATCGATGCCATCGGCGGGCAGGTCGTTCTGCACCCCGCCGGGCCTAATGTAGGCATTGTTCATCCGTAGCCCGGTGACCGCCTCGACGAACTCCAGGGTCCGTTCGCGTTCGCGCAGCCCGACCTCCTGGGGGGAGGTGGCGCCCAGTTCGAGGCAGTTCGCCCCGGTCGCGGTCAGATGCGAGGCCACCCGGTTGACCTCCAGCATCAGCATCCGCAGTTGACGACCACGCTCGGGAATCCGCTCGGTGATACCCAGCAGGGCATCAACGGCCATCGCATAGACCGCCTCATTGTGGAAATTGGAGACATAGTTCATTCGGGTGAAGAAGGTCGAGCCCTGCGTCCAGGTGCGGTACTCGGTGGACTTCTCGATACCGGTGTGCAGATAGCCGATGGCCGGCCGGCAGCTCATCACGGTCTCCCCGTCCATCTCAAGCACCAGACGCATGACGCCATGGGTGGACGGGTGCTGGGGGCCCATATTGACCACGATGATCTCATCGGCTCGTTCGCGTTGGGCCTCAATGATCTGCGCCCAGTCATTGCCCAGCGCCAGATAGGCCTGCTCGACGGGCGGCTCACCGGTAACCGCGAAGATGTCCTCCGTCCCCGAGACCCCGACGCCCGGCTTGGTCTTGTCGCTCATGCCTGGTAACTCCTGCGCTCGTTGGGGGGCGGGACGACCGCACCCTTGTACTCCACCGGGATGCCGCCCAATGGGTAATCCTTGCGTTGGGGATGGCCAACCCAGTCGTCCGGCATCAGGATGCGGGTCAGGCCGGGGTGAGCGTCGAAGACGATGCCGAACATGTCCCAGGTCTCCCGCTCGTGATAGTTCACCATCGGATAGATCCCACAAAGGCTGGGAATGTGGGGATCGGCCTCCGGGCAGGTCACCTCCAGCCGGATGCGCCGGTTGTGGGTGTAGCTCAGCAGTTCATAGACCGCGTGCAGTTCGGCGCCGGTATCCCCGGGATAGTGCACCCCTGAGACGCTCATGCAGCCCTCGAAACGCAGGGCCGCGTCGTCGCGCAGTTGGGCGGCCAGCCCGGCCAGTTTCTCGCGCAGGACCACGAAGGTGATCTGGCCGCGCCAGACCATCACCCGGGAGACGCAGCCCGGCACCAGTTCCGCGATCCGGTTGGCCACATCGTCGAACCAGCCGCCAAACGGCGGCGTGGCATCGGCGGTGAACTGGACGGTACGCCGCATCCGGCCGAAACCGGAAGAATCGCCCGGCCCCGATCCGGGGCCCCACATGCCCTCGCGGACCCCCAATACCGGGCTGGTGGTCCGCTGCTCCGCGAATAGCCTGGCCAGCGCGGGATGGCTGATGCTGACCGGATTGGGCTGGGCCGGCTCGTCGCTCATCGCATGAACCCCTTCCGCTCCAGCAGGGCCGGCGCCTGCAGGGCTACCCGCTCGTTCTCGGCGATCTCCCGGGTACGGTCGGCCCCGATGCGTTTCCACTGCACCTCGCGCTCACGCAGCTTGAAGATGGCGTCGATCAGCATGTCGGGACGCGGCGGGCAGCCCGGGATATACATGTCGATCGGGACGAGATGGTCCACGCCCTGGATGACGGCGTAGTTATTGAAGATGCCCCCCGAACTGGCACAGGCCCCCATCGAGATGGCCCATTTGGGGTTGGGCATCTGATCCCACAACTGCCGGACCACCGGGGCCATCTTCTGGCTGACCCGGCCCGAGATGATCATCAGATCCGCCTGGCGGGGCGAGGCCCGGAAAACCTCTTGGCCCCAACGACCGCAGTCATGGCGCGGACCGCCGAATTGCATCATCTCGATCGCACAGCAGGCCAGACCCATCGTCAACGGCCACAGGGAGGCCTTACGCGTCCACCCGGCCACGGCCTCCAAAGTGGTCAGCAGCACCCCGGCCGGAACCTTGTCCTCGATACCCATAGCTCATCCCTTCCGGTGTCAGGCCCAGTCCAGACCGCCACGACGCAAGTCGTAGTAGTAGGCCACAAAAACGGTAACGATGAAGATGATCATGGCAATCACGGCCAGACCGTCCAGCATTCCGAAGGCCACGGCCCAGGGATATAGAAAGACGATCTCGATATCGAACATAATAAACAACATCGCTGTTACGTAATACTTAACCGAGAATCGGCCGCCCTGCGGAGGCTGCGGGGTCGCCTGTACCCCGCATTCGAAGGAGTCGTACTTGACTCGGTTGTAGCGCACCGGGCCAATCACCGTACTCAACGGGATGGCCACGATGACGAAGATCGTGGCCAGAGCCACCAGCCCGGCGATCGGGATATAGGCGTTCATGCCCGCCGCATCCTTCCGTTCGATACCTTCGTAAAAACCTTCTACCGGTTCGGACCATTCCGATCGGGGTGGACGGCCGACCGCCCTGTTCGGTCACCCAACTCTATTCTGACTCAGGAGGGCCGAAACGTCACGCCGAGGGGACAAATCGAGTCAGCAAGTTGATTATCCGATCGGCAAAATCGCCGCCGCGCGTATCCGTCAGATGCGCCAGCAGCTTGTTGACCAGCCGCATCAGCCCCGGACGCGGCAGCCCATGGTTGGTACACAACCGCATGATCCGCGGATTCCCGATCAACTTCACGAAGATGGTGCCCAACCGGAAGTAGCCACCCCACTCGGCCCGCATCGCACTCTGATAGCCGCGCAGGGCCAGTTCGGCGCCCCGGCTACCGAAACCACGCGCGCGGGCATCGGCCACCTGCCGGGCCGCGATCTCGGCGGCCTCCATCGCATAGCTGATACCCTCGCCATTGAAGGGGCTGACCATGCCGGCGGCATCACCCACCAGCAGCAGGCCATCGGCGTACAACGGGCCCCGGTCGAAGGCCATCGGCAGGGCCGCACCCCGGATGGGTTCGAGCCGGTTGGCCTCCCGGTAGCCCCATTCCTCGGGGGTGCCGTCGAGCCAGCGACGCATCAGTTGCCGGTAATCGGTCTTCGCGAAGACGGCACTGGTGTTCAGCATGCCCAGGCCGGCGTTTACCGTGCCATCGCCCAACGGGAAAATCCAGCCGTAGCCGGGTAGCAGATTCGAATCGCCCGGCCGGCCATCCCACAGCTCCAGCCAGCTCTCAAGCCAGGCCATGTCGTGTCGCGGGCTGGTGTAATAGCTGCGCACCGCCACCCCCATGGGACGTCCGGGATGCCGTTCCCGGCCCACCTTGAGCGCCAACCGGGCCGAACTCCCGTCCGCCGCGATCACCACGGGCGCCCGATAGCTGCGTCCCCGGGCGTCGGTCACGCCGATCACCCGCCCACTCCGATCGTGCCGGATCGCATCGGTCACCTTGACCCCGGTGTACAAGCGGGCCCCGGCAGCCGCCGCGGTACCGGCCAGCAGGTCATCGAAGACCGACCGTGGGCAGACCAGACCGTACCCGGGAAACTCGGTCAGCACCGGCCAGGGAAACTCGAAGGGGCCCCGCCTACCACCGTAGACGCGCAGGCCCCGGCTGTGCTGCCAGCCCGCCGAGGCACTGGTGTCGATACCCAGCCGGGTGAGCATCCGCACCGCACGGGGGGTCAGACCGTCACCGCATACCTTCTCGCGCGGGAACCCGGACTTCTCCAGCAGCAGCACGTCCAGCCCCTGCCGCGCGCAGAAGGCCGCTGCCGCCGACCCGCCGGGACCGGCGCCCACCACGATCACCTCGGCATGATTGGCCCGATCGGGCTCGGATGGTTCCAGTATGGAGGCCCGGGGCCCTCCGATGCTGCTCCTACGCGTCTGCGGCAACTCCATTGCGCACCCCCTGACCGTGGCATCGGGCGGAATTCTAACCCGCCGGGGCCGGCCGTGAACCAGCGGTCTGGATACGCCCGCCGGCGATGACCGAGCTGGGGGACAACCGGCCGATCAGGTAGCCTGCTCTGGTGATCATCAATCCCGGGACATCCCGGCTGCATGCAGCCACGATCAGCATCGCCGACCCCGGCCCGCTGGTCGACTTTCTGGGTCCCGGCGACGCCGCCTTCCTGCGCGGCAGGGAGGGATTCGTTGCCATCGGCGAATTGCTCCGCTTCGAGACCGATTCGATATGCCTGGCCGAGGAATGGTGGGCCGAACTGATCGACACCATCGAAAACGAATCCGAGATGCCGGGACGCTTCGGCACCGGGCCGCTGGCCTACGGCACGTTCTGTTTCGACCCAGGAAACACCCGGCTGCCCTCGGTGCTCATCGTCCCCGAGATCATCATCGGTCGCCGCGGTGGGCAAGCCTGGCTGACCTGTATCGGCTATGACCGGGTGCATCTGCGGCTGCCGCACCGCCAGCCGCCACCGGCGGCTCCCACGCGCCTAGAGTTCTCGCAGGGCAGCCTGGGCGAAACCGATTGGATGGCGGCGGTTCGGCAGATGACCGAACGGATCAAAGCGGGCGAAGCCAGCAAGGTCGTAGTAGCAAGGGATATCGTCGCACACAGCGATGCCGCCATCGACCCACGCTGGCCATTGCGCCGGCTGCTGACCAACTATGGCGACTGCTGGAACTACCTGATGGCCGGCCTGGTCGGTTCCACTCCCGAAATGCTGGTACGCCGCGAGAATGGCCTGATCAGTTCCCGGGTGCTGGCCGGTACCGTGCCGCGGGTCGAAGGAGTCGACGAAACCCAACAGGCCGCCCGCCTGATCGCCTCGACCAAGGATCACACCGAACACCGCTACGCCGTCGAATCGGTGGTAGCCACGCTGGGGCCGTTCCTGGCCGCGATGCACGTACCGGAGGCGCCCTATGTGCTTGCGCTGCCGAACCTGCTGCACCTGGCCACCGACATCTGCGGCACCGGCCTGGCACACCACTCGACCTTGGCGCTGGCGAACGCCGCCCACCCTTCGGCGGCGGTCTGCGGGGCACCCACCGAGGTGGCCCGGCGCCTGATCGCCGAGCACGAGAGGCTCGATCGGGGACGCTTCGCCGGCCCGATCGGCTGGGTGGACAGCCAGGGGGACGGTGAATGGGCTCTCGCCCTGCGCTGCGGCCAGCTCGACGCCGACGAGCCACGCCGGATGCGGCTCTATGCCGGCGCGGGGGTGGTTGCCGAGTCGATCCCGCATGCCGAACTGGTCGAGACCGACGTCAAGTTTGCCCCCATGCGCGCCGCGCTACGACCGACCGGGTAACCCCCCATCCGCAGATGCGATGGGGTTCTGACCCGATCCACGGCACGCCGGGAGCCGGCCTCCGGCAGCCCCGCAGCCCCATCAACCCAGCGCGTTCGCCCCGCACAGCGCCAGGCCATGGCGTCCCAGCGCGAGGCCGTCCTCAGCGGGTGCCCGGCCGGCGGGTCCGGGTGTAGCCGATCTTCTCGCCGCTGGGCGTCGGTGCGCTCTGCCCCGAACGCAGCGCGGATAGCTCCCGTTGAGCCTCCTCCTGCCGCTCCATGAGATCCTGGGTGTTGATCCCGCCGCTGCGCAGGACCAGATAGCAGATGGTGGCGATGCCCAGCGAGACCACCGGCGACCAGCCCACCAGCAGCGGCAATGTGATGAAGGCCACCATGTCGAAACCGCGAATCAGGTTGAATGCCAGCCCCGGCGGCATCGCTCCCACACCGGTGGCCACCATCGGCATGGAGTAGTCCGCCGGCCGGGCGCTGACCCAGCGGATGGCCGCGATCAGCCCGGCGACCGCAGTCACGAAACCATAGGTCAAGGCGTGTCCCAGCCCGGCCAGGGTCGCCGGAGCCCGGCCGGACAATATCCAGGCCGGGGCGGCCGCCAGCGCCCACAGCACCGCCAGACCGGCCGGCACCGCGGTGAGCGCTCCGGTCAACTCGGCGGTGGACATCGGGAAGGCCCGCGCCAGACCCTTCGTCCGGCTCAGCACCCGCAGGGAATCGAAGAACGGGATCAACACGAACATCAGCACGATGGCCGCGATCGGCGGGGTGAGGTTGCCCAGGCCCAGAGCCAGCAGGGCGTGCGGGACGATGGCGCTGGCCATCAGCACCAGCACCCCCCGGGGATTGCGCAGCAGTTTCTCCAGCTCGCGCCAGATCAGGGTAGCCCGGCCGGTGCTGCGTCCCCTGACCGGATGAACATGCCCGCGCACCACCCAGCGCCGCTCCACCAGAATGTCGCGCATCAGCGCAAAGTCGAGGGCAAACATGGCTCCCTGCATGCCGCTCAGCAATGCCCCCCCGCTGACCAGCCGGGCTCGCCGGACATGCTCTATCCGGCTGAACGCCAATACCAGGAACACGACCAGCCCGGCCCCGGCCACCACCAACACAACCAGCCCGGCGAGTCCGCTGCGGGCAAGACCCAGCTCGACGTCCAGCGCCCGGGCCTGAACCGCAACCATTACCCCCAGGACACTCACCGCGAGCACCCCGGCCAAGCCCTGCAGGATGGCGAGCGGCAGAGTTCGTTCGGCTGCCTGTTCGACGGCCGCGAAGGCCAGCACGGCGGCCGCGGCCAGCCCGATGGCCACCGCCCACACCGCCACCGCGGGCATGGCCAACCCCGTCAACATGGTGACGAACCCCGCCAGGACCGAGCCCAGCACCAGGGCCCCCGCCACCACCCCGGCGAGCCGCCGGGCCAGCAGTCTGCCACGCCGGATCGGCGCGTCGAACAGCCAGAATCCTTCGGCCGCCGAGGCGATCACCGGGCCGAAGATCCGCGCGATGGTGACCGCCGCCAGCAGCACCGCCGCCAAGGTGAGCCAGGGCAGCAGTTCACGTGCCGTGGTGCATCCCTGGTCGGAGCAGCCGGCCGCGGACTGCTGAACCGACATGATGCCGCTGACCACCATCGCCACCACGACGGCCAAAGAGAACAGGGTGACATAGCCGTCGGCGATCATGTCCCACACCGTGCGGGTGGCCCGTCCCTTGCGCCAGTCCCTCATCAGCAGGCGCAACTGGTGCTCGTCGGCGGCATAGACCTCGAAGTCCGCCACGTCGACGAACGGTTTCTCGCGTTCGTAGACCACCTGGGGACGCCTAACAACCGGAGCAGGTGGCAGCGGGGCGGCCTGGGGCCTGGGGGCCGACTGGCGGCGCCGGCGTTTGCTGGTGGCCATCACAGCCCCAACTCCGGCTCGGCCTGCGATTCGCTGGCCTCGGCCGCCTCCCCCAGGCGCACCACACGGGCGCCCAGCGCGTTTACCAGGTTCGGCTCATGGCTCGCCAGCACGATCGCCAACCCCTTGCCCATCTCATGCTTGAGCCGGGCGCCCAGCCAGGCGACGCCCTCCACATCCAGGCGTTGCTCGGGCTCGTCCATGACCAGCAGTCTCTTGGGCCGCACCAGGGCGGTCGCCAGGGCCAGCCGGCGACGCTGCCCGCTGGACAGCGTCCCGGGCAGTTGCCCGGACTGAGGCACCAGTTGTACCTCGTCGAGCACCTCGTCAACCAGGGCATCGGGGTCGGCCAGACCGTGTGCGCGCGCCAGCAGGTCCAGGTGTTCAACGACCGACAGATCGGGGAAGAAGTCCAGATCGTCCACCACGGTGGCCACCTCACGGCGGAACTCCGGGTCGGTCTCGGCCACCTTGCGACCGAACACCTCGACCCGCCCCTCGCTGGGCCGATCGGCTCCGATGATGCAGCGCAGCAGTGTCGATTTGCCCGAGCCGTTGCGCCCAGTCAGGGCGATCGCCTCGCCCGACTGCACCGTGAGGTTGAACCGCTCGACGATGACGTGGTCACCGTACTTCTTCATCAGGTCGGTCACCCTGAGGACCGTCTCGCGCTTGGCCATGGTCTCCATTGTGGCCGGTCCCGCCAATCGGAGGCGCACCAGCCGCCCGGTGACACCGCCGGCGGGCGGCGGACGGTCCCGCTAGGCTGCAAAGGCCTGCTCAGCCTACCTTCCGATCTGCAAGGAGTACGCACCATGATCCGCATCGACGCGAGCCGGGTCGTTTTGACCATGTCCCCCAAGCATCCGGCCTGTCACACGGTCGATTCCGGGACCACCGTGTGCATTGAGACGCTGGACTGCTTCTCCAACACCATCACCTCGGAGGATCAGCTGTTCTCCACCGTCGGCTGGGACTGCGTCAATCCGGCGACCGGGCCGATCGCGGTACGCGGTGCAGTACCGGGCGACACCTTGAAGGTTGAGATCCTGGACATCGTGACCGCCGAGACCGGCACCATGACCACCCACCCCGATTTCGGGGCGCTGCCGGGCACCGTGGTCGAACGTACCCGCAGATTCCGCATCGCCGATGGTGAGGTGGTGTTCGACGACCGGTTGCGGCTACCGGTCAAACCGATGATCGGGGTCATCGGCACCGCACCGGCGGATGAGGAGGTACCCACCGGCTCCCCCAAGGAGCACGGCGGCAATATGGACACCCGAAAGATCGCCAGGGGAGCCACGTTATATCTACCGGTCAACGTGCCGGGCGCGAATCTGGCTCTCGGCGACGTGCACGCCGCCATGGGCGATGGCGAGGTGTCGGTCAGTGGGCTGGAGATCGCCGCCTGGGTGACGCTGCGGCTGACCGTGCTCAAGGGCCGGCCCTATCCGCTGCCCTGCCTGGTTACCCCGGACGAGGTGATCACCATCGCCTCCCGCGAGGATCTGGGGGCCGCGGTCGGCGAAGCCACTCGCATGATGCGCGATTTCCTGGTGTCGGTCACCGAGTTGGATGCCACCGACGCCCTGATGCTGCTCTCCCTGGTCGGCAATGCCGCCATCAGCCAGGTGGTCGATCCCTTGCAGACCGCCCGGATGGAACTGCCCCGCACGGTGCTGGAGGCCTACGGGGTGCGTTTCGCCTGATCGGTGGCCTCGGCCCGATCGACGTGGGCATGCCTGCGGGCCAGCGCACCGCCCTACTCGGCCGCGCCGCTGCCTATCAGCCGAACCAATTCGATGTGACCGGCCAGTGCCCGATCCGCCATCCGGGCGCGATCCTCCCGGGCGCCCCACAGCTGCCCGGGGCCGGCGATCGAGATCCGCCGCTCCAGGTGGACCAGGATGTCGGTCGATGTCTGGTTGTGCGCGGCCGCGCTGTCCATTGCGGTGCCGAGTCACCTGGGCTCCGACGGCATCTCGACCACGGCGGAGGAGGCCACCGTGGGCAACAGGGCCCCGGGCAAGACCACATGGCATTGGGTCTGGTGATCGCGGCCTTCTTCGTCGGGCAGATCGGCCTGATCAGTTCCGACGAGCGAATCTGAGCCCCACGCACCCTTCGGTTGGTGCAGGACCCGGCGCCAGTGGCGTGGTTCGGTGGGGACAGGTATCCCACCGGTGACGCCGGGCCCTGCGCAAAGACGCAACCCCGTTGGCGTGGTCAGAGTTGCGGGTTAAGGGTCTACCGGCCGGCTGAGTCAGCGTAACCACAAGGAGGAGTTTGCAGAACGGCTTGCCAGCGAGGATGACCCGGTTCATGGGGTGGGCCGGATGCCGACACGGCCAGCACACACAGCCTGCGTTGCTGTGGCGAAACCAATCCCCGAGTCCGCATCTCATGCCCTTCAGTGCCGGTCCGCCGCAGCGCTGCGTGGACGATCGGCCCGAAGGCTGCTCCCCCACTCGCTTACCACGGCGAGACGGTGGTTACTGACGTTCACGCTTTGGTCCGGCTTCCGGCCTTGGCCGGTCACGGTTGCGGGACAGCCCGGGATTCGCACCCGATTCGCCACGTGACGAACTCACGATAGCACTCATCGCGGCGACCGGGGAATACCCCGGCGGTGGCTTAGGGAAACCAGCAACTCACGGCCACCCGCGCCGCCAGCCTGCGAAGGCCGGCCGGCCAGGAGCAGCTCGCGCCCCCGCGCCTTCAGCGGATCGCCGGTGCAATGGTGACACCTCATTGCACCTGGGGATCCGGGATGCGTTCGGATGGTTCCGATCATCCGGCATCGGCCCGCTATGGCAGGGTAGGGGAGTGCCCAGACGCGCCGACCTCGACAAGCAACCCGAAGCCGTAGCCGGTATGTTCGATCAGGTCGCGTCCCGCTACGACCTGATGAACGACCTGCTCAGCCTGGGCCAGGTGCGGGCCTGGCGGCGAGCCGCGTTGGCGGCCATCGATCCACAGCCCGGTGAGCTGATCCTGGACCTGGCCGCGGGCACGGGCACTTCCTCGGAGCCCATCCTCAGGGCCGGCGCCCAGCCCTTCCCGACCGATCTATCCCTGGGCATGCTCGGCCAGGGACGCCGGCGCTACCCACAACTGTCCTTCGTGGCCGGCGACTGCCTGGCACTGCCCTACCGGGACCGGGTGTTCGATGCGGTGACGATCAGCTACGGCTTGCGCAACGTGCACGACCCACTGGCCGGGCTGGCCGAGATGGTGCGCGTGACCAAACCCGGTGGCCGGCTGGTGGTCGCCGAGTTCTCCACGCCCACCCACCCGGCCCTCCGCCGGCTGTATCGCTGGTATCTCGACCGGGTCGGTCCACGCCTCAAGCCGGTCAGCTCGAACGCCCCGGCCTATGACTATCTGATCGAATCGATCAGGGGATGGCCCGAGCAGTCCGCGCTGGCCGAGCTGTTGGTCCAGGCGGGTTGGCGGGGCGTCCAGTGGAAGAACCTCTCGGGCGGCATCGTGGCCCTGCACCGGGGCTGGGCGCCGTGAGCCCCACCCGGCCGGTGATCCTGGACGCCTATGCGGCGATCAGATGCCCGGTCAAGGTGCACAACTATCACGATCGGACCGTGCGGTTGCCGGATGGCATCGATGCCTTCGCGATGCGCGGCAGCAGCGATCTGCAGCAGGAACTGTTCGGCGGCCGCGCCTTCGTCGACCACGTGCTGGAGTTGCTGGTCGCCCGTCCCGACGCGGTGGATCTCCGCCCCCTGGCCGAAGAGGACTGGACTGTGGCCCAGGACGCCACCCGCGATGCCGTGCGGGCCGGTGTCCGCATCATCGTCGGTCCCCGATTGCCGGTCGACCCCCGGGGGCATCGGCGGGGCAGCCCTCCGATATTGGTTCGAGGCACCGATCAGGGCCGCAACAAGCCCGGTTACCTTCCGGTACAGGTGCGCACCAAGCGAATGCTCGAACGGCACAGCAGACCCGCCCAGATCACCGCCAGCCCAATCGCCACGCCACTGCCAGCCGAGGCCCTCGACTTGGTAAACGCCCGGTTCCGCACCGGTCGTGAGGACGATCAACTGCACCTGGCGCATTTCTGGCGGTTGCTGGAGGCGGCCGGCTGGCAGGCCGGCGACATCGCACTGGCCGGGGTGATCGGCAATGACGCCCTGGTACCGGCCACTCACCCGGCTGCGGGCTGCGATGCCAACGTCCCTGCCCTGGAATTGCTGCCCCGCCGAGGGGACGATCAATTCTTGGCGGTCGCCTGGCTGGAATTGGGCCGCAAACAGATCCGCACCTTCTCGCGCACCTCGGTCCAAGGCTGGAAGGAACGCTCGGCGCTGGAACGCTATGACCATGAGCACACCTTCCGGGTGAAGGTCGCCCAGGTCGCCAGCAAACGCAACGGCGGCCCGGCGGATCCCCGGCCGATGGTGGCGCCCATCTTCGTCCGGGAATGCAGTTCCTGCGTGTGGTGGCAGGTCTGTGCGCCCCAGCTGGGCGATGACGACTTGAGCATGCGCATCGACAAGTCGCCGCTGGATGTGCGCGAGATCTCGGTACTGCGCAGCCTGGGCATCCGCAGCGTGCACGACCTGGTGGACACCAACCTGGACGCTCTGCTGCCACGCTATCTGCCCGAGGTCAGGCATCGTCCGGGCGCGGAGGACCGGCTTCGGCTGGCAGCCCGGCGGGCGCGCATGATAGCCACCGGGGTGGAGCTGGAACGCACCACCACCGGGGCCATCTTGTTGCCGGTCAGCGAACTGGAGGTCGACTGGGATATCGAGACCTCGGCCAACGACAAGGTCTATCTGTGGGGATTCCTGGTACGCCACCCCGGCGACCCGGACGATGCGGGCAGCTACCATGGCTTCGCCGAGTTCACCGATCTCGACGAGGCCGGCGAACTCGCCCTGGCCGCCCGGGCGATGAGTTGGCTACGGAGTCTGCTGGCCGAGCATCCGAGCACCATCATCTACCACTATTCCGACTACGAGATGGTGCATCTGCGGAAACTGGCCAGCGGCCGTGGGCCGCATGGGCTACGCGGCTCCGACAAGCTGGTCGATGGCCGCCACGTCGATCTGTTCGAGATCGTTCGCCAGCACTTCTTTGGGGCGCACGGGCTCAGCCTGAAGGTGGTCGCCCACGCGGTCGCCGGGTTTTCCTGGCGCGACGACACCCCTGGCGGGCTGAACTCCCAGCAATGGTTCGCCGAGGCGGTGCACGCCGACGACGCCCAGACCCGCGCCGAGGCCGCCCAGCGCATTCTCGATTACAACGAGGACGATGTGCGCGCCACCGCCGCGCTGCGGGACTGGCTGCGCAAGCAGACCTGAGCCGACCGCGGGGCCTGGCGCCTCGCCGGTCCATCGCCAGGGCCGTTGGGCGGTTCCCCGGCGTAGGCGGCCCGGGCACGGCAGCCGGCCGGCTATCGTGCCGCGACCGGCACCACCAATACCTCCAGGCCGGTGATCGGCGCCGCCAGGGCGGCCAGCAGGGCGGTCCGCTCGGTTACCCGGTGCGCGGGCCAGCCGAAGCCGGCGGCCAGGCGCACCAGATCGCGCCCGTGCGGCATGGTGAACAGTCCGGCCAGCAACTGCGGTGTCTGCCGGGCGACCTCCAGACCGGCGAAGATGCTGCCGCCGTTGTCGTCGGCGACCACGATGCGCAACCGGGGCTCGGGCTGACCGGCCGGCAGATGCAACGAACCGACATCGTGCAGGAAGCTCAGATCACCCAGCAGCAGCGTGGTGGCGGCCGCGCTGCCCAGGGCGATGCCCTGGGCGGTGGCGAGCAGGCCATCGATTCCGGCCAGCCCACGGTTCGCCCAGCAGATGGGTGGTTCGGCGGCTATCGGGGCCAGATCCGCGTCCCGGATCGGATTGGAAGCCCCGAAGACCACGTTGCCCCGGCAGCCGGCCACCACCCGTGCGGCCAGCTCCGGTCCCGTGATGGGGCCCCGGTTTGCCAGCGGATCAGGCCGCGACCGATCGGCGGCCAGCCAATCGGTCAGCCAGTCGTCCCCGGCCGGGGCCAGCTCGACGGCGTCGGCTACCCGGCCGGCCCGCCAACCGGGGTCGGGCCAGCTCGCCCGGTGGCTGACCACCACCAGGTCGATCCCGGGTCTGGAGACCAGCCGCAGCACCGGCCGCGACAGGGTGGGGTGCCCGAACACCACCACTCGTTCGATTCGTTCGCCCAATGCACCGTCCAGCAGCAACCGGTAGCCGGCGATCGCGCAGCTGCCGGCCCGCGCGTTGCTGCTGGGCTCGGCCAGCAGCGGGACGCGGGCCTGTTCGGCCACTCGCCTGGCCGTCCGGCCCACCCCCAGCGGGGCGTCCCCGGCCAATACCACGGTGCGTGGGCCCGGGGGCAGCCCGATCGCCGGCGGGGTGGGCCGCGGCTGCCAGGCCGGCGGCCGGGGCAGCGTCCAGTGGCCGCTGGCCGCCTGGAAAGGTTCGGCGCAGGCTGCATTGACCTGTACCGGCCCGGGTTCGTTCGTCCGCACCCCGCGGGCCTGCGCGACGATGCGATAGCAGGCCTGTGCCCAGGCAGCTGGGTTGGCGTCGGCGCTGTTCAACTGTAGATCGGCGACGACCTGGCAGCCGAAGATGCCGGCCTGCCGGGTCGTCTGGTTGGCGCCGGTGCCGACCAGGGTGGCCGGCCGGTCCGCGCTGAGCACGATCAGCGGCACGCCGGAGGCCCGGGCCTCCATCACCGCCGGCAGCAGGTTGCCCACCGCGCTGCCCGAGGTGACCACGATCGCGGCGATCCCGGTGGCCCGGGCCAGGCCGAGGGCCAGGAAACCGGCGCCGCGTTCATCGGTGCGGGTGTGCAGGCGCAGCCGGCCGGCAGCCGCCGATGCGGCCAGGCCCACGACAATCGGGGTGCTGCGCGAGCCGGGGCAGACCACCACCTCGCCCACCCCGGCGGCCGCCAGGGATTCGGCGATCACCCCACCAAGTTGAGCCGAACTCATTCGACTCCTTCCTCATCCCGGCCCGGCAAGCCCCTGCCGGTACCGGCCGGCCATGCCGCCGGCCCGACCGGCCCACCCCGCTGAGTCACACTCATTCTTCCTCCCCGCCGGGCACCAGGGCCAGGCAGCGGTCGAGCCTGGCCAGCCACCAGGCGCATCTGCCGGCCGGGGCCCGCAGCCGCCGCAGGACCGCCGGGTCCGGTTCCGGCGGTGCCCCCAGGTGTAGCCGGCCCTGCCGGGCGGTCAGTGACTCGGCCAGCACATCATCGGCCAGCAGCCGCGCGGTGTCGAGCCCGCAGGCCAGTTCCGGGCCGGGCAGCGCGCAAGCGGTCTGCAACCCCATCCGCAGCCCCACCGAGGACTCCAGAGCGGAACTGAGCACCACCGGCAGGCCAAGCCGCTCCCCCAGCCCGAGGCAGCGCCGCCAGCCGCCCAACGGCTGGTGCTTCAACACCGCCACGTCTGCGGCCCCCAGTTCGCGTACCCGCAGCGGATCTGCCGCCCGCCGGATCGATTCATCGGCGGCAATCCGTACCGGTGTCCCCCGGTCGCGCAACCGCTCGCGCAGCTCGGCCAGTTCCTCTACCCCGGCGCAAGGCTGCTCGGCATAGTCCAGATCCAGCTCCGCCCATTCGGTGAGCAGCCGTTCGGCCTGGGACACCGACCAGGCCCCGTTGGCGTCCACCCGGAGACCGCCGGTAGGGCCCAGCGCCTGGCGCACCGCCCGCAACCTGGACAGATCGGCAGCCGGATCGCTGCGCGGATCGGCCACCTTCACCTTCGCGGTACGGCAACCGGAGGCGATCACCAGCTCGGCGGCCGCCGGCGGATCCAACACGGGAACAGTCACATTGACCGGCACCGAATCGCGTAGCCGGGGCGGTTCGTCCGGTTCGAGGCTGGCCCGCAACCAGCGAGCCGCTTCGGCATCGGGATATTCCACGAAGGGGCTCCACTCCCGCCAGCGGTCCCCGCTGCGCAACAGCACGATCTCGCGCACGCCGATCCGGCGGAACCTGCGCCGCAACCGTAGGGCAAGGACGATCACCTCATCGAACAGGCTCCGGTCCAGTGGCCTGGTACCTCTGGCCGGACCGTCAGCGGCAAGGCGCCCGCCATCCGGCATCTCAACTCCCGATCAGGACGCCGGCATACAGCCCAAGCCCGGCGGCCAGCTCGGCGAAACCGGTCAGCTTAAGGGTGCGCACCAGGGCCAGCCCGCGGCTACCCCCGGCGATCTGGCGGCCCGCCGGCCACAGGAAGAACAGCATGCCCAACCCGAGCAGGGCCTGCCAGGTCATGCCGAGGGCGGCGATCAGCACACCGAGCACGGCAACCACCGCCAAGCCCACGTACAGGATCCGGCTGCGCCGCGGGCCAAGAATGGTCTCCAGCGTCCGCTTACCGGCCCGGCGGTCGGTCCGGATATCGCGCAGATTGTTGCAGACCAGCACCGCACAAGCCAATGCCCCCATGGCGACCGCGGCCGGCCAGCCGGGCCAGGGAATCCAGCCGGCCTGCACGTACACGGTGCCGATGGTGGCCACCAGCCCGAAAAAGACGAAGACGAATACCTCGCCCAGCCCTCGATAGCCGTAGGGCCGGCGCCCACCGGTGTAGTGCCAGGCAGCCAGCACACATGCCGCCCCCACGGCCAACAGCCACCACTGCCCGGTGCACGTCACCAACACCAACCCGAACAGCCCAGCCAACGCGAAACAGCCGAAGGCAGCAAGCCTGACGCTGCGGGGGCTGGCCGCTCCCGAAGCCACCAGCCGCTGCGGCCCGACCCGCTGTTCATCGGTGCCGCGAATGCCATCGGAGTAGTCGTTGGCGTAGTTCACCCCGATCTGCAAGCCAAGAGCCACCAGCAGGGCCAGCAGCGCCCGAGCCGGGTGCAGGGCACCGGCATCTGCCGCCACCGCGCTGGCGGCGAAGATGGGCGCGACCGCCGTCGGCAGCGTCCGCAGGCGGGCCCCCTCGACCCATTCGCTGAGGCTGGCCACCTGACCTCCTGCTGCACTGACGGTTGACCGGACGCGACGGTGTCGCACACCCAATCCTGCCATGAGCCGCCTGCCGGCCCCGGTTGAGGTGGACCACGCGCCCTGGCCTGCCAGCCGTTCGGCAGTGGGAATCGGGACGCGGCTCAATCCGGGCCGCGGGCATCGGTGGGGCCGCCGGCCGCCAGCAGTTCACCGAGCCGGACCCGATCGAGTTTGCCGGCCGCGGTGCGGGGTAGCCGGGCCAGCTTCACCAGCTGCCGTGGCAGGGCGGCAGCCGGCAGCCGGCTGCCCAACCGGCCCCGCCACCAGGCCAGGTCGTACCGGTCGTCCGGGGTGGCCAGCACGATCCGGACGCCCCATTCGGCGTCGGCCACCGGGTACACCGCGGCCAGGCCGGGTACCAGATCGTCCACGACGCGTTGCACCTCGGCGAGATCCACGTTCTCCCCACCGGTGATCACCACCTCATCTAGGCGACCCAGTATCCGCAGACGACCGTGTTCGTCCCATTCGCCACGATCGCTGGTGTACAGCCGGCCGTCCCGGAGCCTGGCGGCGGTGAGCCCCGGATCGCCGCGGTAGCCGCTGAACAGTTGATCGGCGGCGATGCTGATCCGGCCGTCGGCGGCCAGGGCGAGAGCCACACCGGGCAGCGGCCGGCCATCGAAGACGCACCCACCGCAGGTTTCGCTCATGCCATAGCTCGTTACCACCGCGATGCCGGCGGCCCGGGCCCGGTCGAGCAGCCCGGCGGGCATTCCCGCACCCCCGACCAACACCAGATCGAAGCTGGCCAGCGCCGCGGTACGTTCCGCGTCCCGCAGCACCCGGACTAGTTGGGTGGGCACGATCGAGATGGCGTTGACGCCCCCATCCGGGCGCAGCCCGGCCAGATCGGAGGTCACGAATCGCACCCCCAAACCCCCATGATCGCGATCGAATAGGCCCCTGACCAGCACCATCAGTCCGGCGACGTGATGTACCGGCAGGGCACACCACCAGGTGAACCCACCTCGAGACACCCGGAAGGCGTCCGCGGCCGCCCGCAACGCGGCAGCCGGAAGCAGCACCTGTTTGGGGCGCCCAGTGGACCCCGAGGTGCAGATCAGCACCGCCGCGGTCGACGGCGGCGCATCGGTGCGCCTCAGCAATTCGGCGGTGCGGGCATCCGGTACCGGAGCCAGCAGGTAGTTCCCGGCCAGCGCGCCCGGCAGCAGCTCGACCACCTCGGCAGGAGCACAGCAAAGCAGCGGACCGGCCATTGGCCCATGGTACCCACAGCCTGGGCACCGACCCGGCGATCCGCCCCCAGAGGACTGTGCCCAGTAGCGAGAACGGTCCTCTACACTGGTGCCATGGGACGCGTGATACCGGTAATCGTGCTGATCGCATTGACGGTCTATTGCACGATAGAGGTGGCCCAATCGCGTCCCTTCGAGGTTCGCCGGATGCCGAAATGGCTGTGGGCGGTGACGGTCATCTGCATCCCCCTGATCGGCCCGTTGACCTGGTTGTTCTTCGGCCGGCCGCAAGCCGGGCCGGCGCGCGGACCGGGACCGATCGCTCCCGACGACGATCCGGATTTCCTGCGCGGGCTGTGATCCAGGCTCGGCCAGACGAATCCTTGCCCGGCTCCCAGCCGGGTAGGCCCGACTCATGCCCCAGCCCGCATTCCCGCTCCACCCGGGCCGGGAATGCGGTCCTCACTAGGATCGTTCTTCGCAATGGTCGCGATATTCTCCTCCCTCGCAATCCGGAACTACCGCAGCTACTTCACCGGAGCATTGTTCAGCAATATCGGCACCTGGCTGGGTCGCACCGCAGCGAGCTGGCTGGTACTGGTTGAGCTGACCAACGGATCGGCTTCGGCACTCGGTCTGGTGACCGCGATCATGTTCGCACCTCAACTGCTACTGGCTCCGTTCGCCGGCACGGTCGCCGACCGCCTGCCCAAATGCCGGATCCTGATGGCCACCCAGGCGATCTGCGGACTGGATGCCCTCGTCCTGGCGGTGCTGGTGCTCGGCGGGCACGCCCAACTGTGGATGGTTTACGTGCTGACCCTCAATGACGGGCTGGCGATTAGTTTCGATGTGCCGGCCCGGCAGTCATTCGTCAGCGAGTTGGTGCCGCCGGCCAACCTACCCAACGCGATCGCCCTGAATTCGACCAGCTTCAATGTCGCCCGCCTGGTGGGGCCCGGGTTGGCCGGCATTCTGATCGCCGCATTCGGCACCGGGCCGGTCCTGGCGCTGAACTCGATGTCCTACGCGGTGATGCTGATCGCCCTGGCGGGGCTGCATACCGACGAGTTGCATCCTGCGCCGGTGGCCACCGGGCGAGGCAGCACCCGGGCGGGTTTCGCCTATGTGCTGCACAGACCCGATTTGCTGATCCTGCTCGCCTGTGGGCTGGCCGTCGGCGGGCTGGGCTTCAACTTCCAGATCTCGAATGCGGTGATGTCCACCCAACAGTTCAGGCTGGGGCCGGGCGAGTACGGCATTGTCGGGTCGGCGATGGGTGTCGGGGCGTTGGCGGCGGCGCTATGGGCGGCCGGCCGCCGCCGGCCCCGATTGCGCCATATCCTGCTCGGCATGGCCGGGTATGTGGTGTTCAACCTGTGCGCGGCCTTCGCCCCCGGTTTCAGGTTGTTTGTGGCATTGCAGGTGCCGGTCGGGCTGGCCACGATAACCGCATTGGTTACCACGAACACCCTGTTGCAGGGGGCCACGGACCCGCAATACCGAGGGCGTGTGATGTCCCTGTGGGGTCTGGTCATCCTGGGGGTCACCCCGCTGGTTTCCCCGGTGGTTGGCTGGTTGGGTGATGTGTCCGGGCCACGATGGACGATACTGTTCGGTGTGGTGGCGGTGGCCATCGCTATGGTGGTCATTGCCGCCGTGGCGATGCGCCTGGACGGGTTGCAGTTGCGCCTTGATCGGCACCATCGGGGATGGTTACGCCTGATGAAGGGGTAACCGCACCGAATGAACCGACCGACAACCGAAGTAGTGTACCGATCGAGGGGGTTATATGCCCGAGTACGATGACCTCTGCGCTAGTGCGGTGCTCGACGCCAACGGCAACCGGGTGGGTGGGGTCTGCCAGGTCTATCTGGACGACGCCACGGGCGAGGCGACCTTTGTCACGGCCAGAACCGGTCTGTTCGGCAACAAGGAGGTCTGCGTACCGTTGGCCGATGCCCGGTTGGGCGACGGGCTGATCCAGGTGCCGTATCCCGCCGAGGCCATCAAGACTGCTCCGCAGTCGCCGGGCCGGCGTTTCACCCCCGAACAGGAGGCCGAGGTCTACCGGCATTATGGGTTGCCCTATGTGAACTCCGAATCGATGGCCGATCCGGGTGCCGCCGAGGCCATCCCAGCCCGGACGGCCACCCCACGCTCGGCCGAAACCACCGCGCTCCCGTCTGCCACTGCGGGCGAGCCCTCGCCAGCGGCGATCCAGCAACCCCCGACGCAGCCGCAGTCTTGAGCCGGCATGATTGAGAACGTCGCGGATATCGGCACGGTGCCAACGATGGAGGCAATAGCGTTGGCACTGTTGGAACGCGCTTTGTCTGCACCCAGAAAGGACTCCAAAGCATGGCGGACAGCAACTACGAGGATTTGTTCAATTCCGATGTGATCGACGTCGCCGGGAACCGGGTCGGCGGTATCGGCCAGGTCTACCTCGATGACCAGACCGGGCAGCCGAGTTGGGTGACGGTCAAGACGGGTCTGTTCGGATTGAAGGAGACCTTCGTCCCGCTGGAGCAGGCCGAGATCGGCGACGGGCGCATCAAGGTGCCCTACACCGCAGAACGGGTAAAGGACGCCCCGCGGGTCGATCCCGACAAGCATCTGGACGCCGACGAGGAAGCCCAACTGTATGAGTATTACGGCATCGCGACCATCCCGGCCGACGACTCGACGCCCATCGAACCGGCCGAGCGGATGGCTGTGACCGACGAACCGGCACCGCAGGTGGCCGGCCCCGCGGTGCCGGTGATCGAGCCGGTGCCCGCACCGGTGGTAACCCAGGACGGCGCCACCGGACCGGTCTCCCCGGAGGCTCCGGAGCCAGGCCAGGCGGTGGGATCCGAACAGCCGGACGAGCAACCGGGCATCCCCGGGACCACCGCGGTCGGTACCCCGACCTGGGACGCCGAACCGGCCGGGGGCGCCCAGCAGTCCACCGTCGCCTCGACGGCCGCGGATTCACCCGAGCCGGCCCAGAGCGCCGAGACGCCCGAGGCGGCGACCGCCGTCCCGCCGCTGGCGGTGGCCCCCGAGCCAGCGGCAGGCGTTGTCTCTGCCGAGGCAGCGGAACCGGTCGGTGCACCGCCCGCCGGCCTCGCAGTATCCGTGGCTGCCGCGCCACCGGCCGGAACCGTCGCCGAGGCAGTGGCGCCGCCGGCCGGCGATCTTACCGCCGAACCCACCGAGACGCCCGAGGCGGCGGCAGGCTCCCAATCGGCCACCGAGCCGGCGATCGATTCGCCGACTGGCGGTCTGGAGGCAGCGGCCGGCCCGGAGACGCCCGCCGCCACCGAACCGGCCGAGCCGGCGGTCGCGGTCGGCGACGACGCGGCTACCGCAGATCCAGCATTCGTCCTACCGGCAGCCGGCCAGCCGGCGCCTGCCGAGCCGGTAGCGGCCCCCGAGGACGGCGGGGCGGCAGCCGCCGAGCCGGCATCGATCGGCGAACCGCAGGCCGGCGCCGGGACGCCCGCCGAACCGGAATCACAACCCGGCGGCGAGGCAGCCGCGGCCCCCGAAACCCGGCCAGACCCCGAGACCCCAGCGGTCCCCGGGCCGCAACCCGACGGCAGGCCGGCCGCAGCCGCTGACACGCCAGCGGCCTCGGAGGTTGCGAACGAATCGACGGCAGCCGCGGCCGATGAGGATGCCGGGCAGGCTAGCCCCCCGCAAGGGCGGCTGTTCGGTACGGCACCGATCGCACCGACCTATTCCGAGGATCCGACGTTCCCCGGGGTTAGGGTGCTCAACGATTTCTCCTTCACCGCGCAGGACCCGGACGGCAAGCAGACCGATACCACCGGGCCCGGGGCGGCCGCGGATATCCCCGGGAGCGAAACCACCGAGATCGCCGAGGACAAACCCAAGCCCGATGCAGGCAATCCGGTAAAGGATACCGAGGTTGACATCGTGACCCGGATAACCCGCGGGGTCACCGAACTCTACGACCGGCTGGCGGACAAGGACGCAGACCGGGACAAGGACGCAGACCGATCGACGGACAAGGACGAACGCGGCTGAGGCGATCACCGGCAGCCGGCTGCTGGGCCGCGTCGATCGTGGTTTCCCGACCGGCACCAGCGCGCCGCTGCCGGCGCGTCCCTAGAAGTCAAGCTCGTCGGAATAGGACTTCGGATCCTCGATCGGCTCGATATGGGCCGACACCCGCAGGCCGGGCACCGCCGCGACCAGGTCGTCAATGATCTGCTCGGTCAGGTCATGCCCTCGCTGCACATCCCAATGCCCGGGCACCAGGACGTGCAGGTCCATGAACTTGCGATTGCCCGCCTGCCGGGTGCGCACCGCGTGAAAGTCGATTCGGCCCGGCTGGCGGCGACCGGCCAGCACCCGGTTCAGGCGCTCGCTCACGGCGCTGTCCAGGGCGGTGTCCATCAACCCGGATACCGAGTCGCGAATCAGAATGAATCCGGTCCACAGTATGTTGAGCCCGGCAAGCAACGCAACGATGGGATCGAGCAACGGCTGCCGGGTAATGGCCACTAACCCCACCCCGACCAGCACCGCTGCCGAGGTGACCACGTCGGTCATCAGGTGCTTGCCGTCGGCAGCCAGCGTGGCCGAGTCGTACTGCCGGCCCTTGCGGATCAGCAGTGCACCGACGCCCCCATTGATCAGCGAGGCAATCACCGAGATCACCAGGCCGGTACCGAGTTGCTCGGGCAACCGGGGTCTGATCAGGCGTTCAACGGCTGTGACGATGATGAGGGCCGCCGCTAGGAAGACCATCACGCCCTCCACGGCCGCCGAGAAATACTCGGCCTTGCTGTGGCCGTAGGGATGCCGTTCATCGGGTGGTCGGATCGAAACCTTGAGCGCGATCAGCGCCACCACCGCGGCAACCAGGTTGACCAGCGATTCGGCCGCGTCCGAAAGCAGGCCAACCGAGCCGGTGAGCACCGCCGCCCCGGTTTTCAGCCCGATGGTGAGCCCGGCGGCGCCGATCGACCACCAAGCGAATCGGCTCAGATCGGGCGGTGCGGCGTAGCGCAGACCGGGCCGACCGGAAAGGTTCTCGTCCACAGCTCAAGTATCCCGGCTCGGCCGGTGGGTCCGGTCCATCGGCGAGATCATGGGACGCCCCACCGGGTCAAGCCCTGTCCGATCCACGAGGCCAGCGTGAGAGTCTCTGGCCGGCTGTCACCCGGTGTCGCCGGCCACGAACTGCGGGATTCGGGTGGCCACCGCGGGTGGTCTCGGGATCCAGCCCGGGGCAGGGGCGACCGGGCCGGTGGTTCGTGCGGCGATGTGGGCCGAGGTAGTCTGTGACATCGTTTGTGGCCCCTTGGGTACTGGCCCGCATCGGGTATGGCCGATCTATCCGTAGCGGGTGCCGGCGGCCGGCCGGCACCGGCAGACTGGACACGGCCGAACCGAATCAGGAGAAAACCCGATGCCCGCACCGCGCGAATACGATCTGTCCACCATTTCCGCCACCGTCATCGTCACCAGTGACCGCGTGCTCGCCGGAGAACGCCGGGATAGTTCCGGTCCGGCGTGCGCCAGCCGGCTCGCAGCGGCCGGGCTGACCGCGATCGAAACCGTGGTCGTGGCAGAGGGCCACCGGCCGGTGGCGACGGCCATTCGAGCCGCCTTGGCCCGCGGCGATCGTTTCGTGATCGTCCTGGGTGGCAGCGGATTCGGCCCGGGCAATGAGGCGCCCGAGGTCGTCCGCTCGGTGATCGCGGTCGAGATTCCCGGCATCGCCGAACAGATCCGCGCCCACGGTCTGGCCCACACCCTACTGTCGCCGCTGTCCCGGGAAGTGGCCGGCATCACCGCCCGCGATGCTGCGGGCGCGCTGGTGGTCGCCTCGCCCGGATCGACCGGTGGCATGAATGACACGCTGGACGTCCTGATCCCGCTGCTGGGGTCGATCTACGCCCAACTCGCCGAGCGGTGAACCCGGCGCATCCCCGCGGCCGGCCGCTCAGCCCGCCCAGCTGCCCGGATCGGCCGCTGCCGGCCCCAGCCGGGCGGCCCACCAGGCGAGATCGGCAAAACTGTCGATATCCCGGCAGTCCTCCGCTGCCGCGGGTACCTCGACCAGATCGAGGACGCGCAGCGTCCGGCCGACGCCGCGGTTGCGCAATTCCCCGGCCGCAGCCAGCACCCTGGTCAACGAGGGCAACCGGTAACAGGCCTGCAGATACTGGCGGAACGGCACCGGTTCGCCGCCGTGGATCACCGCGCCATCATGGGCGGGCGCCGCGTCCAGCGCCTGCACCAGGCGCACCGCCAACCGGCCCATTCCCGGACTGTCGACGGCGCAGACCAGCACCCGGGCCGTCGGATCGGTCACGTTGAGGGCGGCCAGGCCCGCACCGATGCCCGCCAACGGGCCACCGCCAGGCGGCTGCTCCAGGGTACGGATCGCCCCGTCGGGTATCGTCACGTTCTCCGGGGCAACCACCACCCGGCGGCCGGCGACCACGCCGGCCAGACCCGACCAGACGAGGTCGAGCAACCGCCGCCCGCCAAGCTCGAGATCCGCCTTGACGCGCCGCCCAAGACGTTCGCCGGCGCCCCCGGCGACGATCACCGCATGCACCTGTCGATCTGGATAGCACCCGCCGGCCATGACCCGAGCATGCCTCGGCCGGCCAAGCGACGCGCCGCCGCCGGCCGGGCCGCGAATGAATATGCACGGCTCCAACCCGCGCAAGCTAGGGTGCTGCCATGCCAGATCGCGTCGCGCCCGTGGCCGGCGGCCTGCTGCGCGACCAGTTGGGGCGCATCGCCCGCGACCTGCGGGTTTCGTTGACCGATCGCTGCAATCTGCGCTGTAGCTATTGCATGCCTCCCGAGGGGCTGGCCTGGTTACCCGATGAACAGACCCTGACCGATGCCGAAGTGCTGCGGTTGTGCACCATCGCCGTGCGGCGGCTGGGTATCCGCAAGATCCGCTTCACCGGTGGCGAACCCCTGTTGCGCCGCGGCCTGGCAGACATCGTCGCCGGCTGTGCCGGGCTGATCACCGACGAGGGAACCCCACCCGACCTGGCGCTGACCACCAATGGGCTCGGTCTGGCCCATCGGGCCCAGACGCTGGCGGCTGCCGGGCTGCGGCGGGTCAACATCTCCCTGGACACCCTCGACCCCGCGCATTTCCGGCAGATCACCCACCGGGATCGGCTGCCCGATGTGCTGGCCGGCATAGCCGCAGCCAGGGCCTCCGGCCTGGCACCGATCAAGGTCAACGCCGTGGTGGTGCGCGGGGTGAACGATGCGGACGCGGCCGATCTGCTCGACTTCTGCCTGGCATCGGGCATCGAGTTGCGTTTCATCGAGCAGATGCCCATCGGCCCGCCCCACTCCTGGAGCCGTCGCCGGCTGGTCACCCGGGCCGACCTGCTCGACCTGCTGGGCGCCCGGCACCGGCTCACCCCGGTAGCCCGGCAGGACCCCGCCGCCCCGGCGCGGCTGTGGTATATCGACGGCGACCCCAGCCGCACGGTCGGCATCGTCGCCTCGGTCAGCGCACCCTTCTGCGCCGCCTGCAACCGAACCCGGCTGACCAGCGACGGGCAGATCCGCAGCTGCCTGTTCTCCACCACCGAGACCGACCTGCGAACTCCCTTGCGGGCCGGGGCCGGCGAGCAGGCGTTGGCCGATCTGTGGCGCGCCGCCATGTGGCCCAAGCCCATAGCCCATGGCCTGGACGAAACCACCTTTGCGACACCCTCACGCATCATGAGCCGAATCGGCGGCTGAGAGCACACAGCGAAGAATTAACCTGTTAGGCTCCCTGCTAAATAGGGATACAGCGATCAGTGCCCCTTACCGACACCCGAGGAGCATCCGCGATGAGCGCGCGTGGACACGTCCTGACAGATTGGCACCCCGAAGACATCGCGCATTGGGACGGCAAACTGGCATGGCGTACGCTCGCCGTGACCACCTATTCGATGGTCATCGCGTTCTGCGTGTGGTTCCTACCGAGCACCATCGCGCCCAAGCTCAATTCCATCGGTTTCGAGTTGTCCAGGGGCCAGCTCTACTGGCTGGCCGCGACGCCGGGGCTGTCCTGCGGGATCGTCCGGTTCGTCTACATGTTCCTGCCGCCGCTGGTAGGCACCCGAAGGCTCGTGGCGTGGAGTTCGGTGCTGTATGTGCTACCGATGCTCGGCTGGTTCTTCGCCGTGCAGAGCCCAGACACCGGCTTCTCGGTGCTGTTGGGGCTGGCTTTCGCCTGCGGTATCGGCGGGGGCTCTTTCTCCGGCTACATGCCGAGCACCGGATACTTCTTCCCCAAGCGTCTGCAGGGCACCGCGTTGGGTATCCAGGCCGGCATCGGCAACCTGGGCATGTCCATCATCCAGCTCATCGGCCCGCTGCTGATGGGCTTCGGATTGTTCGGCATCACCTGGATCGCCCCGGAGCAGAGCGCCAACGGCAGCCTGTGGGTGCATAACGCGGCGATCTTCTTCGTTCCCTGGAGCATCTCGGCGGCCATCCTGGCCTTCCTCGTCCTGAAGGACGTGCCGGTGACCGCAAACATCCGCCAGCAGATCGACATCTTCGCCAACCCCGATACCTGGTTCATGACCCTGCTGTACATCATGACCTTCGGCATGTTCAGCGGCTTCAGCGCCTCGTTCGCGCTGTTGATCAACAATTCCTACGGTGCCAGCAGCCCCTTCGCCGGCCGGGGGGCGGCGCTGCCCAACGGCGCCGCCTTCGCCTTCCTCGGCCCGCTGATCGGTTCGCTGGTTCGCGTGGCCTGGGGCCCGCTGTGCGACCGGTTCGGCGGGGCGATCTGGACCTTCGTTTCCGGAATCGGCATGGCCGTGACCCTGGGCTGGGCCGCGCTGTTCCTCAACCCGACCGACCCGGGCCAGTTCCCCGGGTTCCTGGCGGCCATGCTGGCGATGTTCTTCTTCGCCGGCATCGGCAATGCCGGCACCTTCAAGCAAATGCCCATGATCATGCCTAACCGGCAGGCCGGTGGGGCGATCGGGTTCACCGCGGCGATCGCCAGTTTCGGCCCGTTCCTGATCGGGGTGGCGCTGTCGGGGATACCAGCCGCCGTCTGGTTCTCGGTCTGCGCCGGCTATGCGCTGATCTGCTCGGCCATCTGCTGGCTGCGCTACGCCCGGCCGGGCGCCCCGCTGCCCGGCTGACCAGTTCCCCGACCACATCCAGGCCATCCGTACCGGTCTCCAGGAGGCAACATGACCACCGACCACAGCTCCCCAAAGACCACCCCGGCCAAGACACCCACCGATGTCTTGTTCCGGATGGGCTCGTGGCTGCGGCGGGGCACCGCCAGCCCGGACACCCGCCAGCTGTTCCTCACCGGCGGGCGTGAGGCCGATGCGTTCTATCGCCAGCGCTGGAGTTACGACAAGGTGGTGCGCTCCACCCACGGGGTGAACTGCACGGGCTCGTGTTCCTGGAAGGTGTATGTCAAGGACGGCATCATCACCTGGGAGTCCCAGCAAACCGATTACCCCACCACCGGCCCGAACATGCCCGAGTATGAACCCCGCGGCTGCCCGCGGGGTGCGGCCTTCAGCTGGTATGAGTACTCCCCCACCCGCATCAAGTACCCCTATGTGCGTTCAGCGCTGTTGGACGCCTACCGCGAGGCCCGGGCGAGATCGGGCGATCCGGTGCTGGCTTGGGGCGATGTGGTTGCCGATCCGGTGCGTTCCGGGGCATACAAGCAGGCCCGCGGCCGGGGCGGCATGGTGCGGGTCAGCTGGGAGGAGGCCACCGAGATCATCGCGGCCGCCTACGTGCACACCATCAAACGGTTCGGCCCCGATCGGATCGCCGGGTTCTCGGTGATCCCGGCGATGAGCATGATCTCCTATGGCGCCGGCTCGCGTTTCCACGAGTTGATCGGGGCGACCATGCTGTCGTTCTACGACTGGTATGCCGATCTGCCGCCGGCCAGCCCGCAGGTATTCGGCGATCAGACCGATGTCCCGGAATCGGGTGACTGGTTCAACGCCCAGTACCTGATCATGTGGGGTTCCAATGTGCCGGTCACCCGCACCCCCGACGCCCACTTCATGGCCGAGGCACGCTACCACGGGCAGAAGGTCGTGGTCGTCTCACCGGACTTTGCCGACAACACCAAGTTCGCCGACGACTGGCTGCGCGTCCACCCGGGCACCGACGGTGCCCTGGCGATGGCCATGGGGCATGTGATCCTTTCGGAGTTCCACGTCGAACGCCGCGAACCGTTCTTCCTCGACTACATGAAACACTTCTCCGACGCGCCCTTCCTGGTGGAACTGGATGACTACCGGCCGGCCACCCCCGAGGCAGCCGAACTGGCCGGTCAGCGTCCCGCCCGGGTGCCCGGCAAGTTCGTCACCGCCGCCCGGATGCCCGAGGTCAAGCTGGCCCGCACCGAACACGCCGCCTTCCGCCCGCTGGTGCTGGACGCCGACGGCAGCGTCCGGGATCCCGGCGGCACCCTGGCGGACCGCTTCGGCGAGCAGGGGGTGGGCCATTGGAACCTCACCCTGGATGGCGTCGACCCGGTGATGAGCCTGCTAGACACCGACGATTGGGAACCGGCCGAGATTCTGCTGCCGCGCTTCGACCTGCCGGCCAGGCCGGACCAGTCCAGCGCCGGAGCCGGGGTGGTACGCCGGGGCGTCCCGGCCCGCCGGATCAACGGCAAGCTGGTCACCACCGTCTACGACATCCTGCTGGCCCAATATGCGGTGGCCCGGCCCGGGTTGCCCGGCGACTGGCCAACCGGCTATGCCGACGCCGCCACCCCCGGCACCCCGGCCTGGCAGGAGGAACTCACCGGGGTGGCCGCGGGCGCAGCCGAGAAGATCGGCCGGGAATTCGCCCTCAACGCCATCGAATCGGGGGGCCGATCCATGATCTTGATGGGGGCCGGCACCAACCACTACTTCCACTCCGATGAGATCTACCGCACCTTCCTGGCGCTGCTGACGATGTGCGGCACCCAGGGCGTCAATGGCGGCGGCTGGGCGCACTATGTGGGGCAGGAGAAGGTCCGTCCGATCACCGGCTGGTCACAGTACGCCATGGCACTGGACTGGCAGCGGCCCCCCCGGCAGATGATCTCCACCGGCTGGTACTACCTGACCACCGATCAATGGCGCTACGACGGTGCACGGGCAGACAAGATGGCCAATCCGCTGGGATCGGGCCGGCTCGCCGGCAAGACCGTGGCCGACTGCCTGGTCGAATCCGCCCAGCGCGGCTGGATGCCCAGCTATCCGACCTTCGACCGTTCCCCGCTGGAGCTGGGCCGGCAGGCCATCGAGGCCGGTCAAACCCCGGCAGAGTATGTGGCGGCCGAGCTGGCAGCGGGCCGGCTGCATTTCGCGGCCGAGGATCCCGACGCGGCCGCGAACATTCCCCGGATCTTGGCGAACTGGCGCACCAATCTGCTGGGTTCCTCGGCGAAGGGTACGGAGTTCTTCCTGCGCCACATGCTGGGTGCCGGCAATGACGTGAACGCCGAGGAATTGCCCGAGGGCAACCGGCCGAGATCGATGACCTGGCGCGATGAGCCCCCACCCGGCAAGCTCGACCTGATGTGGACGGCCGATTTCCGCAATACCTCCACCACCCTGCACTCCGATGTGGTGCTGCCCGCGGCGACCTGGTATGAGAAACACGACCTGTCCAGTACCGACATGCACCCGTTCATGCATTCGTTCAACGCGGCGGTCGACCCGCCCTGGCAGGCCCGCACCGATTTCGAGATCTTCCAGTCGCTGGCGCGGCTGGTCAGCGAGTTGGCTGCGCAGCATCTGGGCACCCAGTTGGACGTGCTGGCCGCTCCCCTGAACCACGACACTCCCGATGCCCTGGCCACCCCCGGTGGTGTGGTGCCCGGGGAGAACTCCTGGCAGCCCGGGGTCACCATGCCCAAGATTGTGGGGATTGAGCGGGACTACACCCTGATCGGTCACAAGTTCGACACCCTCGGGCCGCTGGCCGACGGTGCGGGGATGCCGGCCAAGGGTATTCTGCTGCAGCCCGGCAAGGAGGTGCAGCAGCTTGGCGAGTTGAACGGCCGGGCCGCACCCGGCTCCGGTCCCGGCGCGGGCCGGCCGCTGGTCGACACCGACATCAAGGCCGCCGATGCCGTCTTGCTGCTGTCGGGCACCACGAACGGCCGGCTGGCAACCGAGGGTTTCCGTACCCTGGAGAGGCGCACCGGCACCGCAATGGCCGCCCTGGCCGAAGGCGACGAGGAGAGGCGCATCAGTTTCGCCGACACCGTCCACCAGCCGCGGTCGGTGATCACCTCACCCGAATGGTCCGGTTCCGAACATGGCGGCCGGCGCTACTCGGCCTTCGTCCAGAATGTCGAATGCCACAAGCCCTGGCACACCCTCACCGGAAGACCCCAGTTCTACCTCGACCACGATTGGATGCAGGACATCGGCGAATCGCTACCGATCTTCCGGCCGCCGCTAGACATGGCGCATCTCTACGGGGAACACCCGGTCGGGCAGGTGAGCCAGGCTCCCGAGGGCACCGCCGAGGTGGCCGTGCGGTATCTGACGATCCACAACAAATGGGCGATCCACTCCCAGTATTACGACAACCCGCACATGCTCACCCTGGGCCGGGGCGGTCAGACCATCTGGCTGAGCCCGCAGGACGCGGCGAAGATCGGGGCGATCGACAACGAGTGGGTGGAGGCCCACAACCGCAACGGCATCGTCGTTGCCCGCGCGATCGTCTCGCACCGCATCCCGGAGGGCACCGTGTTCATGCACCACGCCCAGGAACGCACCATGAACACCCCGCTGACCGAACGATCCGGGCGCCGGGGCGGGATCCACAATTCGCTGACCCGGATCGCCATCAAACCGACCCACCTGATCGGCGGCTACGCGCAGTTTTCCTATGCATTCAACTACTACGGTCCCACCGGCAATCAGCGGGACGAGGTCACCTTGATCCGCCGGCGCAGCCAGGAGGTGCGGTTCTGATGAAGGTCATGGCACAGCTAGCGATGGTCATGAACCTGGACAAGTGCATCGGCTGCCACACCTGCTCGGTCACCTGCAAACAGGCCTGGACCAACCGCACGGGCACCGAGTACATCTGGTTCAACAATGTGGAGACGCGCCCGGGGGTCGGCTATCCGCGGGCCTGGGAGAACCAGGAACGCTGGCGCGGCGGCTGGCGGTTGACCGACAGCGGACGACTCGTCCCCCGGCAGGGCGGCCGGCTGGCGAGCCTGGCGAAGATCTTCGCCAATCCCACCATGCCGGGCATGCTCGACTACTACGAGCCGTGGACCTATGAATACGACCGGCTGCTGGCGGCCCCGGCCGGTTCGGCGAATATCCCGGTAGCCCGGGCAAAGTCGCGGATCACCGGCGAGCACATCGACACCATCGAGTGGGGCCCGAACTGGGACGACAACCTGGGTGGCTCGCTGGAAACCCTGGACGCCGATCCGGTGCTGACCCAGATGAACCTGCGGGTGGCCAAGACCATCGAGGATTCCTTCATGTTCTACCTGCCGCGCATCTGCGAGCACTGCCTGAACCCAACCTGCGTGTCGGCCTGCCCATCGGGTGCGATGTACAAGCGCGTCGAGGACGGCATCGTGCTGGTCGATCAGGATCGCTGCCGTGGCTGGCGGATGTGCGTATCCGCCTGCCCCTACAAGAAGGTCTACTTCAACCACGAGTCCGGTAAGGCCGAGAAGTGCACATTGTGCTATCCCCGGCTGGAGGCGGGGCAGCCGACGGTCTGCTCGGAGACCTGCGTGGGGCGGCTGCGCTACCTCGGGGTGCTGCTCTACGACCCCGACCGGGTATCCTGGGCCGCCAGCCAGGCCCACGAGCAGGATCTCTACCGCGCCCAGCGCGAGATACTGCTAGACCCGAACGATCCCGAGGTCGTCCGGGCGGCCCAGGCCAGCGGCATCCCGCACACCTGGCTGGTTGCCGCGCAACGCTCGCCGATTTGGCAGCTGATCAGCACCTATGAGATTGCGTTGCCCCTGCACCCCGAATTCCGTACCCTGCCGATGGTGTGGTATGTGCCACCGCTCAGCCCGGTCGTGGACGCCGTCACCGCGACCGGCAGCGACGGCGAAAACCACAAGGTGCTGCTCAGCGCGATCGCCCAGCTGCGCATCCCATTGGAATACCTGGCTGGGCTGTTCACCGCCGGTGACCCGCGGCCAGTCGAATTGTCGCTGCGCCGGCTGGCCGCGCTGCGTTCCTATATGCGTGGCATCTTCATGGGTGAGCCGGGGGACGAATCGATCGCGGCCGCGGTCGGCATGGATGGGGCAAAGCTGGCGGAGATGTACCGGCTGCTGGCCATCGCGAAGTACGACGACCGCTATGTGGTTCCGACCGCCAACCCGGATATGCCCCGCGGTATCGCGGAACTGACCGGCTGCCCGGTGGGCTATGACCAGGAGATCTTCCCGGCGCCGGCACCCGGCAGCACCTCGGGCAGGCGGATGCTGCCGCTGGAGGTTCTCAGATGAACCCATCCGATCGGCCAGCGCCGGTGGATCACCAGCGGCGACGGGTGGTCTGCATGGCCTGCTCGCTGCTGCTCGACTACCCCGGGGAACGATTGGGCGATCAGATCGCGGCCGTCCGGGCTGCGCTTGGCGAACTGCCGGACGAACTGGCCGCGCCCATCGAGCGGTTCTGCACCGCAGCCGAGCGGCGCGGGCTGCGGTCGCTACAGGAACACTATGTGGCGACCTTCGACCAGCGTCGCAGATGCGCCCTCTATCTCACCTACTACACCCACGGGGACACCCGGGGACGCGGTCAGGCCATCCTGGCCTTCCGGGAGGTGCTGGCCCGGGCCGGCTTCGAGGAGACTCGCGGTGAACTGCCCGACTATCTACCGATCGTCCTGGAGTTGTGCGCCCGGGACGAGTCCGGGACCGGGACCGATCTGCTGGCCGCGAATCGGGAGGGCATCGAGGTGATCCGCCGGGGACTGCACGAGGCCGGCTCCCCCTACGCACAATTGCTGGATGCCCTGGCGGCTAGCCTTGGCGAGCCCAGCGCGGCCGCGTTGGCCGCCTGCCGGGCACTGGTCAGCCAGGGCCCGCCCGCCGAGCTGGTGGGCATCGGTGATCTGACTGCAACGCCGTATCCGATGAGGGAAAGGTGACCGCGATGTCCGTCCTGTCGACCCTGCTGTGGGTGGTGCTGCCCTATGTGTCGATCGTGTGCCTGTTCGGCGGCCTGGTCTGGCGCTACCGCAACGACCAGTACGGCTGGACCAGCCGGTCCAGCGAGTGGCATGAACGCGGCATCCTGCGCTGGTCCTCTCCGCTGTTCCACTTCGGCATCCTGTTCGTGGCCGGTGGGCATGTAGTGGGGTTGGCGGTGCCGGCCTCGCTGACCGAAACCTTGGGGATCTCGGCGGAACTCTACCATCTGGGCGCCACCGTGCTGGGCTCGGTGGCCGCGATCATGACCCTGGTTGGGCTGTCCGGGCTGCTCTACCGGCGGGTCGTGATCAAATCGGTCCGGCTGGCAACCACCCGGCTGGACATCGTCACCTACCTCCTGCTGGGCATTCCCATCGTCTTGGGCGCCATCGCAACCATCAGCACCCAGATCTTAGGCGGCGACCACGGCTACGACTACCGCGAGACGATCAGCGTATGGTTCCGGTCGATTCCGGCATGCCATCCGCGTCCGGAGCTGATGGCCGGGGTGCCGATCGCCTTCCGATTGCACATCGTCGCCGGCATGCTGCTGTTCTGCGTGTGGCCATTCACCCGGCTGGTGCATGTCGTGTCGGCCCCGGTGGGTTATGTGACCCGCCCGCATATCGTCTATCGTTCCCGGAGTGGGACGGTGCCGGTTCAGCAACGCGGTTGGTGAGCATCCGCACCGCCGCCGAGGCAGGACCGGCGGATGCCAGCCGAACGGACTCAACCTCCGGGAGCAGCCCATGACCACCGCAACACCGCAGAGCCCACCGACCGGGCTCAATGACCTGCTGATGCTAGTGGCCCAGTTGACCACCGCCCAACAGGCTCTGCTGCGCCGGATATCGGCGCATTCGGCGCCGGTGACCGTGGCCGAACTGGCCGCCGAGAGCGATCTGCATGTCAGTTCGGTACGCGAGACCTTGGACGGCCTGCTGAGCCTGGGCCTGGTCATCCGTGAGCGGCTGCCCGCCAACGGTCGCGGGCGGCCGGCCCTCGGCTATCTCGCCTATGCCCCCGCGGATCCCGCGCTACCGGCCCACATCCTCACCCAGATAACCGGTGCGCTGTTCCAGTGGCTGCGCGAGGCCAGCGAAGACCCGGTCTCGGTGGCCCACCAGATCGGCCGTAACTGGGGAAACCACGCGCTGGCCGCGATGCAGGTGCCCAGGCATACGACCGGGGCGGCGGCGTCCCCGGGTTTCCAGTTGGCCGATCACATGAACAAGATCAGGCTGTTCCTGACGGCGTTCGGTTTCGGCGCCGTCCCCCATCCCCGGATCACCACCGCGTTGGTGCTCAGCGCCTGCCCGTTCACCGAGCCGGCCAGTCCGGATCCGCTGGCGTTGGCGATGCGCCATGGCATGGTGATCCGCGTCCTGGAGCAGACGGCCTGCGACAGCGCCGATATCGAATATCGCGAAGACCCCCACGATCCGCTGCGCTGCGAGGTGATCCTCACCCCCCGTCCGGCTGCGCTCGGGGAGAAGACCACGATCACCGTGCGCTACTTCGCCGGTGCCGCGGAGGCCGCCGGCACCGATTCGGAGCGTGCCGAGCCGGCCGGCACGCTGGGCGAGTTGGTCGACCGGCTGGGCAACCGGCGCCCAAGGCTGGCCGCGGTGCTGGCAGTCAGCACCTTTCTGGTCGATGAACGTCCGGCGAGCCGGGAATCCCAGCTGCCGACCGCCGCGATGGTGGATGTGCTGCCACCGTTCGCGGGAGGTTGAGCGGGCCGGCCTGGGCGGTGTGCCGGCCAGGCCGCGGCCACCGCCTGCCGCCATAACCGCCCCCGGCCAGCGCCGATGTCCGACCATAAGGAGAACCCGTGATACCCAGGATCGACGCCGGGATCGTCGATACCCCGCTGGTGCCCGCCCAGCGCACGGCCGGCGGCGACGATCGCTGCGGGGCCGTGGTCGATTTCGTGGGGGTGGTCCGCGAGCGGGATGCCGGCCGCCGGGTGGCAGCGATCGACTATTCCGCCCACCCCAGTGCCACCGGAACGCTGCGCGCGGTAGCCGAACGGTTCGCTCGGAGCCCGGGCGTGCATGCCGTCCGGGTCTGGCATCGCACCGGTCGTCTAGTGGTGGGCGATGTCGTCATGGTGGTCAGCGTGGCCGCCGAGCACCGCGCCCAGGCGTTCGGCGCCGCCCAGGCGATAGTGGATGCGGTCAAGGCCCAGGTGCCGGTGTGGAAACGCCAGGAGTTCGCCGACGGCACCCATGCCTGGTCGGGTCTGCCCTGATGGGTGCGGTGCGGATTCCACTGATCGGCCGGATCGTCGTCCGGGATGACGACGATCCGGTCCTGGCGCGGCATCGGCGCAACTGTTCGATACCCGGGTTCGGCGCGCCGGGTCAGGCGCGGCTGGCGGCCGCCCGGGTGTTGGTGGCCGGGGCAGGCGGGTTGGGCTCACCGGTGTTGCTGTATCTGGCGGCCGCCGGGGTGGGGACGCTGGGCATTTGCGATTCCGACCGGGTCGATGTCTGCAATCTTCAGCGGCAGGTGCTGCACGGCGAGGCCGATATCGGCGTACCGAAGCCGCAGTCGGCGGCGCGCCGGCTGACCGGCCTCGACGCCAGCCTGCGCATTGAGCAGTTCCCGCATGTCACAGTGGAGTTCCTGGCGGCCCACGGGCGCGCTTGGGATCTGGTGATGGATTGCACCGACAGCTTCGCCGCCAAATATCTGGTGGCCGACTGGTGCGCCGAGGCCGGGTTGCCGCTGGTGTGGGGCACGGTGGTCGGCATGCGGTATCAGGTTTCGGTTTTCTGGTCGCGGCCGCCGGCCGGTTTGCCGGCGACCAGTCTGCGCGGGCTCTATCCGGTGCTCCCAGAGCCCGGTTCGACCCCGGCCGGCGCCGAGGCCGGGGTGTTGGGCCCGGTGGCCGGGCTGGCCGGCACGATAATGGCCACCGAGGCGATCAAGCTGCTGGCCGGCATCGGGGAGCCCTTGATCGGCCGGGTGCTGGTCGGCGATGCAGGCCGGGGACGATCCGACACGCTGACCTATGCGGAGTGAGAGGAACACCATGGATAGCGGCATTGAACATTGCCCGGAGGGCACCGGACCACCCGGCGACCGGGGTGCGCCGGCCGCCGGGCGGCACACCGTGCCGGTGATCCAGGCCACGAGCCCACCCCGCGCCGCGGTTACCGTCGCCCATCCCGGCCCGCTGCCGGTCGGTCGGCACCGGGCGTTGGTCGATGCGCTGGCCCAGCCGTTGCCCCCGGTGCGCCGCCCGGTGCTGCCGGGGTTGCCTTCCCGGGATGCTGCCCAGCCGTTCGCCGCCGGGGCGGTCAGCCCGTGCCTGGGCGCCGTGCTGGCCGAGCCGGTCGCCGCGCGAATACCCGTACCGCCGTTCGCCAACTCTGCCATGGACGGTTTCGCCGTCCGTCACCGGGATATCGCGGCCGCGACCGAACAGCAGCCCGTCCGGTTGCCCGTTGCCGGTGATATCCCAGCGGGGGAAACCACACCCCACGTTCTCGCCCCCGGCACCGCCTGGCGCATCATGACCGGTTCGGCGATTCCCGCCGGCGCCGACACCGTGGTCAAGGTGGAGCACACCGATCACCGACCGGGCGTGGCCGCGCTACCCGCCACCGTGCGATTCTTCATCCCACCCGAGCCGGGCGCCAACATCCGAGCCGCTGGTGAGGATCTGCCGACCGGCGCGCTCGTCCTACCCGCCGGCCGGCTGCTGGATGGACCGGCCCTGGCCGCGGCGGTTTCGGCTGGCCATGGCGAGTTGCTCGTCCGGCCGCGGCCCCGGGTGGCCATCATGACCACCGGCGACGAATTGGCCGCCCCGGGCGAGCCGCTGCTGCCCGGTCAGATCCCGGACTCCAATGGGGTGTTGCTGGGCGGGTTGATCTGCCAGGCCGGGGCAGACCTGGTGACGGCCGCGCGGATCGGGGACGACCCGCAGACGCTGCGCACGGCGCTGGCCGACTGCCCCCAGGTCGATCTGGTGCTCACTGCGGGCGGGATCTCCGCGGGAGCATACGAGGTGGTGCGGCTGGCCCTGGCCGGGCCCGGCATGCGATTCCATCGGGTGACTCAGCAACCCGGTGGCCCTCAGGGAGCCGGCCTGGCTAGCGTGGCCGGCCGCGAGGTGCCGGTGCTGTGCCTGCCGGGCAACCCGGTCGGCGTGTTCGTCTCCTTCCACGTCTATGCGGCCGGGCTGATCGCGGTGCTGGCCGGCCGGGCGGAGACCACCGAGCCGGTCCGGCAGCCGGTCCGCGCCGGGCAGGGCTGGGCGTCCCCACCGGCCAAGACGCAGTTCATCCCGGTTGCCCGGCAGCCGGATGGCCGGGTGGTGCCGATCCACCGGCTCGGTTCCGGCTCCCACCTGGTGGCCTCCCTGCCGCAGGCCGACGGCCTGGCGATCGTTCCGACCGGGGCCGGCCAGGTCGCCCCCGGAGACCGGCTCGAATTCATCCCTACCCGCGGGGCGCCGCAATGACCGGGCAGCCGGATGCTACGCCCGGCCCGGACGGCCGGCCCAACGGGACCGCGCCGCGATCGGAACCGGCATCCCGGCCGCCCCTGCCGGGTTGGCCGCCGCATCTGGATTCCGCGGGGACCGCCCACATGGTGGATGTGACCGGCAAGCAGCCCACGGTTCGCCAGGCCACCGCCCGGGCACGCATCGACTGTTCACCCGAGGTGCTGCAGGCATTGCGCACCGGCAGTATCCCGAAGGGGGATGCGCTCGCCGTCGCCCGGATAGCGGGGATCCAGGCCGCCAAACGCACCCCGGAGTTGCTGCCGCTGGCCCACGTCATCGGCGTCCATGGCTGCGAAGTGGACCTGCGGATCGAGCCCGATCATGTCGCGGTGCAGGCGACGGTGCGCACGGCCGACCGCACCGGCGTCGAGATGGAGGCCCTGACCGCGGTCACGGTGGCCGCGCTGGCCGTGGTCGATATGGTCAAGGGTGTGGATCGCATGGTCGTGATCCGGGAGGCGATGTTGGTTGCCAAATCGGGCGGCCGGGCCGGGCAGTGGACCCGGCCGGGAAGCTGATGCCGGCCGTGCCCGAGGTGTTACCCGATCGTGCCGAGGTATCCCGGCCGGCGGCAGGCAGCCTCATCGGGGTGCTTCTCGCCGGCCGCCTGGCCCAGCACATGAGCCGCCAGCGGGCCGAGCACGGCCACGGCATCCCGCACCCCGCCAGGTGATCCCGGCGCGTTGACCACCAGCACGGCATCATCGTCCCTGCTGGTCAGGCCGGCGAGGCCACGGCTCAGGCAGGCGGCCGGGGTGTGCGGCTCGCCCCGGCGGCGGATCGCGTCGGCCAGCCCGTCCAGGCGGACGGCCAGCAGCGGTTCGGTGGCCTCCGGAGTGAAATCGCGGGGACCGGCACCGGTGCCACCGGTGGTGAACACCAATCGGGCGCCCTGGGCAAGCGCCGCCCGGATGGCGTCCCGCACGCTTGCGATGCCGTCCGGTACCACCGTCACCCGGTCTACCTCGATGCCATGGCCGGCCAACAGCTCGACGGCCAACGGCCCGGACCGGTCTTCGGCTTCGCCGCGCGAACAGCGATCGGATACGGTGATCACGCGCGCCGGGATGGCCTGCATCTTCGACCTCCTGTGCCGAGTGTCTGGTCTCGCCGGGTGGGTGTGGTCCGGCAACCGGATGCCCGGTGCCAGACCTGCCGCGGTCACGCCCTGGGCTGTGGGTCTGCCCTGGTCCGTGAGCCCGCCCCGCATCGCGGGACGATACCGCGGCACGGGCCCGGCCTGCCGCAGCGATCCCCGTCCCGGCGGATCCACGATGACGCTAGTCGGTCTGCCCCGTCGGCGGGTGTCCAGCAGTCGAACGCCGGTTGCGGATGGCATTTTAGCAAGATTAACATTGCCTAATTGACACTCGAATGTCGGTTTTCGTGGAGGTCGGAAGCATCATGTCCTGTCAGGTGATGTCGGCAAGCAACAAGGGTCGATGCGAGCGCCCCGAGCCGGCCGGCATACCGTTGCCCAACCATGGCCGCCGCCCGGGGCACCCCAATGGGGCACTCCGGTTGGTTGGCCGCTACCGAACCGCCGGGCCGTCGGCCAGCACGCCCCAGCAGCAAGCCGAGATCGCCGGGCAGCCGCCGGTCCGGCAGGACGCGTCCGGTAGCCGGATCGGTTACACCGAGTTGTTGGACGAACTGCGCGCCCGGAATCCCACGGTCGCCCAGGCAGCGGCGAACGTCCTGGCGGGTATGTCGATGCTGGGTACCTCCGGGGTGCCCGAGCAGTGGCTTTACCGGGTGGTGCGCAGTCGGCGGGCCGCCCGCAGCGCCTTGGCCGAGCTGCGCGACAAGCGACTGCTCAACCCGGTGGCCGGCGGCCCCTCGGTGGGGCTCGATCCCCTGGTGGGCCAGGTGATCCGGGCCGATCAGTCGACCGCAACCGTCCTACCGGACGAGGTGACGGCCGCCTTGACGATCCTGTCCAATGTGGCGATCGACGACACCGATCCCGGGCAGCGGCGGGAGACTCACGGGTTGCTTGCCCGGCAGCTGGCCGAGATCCGCACCCAGCCGCAGGCCCGGCGGCTCGGCATGGATCCCCGATTGCTGCCCCTGGTGCTGCGAGCGGCCTGGCAGGCCAGCCAGTTGGGCGATCCGCACACCGTACTCGCCCTGTCCGGGTACACCGCCACGCTGCGACGCCGCCTGGGCGCTACAGATCCCAGGGTTTTGGCGTTCGACAATCTCATCGCCTTCGCCCATCGCTCGGCGGGCGATCCGATCCAGGCGATACAACTGTATGAGCCCTTGCTGGCCGCCGCGCAACGACAGCTGGGATCGCACGATGCGTTGGTGATCAGCATCCGTCGTGGTCTCCGGGCCGCCCGGCAGGCTGCCAATCACCTGGTGGGTACCGTCGAATTGCTCGGCACCGGTATCGCCCGCCTGGACGAGCGGGAGCTTGCCCCGCAGGGACGGCTGGCCGGGTGACCGGCGGCCGCCGCCGGGTACGCCTGCCGGACCGGTAGCGGTGGGCTGGGCAAGGCTGCCAGCGCCGGAGCGCTTCGATAGCTCACGCGTCCCCGGCGGCCCGAACGGAACCAGAGCGGCGGCCCGCGATGGGTTACCTCCCGGCGTGCAGTTCGACCAGCACCACCTCTGGCCGGTTGTTCACTCGGACTGGAAAGGTGCTGTTGCCCAGGCCCCGGCTTACCACCATGCGGGTATCGCCCTGCTCGTAGAGTCCAGCATCGTAGCGTGGGAAGAGCCCCTGGTCGGGTGCGACGACACCACCGACGAAAGGAATACGGAACTGTCCGCCGTGGGCATGCCCGCTGAGCACCAGGTCGATGCCGTGTGCCACATAGCTGGGGAATTGCTCCGGCCGGTGCGCGAGCAGGATCGTGAAGTCAGCCCCCGGTTCGATGCCGGCCAACTCGGCATTCGTGATGGCAGCGGGATCGGACGCATAGGGCTCGGCCCGCTCGGGATCGTCGATGCCGAGCAGGGCGATGCGCTCGCCGTTGCTGCTCAACGTGACCGCCTGGTTGTGCAGCACCGTCACGCCGGCAGCGAGCAGTCGCTTTTCAAGGACCGCATAGTCGCTGCCCAACCATGCCTCGTGGTTGCCCATGATGAAGTAGCACGGCGCCAGTTGGGCAGCCCGTAGCGCGAATACCGTGGCCACATCGATGTTGGTGTGGTTTAGATCCACCAGATCGCCGGTGATGGCGATCGCATCGGGCCGTTCGGCTCGCAGGATGCCGATGAGGCGTTCGTTGTACGCGCCGAATTCGGCATTGTGCAGGTCAGATACCTGGGCGATCGTGAAACCGTCGAACGCGGCCGGCAGCCTGGCCGACTCGACAAAGATGCGAGTCGTGCCGATCGTCAGGTTCCCCCACAGCAGCCACCCGATGAGACCGGCAATCAGCGCAGGCACCGCGAGCGGCACGACGTTGCGTCCACCCCGGCCGCGTTCCTCCGGGCTTCGAGCTTCACCCAACTTGTTGCCTCCCTAGCTATGGTGCCGGGTGGTCTGTGGTATCCGTCGCCTCCGGGCAGATCGTGGCGCCGGGACCGACCTCGGCCATGTGCGGCCCTCACCGGGGTGGACGGTGTAGGCCCGGGAACCCATCGTCCCACCGACCACCGGGTTACTCCAATTCGGACGACGGTCGCGAGCTGTCAGCAGGCCGTCAACGATCGGACGCAGGCACGATAGGGTGTCCGTGTGCAGATCAACCCCCGAATACTGCTTGTGATGCTGGCCGCGGCCCTGACCTCCTGCGGGCCCGGCGCGGCACCGATGACCGTTGAACAGGTTCCTCCGCCGCGGCCGGCCATCGCCGGAATCACCGTCGATTCGATCGAGCAGTTGGATGCCGTCGCCGCCGCGGTTGACAAGCTCTCCGCAGAGGTCACCGTGCGCCTGGTGTTCGATCCGAGGATGGACCCCGGATATTACGCCACGGCGGTCGACCTGCTCGGCGAGCATGCCAATCTGATGGGTGAACTGCTCGATTCCGAGGCCATGACGCTGCTGGATGTCGACGGGGTCCGGGAACGCGCCAATGCCTATCTGACGGCGTTCTCCGACAAGATCGCCATCTGGGAGATCGGCAACGAATTGAACGGCAAATGGGTGGGCGATTCCCCGGCCGAGATCGACGCCAAGGCGTTGGCCGCCTTCGAGGTGGTCAAGCAGCACGGCGGCAGCACCGCGATAACCCTCAACTACTGGTCGTCGCCCGACTGCTATGACCATCCTTGGGAGCAGACCGTACCCTTCGCCCAACAGCTACCTGACAAGCTGAAATCCGAGGTAGACTATCTGCTGCTCAGTGTCTACGAGACCGCCTGCGACCCCCCGCAACAGCCATCCGCCCAGGATCTGGCCGGCACCTTGACCGAGCTGGGACGAATCTTTCCCCAGGCCTATCTCGGCATCGGCGAGATAGGTGCGCAGGCCAGTCAGGATGGCCCGAAGATCAAGGACCCGACCATGGCGGAGCGTCAGCGGATCGCCGAGCGCTACCTGGGTATGCACCGGGAGTTGCGGTCTCGGGTGGGCAGCCGGTTCGTGGGCGGCTACTTCTGGTGGTATTTCTGCCGGGACGCCGTGCCCTACGACCGGCCCGGCAATCTGTGGCCAACCCTGGACAGGCTGCTCACCGAGTTGCAGCGCTGACCCCGGCGGGTGGCGCGGCGAATCGGATCGTCCGGGTCTTCCCGGAATGGGCGAACTGGCGGGTGCGCCGCCCGAGCGGCTGACCCATCGCCGGCATACGGTGCCATGATGGCGCGAGCAGTGAGAAGGATTGGTAAATGGTCTTCATGCGACAGGCGAACCTGATCATCGGCGTCTGCTTCATCTGCCTGGGGCTACCGGCCGGGGCACTGTTCACGACGCTGGCGGTGCTGTTGGGCGATCTCCGTCTTCTGCTCGGCCCCTGCATCGGGCTGCTGTTCGCCACCATCGGGATCTGCCTGTTGACCAGTGCCATCAAGCAATCTCGCCGCGAGCGCCGGCTGGTGGCTACCGGACGCCCGGTTCAGTGCAAGTTGGTCAGTTTCCTGCAAACCAGCTTGTACATCAGCAATCAGCATCTGGTTCGGGCGGTCGTCCTGAGTCCCGAGGGCCGCACCTACCGGTCGGTGGGTTTCAATCCGAGAAACCTGTACCTACAGATCGGCCAGCCAATCGTCGCCTTCGTCGATCCGGCTGACCCGGACGATGTCTGGGTGGATGTGTATCCAACGGGACGAGGCTGACCGGCGGTATCCGACACGCCTAGAACGCGGCCTGCGGCATCGATCGATTGACGCCGGCACCGGCCCGCTGGGCGGGATGCGCAGAGCGGCCGGGAATCGCCAGCAGGTCACACCGACTCCCGAAACACTAGGGGATTCACCGGTGCACCGAGTCGCGGCTCACGGCCTTCGGCTCGCCGTGGGCAAGGCAGCCACTGGCGAATCTGTATCGACCCGATCGGGGGCTTACCTCCGCCATGTACCCATTTTCTGCTGCTATCAGGTATTCTCAGATCTGATACAGGTCTGGCGGCGTCCTTAGGGACGATGCCCGCCGGGCACGGCTATCCGTTGGGCAGGTGCCGCGCCGGCCCGACTCATCGGTAGCCTACAAGGCAATACATCACCATCGGTAAACGAAGATTGGGCAGATTATGCATAAGGCCGCCTGGCTAGCGCCTCTTCTACTCGTCATCGCGTTGGCGAGTTGCATCCCCAACCCGACCCTGGATTCTCAGAATCCGGCACCCATCAGTACCCCGTCGAGCAACCGGCCGAAGCCCAGCACGCAGTCGAGACAGCCCCAGCCGCCGTCCCCAAGCGTCAGCAAACCAGCCGGCGACCAGTCGTCTTCCCCGGCCGCCGACCAGTCGTCTTCCCCGGCCGCCGACCAGGCTCCCGGACACTCAGCCCAGGCGCCTGAGGCGCCCGCCGCCAGCGCATCGAATACTCCGACCGGGCAGCGCCAGGGCTCGAACGATTCAACTGTGCAGGCCCCGGCAGCGCAGAACCCCGTGAACCCGGCCCAGCAGGCCCCGGCCATTCAGGAATCCGCCGCGCCGGCCCAGGATGTGCCCGCCGACGATGGCCACGTGAATGGCAATCGGGCGCCCGCACCCCAGGCCCCGTCCGATGACCCGCAACCCCCCAGCGGTCAGACGCCCGCGCCCCAGGCCTCGTCCGATGACCCGCAACCCCCCAGCGGTCAGACGCCCGCACCCCAGGCCTCGTCCGATAGCCCGCAACCCCCCGGCGGTCAGACTTTCGCCCCGGCCGCGCCACTCACCAAATCCTGCCTGGCTAGCCAACCGGCCGGGTTCTCCGTCCAGGTCAAGGACGCCGACTTCGGCGCGGTGGGCGATGGCCAGACCGACGACACCCAGGCCATTCAGCGGGCCATCGACAAGGTGGCCGGATCCGGCGGTGGCACGGTATACATCCCGTCGGGCACCTATCTGATCAATCCGATCGCCCACAGAACGGTGCAGGGCCTGGTGATGAAGAACAATGTCACGCTGAGACTGGCCGACGATGCGGTGCTGAAGGCGATCCCCACCTGGGCAACCCACTACTCGCTGATCTCGTTCATCGATGTCCAGAACGCAAACCTCATCGGCGGCACCCTGATTGGCGAACGCAACGAACACACCGGCCGGGGTGGCGAATGGGGCCACGGAGTCAATATCCAATCCGGTCACGATGTGGTCATCGAGAATGTCGTGTCTAGGGACTTCTGGGGCGATGGCTTCTACATCGGCCAGTCCTGGGAAAATAGGGACACCCACAGCATTAGGGTCTGGCTGTGCAATGTCACCGCCGACAACAACCGTCGCCAGGGGCTGTCGATCGTGGACGGTCAGAACATTCACGTCTTGAATTCGACCTTCACCAACACCAACGGCATCAGCCCGCAGGCCGGCGTGGACATCGAACCAGAGGCGGGCAATCTGGTCGACGATGTGGAGATCAGAGACTCGAAGATCGCCGGAAACAGCGGCGACGGCATCGTGTTGACCACCGGGCAGGGCAAAGACAAGATCTCCCATGTGCGGATCGAAAACAACCAGGTGCTGAACAACCGGAATGGCATCATGGTGCACCGGGCGGTCAACTGCCTGGTCCGCAACAACATGATCCGCAACGCCGGCAACAATACAAACATGGCCTACCCCATGACCCTGCACCTGTTCGCCGAGACATCCGGCATCGAGGTCGAGGGCAATACCCATATCGGCGGCAAGACCGTGAACGCGGGCCAGGACAACAGGGTTTCCGACGCCCGCACCTCGGCGGGCGCCTATATTCGGGGCACCTTGGCGGTCGGTCAGACCCTGTACGCCGAGCTGTTGGACACCGACGGCGTGCCCTCGGACGTCAGCTATCAGTGGTACGCCAACGGGGTGGCGATTGCCGGGGCCACCTCGGCCAGCTACCAGCTGACGGATGCCGATGCCGGCAAGGAGATCACGGTGACCGCGGTCTTCGCCGACCGGGCGGGCAACGGTGAGGAGGCCACCAGCGCCTCCTCGGCGAGGGTCGTCCGCTAGGCCCAGGGACCAGGGGTTTATGGCGGGGTGGCCGCGTCGCGGCCGCCCCGCCGCTCGCATGCCGGGGCTGGGCGTCCTCGCCCGCCGGCGGCGGCCGGTGCCGGGTAGCCGCGGCCTGCCCGGCAGCCGCCAGCCCGATCGCCGGGAGGTCAGCCGCAACGCAGCCATGATGGCCCACGCGATCGGGTGCCGCGTCGAATGGCCTGCCCGAGTTCGCGAAAACCACACCCGGTGCTTAACGATCGGGTATCGCCGGGCCGTGGCAGCCGGCCGAGGCCGACCCGTTCAGTCGAGTACTGGATAGTCGATATAGCCGCTGGCGCCACCGGTGTAGAAGGTGCCCTGGTCTGCCGGGTTTTCGGGCCGGTCGGCCCGCCAGCGCGCCACCAGGTCGGGGTTGGCGATGACGGCCCGGCCGACGCCCACCGCGTCCGCCAGGTTTCCGTCCAAGATCCGGCGGGCCTCGGCGCGAGTGGTCGGGACGGCGAATCCGGTGTTGACGATCAGCGGTGCCCCCGACAGGCGCCGGATCTCCTGCACCAGCGAGCTGTCGGGTGCCTGGTGGAGGATGTCGATGAATGCCAGCCCCAGCGGCGCGATGGCCTGCGCCCAGGTGATGTAGGTCTCCCGGGTGGCCTGCTGGTCGGTTTCGTCCATGCCCTGAACCAGATGCTCGGGAGAGATCCGGATTCCGGTGCGCTCGGCGCCCACCGCCTCGGCGACCGCCCGGGTCACCTCGATCGCGAACCTGGCCCGTTTCGCCGGTGTGCCGCCCCAGTCGTCGGTGCGCAGGTTGGCGGCCGGCGAGCAGAACTGGTGGATCAGGTACCCGTTGGCGCCGTGCAGTTCGACCGCATCCATTCCGGCGTCCAGCGCGCGCCGCGCACCGGCCACGAACTGGTCGATGACCATCGGGATCTCGGCGGCGGTCAGTTCGTGTGCCGTGGGTGCGGCGGTCTTGCCCGTTGGGATGCGTGCGGGGCCCGGAGCCGCGGTGGCGCTGGCGGAGACGATACGGCCGGTGCCGGTGACGTCGGGATGCGAGACCCGGCCGCCGTGCATCACCTGCATGGCGATCCGGCCGCCGGCGGCGTGCACCGCATCGGCGATTCGCGCCCAGCCCCGCACCTGTTCGGGGGTTTCGATACCCGGCTGCCCCAGCCAGGTCCGGCCCGCCAGCACCGGCCAGGTGCCCTCGGTGACGATCAACCCCATAGCCGCCCGCTGACGGTAGTACTCGGCCATCAGGTCATTGGGGACGCCCCGGTCGCCGGCCCGCAGCCGGGTGAGCGGGGCCATCACCAAACGGTTGGGCAGATCCAGGGCACCCAACCGGACGGGGGTGAACAGCTTGTCTGTCATGGGTATGGCGCCTCCTGCCGATCGGCCGATCCTTCTCTTCAAGGTTAGAGCCTGTTTCGCGATTCTCGTGCCGGCCGCGGTGTCTCGGGCCGCGCGACCCGCCGGCCCCGTCCCACCCGCGGGGCAGGGTTTCCGGGGCAGGCCCTGGCACCCGTCGCCGAGACGCCGGCGGCCAGCCACCGGCAGGTTCATCGTGGGCCGCCTTGCAGATAGGCCAATACGGCGAGCACTCGCCGGTTTCCCGGCCGGCCGGAGATCCGCAGTTTGTCGAAGACCGAGCCGAGGTGTTTCACCACGGCCCCCTCCGATAGGTGCAGTTGCGCGGCGATGCCGGGGTTCGTGGCCCCGGTGGCCACCAGCCGCAGCACGTCGATTTCCCGGTCGGAGAGCACCGCCAGCGGATCGTTGCCGCGGCGGGTGGCCGCCATCACCTTCTGGTCTACGACGATGCCGCCGGCGGCGATGGTTTCCAGGGCGGTGAGGAAGTCGGAGATGTGGGCGATACGGTCCTTGAGCAGGTAGCCGGCGCCGCCCACGGTGGGTTCGGCGGTGGCGTCCAGCAGGCGTTCGAGGTATTCCGCGCCGAGATACTGCGACAGCAGCAGCACCGGTAGCCCGGGCCGGCGCTGCCGGATCCGGATGGCTGCCCGCAGGCCGTCGTCGGTATGCCCGGGCGGCATGCGCACATCGGCGATCAGCAGATCCGGTGGTTCGGCCAGCCGGTCGATGGCGGTCTCGATTTCGGGGGCGGTGGCCGCGGATGCCACGATCTGGTGGCCGGCGCGGGCCAGCAGTGCCGCCAGCCCGTCCCGCATCAAGACGGCGTCCTCGGCCAGCATGATCCTCATGGCGTCAGTCTGCCCGGGCGGCGGACGACCAGGCGGGTTGGCCCGCCGGGTGGGCTGACGATCTCCAGGGTGGCGTCCAGGCTGGCGGCGCGGGCCAGCATGCCGAGGACGCCACCGCCGTTGGGGTCTACCCCGCCGATGCCGTCGTCCGCGATGCTCAGTTCCAGCCCGGCGCGGTCGTGTCGTGCCCGGATCCTCAGATGCTGGGCCCGGGAGTGTTTCAGGGCATTGGCGATGGCTTCGGACGCGATCAGGTACAGGCTGGTCTCTACGGTGGGGGTGAACCGCGGTAGGTCGCAGTCGATCGTGGTCGCCAGGGGCAGATCGGCGGTCAGCGCCCGCAGGGCGGGGCCGAGCCCCTGGTCGGTGAGGCGGCGTGGCACCAGGCCCTGCGCGACCGCGCGCAGGGCGTCCATGCCGAGATCTAGTTGTTCCCGGATCTCGTCCAGGGCGGCCAGCAGCGGCGCCCGGGTTTCGGGCGGCAGGTGTTGCAGTTCGAGTTCCAGCGATCCCAGGCGCAGACCCGCCGCGCTGAGGTGCAGCTGGGCGCCGTCGTGGAGCTGGCGTTCCAGGGCACGCCGTTCGAGCGCGATCTGATCCTGGGTACGAACCGTGGCCTGGGACAGCGACGTCACCTGCCGCTGCAAGTGTTCGGGATCCGGCCCGAGCAGGACGCCGGCCAGCCTGGCCAGGGCGTTCGCTACTACGGTGGCCACCCACAGCAGCAGCGCCAGCACCGCCAGCCCGACGAGCACCGCGAGGGCCTGCTGCGGCGGACTGGCGAGCACGAGACCGGGCAGCCGGATCGGGCCGGTCAATGCCACCGTCAGGGGTGCGAACAGCGTGACCGCCAGCACCGCCCAGGCGCCGGAGCCGCACAGGGTCGCCAGCATTGCGGTCACCGCGGTGCCGAACACCTGGACCAGTTCGCGCCAGGTCACCGTTGTTCGTCCCGCAGGCGCGATGCGCGGTTGCCCGGCGAGCATCACCAGCCGGCGCTCGACCCGGCACCAGGCCAGCGCCCAGGCCGGCAGCAGGACGACGGTCGGTGACACGATGACGGTCAGCCAGCCCGCCACCGTCTGGGCCAGCAGGTATGCCAGGCTCGTCCACGGCCAGCGGGTGAGCAGAAGCCGCCCTGGTTTGATCAGCAGCCCCGGATTCACCCGGCAATCCTAGGCAGCCGCTGGCGGGCCGTCGATCGACCGCCGGCACCGGTGGGGTTTCCCCTACCCGGCTGTGGGGAGTTCCCCACCGGGCTTCGGAGCTTGACGGCATGGTGTGAGCCGCCGCCGCGGGCTGGAATCGATGACGGGCGCCGACCGTTCAGGTCGCCGGCGTCCGCTCGATGTCTGGGAGGAAGACCCGCATGTACCCACCGGCCGCGCTGGAGGCGCACGCCTTGACCAAGTCGTTTTCGTTGCCGGGCGGTGGCAGCGTCGAGGTGCTGCACCAGTTGACCTGTCGGATTCCCGCGGGGCGGTTGACCGCGGTGGTGGGGGCCAGCGGTTCGGGTAAGTCCACCGCGCTGCTGTGCCTGTCGGGTTTGGAGCCGGCGACCAGCGGCACGGTCAGCGTCCTGGGCCAGCGGCTCGCCGGGCTGCCGAGGGCCGCGGTGGCCAGGCTCTACCGGGATCGGATCGGTTTCGTCTTCCAGTCCTACAATCTGGTGCCCTATCTCACCGTGGCGGAGAATGTTGCCTTGTCGGATGCGCTTGCCGGGCGGCGGATCGACCGGGACCGGGTGCACGAGACCCTGGCCGGCCTCGGTCTGTCGGCCCATCGGGATGCGCTGACCACCACCTTGTCGGGTGGCGAGCAGCAGCGGGTGGCGCTGGCCCGCGTGCTGTACCGGCGTCCCGAACTCGTCTTCGCCGACGAGCCGACCGGCGCCTTGGATTCGCGCAGCGCCCAGTTCGTCCTGGATCGCCTGCATGAGCTGGCCGGCCGGGGGCACACGGTCGTGCTGGTCACCCACGATCTGACGGCGGCCGCCCGGGCCGATTCGGTCATTGTGCTGCGCGATGGCCGGATCGTCGAGCACCGTGGCCGCAGCACAACCGCCCAGTTGCTCGCCGTCACCACCGCGGGAGGTTCCCGATGATCCGCTATGCGTTGCGTGGGCTGCGCAGTCAATGGACCGCCTGGCTGGGCACCTACACGATTCTGGCGCTGGCGGCGGGGCTGGTCTACATCTGTCTGGCGCATCGCTACACCGTGACCCGCCCGGCGGTTGTCGCCGAGGCACACGGCCTGGGCGTCGCCCAGCGCGAACTCGAACTGAGTGGCGTGGTGGTCTCCGTCTTCACCGCGCTGGTTGTCGTGCCGGTGGTGGCCGTGGTGGGACGCTCCGGTGTTCAGGCGCTGCGCACCACCTGGGCCCAGTGGCGGCTGGCCGGTGCCCTGCCACGCCAGGTGGGCGCCACGGTGATCGTCACGGTTTCGCTGGTTGCCGTGGTGTCGGCGCTGCCCGGGCTGCTGCTCGGCGGGGTGGCCGCCCAGCCGGTATCCGACCTGCTGACCCAGATGGCCGCCCAGCGGATGGGTCCCATAGCCGTCGAGCACAGCCCGCTGGTGATGCTGGCCGGTATCGCAGCGGTCGTCCTGGTCGCGGCCTTGGGGGCAGTCGGTCCCGCGTACACGGCGGCGACGGTGCCGGCCGTCACCGCCTTACGCGAACCGTACGGCGGTAGACCGCCGATGCCGGCCGGGCGCTGGGCGATCGCGGTGGGTTGGCTGCTGTTGTGTGGCCTGCATGCGGTGGGCTGGGTGGTCACCGGCCCGGTCGGAATAGGCGGTATGCTGCCCACCAACGATGGCCAGGCCGCCGGGTCGGCGCTGCTGCTCGGTGTCTGGGCGGTTATCGCGGCTCCCGCGATCATGCCCGCTATTCAGCGGGTGGTCACGGCCCCGCTGGGACGCGCCGGCGCCACCGCCAGCATCGCCCGGCGTTCTGCGGTTTGGCGTGGCGAACTGGGAGCCAACGCGCTCGGCCTGCTGACCTTGGGCTTCACCTTCGGTGCGGCGTTGTTGTCGTCCCTGCAAACCAGCCGGGCGGCCGTCCGGGCGGCCGGGGATCCCGGCGCCTTCAACCTGATCGACAGCTACGTCCTGTCCTCGATCATGGCCCTGTTCGCGGTCTGGAGCGCGGTGGCCGTTATCGCGCTGGCCAGCAGATCCCGCGAACGGGAGTTCGCGATGTTGCGCTGCGCGGGCAGCACCCCCGACCAGCTGCTGCGGCAGGTAGCGGTCGAGGCCGCCTGCCATGTCGGCACCGCGCTGCTGACCGCGCTGGTTCCTACCGCCGTCGCCGTCCTGGGCGAGGCCTGGTTTCTGTGGCGTGCCGGGTTGGCGTTCACTCCGCGATTCGCGTGGTGGCAGATGCTCGCGGTCGCCGCGGTAGCCTATGTCGTTCTCGCCGGGACGCTGCTGCTGCCGGGTCGCCGGGCATTGCGCATGCCGGTGAATATCGCCCTGGCGCCCGAGTAGCGGCCGCTGGCCGAGGGGAACCGGGTGGTGGGCGGGCCGGCTGCCGGTGTTGCCAGCAACTGAGCCCACGCCCCACCCGGCTCCCGTACCCGGCCCGGTACCGGTGTCTGGTGGGTGAACCGGCGGCCTATCCGGTGACTACGGCGTGGAAGTTGCGGATGGGCAGGTTCGGGTAGGTACCGACCGACTGGAGCTGAAGCTGACCCTTCTGATCCAGGGCCGCCCAGTCGACGATCCACTGCTGGGTGACCGTGATCGTGTAATCCCCCGGATGCTCATACTTATGCCCACAATCCGGCGACATCAGGAGCGGATCGGTATAACGAGTCTTAGAAGTCATGGTCGCACACCAAATAACAGTGCCATCCCCCCAATCCACCGTCGCCCCACCCGGGGCAGCCTGCATCTGGATATCGATACCCTCCGCACTCGTGGCAGCAGACTGCGGCTGCACGCCCTCGGTCCACAACCAGATCGGCAACCCGACCGCCAGCAGCTTCCACTTGTTCCACGACGGATCCGGGCCGAGCCGCACC